>WNFB01006987.1_pt1 | contig 10111 bp, 10 predicted proteins | sample 5400501 | NCBI WGS metagenome assembly WNFB01 (sample SAMN13153341, study PRJNA577476) | soil metagenome | isolation source: 200 cm saprolite under Douglas fir tree site 2 hole 1 | place: USA:California | collected 2015-04-18
CGCCGCACCGCTACCTCCAGCGCCGGCGGGTCGAGCGCGCGATGTTCAAGTTGTGCGAGACCGAGCGAAGCATCACCGACATCTGCTTCGATGTCGGCTTCAACAGCCTCGGCACCTTCAGCCGCACATTTCGTGACGTTGTCGGGGTCACGCCCAGCGAATACCGCGATCGCGCCGAGGTCAAAGCGGTTCCGAGCTGCTTCACGATGGCCTACATGAGACCTAGCAGTTTTGGAGAAGCCAGGTCTTCGAACGGCACCTAGCATCGGATTCATCTTCTAGACCAGATCACCAGGAGGAATCACCGATGTACAACGGCATCAACATGTCGCAGATATTCGTTCTCGACCAGGAGAAGGCCAAGGACTGGTACGTCAACACGCTCGGTCTCGAGGTCTCGAACGACCTGGACCTCGGCTTCATGCGCTGGCTGACGGTCTGCGTGCCCGGGCACAAAGGCCGTGACATCCTGCTCGAGCAGCCAGGACCGCCGGCGATGGACGCCAAGACGACCGAGACGGTCCGTGAGCTCGTGACCAAAGGGGCGACCGGCTTCACGCTCGGCCTGACGACGGACAACATCCAGAAGACCTTCGAGACACTCAAGGCCCGCGGGGTCGAGTTCACCCAGGAGCCGACCACGCACTTCTACGGCACCGACATCGGCATCCGCGACCCGTTCGGCAACAACATCCGCATCGTCCAGACGGCGGAAGTGTGGGGTGAGCCGCATCTCGACCCGCCGGTGCAGGCGAAGGTTTAATCAGCTGCGACGATAGCCCTGGGCGGAGAGACCCCCCATCCCCGCCGCGCCTCCGGCGCGGCGGGACTTCCCCGCATGGCGGGGAAGCCAGGGGTCAGTCGTGTTGGTGCCGCACCGCCAGGTCGGCCCGCAGCCGCTCACCCATCGCGGCAAGGACTTTGATCAGCAGCTGGTCGTTGGCCTTGATCGCATCTCGGAACTGCGCGTGGCTCATCACCAGCAGCCGTGACGGTTTGGTCGTCGTGATCGTCGCGGTGCCCAGGCCTCGATCGAGCATGCTGATCTCGCCGAAAAAGTCCCCTGGCACGAGGTTGCGTCGCAGATTGCCGTCGATGTCCACCCGAGCCTCACCGTCGAGCAATACATAGAAGGTGTCGCCCGGCTCGCCCTGGGTGGTCAGGAACTTCCCCGCCGGCGTGTCCACCTCATCGGCCCGGCTGGCAACGAACTCCAATTCCCGTTTGTTTAGAGACGCAAACAGCGGCACCTTGCTGAGAGCGTCGGTCTTATGGTCGCTCATTGGCTGCAGCATATCCTGCAGATGTGGTCATGACCTGCTCGGTTTGCGGCCGTCCGCTTCCGGACGGCGCCCGGTTCTGCCCGAACTGCGGGGCGTCGGTCGGACCGCTCGTTCACACCGAAGAGCGGAAGATGGTCACCGTCCTCTTCGCCGACATCGTCGACTCAACCGGCCTCGGGGGCCGCCTCGACGCGGAGCGATCCCGCGAGGTCCTGGGTCAGTTCTTCGGCGCGGCGTCGGAGGAGTTGCTCGCGCTCCGCGGCCGGCCGGAGAAGTTCATCGGCGACGCGGTGATGGCAGTCTTCGGCTTGCCGACCGTGCATGAGGACGATGCCTTGCGCGCTGTGCGAGCCGGGCTCGCCATCCGAGCCCGAACCCACCGGCTCGGAGAGGCGGCGGGACTTCCCGCGCCGCTCGAGGTCCGGATCGGGATCGAATCCGGAGAGGCCGCCATGGGCCGAAATCCCAGCGGCCAGATGCTGGTGACCGGTCCCGTCGTCAACCTGGCGGCGCGGCTGCAGTCCGCCGCCCGCCCCAGCGAGTTGCTCGCTGGCGCCACGACCCACGCCCTTACCGCGGCCACCGTCTCGTATGGCCGCCGCCGCCATATCAAGGCCAAGGGCTTCGACTCCGGTCTCGATGCTTTCCCGGTGGACGGGCTGACGATGCGATCGGCACGCCGCACGATCCCCTTCGTCGGCCGCGCCAGCGAACAGGCGATCCTCGACCAGAGCCTCGGCCTCACGACCTCCACTGGCCGACCGGTGCTCGTCACCGTCCTAGGCGAACCCGGCATCGGCAAATCGCGCCTGGCCGACGAGCTCGCCGCGGGTGTTGGAGCCGCGGTGGTCGTGCTGCGAGGCCAACCGCGCTCCTACACCGACACGGCGACCTTCTCCCCGGCGGCCGCGATCATCGGCGACCTGGCGGGAATAGACGCCGGCGACCCACCCGACAAGATCAAGAGGCGGCTACGCGAGCTCGCCGACCGCTGCTGCGATCCATCCGAAGCCGACCTGATCGCCCAGCGCCTCGCCCTCTTGTTCGGCCTGGCCGAGCGGCCCGAGGAGGCGGCCTTCGTCCACGACGTTCAGGCGGGTTTCATCGCGATCGTCGACGGCCTGGCTCGGGACCATCCGGTGATCATGCTGTTCGAAGACGCGCACCACCTCAAGCCCGCGATGCTGGATCTCATCGAACGCCTGGCAACCCCTGGGCGGCGCGGACCACGCCGCGCATTGATCGTGGCCCTTGCCCGCAACGAGCTCCTCGAGGAGAGGCCGGATTGGGGATTGACCAGCGGAAACTCAGTACTGCTGCGCCTGGATCGGCTATCGCCCTCGGAATCAATCAATCTCGTCCGACAGTCCGGGGGAGGTCGAATTCCAGAGCAGCAGGCGAATGAGATCGCCGAGCGCGCCGGTGGCAATCCCTTCTTCATCATCGAGACCACTGGCATGCTCATGCCGAACGGCGATGGCACCGGGCCGGCGGTTCGCACGACCATTCCGCCCACGGTTCAAGCGGTGGTCAGCGCCAGACTCGACGCTTTGCCGGCGAGGCTGCGCGAGCTTGCCCGTCGGGCCTCCGTGTTCATGTACGCGTTCGATCTCGCGGAGCTTGACGCGATCGATGGCGCCGCCGACGTCAAGGAGCTCCAGCAGCTCGAGGACGCTGAGGTGATCGTGCGCCAGCCGCCGTCGAGCTGGCGGATGCGCCACGGAACGCTGAAAGAGGTCGCTTACGCCAGCCTGCCGAAACGAGAGCGCTTGCGCCTCCACCAACTGGTCGCCGAGTACTTGATCGACGACGGCCATCGATCGCTCGCGGCCGACCACCTCGAGCTCGCGGCGATCGCCTCGCTGGACCTCGACCCCAACGACCGGGCCGTTCCCGATCGCGCGGCCGACGCGCTGCTTGTCGCCGGCGACCGCGCCCGGAGGCGCATGGAGATCCGCTCGGCCATCGACCGCTACGACCGCGCCCTCGTCATGGCCGGCCCTGAGAGAAAGTGGGGCACCCGCGAGGCCAGGATCCTGGCGGGCATGGGCGAGGCGCGCTACTGGCTCGGCGAATATCGATCGGCCACGGAGGCCTTGAGCCGGGCCGTGACCCTGGCGGAGCAGCACGACGATCTATTCGCTCTGGCGCTCGCGCTGCGATTCCTGGGCGACATCGCGATCAACTACGAGGCCGACGTCGACAAAGCGGAAAAGCTGCTCGATCGCTCCCTGAAGGCCGCCGAGCAGCTCGGCGAGCCGTGGGCGATAGTTCGCACGCTGCTCTTCGCGGGCTGGGTGCCCTGGACTCGCGAGCGGTACGTAGATGCGGAGGCCATCTGGCGGCGAGCGCTCGACATCGTAGATCCGAAGGACCACTGGGCCCGGGTGCGGGCCCTGACGTCACTTTCGGTCAACTACAGCCAGATGAACGACCACGAAGCGGCGCTGAAGCTCATCGACGAAGCGGGCGCGCTCGCCGAGCAGGCGAGCGACCAGTTCACGATCGCCAACACCGCCGTGCAGAGGGCGAGGGTGCTGGACGACCTCGGCCGCCGCGAGGAATCGCTGCCCTGGTTCGACCGCGGAGTAGCGATATTTTCCGACCTCGGAGCGCGCTGGGAGCTCGCGGACGCGAGGGCTGCTCGAGGCATCGCGAAACGGGAGCTGGGTCGGCTCGACGAGGCGGAGGAGGACCTGCGCTATGCGATCCGCATCGCCGAGGAGCTTGGCGACCGCCAGCTGCCGGGTTGGACATGGCGCGCGCTGGCCCTGGTCGCGGAGCGTCGCGGCGACAAGGCGGAGGCGGAGGAGCGTTGGCGGCGATCTCGCGAGGCCGAGTCTCGCGGCCCGCACTAAGCCTGGACTCTCACTGATAGACGAGGTTCGCGCCAAAACGTGAGAAGCCGAGCTTCTCGTAAAGCTTTGTGGCCTCCTCGCTGGCCGCGTCCAGGAAGACGAAGTCACCGCCGCCGTCGAAATGCCGCCGGACCAGCTCTGAGGTGACGGTGGCGGCCACCCCGCGGCGCCGCAGCTTTTTCTCGGTGACCACGCCCACGACCTCGGCGGCTCCCTTTGTCGAGTGCGAGAGGCCGGTGCCGGCCGCTTCCCAATCGAGCCACGCCAGCAGGAAGACGCTGTCGGGAACCGCCAGCGCGGCACGCAGCTGATCGATGGGTGGGACTGGCCGCTTGACGTCTCCGCCATTCGTCCATCGAATCTGCTGAAAGGCCTCGAGCTCAGCGGCGATGGCGGTGGACCGGAGCTGGGTCAGATGCACCTCGGGCGCCACGAACGGTTTGAACGATTCGGGGTGGCATGCCATCAAGGGGTCCTTCCTCGCCAGCTTCATGCCGGCCGACTCCAGCCACGCGCCGACTTTGGGAAAGACCGCCTCGTTGTATTCGATCTCGAGGGGCGCCTTGTGCTTCTTCAGCGCCGCCTTCAATTTCGGCATCGCCTTGAGAGTCTCGTCTTCGCTCGTCGAGCCCTCGACCAGGGTCACCCAGCTCATCGAAGGCGCTTCCTTGTCCTGGGACATTGCGACCCGAAAGGGCCCGATCGTGAGCACCTCAGAGGCGCCCGCCCGCGCCTCGAGCACGTCGCGCTGCCAGGCCGCGAAGCGCTCTACATCTCCGGTCACAGTACCCGTAGTGTGGGCCATGACATGTCGGTAGGCAGCGCTGACAACGAGTTTGCGGTGAAGCTGTTTCGCCGCCTGCCTCGGCGATACGACTTGCTTGCCGAGGTGCTTTCGTTCGGGCAGAACGCTCGGTGGCGCGATGAGCTCGTCAAACATGTGGCAGGCGCTGAACCGCGTCGGGTCCTCGATGTCGCCACCGGGACCGCCGGCGTCGCCATTGCCATCGCGCGGTCCACTAGCGCACATGTGACAGGAGTCGACGTCAGCGAGGAGATGCTCGCGTTCGGCCGCGGACGCGTGGCGCGCGCCGCGATGGGGTCACGCATCGACCTCCAGCTCGCTCGGGCCGAATCGCTGCCTTTTGCCGACGGGGCATTCGACGCGATCAGCTTCACCTACGTCCTTCGATATGTGAGCGATCCGGCCGCGACGATCGCCGAGCTCGCCCGATCCCTGCGCCCAGGTGGTGTGATGGCCGGCCTCGATTTCTACGTGCCACCCAGCCCGCTCGCGCGCGCCCTGTGGTGGTTGTACACGCGAGCTGTGCTTCCGGTCGCGGGGTTCGTGCTTGATGGGCGGCCCTGGTGGGATGTGGGTCGCTTCCTAGGCCCCAACATCTCGGCCCATTACTGCCGCTGGCCGCTGGAGCGCCTACTCGAAGCCTGGGATGCCGCGGGGATGGAAGGCGTCGAATATCGCCAGATGAGCCTTGGCGGAGGCATCGTGATGTGGGGCACGAAGCGTGCCTGAGGCGCTCGCCCCCGCCTACTACACGGCGCTCGGGCGCGGCTGGCGCCGCGACGTGTGGGCAGTGCTGCACCCGCCATACACGGCATGGCACCTCTCCTACGCCGTGATCGGCGCGAGCCTCGCGCCGAGGCTGAGCGTGTTCCGCCTGGTGGCCACCCTGCTCGCCTTCTTCCTCGCCGTCGGCATCGCCGCCCACTCGCTCGACGAGCTCAATGGCCGCCCGCTGCGAACCGCAATTCCGAGCTGGGTGCTGAAGACGGCCGGCGTGGTCGGCCTGGCTGGCGCCGTCGTCCTCGGCCTGGCCGGCGTTCCAGTCATCGGATGGGGCCTGCTCCTTTTCATCGCGCTCGGGGTGCTCTTCGTCTTCGCCTACAACCTGGAGCTCATCGGGGGGCACATGCATGGCGATTTCTGGTTCGCCCTGTCGTGGGGGGCGTTCCCGGTGCTGACCGCCTACTTCGCGCAGACCGGTAGCATCTCGCTCGCGGCGCTCGCGGCAGCTGGCGGCGCCTTCGCGCTGTCGTACGGCCAGCGGGCGTTGAGCACGCCCGCGCGCTCACTGCGCCGGCGCACGCGTTCAGTCTCGGGGATGGTAACGATGACTGACGGCTCGGAACTTGCGCTCGATGAGGCCGCCTTGCTCCGGCCGCTGGAGAAGGCGCTCCGCGCATTCTCGTGGGGAGTCGTCGCCCTAGCCGCGGGGTTGCTAGCCTCGCGGCTCCTATGATGCTGCGTGTCATGAACCTTCCGACGGTGACGCTGCCCAAGCCGCTGCTCAGAGGTTGGTCGCACGGAATCGCAGCCCTGGTTTCGGTCGCCGGGCTCGTGGCGCTGATCATCATCACCCGGCACGATCCCGCGAAGCTCGCCTCGATGGCGGTCTACGGAGCCGGCCTGGTGCTCCTCTTTTCCGTGAGCGCCACGTACCACATCTTCAACTGGCCTCCCCGCGTCAAGGATTGGCTCCGGCGCGCGGACCACGCCACGATCTTCGTGTTCATCGCGGCGACCTACACACCGTTGGTCTTCAACATCCTCGGCGGCTGGTGGCGAATCGGGGTGCTGATCGCGATCTGGGTCTGCGCCCTCGGGGGCGTGTTGGGCGCGGCGCCATTCCTGCGCATCCCGCGGGTCGCGCTGGCAAGCATCTATCTGGCCATGGGCTGGCTCTCGGTGGTTGCACTGGTCCCGCTCACCGCTGCTTTGGGCTGGGCGGCGGCACTGCTGATGGCCCTTGGTGGGCTGCAGTACTCGCTAGGAGCCGCGGCCTACGCGTTCAGGCGCCCGAGGTTGTGGCCGCGGGTGTTCGGCTACCACGAGCTCTTCCACCTGGCGGTCATCACGGCCAGCATCACTTTCTATGTAGTCGTGGTCTATTACGCGGTGCCATACCACCGCGCCGGCTGACGCCAGGACGCGCCTAGACCGGCTGGACTCCGTGCTTCCGATCCGGTCGCGTTGACTTTCTGGTCGCGTAGGCGCGGAAGCGTGCGATGAGATTCGCGCGAAGGTCATCTGGCTCGACGACGTCGTCGACGATGAGATTGGAGGCCAGCTTGTAGAGGTCGACGTCCTCGCGGTACTCGTCCTCGAGCTGCTTGCGTCGCGCTGCTCTCTCATTTTCGGGCAGCTCGGCCAGCTTGTTGAAGAAGACCGCGTTGACCGCGGGCTCAGGGCCCATGACCGCGATCTGAGCTGAGGGCAGCGCGATCACGGCATCGGAGTCGAACGCCGGCCCCGCCATCGCGTAAAGCCCGGCGCCATATGCCTTGCGCACGATGACGGAGATCTTGGGCACCGTCGCCTCCGATACCGCGCTGATCATCTTGGCACCGTGGCGGATGATCCCGCGGCGCTCGACGTCGGTGCCGATCATGAAACCGGGAACGTCCGCAAGGAACAGGAGCGGGATCTCGAAGGCGTCGCACAGCCAGATAAAACGGGCTGCCTTGTCGGCTGAATCGTTGAACAGCACTCCCCCCTTCTGCATCGGCTGGTTGGCGACGATGCCGACCGCCTGTCCGTCGAGGCGGGCGAAGCCGGTGAGCAGCTCCTTGGCGAAGAGCTTCTTGATCTCCACCCAGCTGCCATCATCGATGAGCGCATCGATGACCTTGCGCATGTCATAGCCCTTGTTCGCCTCCTCGGGGATGAGGTCGGCGATCGGCTTCGAGCCCGCACGCGGAGCCTTGGCCGCGCACTCCGCCGGCTTTTCGCCGGAGCGCTGCGGCATGTAGGCGAAGTAGGAGTGCGCGAATTCGATCGCCTCCTTCTCGTCGGCGACCAGCGCGTCCCCGCATCCGCTCTCGGTGCAATGCATGCGCGCGCCGCCCAGCTCCTCGAGCGTGACCTTCTCGCCGACCACCACCTCCACCATGCGAGGCGAACCGAGGTACATGGATGCGTTGCCCTCGACCATCACCACCACATCGCAAAACGCCGGGATATAGGCGCCACCCGCCGCCGACGGGCCCAACAGCAAACAGATCTGCGGCACCTGTCCGGATAGCTGCACCTCGTTGAAGAAGATCCTGCCCGCGTGGCGGCGCCCCGGGAACATGTCGATCTGGTCGGTGATGCGCGCGCCCGCGGAGTCGACGAGATAGAAGAGTGGGACGCGGATTCGTTGCGCGGTCTCCTGGATGCGGACGATCTTCTCGACCGTTCGCGCGCCCCAGCTCCCGGCCTTGACAGTCGGGTCGTTGGCCATCACCGCCACTTGCCGCCCGCCGATCTTTCCCAGTCCGGTGATCACGCCGTCGGCAGGCAGCTCCTCGGCGAGGACGTTTGCGAATAGGCCGTCCTCGACAAACGATCCGGCGTCGAGCAGCAGGTCGAGCCGTTCGCGAGCGGTGAGCTTCTTCTGCTCGCGCAGCTTGGGCAGGTAGCGCGTGCCGCCCTTGAGCGCGGACTCGCGCAGCTTCCGATACCTCTCGCTCATCTTCACCGGCCCTTGAACTCCGGCTCGCGTTTTTCGAAGAACGCGAGCACGCCTTCTTTTGCATCCTCGGTCATGACCACCTTGAGCAGCTCCTCGCGCAGGTAATCGAGCGCGGGAGCGAAGTCCATGTCCTGCTGCCGGTAGAAGGCATCTCTTCCCAGCCGCATCACGAGCGGCGACTTCTTCGCCAGCTTCTCGGTGATCTCGTCGATGGTGGCGTCCAGCAGCTCGCGCGTGACCACTCTATTCACGAAGCCCACCGACTGCATCTGCGTCGCGGTCCAGCGATCACCCAGCATCATCATCTCGAGCAATACCTTGCGCGGGAGGCTTCGGGCCAGCACGGCCTGGATCATCATCGGCCAGACCCCGACGTTGATCTCCGGCGTAGCGAAAGTGGCGGTGTCGACGGCGACCAGGAGGTCGCACGAGCCGGCAAGTCCCATTCCGCCGGCGAGCGCGTGGCCGTTGATGCGGCCGACGATCGGTTTCCCGAGCCCCGCCATGAGCAAGAAGAGATCGATGAAAGGCCGCCTGTCCGGTTGCGGTTCCGCCTTACCTGCGCTCGGCTGGAAGCTGCTCAGGTCGGCGCCCGCGGAGAAAGCCCGATCCCCGGCACCGGTGAGGACCACGACTCGCACGGCGTCTTCGTCCTTGCACCACCGAAAGGCGGCGATGAGATCGAGAAGCATCCCCGCCGACAGTGGATTGCGCTGCTCGGGGCGATTCAACGTGATCGTGGAGACGTGGCCCGTCGTGGCCAGCAGCACGTGCTCCAGGGTCGGGATCTCAGCCAAGGCTGCGCTCAATCGTAGGTCGCGAGCCGTCTACCCGAGGATGCCGACCGCAATCGCCAGGCCGACGAGGATGAGCACCGATCCACCCAGCTCTTCGCTCCAGGCTTCGATCCTCGTGCCCAAACGGCTGCCCAGCTCCAGGCCGAGAAGCGAAAGCGCGACGCTGATCACACCGATCGTCACCGCCGCCAGCACGATCTGGATGTGATACACGGCCAGTGCGAAGCCGACTGCCAGGTTGTCGATGCTCAACGCGAGCGCGGTGATGATCAAGCGATGCGTCTGGATTTCGGTCCTCTGCGGCTGCGGCTGCGGCTCGTCGCTTGTCACCCGCCGACCCTGCCAGATCGTATAAGCGCCGACCAGGATCAGGATCGCGCTGCCCACGTACTTGGCGATGTGGCCGAGATAGCCGGCCACGGCCTGGCCGAGGAGCAAGCCCGCGATCGGCATCAAGGCCTCGAACAGGCCGAAGGCGATGCCGACGCGAAGGCGGGTGCGGGCGCTGATGCCACTCAGGCCGATGCCGATGGCACCCGCGAAATTGCTCAGCCCGACGGAGATGCTGACCAGCAAAAGCCCCAGAAGACCAGACATTTTGTTGGCTGGTAACTATATGGAGCCGCTTAGCCGCGTCGTGATCGGCCGGGCTTCAGGCATTTTGCAGTCATTCCTTAACAACAACACATTGCCCCGGC
>WNFB01006988.1_pt1 | contig 10111 bp, 10 predicted proteins | sample 5400501 | NCBI WGS metagenome assembly WNFB01 (sample SAMN13153341, study PRJNA577476) | soil metagenome | isolation source: 200 cm saprolite under Douglas fir tree site 2 hole 1 | place: USA:California | collected 2015-04-18
GCACCGGGCCGTGGCCGGGAAAAATCGTGTCGCCGTGCAGTGCGTGGTTCACGATGTAGCTGATGAGAAAAACGGAAGAGAACGCGAAGGCCAGCAGCATGCTCGTGCGATGCGCTTCCCGGTTGTGATGTTTGATGAAATACAATCCCACACAGAGCGCAATCGCGCACAATCCGTTCAGAAGCGCGTTGAGGGCCGGCAGAAACATCCAGCGCCCCGCGAAATCAGCCGAAGCATGATGCACGTACAGCAGCCACAGCAGGAATGACACAGCGAGGCCGCTCAGCACGACGATCGCTCCAACCACCGGGCGCGGGCTAATTTCAGCCTGTTCCATGCTGACAATTAAATCACAAAAATCTATCTCGGAAGTAGTCGCTGAGCCAGCTTTCCGGGTCATGGATCAGCTTCACCCTGCCCCTTCTCGCGGTCCAGAAAAGCGGGAAACGAGGGTTCGATAAGGGTTCGATAATTGTGTCTTGCGATTCCCTCAGGCGCTTCTGGTGGCCACCGGTGCCTGGAATGTCAATCAGTTACTTGTCGTGGGAGTGTTGACACGGTAGAAACCAAGAATCCGAGAGCACTCGGACGACGATTGTTTCCATAAAGCTAGAGAGAACGCACAGAAATTCCCAGCCCGTGATCAGCCCGTGATTCCGCAAACTTGGGCCGAGGCAAACGTTGCCGGAATTGCCCGCTGCCCGTAGAATTAAAATCAGAACCGTTCGCATGTAGGCCCGTAGCTCAGTTGGTTAGAGCGCCTCCCTGACACGGAGGAGGTCGATGGTTCGAGTCCATTCGGGCCTACCATTTCAAGTCGCCGCTGGGTTTTCTACCTGTGATTTCCTACCTGTGTTCCCACGAGCATGGCCAAAAGCTACCCAAGTATGGCGTGGGCAATTCTCAGCCAGAACGGCACGTTGTGGTAGGCAATGTAGGTCACGATCGTCTGGCCAAGGATGAACAGAGGCAGTACGAAGAGGTAAACGCGGTGGACCGTGCGATTGACAATCAGGTCGCGTGCGACGCCAAGAAGAATCAGCAGATCCACACCAACATAGAATAAATAGCCCGGCAGGATGCGTTCCGGAAAGCGCCCGAATCCTGCGGCCGTGAGCGCACAGGTGGCGACCAGCATCAGACGCCGGTGCAGCTCAGATTTCTTTCGCCAATATACGGCCAACGGAAACGTGCTGGTGAAGCAGACCATGTCAAAGAGCGGAACAACAAGGGAGGACTCCGCATCCGTGGCGTGAAGACTCACTGTGTTGAAACGCCCCATGACGACGGCGGTGGAAACCCCGACCATGGGAATCAGCGTCCCGAGCGCGACTCCAAACAACCCAAGGCGCCGATGCCATTGCACTTTGCGTGAGCGTACCAGAGTGGATTGCAGAACGAAAAACCCCAGCCAACTGGAGAAGACGGTTGCGTGAACATAGAGGATCCAAGGCCGCGGTATGGCCGGATGGAGAAGATTTTTACCTATGGTGAAGCTGAAGCCGTATACGATCACCGCAACAATCAGCAGTGACATGAACAGATAGAAATACTGACCCAGTTCGCGACGGGCGATCCCCACGGTTCGCGGGCTGGCCAGACCCAATCTCCGTTGCTGTGCAGTGGTAACCACAATTTGCACGCAATACTACCACGGGAATTTGGAACTGATTTATTTGCGATCAGAAGAGTCCGAATTAGATGAGGTCCCCCCTCGCCCTCAGATAAGAGGCAAGCTCTTAATTCAGAGCCCCGCCTTGGTGCTTGAGCTTGCAAATTCGGCAGTAAGCAACGGGTTCGTTATTGTCCACGCGATGGTGGACGGGCTTGAGGATGCGCAGGTACGCGAAGATGGCCTTAAGATCGTCATCGGTCAGTTGCCCGAAAAACCACCATGGCATGATGGGGCGAATCTCCCGTGCGCCTACCTTACCCGTCCGCATGACCTTCAAGAACATGGCTTCGTCGTAATAGCTGATGCCGGAAGGATCCGGCGTCAGATTCGCGCTGGTCACTTGGAAATCCGGAGTTGTAATCAGATCTCCGCCTGCGAATTCAAGTCCGGGGAGCGTTTTACGATTCGCGTCTCGAAGTGTATGGCACCATTGGCAGGCACCAAGCTGAACCAGATACGCGCCTCGCTTTATCGGCGTGGATAGATCGGGCTGCGGGACTGGCGCATAAATAGGAATGGCATTGGGAGCGACGATATTCTGAGAAGTTCTCGAAGCGGGGAGGGCGTTTCGAATGGGGGGAATAGACCGAAGGTAAACAATGACGGACGCCAGATCTTCATCCGACATCGAACGATAGAACTCGTAGGGCATGATGGTTGGGTCAATCAGGCGACCGTCATGACTTACGCCTTCGCGAATCGCACGCGCCAACATGTCATCGGTCCAGTTCCCAATTCCCGTTTCGCGGTCCGGAGTAAGGTTGGCCGCCACCGCTCCCGGAGATGAGCTGAAACTGGCCAAACCAGATCCCTCCTTTCCTCGCACCGGCGGCCACCCGGGAGCGTCCAAATCGTACGGGCCGTGGCAGGCGAAGCATTCGCCTACTCCGTTGACGAGGTAGCGTCCGCGGGCAAGCCGTTCCGGAGTTCGCTCAAACTTGCGATCGCTCAATGGACGGACCTTCACGCTTACTTTCGAAGGACCCGACGAGTTCTCGGTAGGCTGACCTAGTGATCCGCTTTGCTTTGGGCGGCAGCCTACAGTCATTGCGAGCGCCGCAACCAACAACAACCTAATCCCGAGTTCCCGGGTCGCTGAGGAGTGGCAATTTCTCAGTCGTGTTCTCGCCATTAGAGTCACGGTTTCTTTTCCCGTTGCGAATTGCAACTCGTGAGGTCAAGACGGAGAAATCGAGCAGCGTTGCGGCAGAAGATGTCGCGCCTCTGCTCCTCGTTGAGAAACTCCGCCGACTCGATGCTCTCGATCGCTACTTTTATGGTCTGGGGCCACACCATTTCGTCGGACCCGAACATAATCCGCTTTCCAAAGCCCGCTTCGACCAGTCGCCGCAGATGGCTGTGGAATTCCTTTCGGGGAAGCATCCAGTCATTGCCAGAAACGTCCACATACAGTTGTGGGTGTGAGAAAAGCATCGCGAGCATCTCATCCACCAAAGGCGAGCCATAGTGCATGGCGTATACCCGCAGCCGCGGATGGCGAACGAGTACCTCTTCGAGGAGAAAAGGGCTGGTCAACCGAGCGCGATACTTGGACGACCAAAGATAGGCTGCCCCGGGAGGCCCCTCGCCCATGTGGATGCCGACCGGGATGTCCAATTCTTCGGCGAGAGCGAAATACGGTTCCAGCGACCCATCCGCCGGGCTTAGTCCGTGGTACTGAGAACTGATCTCGGCAAATACGGCGAACTTGCCTTCCTTAAAGAGTTGCCGAAAGGCCTCAGGGTCTCGCTTCTCGTAATCATCGAAGGGCACAGCGGGAATGATGCGATCTGAGGCTGAGTGGTGCCACTTCGTCACCTCATCGAGCGGTCCGCTCGTTACCGCCCGGATGTTATAGCGTTCTAACAGGTGGATCGTTTGCAGAAGGAGTTGGTCGTCTGTGGCTGGTGCTTTCAGGCGTAGAGGGCAGGACATCGCTTGGTTGCCTGTCCCTTCGAGCCTTAAGGGCTCTCGCGGATCCCATCCAGGGAAGACAATCTCCTGATCGTTGGTACACACAGCTGGTGGTGGCGTTCCGTACATGCTTAACGTATGCGCGTGCAAGTGCATATCAATGATGGGCAGGTGCTGGCCTGTTGTCTCCTGAGCATTGGCTGCTAGAATCAATCCAGCAACGCCCGCTATGACAAACAAGATACGCAAAGCGTTGGTTTTCATAGGCTCTCCAGCAGACGATGCGATTTCTGCAATTCTCAATTGCAAATAGGATGGGGCAGTCCCCTCTGGTGAGACAAGCAGTTCAGGCACCATCTGCCGTTCGCTGGTTTTCGATTGTACTTCCGCTTCTGCTGGATTCACCATGAGGTCCGGCTGGTGAAGCGCAAGCGGGCAATGCGGCAGCGCAACCGATCAAGGAATAGCCCGTTGGAAACACATCCTAGTTCGACCTGTGCCGACCTTGTCGGGAGTCCATTCGGGCCTACCATTTTTCCATTGGTTTAGAGAGAATCCCCAAAATTCTCTAGCCCGTGATCAGCCCGTGATTCCGCGTACTCAGTTCACATGAACCGCAGCAGCTACCAGCGACTCCGTCTCGCATTAGGGGCTGTACCAGAGGTTCTCCGGTCGTCTTCAAGTGCTGGCCCAGAATGCCCGCCACAACCGCGCCAGCCGTAGATTCGCTTTGTGTTCGCCTTGCCATAAACACTCAGAACTGGTCAGTGAGCGTTATCGAGATGTTTCGTCAATTGACGGCCTCGTACACTGAAGGCATGGAGAATGCCGCTTACTTTCCGCTCAGGGATGCTCTAAGACAAGCCGCGGTTCTAGTGATTGTCACCTTGGGGTTCTTGATGTCCGCTTGTTCGTCCCGTGACGAGGTTCTGCGAGTTACATCCCCAGACGGCAAGGTGGACGCCATTCTGTTCGAGGAGGATTGCGGTGCCCCTTGTTCGTTTTTGTACGAGGTTCGTTTAGCACGAAAGGGAAGTCGGTCTGGCGAGCGAGTGACATTGCTGGACGCGGCGACGCGGAACGATAATGCGTGGGGTGTCAATCTCAGGTGGTTGGACGCTGATAATCTGTCCGTAGAATACTTTCGAGCAAACCATACTGATCTTCAGCAGAAGACCGTGGACATTGCGGGTGACAGAATTAGGGTCTCCCTGCACGCCGGAGTCTATGACCCACAGGCGCCGTCTGGTGGCATGCTGTACAACCTGCGAGGGCGCCCTTACAACTGAGTCGCTCGTCTCAACTGATTTAACTGTTGATAACACTTGTTTGACCTCGTCCAGCCCCAAGAAGGGGGTTTTGAGCGTAATGCGGATTTATCGCCAACTGCCTCTACGGCGTGCCACGAAGCACCAAGATAGTAGTGCCAACACTGCGATACTCAGAATCCCCAATGGAGGCGAATGCGGCCGCGGTGCATTAAGGACGGCTGCCCTGACGAAATAGCTGAGGAACAGCAACCCGGCCAAGGCCGTCGCTCGGTGGGGCACTTGCAACGAGCCCGCCCAAGTGCCGGATGCGAGTCTGTACCCCCATAGCCCAAGAATCAGCCCTACAAAAGCAAAGAGGAGTGATCGTGCTTGCGTGGTTGTGCGGGGAAGGCCAACCCATTGCAAGGTGCCCATAATCGAAAGTGAAAGCGCCAACATGGTACTGCCAAGCAGCAGTAATCCCAAGCCCGCGAGGCGTTTTCCATCTGATTGCGGCTTGCGAACGTGCGAATGCAAACAGGGCTTCTCCCGGACTGTAACCGTAGCGCAGTCTCAAGGCAGACGTACAGGTTACTTTTGATAACAGCCGCGGCGAGCATTGAAACGCTTGCCGACTTGTATTCAACTGACAATAATTCTGTCATGGATAGTACCTTAGTTGTCGTGCTCATCGTCGTCGCAGGCGCAGTTTCCGTTGCCGTCATAGCTTGGGTGATTTCGTGGTATCGGCAGCGCAAACTGGCCCGGCAGGCCGGACAGTGGGTTCCAGTCGAAGGAAGGATTGAATCGGGTGCTCTTGAAGGGACGCAGGAAAGTGGCAAAGTCGTTCTGCCGACATTTGCGTTTTCATATCAGGTTTCCGAAGAGTTTTATTCTGGTCTTTTTTCGCTCAGGGCAAATATTTCTAAGGCACTCGCTGAGTCAATGATTGACCAAATGATTGGGCGCAAACTTCTCCTCCGCTATGACCCGAACCACCCAGAGATGTGGTTCATCCCAGATGAATACATCGACGGTTACAAAGTTGAGCAGAAGATTGGTTCGCACGTAATCCATGATTACTCCCCAAACGACTAGCCGATGTCGGACGCCCATTCCTTCTGGTGGTTGACGTAAACAGGCGTAGGTGTTGAAAAAGTGACTGAGATTAGCAGGTGAGATTTAGCAAAAGCATGTTAGAAGGAAAAGTTCCTTGCCATGTTGCGCTGGATCTCCATTTTCGGAGGCCTGCTGATCATGATGGGGCAACACGCCCGCTCAGAAGCCGCTCATTGAGAAGTTTTGAGTGTGACGGGGATGTTCGTCAGCTATCAACACGAACCCCCTCACCTGAGTAAAGTAAGGCTGAAAACGCGCTGCCAGTCCTCTAGAGAACGCTTTTGTGGCATTTCGGGCAGAGGCCGTCAACCCAAGTGGATGCACGCGCTTCGTACAGCGGCTTGTCACAAAACGGGCACATGTAACCCAATTGGCGGCAAAGCTCATTGTCATGCTGGATGACTCGCCAGATTCCATACGCCTCAAGCAGACCAATTGCCAGGAAAGCCCCCACGAGGGCCATGCTAGAAGGTTTGTGGGTGGGGCCGTGCGGCAATAACACGGTGATCAGCAACAGCCCAACGAATAGTAGGCCCAGCAAAACACAAACGAGCAGATTGTGTACCTTCGCGATTTTAATGCGCTTCGATTCCAACTCAACTGGAAGAACCGATTTCACTATGCCGCCAGCAGGCATGTCAGCGTTCCCGACATCCTCGTGAGTTGAGACACGCCCACATGCTAAGCGAATCGCTAGTTTTGACGGGAACATTTCGCGCAGAATGACCTGACTGTCGTAACCAAGCCCATAACGCTAAAAACCTCTCAATGAGCGATATCGGGATGTTACAACTGTAACCCGACCGATTAGTGATTCACTGCTACACTCCTGCATCAGAGCACGTTCCCGCTCCAGAGCTAAGGCCGAGGAGTCCCTTGCGTTGGTGCTGGTCGAAGTCTGCCGTGCGGACCCGTGGATCAGGAGTTGATTACGCGATGAACTGGATTGGGTTGGTCGGGATTGTTGCACTACCGGCGGCATTTTCGATCATCCTGGCGATCCGACACTTGGAGCGACGGCAACAAAACTGTGCGGAGAGCTGGCCTATGGTAATGGCCACCATCGAATGGGGCGTCGAAACGCACCTCATCCCAACGCGACGGTATAACGCTCTGTTGGTGTGTCTGCTCCCTTATTCATATTGCGCTAATGGATCTTACTTTGCAGGAAAATTGGCTCTGGAGGCAGAGGACGACGCCGAGGCACGGCAATTCGGGGCCCGTCTCAAGGGGCGAAATATTATGGTCCGTTACGACCCGGCACGACCTGAGATATCTATTCCCACGGAATCCAATCTCGATGGTCATCCGGTGCTTGAACCGAGCGCCGTGACAAAATGGGTTCGAAGAGCTGCAAATTGAACCCTGCCGTCCGCTGCATTACCTGTCAACAAAAGGTCTCGAATTCCCAGATCGATGAGCACGACGCCAATAACACGCGGGTAGTCGAACGCAGCAAATTTCCAGCCCGTGATCCTAGCCCGTGATTAGCCCGTGTTCCGCGTATTTAGAGGGGTTTAGCAGTATCCAAGCGAACTTGGAAGTTGTTGTAAGTGTGGGTCAAGCGAACCTTGACACGGTAGAGGTCAGGAGTTCGAGTCTCCTCGTGCCTACCATTTCTTTCAACAACATACGAATCCTGATTGCGTTTCGCGTTGCTCCATATTGCTCGAATAAGAGCCTAAGTTGTCGTGGTCGCTAGCTGAGCTAAAAGCTCAGCCCGCACGGGCCTAGCCAGCGCTGAGCCCACTCACCACATGTCCAACTGCGAGCTGCAGTACTGAATCGTGGGTACCGGTGTATCTGCCTCCTCGTGGAAAATCATCTGAACCACGCGCCGCTGTGCTTGGCGCTTGGCTATTATCCGCGCCTGCGAATAGACCTCCAGCGTGCAGCGGCTGCTGGCGTGGCGCATCAACTCCTGAACGACCTTCACGTTTTCTCCATTTCCGATAAGAAGCGTCGAGAACGTGTGCCGGAATGTATGCCACCCGATTCTCTTGTTGATTCCTGCTCGTAGCGCTGCTGGGCGGATAACCCTTTGCATCGCGGCATCTGGCCAGAACGGATATTTCCCTTGGGTACGAGGACTCGCGAATATCCAGTCGTCGGGTTGGCGGTACCGAGTCGTTTCCTTCCACACCCAGAGATCAGCGGCCACACGCTCGTCCAAGGGGACCGGCTTGCGGGAGGCCTCCGTCTTGCAATCACCTAGGTGTCGCAGATAAATAGAACGCAGGACGTCGAGGCGCAGATTGGAGAAGTCAACATCCTTCCATTTCAAGGCAAACAGTTCGCTGCGACGCAGTCCTGTCGTCACATCCAGCATCACCATCAGGCGGAAACATGATTTCAGTTCCAGCAAAAGGTTCTGGATCTCGAATGGCTCCAGCACTTCAGGAGTCTGCTTGCGCTTCGCGCTTTGGCGGACGAGGGTAATAGGGTTCTTCCCCTGATCGAGCCATTCGTAGCGTATCGCATGATTGAATAACACACTAAGCAGATTACGAATCTTCGCTTTAGTTTGTGTCGGCCAGGGGGCTGCCATCGGCGCGTTGTAGCCGTCTCAGCCAATGCTCGACGGCTATTGTTCGGACTGAGCGGACACTCATCTTGCCCCAATTCGGGCGTATCCACCTCCGCAGATATTCCCGGTACACAATTCGCGTTGCATGAGAATGCCAGTGAGTTTCCCCGGAGAGTTCTGTCTGCACATAGTGATCGACCAAATCCTCAACAAGTATGAGGTGTTGGCTGGCGATTGCGATCCTCGTTCACCTGCATTCTCAGGCCATTTACGGCTTGAGCCAAATCTCTCGTCGGGTACTGTTCGACCGTTCCGATGACAGCGGTTCGGCGCACTCGCTTTCCAGCCACATCATTTTCGCGCCAGAGAAACTCCCAGCAGTCCGGTCCAGACTTCCGCTTTATGCACCTGAGGCACCCTCGCTGATATCGCAAACGCATTATTGTCTCTCCCTTTGAACTAGTGTGCTGTCCCGGAAATACGTTCACATAGTCGCTGGACTTTAGCGAAGATAGAGTCGGCAGTTGCGGTCCAGACAAAGGGCCGGGCGTTCTGGTTATCGTTTTCGACGAATTGATCGATCTTGGTCACCAACTCCTTGACACTGCGAAAAGTTCCGCGGCGGATGGCGCGTTGGGTGATGCGGTTGAACCAGATTTCCACCTGATTGAGCCAAGAGGCGTAGGTGGGAGTGAAGTGCACATGAAAGCGTGGCCGCGCCGCCAGCCAGCGCTGGACGCGCGGATGCTTGTGGGTGGCGTAGTTGTCGACGATGACATGCACGCCTAAATCCGGCGGCACGTTCTGGTCGATCTGCCGCAGAAAGTCGAGATATTCTTGATGCCGATGACGTTGCCGACAGCGCGTGAGCACCGTGCCCTTGGCCGTGTCCAGCGCGGCAAACAGGGTGGTGGTCCCATGACGCCGATAATCGTGGGTCACGCCTTCGACGTAGCCCAGCCCGATGGGCAGCATGGGCTGCGTGCGTTCGAGCGCCTGAATCTGGCTCTTCTCATCCACACAGAGCACCACCGCGTTCTCCGGCGGATGCAAGTACAGTCCTACGATGTCGCGCACTTTCTCTACGAAAAACGGATCGGTCGAGAGTTTGAAGTGGCGCTGGCGGTGCGGCTCCAGCCCGAACGCCCGCCAGATGCGGTGCACCGTGGACTTGGAAAGCCGCGTCTGGCCTGCGATCTGCCGCACACTCCAGTGCGTGCCGCCTTTCGGTTTCGTCTCCAGTGTTTTGCGCACCAACTGGGCCACTCGTTCATCGCTGATCGGCCGCGGACGACCGGGGCGCAGTTCGTCATGCAGCCCCGCCACGCCCTGTTCCACGAAGCGCCGCCGCCACTTGCCCACCGTGGCGTTGGTCAATCCCAATTGTCGGGCAATCTGTTGGTTCATCTTTCCAGCCGCACTCAGCAAAACGATCCGCACCCGAGTCACCAGTCCCGCCGGAAGCGAACGGGAACTGGCCATGCTTTCCAGTTGTGCACGCTGCTCCGCGCTCAACACCAACGCCGCTTTCGGTCGTCCCACCGCCATAGGCACCTCCATTGTGCATCAGAGACGCCTATCTTCCTTGCAATACTAATGCCACTTATTTATGGGACATCACACTAG
>WNFB01026323.1_pt1 | contig 10111 bp, 8 predicted proteins | sample 5400501 | NCBI WGS metagenome assembly WNFB01 (sample SAMN13153341, study PRJNA577476) | soil metagenome | isolation source: 200 cm saprolite under Douglas fir tree site 2 hole 1 | place: USA:California | collected 2015-04-18
CGCCTCACGAATCTCGGTCGCCATGACATACCTCCGGTCGGGACTTCTGGGGGATTGTACCCCCTCAGGACTGCTTGAGCTTATCCAGGAAGCCGCTGGCTTTGATCTCTTGCAGCAGCGACAGGTCGACCAGGTCCTCCGGCTTGAGCTTGGCCACCTCAGGAATCGTGCCGGCGGCGATCTTGATGCTCTGTGCCAGGTCATCCATGGGCACGCTTAGGTCGTCGTCGGTGATCTTCATGATGGCCTCCAGACCGTGCTGCAGGACGGCCGTGTCCTCGATCTTGATGAACGGCACGGTGTACTTCACGGCTTCGGCCGGGTTCTTCTTCATGAGATGGATGGCTTCCATGTTGGCCATCAGCACCCGCTTCAGCAAATCGCGATGGCCGGCGACATACGTGCGCTTGACCGTGATCGGGATCTGGACCGCCTTCACCCCGGAGGCCGCCTGGTCGTACAGCACCGTCCCGCCTTGCGCCTGAAGGATCGAAGCGAATGGCTCGCTGAAGATGCCGGCGGCGATCTGGCCGGATTGAAGCGCAGCCACCATGGTTGGCGGATCGGGTCCGGTTGCGATAACGTTCGCGTCCTTATTCGGCGTCAGGCCGTTGTCCTGGAGCACCTGCCGCAGGACCAAGTCGGTGGTCGAGCCAACGGTGGTCATAGCGGCTGTCTTGCCCCGCAAGTCCTGGATCGTCTTGATGCCTTTGCTACCCACGATCGTGAACAATCCTCCCTGGATTGAGGCGGCCAGGATTACCAGGTCGCCACCCTGGGCGTCGAGCGTCACCAGGTTGGCCGCCGAGCCATAGCCGACGTCGAGGTCCTTGCCCGCCAGCAGCGTTTGGTTCAGTGTGGCCGGTGCGATGTACGTCAGCGAGACGTCCAGGCCGTACTTGTCGTAGATGCCGGCGCCCTTGGCCACCCACGGCATCGACGCCGCCGAAGTGAACGTCAAAAACGCCGAGCGCACGGTGTCCTTCTGGCCCGCCGCGCTGGCGCTCGCCTGGACCGCGGGCTTGGCCGAGGCCGCGCCGCTGGCCTTGGCCGCCGCGCTCGCCGCGTTCCCCGGCGCGCTCGCTGGCGCCGAGCTCGCCGCTGGCGCGGCCGCGCCGCCGCACCCGGCAAGCGCTATCGCAACAACGAAAGACAGACGTCGGACAACTCGCATCATGGCAGCCCAGCGTAGGCGACGCGCGGGCACAATGTCAAAGACGGCTCTCGTGTGTCACGCTCCCGTGTTATCGCCCTGGCGCTCGATCTCCCTCCGCAGCGGGAGAGGAACAGCCGCGGAGGCGAGGAATATACTGGCGCCACTTTGATCATTTGGCTCGCTGTCCTTCTCGCGCTGCTGCTGGGCGCTTGCGGCGGGCCGGCATCGCCAGCGCCAAGCAGCCCGGCGGCCGGTGCTAAGCCGGCTTCGGGACTGACCAAAGTGGTTGCCGGGTTCCCGAGCGTGTCGGCCACGAACATCACCGTCTGGGTCGCCAAGGAAGCGGGCCTGTTCGAGAAGAGTGGGCTCGACGTGAGCTCAGCCAGGTGACGGGCGGGACCAACGCCATGGCGGCCATCCTGGCCGGCGACGTCCATTTCGGGCGTTTAGGCGGGCCGGAAGCCATCAACGCCACCGCCAACGGCGCCGGGCTCATGGTGGTGGCCAACATCAGCCCCGTGTACCCGTACAAGCTGTACGTCCCGCCGGACGTCAAAGCTGCAGCCGATCTGAAGGGCAAGAAGATCGACGTCGGCAGCTTTGGCACGTCGGTCGAGGTCGCGACTCGCGTCGGCCTGAAGAACCTCGGGCTCGACGCCGACAAAGATCTGACGCTGGTGGCGACGGGCACACATGCCACCGGGACGGCGGCCTTGCTGGGCGGGGCCGTCCAGGGCCGCATGGACAACCTGCCGGATGCCCTGGAGCTGGAGAGCAAAGGCTTTCACGGGTTGATCGACATGGCGGCCGTCAAAACTCCGGCCGCATCGACGACCGTAGTGGGCCTGCGGGCGCTGCCGCGCGAGACCGTGCAGAAGTATGTGGACGCCATCGTGCAGGGCGCGGCTCGAGCCAGGAAAGACAAGGCGTTCACGCTCGGCGTCATGCGTAAGTACTTCAAATCCGATGAAGAGGCGGCCATGTCGGCCACGTATGACTACTTCCTAGGCGGGGTCACGCCCGCGCTGCCGTATCCTCGGCCGGAGCAATTCGCGGACGCCATGGCCTTCACCGGAAGTAAGAACGAGAAGGCTAAGACGGTTGAGCTGAGCAAGCTGCTGGAGCCCGGATTCGTGCAGAACGCGGCCGACCGCGGCCTGGACCAGAGCTAGGGAGGACGAGTTGAGCGACGAGATCGAGTACCTGCGGCGAAATTGCTTTCTCGGCGCGCGCTTTTTGTGGCGCGAGCTGCGCGAGATCTACGGTCACGTATCCGTGCGGCTGCCGGACGGCAAAGGTTTCCTGCTGATGATGGCTCGCGTGCCAGAGCCGCCGATTAACCCGGATGACATCATGACGTTCGACTACGACGGCAACAAGCTCCAGGGCGACACGTCCACGCCCTACGAGATCACGCTGCACACGGAGATATTTCGGAGGCGGCCGGACGTGAACTCCATCGTCCACTCCCATCCGCACATGGCCACAGCGCTAAGCACCGCCGGCAAGACGATCTACGGCGTCACCCAGCAGTCGAAGCAGTTCGGCAATGGCGTGCCGGTGTTCAAGGGCGATTTCATTACGGACCCGGCGCTGGGCATTGAGCTGGCCGACTGCCTTGGCAAACACCCCGCCGCGCTGATGAAGGGCCACGGCTGCGTGGTCGTCGGCCGGCACGTGCCGGAGGCAGTCAGCAACGTGCTCTACCTGGAGCAGGCGGCGAAGCAGATCGTTTGGGCCTCGATGCTCGGCTCGCCGCCGGAGCTGCTGCCGGATCGCATCATGCAGCATCGGATTCCCGGCGCGGCGGAGAGCAAGGAGACCAACCTGTGGCGCCAGCTGGTCTGGGAGTTCGAGCACGAGCAGGCGCACATGGGGTCCCTCTCCCACGACAGTGGGAGAGGTTAGGTGAGGGCGCCTGAAGCGAGCGGCCTGGCGGCCGCGACACCCTCACCCTGCCTCTCCCGGTCCTGCGCGGACGGCGAATCGCGGGAGAGGATGACGTTTTGAAGGCGCTGCGGGTCGGCGTCGCGGGGCTGGGCGTCGGCAGCACCCAGATCCTGCCCGCGATGGAGGAATTCGAGGGTATCCGTATCGCGGCGGCGGCGGATGTGCGGTCCGATGCGCTCGAGGCCTTTGAGCGCCGCTACGGCGGACGCGGCTATCGGACCGTGGAGGAGCTGGCCAGCGATCCTGAGGTGGATGCCATCTGGGTGTCCACGCCCAACCAGTTCCACTGCGAGCACGTCGTTGCCTGCGCCGAGGGCCGCAAGCACGTCGTGGTCGAGAAGCCGATGGCCCTCTCGATGGAGCAGTGCGAGCGTATGGTGGAAACCTGCGAACGCAAGGGCGTGAAGCTGCTGTGCGGCCACACCCAGAGCTTCAACCCGGCCATCCGGGCCATGCGCCAGGTCATCCAATCGGGCGAGCTTGGCAGGCTCGCCGCTGTGCTGACCTGGATGTCAACCGACTGGATGCTGCGCCCGCGCATGCCGCAGGAGCTCGACCTTGAGCTGGGCGGCGGTGTCGTTTACCGCCAGGGACCGCACCAGATCGACATCGTGCGGCTGCTGGGCGGCGGAATAGTGCGCAGCGTCCGCGCCATGACCGGGCAACTGATGCCCGAGCGGCCAGCGCCCGGCAACTACTCAGCCTACCTGGAGTTCGAGGATGGCACCCCGGCGACCGTGGTCTACAACGGCTACGGCTACTTCGATACCTCGGAGCTGATAGGCGGCTATGGCGAGCGCCACTACGGGACCGAGGACCGGGTGGAGGTGCGGCACCAGCTCCGCGCCCAGGCGCGCGACGACGCACAAGCCAAGGAGGCCATGCGCTTCGGCGGCCGGCAGGAAGGCGACTTCGGCCACGGCTCCGTCCAGCATCGCCGCGAGCGCCTGCCGGGTGGCGGCCGCTTCTTCGGCATCACGGTGGCGACGTGCGAGCGCGGCGAAATTCGCCAGTCACCACCAAACAGCCTGCTGGTCTACAGCGACGAGGGCGTGAAAGAAGTGCCTGTCTCGGGCCACACGGCTTCCCGGAACTCGGAGCTTCAGGAGCTGTACGACGCCGTCGTCGGGAACCGGCCGGTGTACCACGACGGCCGCTGGGGCATGGCGACGTTGGAAGTCTGCCTGGCCATCATGCAGTCGGCCCGTGAGCGGCGCGAGATCCTGCTGAGCCGCCAGAGCCCGACCCTGGGTTAGGAAACGAGGGCAGGCGCTTCCGGCACGCTCGAAAAGAGCAGTGACTTGATCACCACCGGAACGGCGTTGGCTGGATAGATGATCTCGCCGATGTCCACGAAATCGAACTCCTGCAGCTGCAGCCCATCGATCGACACGACGTCCGACTCGACGCGCAGCTCTTGCTTGAGGATATTGCCCAGTGTCTTGCCGACGTCGCCATCCAGCAGCAGCACGATCGGCCGGCGCTCCGCGACAGCGTCGGCCATGCCCTCCACGATGCCCTCGGCGAAGTTCCGCAGGCGCTGGTACAGAGGGTCGCCCTGCCAGCGGAAACTCAGCGCCACGGAGGGGATGCCATCGTCGGTGGCAAAGCGTCGCACCGCGAAGGTGATCGCCTGGGCCACCTCGGCGACGGTGAAGTCGCCAGCCAAGTCCACACGCGGGTGCAGCACCGGCAGGTTGCGCAGCGGCAGGTCTGTGCCTTCCGAGATGGCGATAGCTGCATCGAGAACTGCGAGGCGCCAATTACGGTGGCGCGGATGCCCTGGCCGGGGTCGAGCACCGGCAGGCTAATTCGGCCGTCATCCAGGGCAGCGCGGATGCCGGCCGCGAGGGCAGGGCCGAGATCGCCGAAGTTGCCCGGCTCGCGCGAGTAGATGAACTCGGACACGCCCCCGGAGAAGGTGATCGCTTCGGGCTGGACATCGCTCGGAATGGGCTCGGTGACCATCAGCTCCTGGACCAGGCCGCTGGGGGGTTCCAGGTGGATGAGTGACACCACCACGTCGCACCAGGCGTCGATCAGCTTGGCCTGGTCGCCATCGCTGAGCTGCTGGCCGGGGCTGAGCCGAATACCGGCGACGTCAGCGGCCTGCTCGGCAGGACCTTCGATCCGTACCAGCTCGCCCTGATCGCCGCGGGCCACTAGCCGGCCGCCCACGGCAACGGCCGCGGTGTGCAGCACTTCGCCGCCGCGCACCAGGGCGAACTTGGTCGTGCCGCCGCCGACGTCGACGTTCAGGATGGTTTGGCCAGTCTCGCGCGACAGCCCCACGGCGCCCGATCCGTGGGCGGCCATGACCGCCTCCAGGTGGTGGCCGGCCGAGGCGCACACGAACTTGCCCGACTCCGCCGCGAACAGGTCGGCGATGGCCCGCGCGTTGGTCCGCTTGAGCGCCTCGCCGGTCAGGATGATGGCGCCGGCGTCGATGTCGTCGAAGCTCAGGCCCGCTTGCCCATAGGCGCCGCCGAAGAACGTCTCCAACTGCTCGGCGTCGATGGTGTAGTCGGCCCGGTAGGGCGTGAGCATGATGGGCGAGCGCCACAGCACCTCGCGGCCAACGACCACGAAGCGGCTGGACAGATTTTGGCCCATCCGCTTGAGGTGCACCTTGGAGAACATGAGGTGCGAGGTCGAGGAGCCGACGTCGACGCCGACAGTGGTGAGCTCGACGTTCTCGAGGCTCCACAGCCACTCGTCGAACGCGGCGAGCTCGTCGGGAGACATTTCCTCATCGACCCCCTCATGGTCGATGAGCTCGAGATCGTCATACGGCAGTTGCTTGTCGGGCATTGCCCGGAATTCTAAGCCTTTGCTCCGGTAAACAGGAACGAGTAGGATCGGGCGGATTAGATGGCGTTCTCGGTAATTCCTCTCCCACCGCGGTGGGAGAGGGGAGGTGAGGGCACCCTTGGCTAGCGGCCTTGCGGCCGCGACACCCTCACCTAGCCTCTCACACAAGCGGGAGAGGAACTGGGTGGCCGAGTTCGGCACCCAAAGGTGGCTGCCCAACGCGGGCCCGCTCATTGTCGGAGTGATCGTTGCTCTGCCCATGCTGCTGTTGCTGGTTAACAGCTTCAACACAGCCACGCCCGGGCAGGCAGCGGCATTCGGCCTGCGCGACTGGATCCAAGCCTACAGCGACCCTACAGCGGTGCGCGCCTTCTGGTACACGCTGGCACTGGGCGCCGTCCGCACCGCGATTGCGATGCCGATCGCCTTCACCATGGCCTGGCTCGTCGGCCGGACTGATATGCCGGGCCGGACAGGCATCGAGCTGCTGTGCTGGACCGGCATCTTCCTGCCGGTGCTGCCGCTGACGTTCGGCTGGATCGTGCTGCTCGACCCGCAATTTGGTCTAGTCAACCTGGCGCTCCAGAAACTGCCGTTTATCCACGGTCCAGTATTCAACATCTACGGCTTCTGGGGCATCGTCTGGGTTCACCTGGCCTCGAACTCAGTCTATTTCAAAGTTATCCTGCTGCTGCCGGCGCTGCGACGCGTGGGCGCGGCACTCGAGGAGGCGGCCCGAATGTGCGGGGCCAGCCATTTCCGCACGATCCTACGCATCACCATGCCCGTGCTGGCGCCGGCGATCCTGGGCGTCGCGCTGCTGTCGTTCGTGCGCAGCCTGGAGGCGTTCGAGGTCGAGCTGCTGCTGGGCAAGCCGGTGGGCATCTTCGTGTACTCCACGCGCATCTACGACCTGGTGAAGGACCAGCCGCCGCGCTTTGGCGAGGCCACTGCCCTGGGCTTCGTGTTCCTGGTGGTGATGCTGGCCCTAGCGTGGCTCTACCAGCGAGCCATCTCCGGCCGGTCGTACGTGACGGTAACCGGCAAATCCTACTCGGCGGCGCCGGCGAAGCTCGGCCGGCGCGGCTGGCTGGCCAGCGGGCTGTGCTTCGGCTACTTCGGCGTGGTGATGGCCGCGCCGCTGGGCTTCCTGGTGCTGGGCTCGTTCATGCGGCGCTACGGCTTCTTCAACCTGCGCAACCCCTTCACGTCGCAGCATTGGCACGACCTGTTTGCGGACTCCGTCTTCTTCTCGTCGATACGCAACAGCCTGGCGATCGCCATCGGCGTGGCGGTGCTGGTGGTGGTGATCTACTCCCTGGTGGCGTACCGGCTGGTCCGCGGGCCGGTCAAAGTGGCGCGCATCAGCGAGCTGCTGCTGTGGGTGCCGTGGGCGGTGCCGGGCATCCTGATGAGCCTGGGCTTGCTGTGGTTGTTCCTAGGAACGTCGCTGCGGGTGGCGCTCTACGGCACCTTGCTGGGCATCATCGTGGCCATCGTCATAAAGGAGAGCCCCTTCAGCACGCTGTTCTTCAAGGCCGGCCTGCTGCAAATCGGGACCGAGCTGGAGGAGTGCGCCCGCGTCGGAGGCGCATCCTGGTTCCGGACCTACCGCCGCATCCTGCTGCCGCTGCTGGCGCCCACGGCCATCACCGTTGGGCTGCTGTCGTTCCTGTCGGCCATTCGCGACATCAGCACCACGGTTCTGCTGTACAGCCCGCGCTCGCGGCCGGTGTCGATCCTGATGCTGGAGTACAGCTTTGCCGGCGAGATGGAGCGGGGCGCCGCCATCGGCGTGCTGGTGACCGCCTTCGTATTGCTGGTCACCATCGGCGCTCGGGCGCTGGGCTTCCGCCTGACGCGAGAGCGGGCGTAGGGCTCAGCAGCCCTGGCAGCCGCCGTTGGCGAACGCGCCCTGGGCTTTCAGGCGCTGAATATACGAATTGTCGATGACATCTTCGTACTTGAGGCCGGCAACTTTGGGATTGCTTTCGGCCAGCAGGTCCAGGATGGTCTGGACGCTGGCTGGCGTGACGCGCGGATTCGCCGGGTCTGACCAGACATTCTGGTAGTTGTTGTGCCCCGTTTTCAACTGCGCTTCACTCACACCCTGCAAATGCTTCTGCGCGACCCGAGCGAACACGTCGTAGTCCTTGAGGACCAGCTGTGAGCCTTCCCAGAAAGCTTTGATGAAAGACGCCACGGCTTGCGGGTTGGCGCGGCCGAACGCCCCGCTGACCATCAGCGACTGCTCACTGAATGGCAGGTGCTGATCCGGGATATTCAGCAGCATCTTGTAGCTGTTCGCGGGCAAGCCCGTCACCACGTCGAGAGGGCCGGTGATGGCCTGGACCTGGCCGGCCTGGAAACTGGCAACCTGGGCGGTGGTGGTGCCAGCAGTGAGGACTTTCACGTCCTTGTTGTATTCCAGCCCGTTCTTCTTCAGGACCAGGCGAGTGATGAAGTCGCTGGAGCTTAGCGGCTGGGTGACGGCGATGGTCTGGCCCTTCAGGTCCGCCAGGCTGCCGATCTCCGGTTTGGAGACAATGACCAGCGAGGACGTCTGAACCACAGCCGCCACCGGCCTAAGGTCGGCGCCAGAGGCGATGGCGTTGATCGCATTTACGGTGCTGCCGGTAGCCACCTGGATACTGCCCGAGACGACTGCCTGCACCAGGGCGGCGGACTCCAGCGAGGACAGCTCGACATTCAAGCCCTCCTTCTTGTAGAGGCCTTCGTCCAGCGCGGCCCACATCGGAGTAGAGGCCACCGACAAGACGCCATAGGCGCCTTTGATGGTGCCGCTGGCCACTGGCTGCGGAGCGGCTGAGCTGGCCCCAGCCGAAGTCTTGGCGGCGGCGCTTGCGCTGACCGCGGGCTTGGCTGAGGAGGTAGTGCTCGCCGGAGCGGGCGCACTTGCCGCGGCAGCTTGGCTGGCCGGCAGGCTGGGCGTCGTTGCTGCACCGCCGCAGGCGGTCAGCTCCAGGGCCACTCCGATGGCGATTGCGAGAGCTTTCTGACGGACCATGGCCGGCATTGTAAGCCCCTAGGTCATCCTGAGCGAAGCGAAGGGTCTTCCGCCGCAGCGGACCGGGAAGGTCTTTCGGCCCTATGGCCTCAGGATGACACTAGCTTGAGACTGCTATTCCGACCGGGTGCGGGTCGCCGCGAACGCCCTGGGCTTCACCGTAGAGATTGGTGTCGATCATCTCGTGGTTAGGGTCGCGCGTGAGGCCCATCGGGTCGAGGCCCTGCTGCACCCGCTGAATCTCCTCCTTCAACAGGGTGCGCAGCATGTGCACGCCCCGGTCGGAGTAGCTCAGGTGCTCGGTGGTGCGGTCGGCGATCGGGCCCTGCGTCTCCCAGGCCATGTGGTCCTGGTTGCGCACTGAGGCCAGCGTGAAGCGCGCCTCGGGGTGGAGCTTGTCGGCCGGGTACTTGTACGGCTCGAGGTACTCCGCTGGCGGGTCGCCCTCATCCTCAAGCAGGCTGCCGTCCGGCGTGGGCGTGAAATTTACGTCGATGTGGTGGGTGTGGGTGTCGTCAATAGGGATACGGATCTGGGTGTTCGGCCCCTGGCGCAGGATGTTCGGGAAGATGAGCGGATGCTCGTCCACCCGGCCATCGGCATACACCCGATGCTTGATGATGCCGTAAGACACCACCCGGAAATCGGTTTCGACCACGTCGTCGATGAAGCCGCGAGTCGTGTTCGGTGGAGTCTTCCCGCGGGCGATGTGCTCCTGATGCAGGATCTGCAGGTGAGCCGGATCAACCGAGTTCTCCATCGCCTGGAACCAGTTGCAGTCCAGCCTGGGGTGGAACACGATCTTGCGCTGTCCGTCCCTGCGGACCCACACGTCGTATTTGGGGATCTCCGGCGCCGGCAGCGGCCCTAGGTAGGCCCAGTACATGCCGATGAACCTGCGCACGGGGTAGGCCTTGTGCCTGAGCGATCGCATGATGGCGTCGTTGCGCTCGGGCGGCGTCTCCAGGATGCTGCCGTCGGTGTCGTACAGCCAGCCGTGGTAGGCGCACGAGATGCCGCGCTCCTCGACCCGCCCGTAGCACAGCGAGGCGCCGCGGTGCGAGCAGCGGTCGCCCAACAGCCCTATGCGGCCGCTCTTGTCGCGGAACAGCACCAAGTCCTCACCCAGCAGGCGGACGAACTTGGTAGGCTCCTCATCGGTCAGC
>WNFB01006989.1_pt1 | contig 10110 bp, 9 predicted proteins | sample 5400501 | NCBI WGS metagenome assembly WNFB01 (sample SAMN13153341, study PRJNA577476) | soil metagenome | isolation source: 200 cm saprolite under Douglas fir tree site 2 hole 1 | place: USA:California | collected 2015-04-18
GTCAAGTTCGCCGACTGGGCGCAACAGAAGCCCGACGTCGCGGCAGCCGCCGTGAAGGCGTTCCTGGACTACGGCCTCCGCTCGTCGATCTTCACCGAGGAAGCGTTCAAGGCGCCGCAGCAAGTGCTGGCGACCGTGAACCCGCCCGTCGCGACGGTCGACCTGAAGAAGGCCTACGACCTGAGTTTCCTCCAGACGCTCGTCGATAACGGCTACTACGCGAAGTACGGCATCCCGACGAAGTAACGCTCCGCCGCGTCCGTCGTCCCCGGCCAGCAGCCGGGGACGACGGCGCGACGACAGCCCGTTCGCGTCGCGGCCCGAGATCAGCCACAGAAGGAGACCGGCTCATGACCACCCGCTTCGGTCTGCTCGTCCCGCACTTCGGGTTCGAGGCGGACCAGGACCTGCTCATCGAGGGAGCGCGTCTGGCGGAGGCCCGCGGCTTCGATTCTCTGTGGGTGCGCGACCATCTGGTGTTCCATCCACACGGGATGGAGGGTACGGACCGTACCTTCCTCGATCCCTTCATCACGCTCAGCTATCTCGCGGGCGTGACCGAGCGCATCGCCCTCGGCGCTGCGACGATCATCCCGTTCCGCCATCCCATCAACATGGCCTACAGCGTCGCGTCGCTGTCGTGGCTCACGCGACGCAAGTTCGACCTCGGGATCGGCGCGGGCACGTTCGATCACGAGTTCGCGGTCATCGGCCAGGCGGACGAGGATCGCGTGCAGATGATGAAGGAGCAGGTGCTCATCGCTCGTCGTCTCTGGACTGGCGAGTCGGTCGAGTGGAACAGCGACCGCTATAAGTTCACGGACGTCGATCTCAAGCCGCAGCCTCTTAACCCCGTCCCGGTGTGGTGGGGTGGCGCGACGCCTGCGGCAGCGCGCCTCGCGGTGGACTTTTGCGAGGGCTGGCTCCCGGGCCGGATCACGTTCCCGACCTACCAGCAGCGCATGAAGAAGATCAGGGAGATGTGCGCCGAGCAAGGGAAGCCGATGATCATGACCGGCGCCGTTCCGGTGACCAGCATCGACGAGACGACCCAGTCCGCGGTCGAGCGACTGAACGTCCCGGGCCTCATCAAGAACGCGAACGCGCAGAAGTTCTGGGTGAAGCCGAAGTCGGGCGAGTTCACGAAGATCGAGGAGCTCGACGGGTCGATCCTCGCTGGCACGCCCGACGACATCGTGAAGGGCATTGAGCGCTACCAGGAGCTCGGCTGCGACCTCCTGGTGTTCGACTTCCGCATGCGGTTCCCCGACTACCTCCAGCAGATCGAGATCCTCGCGAACGAGGTCTTACCGCGCGTGCAGGCGCCGGCCGGCGCCGCCGCGCGATGAAGACCGTCACGACGACAAAGGTCACGCACTACGAGATCCAGAAGCAGCGCCGCGAGTCGCTGCTCGAGGAGTGGAAGCGGTACCACAAGACGGTCCTGAAGCGGAAGGACGTGGTGATGCACGACGTCCCGAGCCGCCGGATGCGCCGCGGCGTGTTCGCGGGGCGGGACGGCGACCGGCCCACGATGAACCTCGACGCGACGATCCACGAGGTCCCACCACACACCACGACGACGATCCACCGCCACGCCTGGGACGCGATCGAGTTCATCGAGTCCGGTCGCGGATGGACGGAGGTCGACGGCGTGCGCGTGGATTGGAAGCCGTGGGACACGCTGCATCTCCCGAGCTGGGCGTGGCACCGGCACGGCAACGACGGCGACGCGCCCGCGGTATTTCACACCTGGAGCGTGCAGCCGATGCTCGAGCAGTTCGGCGTCGCGCTCCTCGAGGACGGCGGCGATACGCCGGTCGCGCAGCTGCCGCCTCGCCCGCGCCAGCTCCAAGCGCTGACCGGCGACGACCCCTACGCGCGCCGCACGCAGCGTCTGGCGCGCCAGTGGACCGGCACCGAGAGCGCGCGGCTCATCACGCGCTTCGATGAAGTGCGCGGTCTCGTCACCAAGCGTGGTGCCCGGAGCCTCTTCCTCGTCGACAGATCGATCGGCTATCACACCGCCGGTCTCTCGGCGGTCATGCACGAGCTCGCGCCGGGGCTCTACCAGTCGCGCCACCGCCACGGCGGCGAGGCCTGGCTGTACGTCGTCTCGGGTCGCGGGCACAGCGAGATGGACGGCGAGAACCACACGTGGGAAGAGGGCGATCTCATCGTCGTCGACCATTGGGCGTGGCACCAGCACTTCAACGACTCGAAGGACAAGACCGCGCGCCTGATCCGCGTGCACAATTTCGACGCGCTCTACGACATGATCCGTATCCTCATGGATCCGCTGAACCTGTTCGAGGAGCTGCCCGAGCTCGACGCGCCGGACCTCACCGGTGTCGTGTGGCCCGACCACTTCGAGGGCCGACCGAAGGCCTAGTGGACTAGGGATGCCGGCGCTCGTCGTGCCGCCGGGTGTCGAGGGGGTCGTCGCGCTGGTCGAGCTTCCGGACGCGGCGTGGGAGAGCCGGTGGACCCGGATCGTCACGCGCGAGGGCCTTAAGGACCGCCTCCTCAACTTCACGCTCTTCTCGCTTCGCTATCGCGGGCGCGTCGACGCCGTGCGCCTGCCGATCCACGGTCTCATCGTGCTCGCGGGCCCACCGGGTACGGGCAAGACCACGCTCGCCGGTGGGCTCGCTGACGCGGCCGCACGCGAGCTCAGCGCCGGCGGTCTGCTGTTCGTCGAGATCGACGCGCACGCCTTCCCGAGCCAGCTGCTCGGCGAGAGCCAGCGGAGCGTGGCGCGCCTCTTCGAGCGCACCCTGCCCGACCTCGCCGCCCGCGGCCGGCCGACGATCGTGCTGCTGGACGAGGTCGAGTCGCTCGCGGTGAGTCGTCGCGGCGCATCGCTCGAGACGAATCCGGTGGACGTCCATCGCGCGACGGACGCGGTGCTCGAGGGCGTCGACGAGGTGGCGCGCCGCTGCCCGAACGTCGTGTTCGTCGCGACGACCAACCACCCCGCAGGCGTCGACGCTGCGTTCCTCTCTCGCGCCGACCTGGTCGAGGAGCTCGGCCTCCCCGACGCGTCCGCCGTGCGACACATCCTGCGCGACACCATCGCCGAGGTCGTGGCGGCCGAGAAGCCCGACGAGCCCGCGCTGACCGCGCTCGCCGACGCCTGCGTCGCCGCCCGGCTCGACGCCCGGCGCGTTCGCAAGCTCGTGCTGCGGGCGATCGCCTCGAGCCGCGAGCTTGCGCTCTCGCCGGAGCGGCTGCGGGTCGAGCACCTCGCGGCCGCGCTGCGCGACGAGGTGAACGGGCAGGGCTCGTGAGCCCGGAGGGGACGAAGACCGCGATCCCGCGCGAGTCCTTCCTCGTTGCGGCTGCGGTGTTCCTGGTGATCGCGGCCACGAACATCATGACCCCGCTGCTCCCGGACGTCCGGTCGGACTTCGGGATCAGCATCTCGACCGCCGGCATCATCGTCGGCGCCTTCGGGCTCGCGCGCCTGATCACCGACCTCCCCGCCGGCTTCGTCATCGACGCGCTCGGCCACCGTCGCGTCACGATCGCCGGTCTCGTGGTGCTCGTCGCGGCGTCGCTCCTCGGCCTCGTGGCGACGAGCGTCCCGATGCTCGTCGCCGCGCGCATCGGCTCCGGCGTCGCCGTCGCGCTTGTCACGACGGTGGGGCTCGCGGCGCTTGGCGCCAGCGCGACGACGGCGAACCGCGGCAAGGTGATGAGCCTCTTCCACGTCGCGAACAACACGGGTATCGCGGTGTACCCGCTTGTCGGCGGCCTGGTGGGCGCGGCATACGGCTGGCGGGCGACCTTCGCGGTGACCGTGGTCCTCGCGATCGCGGCCGGCGCGATCCTGGTGCCCGTGCTGCTTCGGCTGCGCGTCCGGGACGCGTCCGCCGTGCGCCGCGGGCCACGGGATGAGCGCGTGCTCCACGGTCGCGAGCAGCGGGTCGCCCTCGCGGCGGTGAACTACGGCGTGCTCGCGAATATGATCAACCGGCACGGCTTCCGGAACACCGTGCTGCCGCTGTACGCCGCGACGTCGCTCGGCCTCGGCGGCGTCTCGATCGCCACGGCGATCGCGCTCATGTCGATCACCGGCCTCATGGTCGCGACACCGGGCGGCATGATCGGCGACCGGTTCGGCCGGCGCCGCGTGATCATGAGCGGCCTCCTCGCGGTCGCGGCCGGCGACCTCGTGTTCCTGGTGACGCACGATCTCGTCACGTTCCTCGCCTGCAGCGCGCTCATCGGGTTCGGCGATTTCTTCTCGAGCTCGCAGACCGCACTGCTGTCGGAGGTCGTGCCCTCTCAGCACCGTACCAAGGTGCTCGCCGGTTACCGGTTCTCGGCCGACCTCGGCGCGTTCCTCGGCCCCGTCGTCCTCGCGGCGGTCATGGATCTCGCGAGCGCGCAGGCTTCGATCGCGCTGGCCGCGGCCGTGCTCGTAAGCGCCTCGCTCGCGGCGCTGGCGGGCATTCCGGCCCGCGTGGACGAGCGTGTGGCACCCGCGCGCGCCGTTCTCGCGAATGTGGAAGGAGCTTCGGATGCCGATTGATGATGTCCTCGCGCGGATCGATCCACAGGAGGTGGTCGACCTCGCGCTCGCGCTTGGGAACGTCGACAGTCCGACTGGAGCAGAAGGTCCAGCCGGTGAGTTCGTCTTCCAGTGGCTCAAGGAAAATGGATTCGCGCCGAAGAAGTACGCGCTGATCCCCGAGCGCTTCAACGTCGCCGCGTGGATCCCGGGTTCCGGGGGCGGCTACAGCCTCTGCTTCAACGCGCACCTCGACACCACGCTGCGGGCGGACGCGGTCTGGTCGGCGCGCGATCCGAAGGACCCGCTGTACCACTCCGCGTGGATCGAGGGTGACAGCATCTACGGCGACGGCGTGGTGAACGACAAGGGGCCCATGGCCGCCTTCCTCGTCGCGGCGAAGGCGATCCGCGCGGCGGGCCACGTGCTGAGGGGCGACCTCATCGTGAGCGCGGTCGCCGGCGAGATCTCGCGCGAGCCGATCGAGGAGTGGCAGGGCCCGCAGTACCTCTCGAAGGATCTGGGCGTGCGCTTCATGGTCACGCACGGCGTCGTCGCGGATTACGCGCTCGTCGCCGAGGGGACCGGCTTCGGGATCGTAGGCATCGAGCCAGGCAAAGCGCATTTCAAGGTCACTGTCTACAGCGGCGGCCCGCGGTATTACACGCCGTACCTGCCGCGGCCCACCGGCCTGGCGGACGCCCCGAACGCGATCGTCCGCGCGGCCGCGGTCATCGCGAAGTTCGAGGAGTGGGCCTATGGCTACCAGACGCGCAACACGTATCGCGGCGAGATGGGCACGATCGTGCCGAAGGCGAGCGTGAACGCGATCCGCAGCGGGTATCCCTTCAACGTGACCAGCGCCCCGCAGATCTGCTCGTTTTACGTCGACACACGTATCCTCCCCGGCGCCAACCCCATGGACGTGCGCGACGAGCTGCGCGGCGTGCTGCGGTCGCTCGGCGTCGACGGCGAGGTCGAGCTCTACGTTTACCGGCCCGGCTTCGAGGCGAAGGGCGCCGAGCGGCTCATCGAGACGGTGCGGCGCTGCCACACGCAGACGTTCCCGACGCCGCCGACCATCGTCGGAGAGCCGGTCACGAGCATGTGGCGGGACACGAACGCCTTCAACGAGCTCGGGATCCCGGCGATCAGCTACGCGCCCCGCGCTCAGAGTCATGCGTCCACGAAGTCGTTCAAGGTGAAGGACCTTACCGACGCGGCCCTCGTCTACGCGCGGATCGCGATGGATCTCTGCGACCAGGAACGTCCGGCGATCGTGCCGCTCGGCGCGCATCTCAACCGTGACATCGCCGCTTCGGTGGCAGACCGCATCGCTCCCTGACGGACGTGTCGGGTGAGTTCGGCTAGCGGGCCGAGAACACCAGGCTCTTGACGACCACCGGGACGACCCCGCGGTCCGGCACGACCTCGCCGATGTCGATGAAATCGAGGTCGCTCAGCTGGATCTGGTCGACGCACACGATGGGCGCGCGCACGCCCAGCTCGTCCTGGAGCATCTGACCGACGATCCCCGCGACGTCGGCGTCGAGGACGACGACGAGGGGCCGCCCGGGCGGAAGCACGCTGCCGACGCCCTCGCCGATGCCGGCGCAGAGCTCGTGCAGCGCGGCGTACGCGGATCCGTGCAGCCAGCGCACAGCGATCGCGAACGCGCCATCCTCGCGGTCCAGACGCGCGATCCCGGCGCGGATCGCTCGCGCGATGTCGCCGGCGCGCGGCGCCTCCGGACGGATCGCGACGGCCGCGAGGTCGCGCAGCGGTAGCACGGTCGTGTCGCTCAGGAAGAGCGTGTCGCCGCTCACCTGGATCGTGTACTGCGACGCGCCGATGCAGGTCGCGCGGATGCTCTCGACCGCGCGCAGCACGACGTGGCCACCGACGCGCTTCGCGACTGCGGCGCCGACGAGCTTGCCGAGGTCCCCGAATTCCCGCGTCTCGTTGCCGTTGACGTATTCGCCGACGCCGCCCGAGAAGACGAGAGCGGGGAAGGGTCCGCGGGTGTGGAGCGGCTCGGTGAGCCACAGCTCCGCGAGGCCGATCGGCGCGCCCTCGGGGATGCGCAGCACCACCTCCGCGATGCGGTCGGCGAGCCGCTCGAGCGTCGCGCGATCCGCGCTGTCGCCGGCGGCGATGCGCACGCCGACGTCCGCCGCGATCCGCCGCCCGGCGGCCGTCACCGCGCGCACGGTGCCGTCGCCGCTCCACGAGACAAGGCGCGCACCGACATCGATGGCCGCGGTCTCATCGACCTGGCCGTGCCGGCACACCGCGAGCTTGGTCGTGCCGCCGCCGATGTCGACATTGAGAACGAGCGGGGTGTCGTCCGAGCGCGAGCGCGCGACCGCGCCGGACCCGTGCGCTGCCAGGAGTGCCTCGAGGTGATGCCCCGCTGTCGCGCACACGAAGCGGCCGGCCTGGCCGCTGAACAGCGCGACGATGGCCGCGGCGTTCTCCGTGCGGGCCGCCTCGCCGGTCGTGATGACCGCGCCGGTGTCGACCATCTCGGGGTTCCAGCCGGCGTTGGCATACGAGCGGTCGATGAACGCTGCGAGCGCGTCGGTGTCGATCCGCCGGGCCGACGCGTACGGCGTGAGCGCCACCTCCGAGCGCTGGACGACGTTGCGCTCCACGACCGTGTACGCGCTCGAGAGGCGGATACCCTGCCGCTCGAGGACAAGCTCGGAGAAGATGAGGTGCGAGGTCGTCGTCCCGATGTCGATGCCCACGGTGCGCAGCAGCAGGCGCTCGCTGGCGACGTTGACACCGCCATCGTGCTCGTCGTGCTCGTCGTGCCCGTGCGCCCGATGCGCGTGCGAGTGCGTCAGCGCTGCGGTCGTCTAGACGCGGACGTTGAACTCGCCCATCTTCACGTCCACGCCGCTCGCCGCGCAGCGCTCGACGTAGGTGCGATGGATGAGCGGGTCCTGGTCCCCGTACTCGATCTGGTTCCCGCCCTCGTTCACGTCCTTGTCGACACCCTGGTTGTCCAGGTACTCCGCGAGCTTCCACTTGTTGCCACCCCAGCGGATCGCGAGGTAGCGGGCCGGCTCAGTGCCAGTGTTGAAGTGCTGGTGCCACCAGCGACCCGGCGGGACGAAGAGCGTGCCAGCGTTCCAGTTCACCTCGGTCCACGTGTCGCGGCTCGCCGTCGCGTCCCCCGGCCACATGTACGAGTAGCCCTTGCCTGAGAGCAGGATCACGTGATAGCCCGGGCCGTGGCGGTGGCCCTTCTTGTATGTGCCGACCGGGAACTCGCTCACGTGCGAGACCATCGTGTTGTTCGCGAACTCGAAGCGGATGTTCTTCCCGCCCGCGCCGCGCTCCTTCCAGTCCTTGAGCTGGAAGCGGCGGATGTCGGCGACGAAGTTCGTCTCCCACACCCGACCGGTATAGAGCGTGCCCGCGCCGTCGAAGTATTCCTTGTGTCCGTCATACCGGTCGGTGAAGACGTAGGGGCAGCCGAACATGAACTCGGTGTTGTGCAGCAGATTCATCATGATCGGCATCGTCGTGACGGCGAGGAGCCGCGCTGCGAGCGAGCCAGATCCATTGTGCAGCCGGTGGAGCGTGTTCAGCGGGACCGAGAAGAGGCTTCCCTCCTGCCACTCGAAGCTCGTCGGCTTCTCGCCTTCGTTCCACACCTCGCAGGTGCCGCGTCCGGAGAGCACGAAGAAGTACTCCTCGAAGAGGTGCTTCTCAGGTGCGCTCGACTTCCCAGGGTCGAGCTCGATGAGGTACGCGTTGTCCGTGTCCTCGGCGCCCACGAGACGGATGTACGCGCCCCTGGCGTCGAGGCGCGCCCACTTCCCGAGCTTGGCGGTGCGCAGGTCGTCGACGGCGACGCCCGTGTAGATCGGGACCCCCTCCGACTCGATGAAGAGCTCGTAGGCCCCGCGTCCCCAGAAAGAAGGACGCTGCTGCTCTTTCGCGGTCGCGGGCGTGTTCTCGCTCATCGTTCACTCCTTCATACCTGAGGCGGATGCCGGGGGTCGCGGGTGGCCTGCGGCCGGAGGACGCAATCGTACGCGAGGCGGCAGAATTTGTATCTCCTTTCGGCGCAATGGGATACTTCGTGCGCGCCCCGAAGGAGGCCTCTTCCTTGTTCCAGGACGTCGCGCGCACGGTTCGCGTGGCCGCACGCCCGGAGGCGGCGTGGGCGGCGTTACTGGACTTCCCACGTGTGGCGTCCTGGCTCCCGGTCGTGCGCGACCTGCGCGAGGTCGAGCCCCTCCGGCGCTACACCACCGTGCTCGAGGACCGGCTCGGCCCGTTTGCGATGCGCGCGGATCTCCAGATCGACGTTGCCGCGGATGCATCGCAGCACCGGCTGCGCGTGAGCGGCGCCGGCGAGGATCGTCAGGTCGCGTCGCGCATCTCTGCCGCCCTCGACCTCGCCGTCGTCCCGCAGGGAGAGGGGAGCGACATCGTCGTGAGCGGCCGCTACGAGATCACCGGCCGGATCGCGACCCTCGGGGCCGGCGCGATCCGTAAGAAGGGCGAGAAGGTGCTCGAGGACTTCTTCGCGAACGTGTCACGGGAGCTTGGTGCCGCATAGGTCTGGGTGACGCCTCAGCTAGACGGTCGCGCTCCGGCGGCGGTGCTCGCGCCGGATGAACGCCGGCGCGTACGGCAGGTAGGCGCGCTGTCGCGCCGGGCTCAGCGCGAAGAAGCTGTTCACGAGAGTGCCGGTGCAGCTGCGCCCGCCGCACAGGCACTTCGTCCGCTCGCCGCCGAAGGCGTTGAGGCGATAGTCGATCGTGATCTCCTCGCCGCGGCGGACCGCGCGCCACGCGAACACCTTGACGCCGCTGCGCATCGCGTTCGGGTCGCAGGAGTGGTTGAGTGACGCGCCAGGTCCGATGAGGACGGCGCTCCGTCCGAAGTCCAATTCGCACAGGTGCCGGCGCTCGTTCGCTTTGAGCGATGAGATCTTCGCGTTCGGGACCACGCGGCCGTGGCGTCGCCGCAAGATGAACTCGCCCTTTCGGAACGCGCGTCGGGCGAAGACGCCCTGACCCTTGCGTCCGGCGGGCCGTACTTCGATGTCTCCGATCACGTCTCCGAGGTTAGCCCGCGGACGCGAGACGGATCGGATCAGTCCGCCGGCGCGAGGGAATCCCACAGCACTTCCGAGAGATGACGCACCTTGGTCGTCCTGCGACGGGCATCGAGTCCGCCCTTCAAGTGCGTGAGGCAGCCGGGGTTGTCGGTGATCACGATGTCGACGCCGGTGTTGGCGATGTTCGCGAGCTTCTTCTCCAATACGAAGCTCGCGACCTCGGGGTACTCGAACGAGAAGGTCCCGCCGAAGCCGCAACACACCGCGGAGTCGGCCATCTCCACGAGCTCGACGCCCGCGATCTCGCGCAGCAGCGCGCGCGGCTGATCGTGGATGCCGAGGACGTTCGCCGACTGACACGCGTCGTGATACGTCGCGCGAAGACCGAGCCGACGTCCTTTCACCTCGCGAGCGGACGCGAGCTCGAACGCCACTGTCGTGAATGGCTTGATGCGCTCGCCGAGGCGCGCGGCGCGCTCGCGCCACGCCGGCTCGTCGGCGAAGAGGCGGA
>WNFB01018190.1_pt1 | contig 10110 bp, 7 predicted proteins | sample 5400501 | NCBI WGS metagenome assembly WNFB01 (sample SAMN13153341, study PRJNA577476) | soil metagenome | isolation source: 200 cm saprolite under Douglas fir tree site 2 hole 1 | place: USA:California | collected 2015-04-18
CGGTGCCGGGCGTGCCGCTGATCTCGCCGCCGCCGCATCACGACATCTACTCGATCGAGGATCTGGCGCAGCTGATCCACGATCTCAAGCAGGTGAACCCGCGCGCCAGGATCGGCGTGAAGCTCGTCGCCGAGGCGGGGGTGGGGCGCGTGGCGGCGGGGGTCGCGAAAGCGTACGCGGACTACGTCCTCATCTCGGGGCACAACGGGGGCACGGGCGCCTCGCCGCTTTCCTCGATCAAGCACGCTGGCTCGCCGTGGGAGCTGGGCCTCGCTGAGACCCAGGCGATCCTGATCGAGAACGGGCTGCGCCATCGCATCGAGGTGCGCACCGACGGGGGCCTGCGCACCGGGCGCGACGTCGTGGTCGCGGCGCTGCTCGGCGCCGAGGTGTACGGCTTCGGGACCGCCGCGCTGGTGGCGATCGGCTGCGCCATGGCCCGGCAGTGTCACCTCAACAGCTGCCCGACGGGCATCGCGACTCAGCGGTCCGAGCTGCGGGCGAAGTTCGGCGGCACGCCGGAGCAGGTGGTCGCCTACTTCACCTGGATCGCGGAAGACGTGCGGCGCATCCTCGCGGAGCTGGGCGCACGGAGCCTGGACGAGATCATCGGCCGCGTGGACCTGCTGGAGCGCATCGACCGGCCCGAGGTCCCGCGCGCGCAGATGCTCGACCTCTCGGTCCTGCTCGCCCTCCCCCCTTCCCCACCCGGCGGCGAGTCACGCCGCCGCACGGTCGAGCGCAACGACCGGCCGGGCGTGGAGTCGCTCGACGAGGAGATCCTGCGGGTGCTCGGACCCCGGTTGGAGAACGGGCGGCCGTTCGCGGGGGTGTACGACATCGGGAACCACCACCTGACCGTGGGCGCGCGCATCGCGGGGCGCATCGCCCAGCGGCACGGTGGCGCGGGGCTGCCGGAGGGGAGCGTGCGCCTGCGGTTCCGCGGCAGCGCGGGCCAGAGCTTCGGCGCGTTCCTCGTCCGGGGCGTGCACCTCGCGCTCGAAGGCGAGGCGAACGACTACGTCGGCAAGGGCCTGAGCGGCGGCGAGATCGTGATCCGGCCGTTCCGCGACGCGCTCTACGCCGGCGCGACCCACGAGCACGTGATCCTCGGCAACACCGCGCTCTACGGCGCGACGGGCGGCGTCCTGTTCGCCGCGGGACGCGCCGGCGACCGCTTCGCCGTCCGGAACGCGGGAGCCGTCGCCGTCATCGAGGGCGCGGGGCACCATTGCTGCGAGTACATGACGGCCGGCGTCGTCCTCGTGCTGGGCGCGGTGGGCCGCAACTTCGGCGCCGGCATGTCCAACGGGGTCGCGTACGTGCTCGACGAAACGGAGACCTTCTCGACGCGCTGCAACTTCGACATGGTGGGAGTGGAGCCGCTCGCCGAGTCGGACGAGCGCGCCGTGCTCGAGCTCGTCCGCCAGCATCTCGCCAAAACCGGCAGCCCGCGGGCCCGCGACGTGCTCGGCGCGTGGGAGCGTTACCGCGCCGTGTTCCGCAAGGTGGTCCCCCACACGGTCCCGGCGCCCGCACCCGAGCCCGCCGAGGCTGCCTCCCCCGCCGGCCGCGGCCCTTGACCTAGTCCGTCGCCGCCCGCCGGGCCACGACGCAGATGTGGCGGGACCCGCGGCGACCGAACAGCCGCGCCACGCGACCGAGGAGGCGCGCTACGGCCACGCTCGCGAACAGCCGCTCGACCCACCGCCAGTTGCGCACGGCCTTGAACCACGACTCGATACGATACCAGAGGCGGTCGTGCAGGTATTCCACCGCGACCACCTGGAACGGGCCCGCCCGCACTTCGGAAACGAACTCGGCGAACGCGCGCGGCTGCAGGTACTCGGTGAGCACCGCGTGGCCTCCCGCCCGCACGACGTAGCCGGCCTGGGCGAGCGCCGCCCGGCGCTCGGCGGCCGGCAGCTGCCAGCTGTGCAGCCCGTCCGACATCACCACGACGTCGAACCGGCCCGCGCCGAACGGCAGCGCCGTCGCGTCCGCAACTACGAAGCAGGCCCCGGCTCCCCCGCTCCGCAGACGCTCACGCGCCGCCCAGACCGCGGCACGCGAGAGGTCCACCGCGACTACGATCTCCGGCACCGCGGCGAGGTGAAGCGTCAGCTGACCCTTGCTGCACCCCACATCGAGCAAGCGGGCCGACCGGGGAGCGAGCGCACGCACGAGATCGGAGATGAACCGGTGGCGGAGAATCTCGGCGGCGCGGCGGCTGTAGTCGAACGGCTCGCCCCCCCGGTGCATGTCCTCGAACACCCGGGCGCGGGCCGTCCAGGAAGCGCGCTGGGGAGGCACGCTCAGTCGTAACCCGTGAAGGGCTCCGTGAGCAGGCGCAGCCGCAGCGGCTTGTAGGTGAAGACGTGCGTGAGCCGCACTTTGTCGCCCACGCGCTCCACCCGCGTCTCCACGAGCTCGAACTCCTTCGCGTCGCCGAGGCCCATCTCGTTGAGCCGTTCCGCCTCCGCCTTGCACACGTCGCCCGGCGTGGGCCGGCTCGCGGGATAGGCGTCCTCGTGGTGGTCCCGCAGCGCCTTCCAGTGCTCATCGCCGGCGCGCTCTACCGACTCGCGGATGTCTTCGCGGGTGAACGGCATAGGATCCCCGATCCTGCCTCAGCCCCTCATTTCAGCGCGACCGGCTTCACCTCGAGCGGCGCGCCGGCCACGAGCGTCGGCGCCTCGGCGCCGAGGGCCGCCTTGTTGAACGCCGCGACGTCCGTGCGCAGCAGGTCGTTGAAGCGCGCCAAGTAGCCGTCCAGCTGGGCGCGCAGATCCTTCAGACGCTGGGCGACGACCTCGGTCGGCGGCTGAGCGTAGGCGAACGCCATCCCGAAACCGAGCCCCTGCAGCCGCTCCTGGAGGCGGTTGAGATAATGGATGTCGTCTTGGCCCGCGTCGCGCTGCACTTCGGAATTGTAGAGGCTGTCCTTCAGCTCCTTGAGCTTCCGGCCGAGGTCACGTCCCGCACGCGTCACCGGCGCCGTGCGGCTGCTGTCGCCTTTGACGTTGTCGCGCACGGCCTGCTGCACGTTCTTGAGCTGGGTCTCGAGGCTCACGATGCGATTGAGCATCTCGTTCAGCGCCGACACCGCGTTACGCCACTCGAGCCCGGTGCGGAGCTGGGCGGCGAACCGGGCCGGGTCGCCCCCGAGGAACGGGTCGGGCTCCACGGTCACGGTGGCCGTCTGCGTCCTGCCGCCGGCGCTCAGCGTCGCGGCGTAGGTCCCCGGCACCACGCGCGGCCCGCCGGCCTGCCGGAATGGGTTCTCCTCTTCCTCGGCGCCGGTCGGCTTCTCGAACGCCAGCCGCGTGGGTCCCGCGTAGCGCAGGTTCCAGACGTAGCGGTTAACGCCCTGCTTCCCCGCCCCCCCAGAGTCCACGACGACGGTGTCGCCCTTCGCATCCGTGACCGTGACGATCACGCGGCCCCGCCGTTGCCTCCCGCCCGGCTCGCCCCCTTCCGCCTGGGCGGCGCTCGTATCGAGCGCCGTCTTCAGGTAGTAGTCGAGCACAGCGCCGGCGGGCGCGTTGGGGGTCGAGAACCGGGATGGCGCGACACCCAGGCGCCGCGGGCGCACTCGGATCTGCGCGGGCAGGGTGCCAAACACGTGGAAGTCCGACGCCGCGACGTCGGGGGTCAGCTGCTCGAGCGTCGTGATGTTGTCGAGCACGAAGAGCCCGCGACCGTGGGTCGCCACGACCAGGTCGTGCGAGCGCTTGATGAACTTGAGGTCGTAAACCGGAGCCGTCGGGAAGCCGGCCTTCAAGGGCTTCCAGGTCGCGCCGCCGTCCCTCGAGTACCACAGCGCGGCGTCGCTGCCCAGCACGAGGAAGCCGCGCAGGTTGGGATTCTCGCGCACCACGCGCGCCGGCACCTCCTGGGGCAGGCCGCGCGCGATGTCGGTCCACGTCTTCCCGTAGTCCGTCGTCTTGTACACGTACGGCCGCCGGTCGTCGAGCTGGTGGCAGTCCACGGCGAGATAGGCCGTGCCGGCGTCGAACGGCGACACGCCGATCTGGTACACGCGCCCTTCAACATTGGGCGCGAGGCCCGGAAACCGGCCGGAGACGTTGGTCCACGTCTTCCCGCCGTCGCGTGTCACGTGCACGAGACCGTCGTCCGAGCCCGCCCACATGACGTTCTCGTCCGTGGGCGCGAAGTTGATCGTGAGGATCGTGTTGTACGTCTCGGCACCCGAGATGTCGTAATTGATCGGGCCGCCGCTCGTCACTTGCTTCGATTTGTCGTTGCGCGTGAGGTCGGGGCTGATCGCCGCCCAGTGCTCGCCGCCATCCGTCGTCTTGAACACGACGTTGCCGCCCAACAGAACAACGTTCGCATCGGTGGGTGAGACTTCGATCGGCGTTGTCCAGTTGAAGCGGTACTGCAAGTTGGCGGGCTTCGTTTCCTGCACGCCCGAGAGGTACGGCCGGATGGAGCGCGTCACGCCGGTCTTCAGATCGACGCGGGTGACGTTGCCGTTCTGCGAATCGACGTAGAGCACGGTGGAGTCACTCGGCGCCGGCACGGCGTACTCGCCGTCTCCCCCGGCGACCGTGAACCACTCGGCCCCGGTGAGCGCTCCTCCGAAGCCCGCCCCACCGCCGCCCCCTCCCCCACCTCCCGGCCCGCTCGACATCCCGCACCAGGCGTTGTTGTCCTGCAACCCGCCGCACAGCATGTACGGGACGTTGTTGTCCGCGGCGACCATGTAGAACTGCTCGATCGGCAGGTTGTTGAGATAGCGCCAGCTCTTCGCCCCGTCCTGCGTCACGTACACGCCCCCGTCGTTCCCCTGGATCATACGGTCGGGGTTCTGCGGGTCGATCCACAGCGCATGGTGATCCACGTGCACGCCGCGGTCGATCGGCGTCGTCGTCTTGCCGCCGTCGTCGGAGCGGAGCAGCAGGTAGGACGAGAAGAACACCTTCCGGTCGTCCACCGGCGAGACGTGCATCAGCGAGAAGTAGAACGGCCGCGCGGAAAGGCCGTGGAAATCGGACACCTTGGCCCAGTGGTCCCCCTGGTCCTTCGAGTCCCACAGCATCCCCTGCTTCGACTCGATCAGCGCATACACGTGGCTCGGATTCGTCGGGCCCACCGCCAGCGCGATCCGCCCGATGAGGCCCGGCGGCAGGCCCTCCTTGAGCTTGTCCCACGTGAGGCCGCCGTCCTTGGAGCGGTAGATCCCGCTCCCCGGGCCGCCCGAGACGAGCTCCCACGGATGGCGCAGCGCCTGCCACATCCCCGCGAACAGCACCCGGGGGTTGCCGGGCACCATGACCAGATCAGACACCCCGGTCGTGTCGTTCGCGAACAGCACTTGCTGCCAGGTCCTGCCGCCGTCCGCGGTGCGGAACACGCCGCGCTCCGGGTTCGGCGCCCAGGCGCGGCCGATCGCGGCGACGAGCACGATGTCGGGGTTCGTGGGATCGATCACGATGCGGGAGATCTGACCCACGTCGCCCAGGCCCTTGAACTGCCAGGTCTTGCCGGCGTCAGGCGAGAAGAACACCCCGCGACCGTCCACCAGGTCGTTGCGGAGGTTCGCCTCGCCGCTCCCGACCCACACGAGGTTCGGGTTCGAGGGCGCGAGGGCGACGGCGCCGATCGAGGCCGTCGGCTGGTCCGCGAACACCGCGTCCCAGGAGTTCCCGCCGTCCGTCGTCTTCCACACGCCGCCGGCCGCCGCACCCACGTAGTAGGTGTTCGGGTCTCCCGGGATGCCGGCCACGGCGGTCACCCGCCCGCCCCCGACCGACGGGCCGAGGTTGCGGAACTTGAGGTTGTTGAGCGAGTCGGCGCCCTGGGCGGCGACGTCCGTAGCGCCGGGCTTCGCGGACTCGGGCCGCGCGCCGCCCCGGCGGCGTCCTTGAGTGGCCGCGGGGAGCGCGACGCAAACGGCAAGCATCACGCTCAGGAAGGCGACCTGACGGCGGGAGCAACACAGCATTGCGGCCTCCTGTAGCAAGCGTGCAGCGGGGAACGGGGGAACGGGCTCTATCTTACACGGGGACGAAACGTCCACTAGAGCGAGTCGCGCCGGCGACCCTTCCTGTTACGAATGGGAGCGGGCGCGCGTTGGACGGGGGCCGGGTGATGCGAGGAGGCCACATGCCGCCCTTCACCGGTCTGCTCGAGGAGACCCTAGAAGCCAGACCGATGCGGGGGGGTTGCGGACGCGCCCGGCGATAAGGCCCGCAATTCAAGGCGGTTGCCCGGGCTTGCGTTCCCGCGACCGTCGCGGACAATCAAGGAGTTCGTGGGACCTCAAGGAGGCAGCATGCCCGACATGATTCGGCAGGTGGACTACTACTACACGATGGCGCCCGACAAATCGGGCGAAGGCGCGCGGCTGCTCGGCGCACTGCGCAACGCCGGTGTCAACCTCCTGGCCTTCTCCGCGTTCCCGAGCGCGAGGAAGTCCCAGGCCGACTTCGTGCCGGCCGACGGGGCCGCGTTCGTCGCGGCGGCGAAGCTCCTGATCGAGGGAGACGACCGCGTCGGCGCCCTCTACCACACGATGACGCGGCTCGGCGACGCGAAGATCAACGTGACGGCCGTGGACGCGGTCACGAGCGGGATGGGGCGATGGGCCGCAATCCTGTGGGTGAAGCAGCGCGACCTCAAGAAGGCGGCGCAGATCCTGGGAGCAATGTAGAAACAGGCCGGTGAAGGGCGGGGGAAGGGGGAAGGGGCGACGCCGCACTTACGCGTTTTCCCGCGCCCCGCCCCGCCCCAGGGCATCCGGCCCGAACTTCTGTCGCACCTCGTCGATCACGCGCGCGATCTGTCGGTCCCGTTCGGTCTCGCGCGCGGGCTCGGGCGACTCGAACAGCGACGGCTGCATGCCGGCCTCCAGCCGGACCAGCTGTGACAACCCGACACCGAGTAGTCGAGCCGGCACCCGCCGCGCCTGCCGCAGCCGCGCGAGCAGCTCGCGTGCCACCGCGTAGACCACTCGATCCGAGCTCACCGGCTCCGGAAGCGTGCGGCTCGCCTGCCGCGTGGTGAAGTCGGCGTCGCGGATCTTGACGGTCACCGTGCGCGTCAAGAGCCCCGCCTCGCGCAGGTCAGTCGCAGCGCGATCCGACAGAGCGAGCAGTTTCGCCCCGAGCGCGTCGTCTCGGTCGAGATCCCGAGCGAACGTCTCGTCCCGGCTGATGGATTTGACCTCCCGATCAGGCTCGACCAGCGAGCGATCGATGCCACGCACCCGCTCGTAGAGCCACTGCCCTTCCCGCTCGCCCAGCCAGCGGACGAGGGTCGGGCGATCATGCCGCAGCACATCCTCCACGGTGCGCAGCCCGAACCGTGCCAGGCGCGCCTGCGACTTGGGGCCGACGAGGGGGATGTCGGCGAGCGCGAAGCGGCGCATGAACTCGCCCTCGGCGCCTGGCGCTACCACGTGGACGCCCGAGCCGGGCGCACCCGGGCGCGGCTTGGCGAGCCCCGCGGCAAGCTTGGCCACGAGCTTCGAAGTCCCTGCCCCGATGGAGAGCGAGAGCGCCGTTTCCCCGATCACGGCCTCGCGCATGCGCCGGGCGGTGTCCGCAAGCGACTCGTCCCGATACAGCCGGTCGGTCCCCGTGAAGTCCAGGTAGAACTCGTCGCTCGATGCCTGTTCGACCGCAGGCGTGAACCGGAGCAGCACGTCGCGAACCTGACGACCCTTGGCCGCGCACGCCTCCCACGGCACGGGCACAACCATCGCTCCCGGGCACAGCCGGATCGCCCGAGCCATGGGCATCGCCGAGTGAACGCCGTAGGCCCGTGCCTCGTACGACGCGGACGTTACGACGCCGCGCCGCTCAACCGAACCGCCGACGATCAAGAGGGGCGCCTTGCCGGCCACGTCCGGATCGACGAGGCGGGCGACGGAGACGTAGAACGCGTCGGCGTCAGCGAGGAGGATCCGCCGGGCGGGCGGAGGGGTGGTGGGCCGGTCCGCTACCGTTGCTCCGTGGGGGGGTGAGCGCGCAGGATCTGCTGCAGGGCCTGCCGACGCTCGTTCAGGTCGAACAGCGTCAGGCGATACACCTCGTCGTCCCCACCGTCGAGGACGCCACCGTAGCGGCCCGCCTCCGGTGTGATCGAGCGGGTCGCCTTCCGCACAAGCCGCAGCTCGTCCACGCGCAGCAGCGGGAAGCGCAGGAGAGAGTCGTTGCCCTGAAACACGAGCGTGTCCCCGCTGAGCTTCACGAGGCGCAGATCCCACAGGGTCGACCCGTCCTTGAGCGTGATCTGCCAGCGGTCGGCCGGGTCGGCGGGCGCCCGGTCTTGCGCGGCGGCCGGAACGGCCGCGCCGAGGCCGAGCACGAGGGCCAGCAGGCTGCGCGCGTGCACGGAGTGAACTCCTCGAGCGGTCAACCCGCCGCTCCGGGACCTTGCGTTTCCGCGGACCGGGACAGCCTCCGCTTTTTCCTCGCCTTCGCCTTCTTGCGGCTGCGCGTATTGCCGTAGGTGCCGCGGTAGATCTTGCCGCGCTTGCTGCGGGGATCACCCTTGCCCATGCGAAGCCTCCTGTTGAGGGAAACCTACAGCCGGGCGTGGAGGCGCTCCAGGGCCGCGACCAAGTCGGGCTTGGCGTCGAGCACCGGCAGCAAGGGATCATCCTGCAGCTTTTTCATGCGAGTGGGCACGCTCCGGATCGTGAAGCGGCGGATGTCGAGCTTCGGGCCCACCTCCCGCCACAGCAGGGGCGTGGAAACCGGGGCGCCGGGGAGGGGCCGCACGCTGAAAGGGGCCACGAGCAGCCGCCCGTGACCGTTCTGCACGTAGTCGAGGTATACGCGGGCGCCCCGCTTCCCGACCTGCCGCGTGATGGTCGCGATCTCGGGCAGCTGAGTCGCGATGACTCGTGCGAGTAGCCCCCCGAGCTGCCGGCTCTGCTCGTAAGTGCACTGCCGGCCGAGCGGCAGCAGCACGTGCAAGCCGGTCGAGCCGCTCGTCTTGATGAAGCAGGGAAGCTCGATCTCGTCGCACAGCCGCTTCACCGCCTTCGCGACGGTGACGACGTGGGTGAATGGCGCCTCCTTGGGATCGAGATCGAGGATGCACCAGTCGGGCTGCTCGAGGCTCGCGACGCGGCTGCCCCACACGTGCAGCGGGATCGTGCCGAGGTTGGCGAGGTACAGGAGCGATTCGAGATCGTCGCATACGAAGTAGTCGATCTCGCGCTGCGTGTCCTCGCTCCACATCCGCTCGGTGCGCAACCAGGCGGGAGCGAACGCCGGAGCGTCTTTCTGAAAGAAGGACTTGCCCGTGATGCCGTCGGGGTAGCGCGTCAGGACGACGGGCCGGTCCTTGAGATACGGCAATAGCCAAGGGGAAATGGCGCGGTAGTACTCGATCAGGTCGCCTTTCGTGTACCCCTCGTCCGGCCAGAAGACCTTCTCCAGATTCGAGAACCGGACTTCTCTCTGCTCTTCGGGAAACGGGACAGGGGAAACGGGAAACGTGGGGTCACTCTCGTTTCCCGCTTCCCGTTTCCCGTCTCCCGGCATCACGCATTCCGTCACCGGCTTGTCATCCCGGAATCGCACGAACACCGGCTGCCTGAGCAGACCCTCGTCGGTCCATTCCTTATACCGCACCTCCGCCACGAGCGTCGGCTCGACCCAGGTATGGCCCGGGTCCTGTGGCGCGGGCCCGGCGAACGCGGGCTTGGGGCGAATTCCCTGCTCCAGCGCCGCGCTCACGTCTTTGAGCTGCGCCGCGGTGAAGCCGCTGCCCACGCGGCCCGCGTACACGAGCTTGCCCTCCCGATAAGCGCCCAGGTCCAGCGCGCCGAACCCCGAGCGCGAGCCCTTGGGGCGGGTGAAGCCCACGACCGCGAAGTCGTCAGTGCGGTCGGCGCGGATCTTGAGCCAGTTGGGGGAGCGGCCGGGGCGGTACGGTGCGTCCGCCTTCTTCGCGACGATCCCCTCGAGACCGAGCTTCACCACCTGGTCGTACAGCGCCTCGCCGTCGGTCGCGAAGTGCTCGAGGTACTTGATGGGTCCCACCGGCGGCACGATGCGCTCGAGCACGGCCTTGCGGCGCTCAAGCGGCAGCGGCCGCACGTCGTACCCCGCGAACGCCAGCAGGTCG
>WNFB01006991.1_pt1 | contig 10109 bp, 6 predicted proteins | sample 5400501 | NCBI WGS metagenome assembly WNFB01 (sample SAMN13153341, study PRJNA577476) | soil metagenome | isolation source: 200 cm saprolite under Douglas fir tree site 2 hole 1 | place: USA:California | collected 2015-04-18
CGCCGGACGGGCTCGCGGCGACGACGCGTGGGCCATCACGCGCTCAGGCGAACTCGAAATCCTCCAAGCCAAGGCGCTGGCCGGATTCCCCTGGCTGGTGCACGGCTTCAGCACGCGCCTGGGTGGCGTGAGCCGTCCGGAAGGGCAGCCCGGCGGGCGCGCGCTCAATCTGGGTTTTACGGACTGGGACACTCGCGAGAACGTTCGCGCCAACCGCGCGAAGCTGCTGGCGGCGCTGCGCGCGGAGCCGATGAAACTGGTGGCCTTGCGGCAGGTCCACTCCGACGTCGTCCACTCGCTCGAAGCATTCCCAGAGAGCACCCCGAGGGGTGATGCAGCCATCACGCGCGCGCCGGGACTCCTGCTGGGGGTGCAGACCGCCGATTGCGTGCCGATTCTCTTAGTGGACACGAAGCAGCGCGCGGTCGCAGCAGTGCACGCGGGGTGGCGCGGCACGCTTCGCCGGATCGTCGCCAAAGCGCTCGGGCGGATGCAAATGGCGCTGGGCACACGTCCCGAAACCGTGCTGGCCGTGCTGGGTCCCGCCATCGGCGTGTGCTGCTACGAGGTCGGCCCGGAAGTCGCGCAGGCCTATGCGGGGCAGTTTGCGCCAGCGCGCGAATGGTTCGACGGGCCGTTCGAGCGGCTGGCCAGCGGCGAAGAGCCGAACCCGCTCCGGTGGCTGACCATGGCGCCGCCGGGCCGCGATCCACCACCACTGCGCGTACGGCTCGACCTGCGCGCGGCCAACCGCTGGCAGTTGCTCGACGCCGGCGTGCGCGCGTCGAATATCATCGCCAGCGAGCTGTGCACGTCGTGCCGGACCGACCTGCTGTTCAGCTACCGCCGCGAACGCGCGCGCACCGGACGATTGATGGGTGTCGTCGGCCTGCGGCCAAGATAATCCTGGCCCGTCGGAGGTATCGATGGCAGGTTCACCGCCGCGGCGGCATTCCTGATCGCGGCTCTCTCGCGGCCACAAAACTAGGCGGAGATCTGTGGCGCTGAGTCGTGCGTCGGGGTTTCCAGCAGGGCGAGTTGGCCGCAGGCGGCCATGATGTCCTGCCCGCGCGAATAGCGCACAAATGTTGGAACGCCCTTTTCCGTCAGAATGCGGCGGAATTCCTCGATGCGCTCCGGCTGCGGCGGCCGGTAAGGCAGCTCGCCCGGGTTCCATGGGATCAGATTCACCTTCGCGCGCAGGTTCGCCACAAGCTTCACCATGCGCCGGGCATCTTCGGCACAGTCGTTGAACCCTCCGAGCAGCACATACTCAAACGTCAGCCGCTCCCACGGCCGCAGCGGGTACCGCCGGCAGGCATCGAGCAGCGCCGCGAGCGGGTATTTGCGGTTGATGGGCATGATGGCATCGCGCTGCTCGTCCGAAGAGGCGTTCAGCGAAACCGCAAGCTTCGGGCGGACCTTCTCAGCCGCCAGCCGCTCGATGCCCGGCACGATCCCGCTGGTTGAAAGCGTGACGCGCTTGGGCGAAAGCGCCACGCCGGCCGGGTCGACCAGCAGCCGCACCCCAGCCATCACCGCTTCATAGTTCAGCAGCGGCTCGCCCTGGCCCATCAGCACGACATTGGTCTGCGGCACGAGCCTGGCGCGGTTGTCTTCGAGTGGCACCAGCACCTGGCCGACAATTTCGCCCGCGGTGAGATTCCGGATCAGGCCAAGCTGCGCGGTCAGGCAGAAATGGCAGTTCACCGGGCAGCCCGCTTGCGTCGAGATGCAAACCGTCTGGCGGCTCGCCTCGGGCATGAACACCGCCTCGATGTTCGTGGCCGGCGCATTGTGGCTGTCGAGTCCCAGCAGGTAGCGCACCGCGCCGTCAGCGGAGTGGTAACGCTTGATGATGCGCGGCAAGGTGATGCGCGCTTCGCCGGCCAGCCGCGCGCGCAGCGTGGCGGGCAGGTTGGTCATCGCCGCAAAATCGAACCGGCACTCGGCATAGAGCGCATGGTAGATCTGCGCGCCGCGATAGCTCGCTTCGGCCAGCGACACCGCCAGCGCGCGCAGTTCCTCGAGCGATTTGCCCAGCAACTCCAGAGGCATCGGCAGACTCAACGGAGCTGCCTTCATCATAGCACGCCGCCCGCCCGTGAATTTCCGCGCCTGGAGCCAGTTGGGAAGTTATAATTCGGCCGTCGGTTCAAGAACCCCCGGGGAGGAAAGGAAGAGTGGCCCAGATACTGGTGATCGGCGATTGGGTGGAGCGGCTTGCGGCCGTCCCTGCGCGCGACTTCACGTTTGAGCGCGTGCGGGACTTTGTCGGCGCGCATGCCGTTCGGCCGGAGACTCTGGAGCCTTACCTGTTTTTTTCCAAGGCCAACTATACCCGCAACCTCATCTTCAAAAACGGTCTGTTCGAGTGCATGACCATCTGCTGGGACATCGGCCAGGTGAGCCGCATCCACAACCACCGTGGGCAGAACTGCTGGATGGCTGTGCCCATCGGTCGGCTTCGCGTGCAGAACTTCCGCGTCGAGACTCGCGATGAAACCCACAGCACCTGCCGGCTGGTGCCCACGGACGCGTTCGAAATGGACCCTGAGCACCCCGCCGCCGTCAATCCCCTCGAGCCGGTCCACCAGGTGCTCAACCTGAGCGAGTTTGCGCGCCGCGCCGTGAGTATCCACGTGTACTCGCGGCCGTTCGATAGCTGCGAAGTCTATTCGCTCGACAAGGGCACCTATTTCGACGTGCCGCTGCACTACACCAGCGAGTACGGCAAGCTCAATCCTGAGGAAAAGATCGTCTAGCGCTCCGACTGAGGTCGCGGCCGGACCGCGGGCACACTCCTGCGCCTTCCCACTCCAAGACCGGCGCAGCCCTTTCTGCCTTTTCTTCGTCCGTACTGGCGCCAAAGCGTCATCGCGGGCCGATGGCATTTCGTCGCAGCCTATGCCAAACTGAACTCTAGCAGGGAAACGAATGGCGAACCTCGCGCGCGACGTTCAAAAAGAAGTGCTGCCCAACGGCTTGGCTGTCGTCACCGAGCCGATGCCGCATCTGCGTTCCGTCTCAGTGGGCGTCTGGATCCGCACCGGGTCGCGCCGCGAGCCCGCGGAGCTGAACGGCATCTCCCATTTCATCGAGCACATGGTCTTCAAGGGCACTGAGCGGCGCACGGCGGAAGAAATTGCGCGAGCCATTGATTCGGTGGGCGGCATGCTCGACGCCTTCACCGCGAAGGAGATGATCTGCTTCAATGTCAAGGTGCTCGACGAGCATCTGCCTATCGCCTTCGACGTACTCTCCGACTTGGTCCTGCGCCCCCGCTTCGCCGAAGAAGACATCGCCAAGGAAAAGCAAGTCGTGCTGGAAGAAATCAAAATGGACCAGGACAATCCCGACTACCTGGTCCACGAAATCTTTACGCAGAATTTCTGGCATGGCCATCCGCTCGGCAAGCCCATCCTGGGCACGCGCGAAACGGTGAAGCAGTTCACGCCGGAGTCGCTCTTCGCCTGCTTTCACCGGTGGTACACACCCAACAATATGGTGATCACCGCCGCGGGCAATCTCGAGCACGCGCGGCTGAGGGAACTGGTGGCGCGCGAGTTTGCTGAACTGGCACCCGCGACAGATGGCTTCGTCGATTCCGCGCCGTGCCCCCACGCGCGCATCACGACCCGCACCAAGCGCGAGCTTGAGCAGGTGCACATCTGCCTGGGCGTGCCGTCCTACCCGATGGCCCACGAGCGGCGCTTTGCCGCAGCGGTGCTCAACAACATTCTTGGCGGTGGAATGTCTTCGCGCCTGTTCCAGAACATTCGCGAGAAGCAAGGTCTGGCCTACGCCGTCTTCAGCGAGCTCAGCCCGTACCGAGATACGGGCCTGCTCTCGATTTATGCCGGCACAGGGCGGGAAAACGCCGGGCAGGTGGTGCGCCTGGTGACCGAGGAGTTCCGCAACCTGAAACACCAGCCCGTCAACGAGGAAGAGTTGCGCCGCGCCAAGGACAACCTGAAGGGCTCGCTGGTGCTCTCACTGGAATCCACCAGCGCGCGCATGTCCAACCTGGCTCGCCAGGAAATGTACTTCGGCCGGTTCTTCACCCCGGATGAGTTGCTGGCCTCCATCGAACAAGTCACCCGTGAGGAAGTCCAGCAGATCGCGCAGGAATTCTTCCAGCCGGAGCAAATCGGCGTGACCGTGCTGGGCAGTCTCGACGGCTTTCAGCTCACCCGCGATCAGCTCGCCTGCTAAAGCCCTGCGTCCCTTCGACTCCAGCCTCGCCGAGGCCAAGCCAGCTCGCCGTCGTCGTCCCCCGCACCATATGAACTGAAACGCTACCCTCGAAAAGGCAGGAATTGACGCACACATCTCGGCAGGCTATCGTGGCCCCCAAGATTACCCGGGGGATCCTGCAACGCAAGGAGTGACAATGAAACACCTTCGCCTCGCTTATGCGGGATGTGTATTGCTGCTTGGCCTGGGCGCCTGGTGGATCGGGCAGGGCGCCAGTGCTGCTCCCAGCCCGCTGCCCCAAGGCTGCACCTGCGGCTGCGGCGGGACACCGCGGCCCTTTTGCGCCCACCGTTGCGGAGGGGATCCGTGCGGGCGGCGCCAAGGCGCAAGCCAGCCCCGCAGCTGGCTGCGCCTGCGGCTGCGGCGGGACGCCGCGGCCGGCGTGCGCCTACTCCTGCGGCGGCGGCCCCTGCACCGGCGGCAAAATCGCAAATTCGCGCATCATCATCGGCCAGGTGGTTGAGAACCAGCCGGCGAGTTTCAGCGTGGTGGGGCCGAACGGCAATGCGCTGACCGGGTTCGTCGTCGAATTCGACAACGGCCAGCGCGTCACCACCGACAACAACGGGCAGGCCACCTTCACGCCGACCGGGCACAAGCCATTGGTCGCCACGGTTGCCGGGATCACCGGCACGACCGTGGCCGTGCTCACCTCCGAGCAGGCGCGCCAGCAGCCGTCGCGCGTGCCGCGGTTCGCCAGCGCGGGGAATGAACTGCAGGTGACGCGCCCCGGCATGTTCGACGGCCAGGCAGGCAACACGCGAGCTAGCCTCGGCGGCCAGCGCTGCGGGGTGCTGTCGGAAGCGCCGCACCAGGCCACGATCTATGTCCCATGGAACGCGCCACTGGGTGACACTACGCTCGTCATCGAAGACCAGGGCCAGAAGCTCGAACAACCAATCACATTGGTCCGTTTCTCGCTTCACGCAAATAAGACCACGCTGGCTCGCGGCGAAACCACCCAGGGAATGGCCGTGATTGAAGGCGCAACCCAGAACTTGGCCGGCGGCGTGGTGCAGATTCACAACCTCTCCACGGAGATCGTTGCGCTCCAACTCACTGGAGGCGGCAAGGGAAACTTGCTTGAGAAACGCATCGAGCCAGGCATGGTCCGCAACAATCGCATCGAGTTTCCCTTCACCATCCACGCGCGCCGCGCCGGGGGCTTCCAACTCGTCGGCGGCGTGTCTGACCCGAAAGCGCCGAACGTGGCCGGGTGCAGTTGCGGCTGCGGCGGGACGCCACGGCCGGCGTGCGCCTACTCCTGCGGCGGCGGCCCATGCACGGGCGCGTCCGTGCGCCGCTAGCGCCGTTCCAACTATCTGCGGCGATTGATTGCGATCCGAGGGGAGAGTCTTTGCCGCTGAGCTTTGGAAGAGATAGACAGTCCGGGATAGGCTCGACAAGTTGGAACGGCGGCTAGCCGAACAATCTGAGTGCGCAACCCTCGCCCTCGAGCGCGGGCCCGGCGAGCGACGCACCCCCATTGACGCCGGGGCTGCGGTTTGCCATCATCCTCGAAACTCGCCTGCGGCGAGGGAGGCACCAAAGCCGCGCAGGTGGGGGGTAGCCAGGCTGGGGGCCGGTATAACGCTTCGCGCTTCGATTCTGGCGTCGGGTAGCTCGGGCAACATCACCTTGCTCGAAACCGAGCGGACGCGCCTGCTGGTGGACGCCGGGCTGGGGAAGAGAGAAACGCTGCGACGCTTGGCCGCGGTGGAGCAGCGACTTGAGCGGCTCGACGGCATTCTCATCTCCCATGAGCACACCGACCACATCGGCGGCCTGCCGCAAATCGTCCGCCAATGGCGGACGGCTGTCTATCTGACCGAGCCGACCCACGAGGAAGTGCGGCGCCTGCTGCCCGAGGGCTTGGGTAAAAGGCTGGACCGCGTCGAGTACATCCGCGCCGGGCAGCGCTTCGCTGTCGGCGATATTGAAGTGGCTGCGTTCCGCGTCCCGCACGATGCTGTGGATCCGCTGGGCTTCACCTTTCGCGCGAACGGCATCAAGGTGTCGCTAGTGACCGACCTCGGCTACTTGCCTGAACTCGTGAAGCATCACCTGCGCGACTCCGACTGCCTCATCCTGGAATCAAATCACGACCTCGAAATGCTTAAGGTGGGGCCGTACCCCTGGCACGTCAAGCAGCGCGTGATGAGCCGGACCGGACACCTCTCGAACCACTCCGTGAGCGAATTCCTCGCCGACGCGGAAGGCTTCGACGCGCAGGCGCGCTTGCTGGTGCTCGCGCATCTTTCCGAGAACAATAACAACCCCGACGTCGCGCGCATTTCCGCTGAAGAAGCTTTGGGACGCCGCCCCGGCGAAGTCGCTTTCCGCGGCGAGTTGCTGGTGGCCTCGCAGCGCTTCCCGCTGGGCCCGTTGCTGCCCTAGCGCCGAAAATGGCGTGTCCCGCCCGCTGGGTCTCCGGTCGTTTCCTTTGCCTCCTCTGCTTCTTCTCCTTCCTGAGGGTCGCCCCTGCTCAACAGCCCCTGGTGGACGCGGCCGATATTTCCCGCGAGCTGCTCTATCACCCCGTGCGGCGGATCGAGATTACCGGGCAGCGTGTGCTCTTTCGCGCGGCGCAGCTTACTTATCGCTTCGAACCGGCCAGCAGCCATTGGGAGGTGGCGCGCGAAAACAATTTTTCTCCCGCAGAGGCCGGCCGGTCGGTGAAAAGCTACAACGGCGCGCGGCTGAGCGCCGAATACAGCTTCAAGGCTGCTGCCAGCGACGATGAAGGAATTCTCGAAGTCCGCCGCGGCGCAGAGCCCGAACCGGTCGCGCGGCTCCGGTTGTGGGAGCGGAAGCAACTGGCGGCCGTGTGGCTGGCCCTTCTGCGGCAAGATGCTCCGAGCCTGACCGCAGAGGCTCTCGCCAAGGACCTTGAAGTTGCAGACCCTGAAGTTGCCGACGTGGCTGACGACGGTACTTACTTCTGGTTGGCCATCCGCTGCGCCGGCGGCGAAGGCTCGCTGGGCATCGGGACGGTGGTACGCTTCGACCCGAAAACCAACGCAGCGAAAGTTTTTCAGCCGCCCGAGCTGGCCACCTCTTCCGTCACTCATGTGGTGGCGGCAGGCGGCGCGCTCTGGCTGGGCACGCTGCGATCCGGCGAAAGCACGACGGTTGCCACAAAGGGCTTGGTGCGCTTCGACGCAGCCACTGGTGAAGTGCGCAGTTACCTGCCCGGGTCCAGCCCGCTCCTGGGCAGCATTGTCACCGCGCTCGCAGGTCACGGCGAGACTCTCCTGGTAGCCACCGACGCGGGGATGTGTCGCATCGAGCATCCGGGCCCCGCCAGCGAGGCCTGGACGTGCTGGCGCATCGTTCCCACGGTGCGCCTGGCGGAGCCTGCGCCGGTGAGCAACCGCCCGGGAGTGCGGCCCGGCGGCCGTCTGCCCGCGGGGAGCTACGAAGTCCGCTGGGCCAATGCCGCTTACTTCGAAGTCGTCACACCGGATTGGGTCGAAGGCTGGCTGGCCGCGGACGACTTCCAGGAATACACGCGGCACCACTTCGAAGCAGAGCCCTATGAGCTGGCCAATGCGGGCGGCCCCACGCCGATGCGTCTGTTGGCCAAGCCGGACAGCGACCCGCTGGCTGGCGCCCTAGTCTACCGCGCGCCGCTCGAGCCAGCAGGTGCAACCACAGCCGAAGGCTGGCAGCGCGTGCGCGCCCGCGTCGGATGGATCAGCCGGAAGGATCTTGAAGTCGCGCCGGTGATCCAAAGTGTCTCGAGCGCGCCCGCACCGGCGCGGTAAAGCCGCAGTGCTTATTCGGCCGGCAGGTAACCCAGGCTCTCGCGCGAGTAGGTGAGCATCACCGCAGCAAAATCCTGTGTGTGCCGGATGCGCGCGTCCACAATTTTCCCCCTGGCGTCTTTCACCGGGTCGACCAGCGGCGAGATGAACACGGCCCGGGTGGGCAAGCCGACGCGCTTGCCGCGCTCGATCACCTGGTCGCGCCAGGCCGGGTTGAGCTTCACACCGTAGGTGTCCATCAGCTTCTTGATGGCGTTGTAGTCGCCCTCCGCCTTGATGCGCATCAGTTCGGCCAGCAACTCGCCAACGCCCTGGTGCATCTTGGCATAGTCGGTGACGCGCAAGTAGATTTTGGCGTCCCGGGTGACCGCTTCGATGCAGCCGAAGCGATCCATCAGGTAGTGGACGGTCATGTTCGTGCCGCGGTCGTGGCTCTCTTCGACTTGGTCGCCCTTGGGATACCGGTAGAGGAGCAGCAGCCCCAGCCGCGCAAAACTGTCGTAGGCCGCCTTCATCACCTCTTCCTGGTTGGTCACGCCCAGCGCCGCCAGCTTGGGGTCGGGGAAGTTCCACAGCGCCACCAGGTCGGCGCGCGCCTCTTCGAGGGCTGAGTAGTATTCCTTGAGGTATGCTCGCGGGTCGCCGGCGAGCTTCTCGCTGACCTTGCCGGAACCGTGGCCGATTACCTCGTGCATGGCCACCATCAAGTCGCGCCCGCGCAGGCGATACTTCCGCGCGCGCTCCTTTTCTTCCTCGGTGGCAGCGAATTCTTCGGTGGCCTTCTCGCCGGTGGCGGCCGCAAAGGCGCTGGAGACGTTGAACAGCAGCACGCTCTTGCTGCCGTACTGCTGGCGGATGTCCTGCTCGTTGGGCAGATTAATGCCTGAGGGGCTGACGGGCCCGGCCTCACCCGCCTCGGAAGCCACCGTGACCACATTGGCCACCGGAGGGTGGACGTTCTGCTTCTTGTACTCATCGCGCCAGGACGCGCGACTCTCGAAGTATTGGGCGTTCGCGGCGAAATCGCGCATCAACTTTGTCTGCTCGAAGTCCACGAAACTCACCACCGATTCATAGGCGCCCTTCTCGCTGCGCGGATCCAAGTATTGCTCGATGAAGCCGTTGATGGCGTCCACGGTGACACCGGCTTTGACCCAGGCGATGTTATAGGCGTACCAGTCGTTCTTCTCCCCGGTCTGATAGTAGCGGATCAGCTTGCGGAGCACGTCCGCCTGCTCGGGCTCAGCCACAGCAGCGGCTTTTTCGAGGTTCTCGATGATCCGCCGGGCGTAGGCGGCATGCCGGCCCGGGGGCACTTTCCGGTCGGGCGTGCCTGCGCGCCAGACCTCTTCGATTACTCTGCCGCCACGTTTGACCACGCGCGAGTTCAGCGCGTAGCGCGACTTGAGCCTTTCCATGTCCGCCAATGTCACATTCTCGTACAGGTTCGTGCCGCTGGCGGTGAGGATATCCTGCCCCGGTGGCGGGTTCTTCGCGGTGATGATCGGCCGGTAGTTGGGATCGAAGATCGGCTGTTCCAGGCGCTTCAACTTGGCGTCCAGCGCCCGCACGCCCCTGCGGCCGAAGTTTGCGCCGTTCTTAAGCGCGCGCCGCGCCGCCAGGCGCAGCTCCCCCGGCGTGAACTCCGGCAAGAACTTGCGCGAGCTGTCCAGATCGTAGTTGCCGTGATACACCCAGACGAGTTTCGTGTAGCGGCGGATCTTTTCCATCGCCGCCGGGTCAATTCCTTGTGGGTGCGTCCAGATGCCTTCGAGCAGTTGCTTGAGCTCAAGGCCATAGGGTGAGACTTGATCGTAGTAGATGGGGTCGCCAGCGATTCCCGCCTCGGCCAGGTAGTAGGTCAGTAGGCGCTGCCTCTGGGTCAGCTTGTCGAAGCCATCCACGTAGAACTGCACCAGCGCGACTCCGCCCACGCTTTCGATCAGGTAGCGGCGCTCGGCGCGGGCTTGTGCGGGCGGCGCGCCTGGCTGCGCACGCATCCGCGCCGCCCCCGAAAGCGCCAGCGCAAGGATCATCGCCGCAGCTAGTATCCGGTTCGTTGTTTTACGCGGGGAGTTCGCCATT
>WNFB01006993.1_pt1 | contig 10109 bp, 8 predicted proteins | sample 5400501 | NCBI WGS metagenome assembly WNFB01 (sample SAMN13153341, study PRJNA577476) | soil metagenome | isolation source: 200 cm saprolite under Douglas fir tree site 2 hole 1 | place: USA:California | collected 2015-04-18
ATCGGGCACCTGACAGGCCTCCTTTTTTAGACGACTTTGCGCGGCCGCGAGGCTGAATAAACCTTACCTGACATCGGCAGATTTATTAAGACTTGTTCTGACTATCGTTCTGATTTTGGCTGTTTTGGGAGCGATGTGCATCGTAACTAGTTGCTAATTAGATAGTCAGCGGGTGAAGGGAATCGAACCCTCGTGTGCAGCTTGGGAAGCTGCCGTTCTACCATTGAACTACACCCGCGCGGCAGAGGTTGAGGGTTGATAGTTGATGGTTGAGAGTGAGGAAGTCAAGCCGCGAGCGATCACTGCCACGAAATCACGTCGTCTGAGGCCTTGAAATCTGTACCTTGCCCACCGTCTTTGCCTAGCGACCACGCGATAACGCCAAATCGCAGTGTGGCTGGGCCGGCATTAGCGCTTCCACCGTAAGGATTCATAATTTGATTGTCATAATCGCCGTCCATCGCGCTATGTTGCACACCTGAGCCCGACTTGTTCGCGTCCTTTCCCCAAGGGTCATAATAGATTCCGGTCGAGGCCACCCCACTGTGGGGATTATTTGCGTCCTTCACATCGGGCGGAGTCAAAAACACGATCTTGCGTGGGTTGAGCGCGTCGTTCGCATTCGCGCCGCTAGCAACCGCTCGCAGAGTGTTGATTACATCGCTATTATCGCTGATAAAGCTCGTGTCGCTTCCTTGCGTCGCGAGCGGATACTTTCCGTACTCAGTGTAGTACGCATTCACCGCGGTCACGATTTGGATGAGATCGTTTTTGGCTTGGGTCTTCTTCGCCTGGTCCTGCACGCCGCGGAATGCGGGAAAAAGCAGTCCCATCAAAATCACGATGATGGTGATGACGACGAGCAGTTCGATGAGGGTGAACGCCCGCGATCCTCGATCTTGCATGACTTGACCTTAGGTGTAGAGGCGCGTGTCCTCACGCGCAAGCTTCGTTAATTTGCGGCTGGGGACAGCCGCCTCTACACCCAATTTAACGATTTAACGAATTACGCCCACTTTGCCATTTGTTCGGGGAAGGGGCATTGCGCGCAATCGGAATTATCCTGCAAACAAAAGTCTTCGTAAATCTGCAAAAGGCCCTGCTGGTGCGCGACCGTTTTCAAAAATTGCACTGATCGCACATCGTTGCCGAAAAGGCGCGTGGCGGCGGTTTCGAGCGGCCGATTGGATAGACGCGACGGCAATTTTGCGTATTCCGGCCAAACATCGACATCGTCCGAAAACCAAAACGGGAAGATGACGTTGGCCAAAATTTCTGCGACGCGCGATTCGCCGATGAGTGCCATTTCCTTTGGCGACGCATCTGAAGTGAGCGTGTATTGAAACTTCCAAAATGGATGGTCCAGGCCGTTGAAAAAATCGTTTATCGCCACAACACTTTTTTTGCCTAACGAGCGGCGAAAGGCCGCCCATTCGCGCGCCAAGATCGACAATGCGGCCAGCCGCCGTTGCGGATGATTGAGTGGTCGCGTCCCGCTTAAGCGCCATGTTTTGGCCGGCAAAATGAATCGCTGCAGTTCATCGCGGTGCGGCCACCATCGGTCCCATAACTGGCGCACGTAATTTTTGGTCGATTTCTTGTAAACGGCTAGATCCGGCGCTTCAAGGAAGCCGGCTACGCCAAACAACAGCGCTTCGCAATCGTCGCTCGTCGCGCGCAGGGATCGCAGCTGCAGCCGTTGCGCCAGCAGAGTGAAAGGCAATTTGTTTTCTTTGTAACCAAAGGCAGCGGCGAATTTCTGAAAAAGCGCTTCGTCGCGGCCGTGATTGTCGATCTTAGCGCGGATGCGCGCGGCTTTTTTCTGCAAACGAAATTGCGCGGCCGCGTCCAGCACGCTCCGCACGCGCTCTTCCGGCAAATCTTTCAATGGCGCTTGGCAGCGGCCCGGTCGGGCCAGCGGAATGTTTGCGCTGAAAGTTTCAGGTAAGACCGCAGGATCGATGCGGACCTGCGGCACATTGCGGTTCGATATTGTGCGCGTGAAAAATTCGCGGTCGCTTTTGTCGATGAAAACATGGAGCACGGTTTGTTCAAATGCGGGATTGGTCGCATGACCATGCGCTTCCCAATTGCGATCGGTGAGATCGATCTCGATGGAGCCGCGCGTTGGTTCGCTTCCGTTGACGCTTACGGCGGCATCGGAAAAATCGGGGCCGGCTTCGCGGTTCCAGGTGCCGAACTGGACGATGTCGATCTTATCGCCGGAAGTGGAGATAAAACTTTGTCCGAAATCTCCGCCGAACCAGCGCGCTTGCAGTTCCAGTTCAGTTGGAGTGCGCAGCGGAAGAAAAAGTGCGCGTTCGCGTACGCGCGTGGCTTTTTCGCGCATTTCCGCGTAGCGATTGCCGATCTGGGGAGAAATCGTCACGGCGCATTGTAGCCGTTTCGCTCTGCGAAACGCGATACCGATGTTTCAAAAGCGTCGCCCAGAGGGCGACGGCTACAGCGCGGCCGGCTCGAGGCGCGATTCGACACCGCTCGGACCGCGCTGGCCCAAACGCTCGCGCAAGTCTCGCACGATTTCTTCGACCGTGGCCGCGTGCGGACGCGGAAAAATGAAAAGATATTTCGGGCCCTTCCCGGCTGCCGGGAAAATAATTAGGTTTTCCGAGAGGAATTTCGGCTCGTGCGCGACCATTGAGCCGCCGAGGTCAATCCTCTGGGCAAATGGCCGTCCAGTTTTGCGCGCGATAAAGAAAAGTTTGTGCGGCTCTTCATTTGTTGCGACGAGTGTGCCGAAAAGATTTGCAGGAATCCGGCGTCCGCGGCCGCTAATGCACGGCGCGGCCCAGGCGATTGTTTCGCCGAGAGCATTCTGCCGTTCGAAAACGTGTTCTAATCGCGCCGGCAAAGTAAACGGCAACTTTACCGGCATGTTGAGACCAGCCGGGCCATTCAATTTCTTGAAGGCGAGCCAGGTTTTTGCTTTCAAAGCGCGCAAAATTTTCGGTGCGAAATAAAAGAACGCGGCAATGGCGAGAGCGAAGATCGACAATGCGAGGATGGGATTGTAATGAATGAGCGCGAGTCCCCCGAGAACGGCGATGTCTTCGCCAACACTGAGAGCGATGTTCGAAAACGGCTCGGGCGATGTATTGCTGGCGAGTCGCGTCGCCGATTTTGCCGTGTGTGCGATCAAACTCGTTCCGCCCGCGAGTAAGGCTACGATAACGGTGAACGCCGGGCTGGGATGTCCGAGCACTTGAATCGCAAGCAGGGCGCCGCCAATCGGTCGAATTACAGTGTGGGCAATGTCCCATGCGGAATCGATCCACGGAATTTTGTCCGCGAAGAATTCGAGGAAATAAAGGATGCCAGCAATAATGATCACGACCGGATGGCCAAGCACTTCGAGCGATTGATAGGCAGGCGCGAGTGTGATCCAGTGAAAATGAATCGCCAGACCCGTGGCGAAAACGGTGAGATAAAGATCAATTCCGGCGAGACAGGCGAGTCCGAGCGCGACGCCGAGAAGGTTCAGCCGGTCCACGTGAAAATTATGGGCGCAGCAGAATGATTGTCACGTTGAGATTTGCTGTAGCCGCTTTGCTGTGCGAAGCGCCAGTTGATAGTTTCCAAATTGGTTTGCGTTGCGCCGCCCACAGGGCGGCGGCTACAGTGCCGCATGCTTGATATTCGCCTGATTCGCGAAAAACCGGATTTCGTCCGCGAGCGCCTTGCTACGCGCGGCGGCGGCGATGAAGCGAGGATCGACGAAATTCTGCTCGTTGATGCCGAACGTCGGAAAGTCGAAACAGCGTGGCAGCAATTCCAAGCGGAGAAAAAGAAGCTCAGTCATGAAATTGGCGCGCGTCGCAGTCGAGGCGAGAACGCGAGCGATCTCATAAAGCGGGTGAATTTGATCGATGACGAGATTGATAAATTGGGAGATAGACGACGCGTTCTTGAGAGCGAGGAGCTGGAGAGGCAGGTACTGCTACAGATTCCGAATTTGCCGCATGAGAGCGTGCCGGTCGGTAAAGATCCGAGCTCCAACAAGGTTGTGCGCAGTTGGGGCGAGAAACCCAAACTGAAAGAAGCTCTCGATCACGTTGTGCTCGGAGAGAAATTGAAACTTCTCGATCTCGAGCGTGCGACCAAGTTAAGCGGGAGCGGATTTATCTGTTTCATTGGAGCAGGCGCGAAGCTGGAGCGCGCCTTGATCAATTTCATGCTTGATCTACACACTCGCGAGTATGGCTACACTGAGATCAGTCCGCCGTTTTTAGTGCGACGCGACTGCATGATTGGCACAAGCCAGTTGCCAAAGTTTGAACCGGACATGTACGGCCTGGAAAATGGCGAAATTTTTCTCGCGCCGACTGCGGAGGTGCCGTTGACAAATCTACATCGCGAAGAAATTTTGCCGATTGTCGATCTTCCAAAGAAATTTGTGGCTTACACACCCTGTTTTCGCCGTGAAGCCGGTTCGGCGGGACACGAAACGCGCGGGATTATTCGCGTGCACCAATTTGACAAGGTGGAACTAGTCAAGATTGCGACGGCCGAGAAGTCTTACCAGGAGCTGGAATCGTTGGCTGCCGATGCCGAACGGGTGGTGCAACTGCTGGGCTTGCATTATCGGATCGTCGAACTTTGCACGGGCGATCTCGGATTTGGCTCGGCCAAAACTTACGACATCGAAGTCTGGTCGCCCGGTCAGAACGGTTACCTGGAAGTTTCGAGCTGCTCGAACTTCGAGGATTTCCAAGCGCGGCGGATGAATCTTCGCTACAAAGATGTCGATGGAAAAAATCACTTCTGCCACACCCTGAACGGCTCCGGCCTGGCGCTGCCGCGGTTGTTTGCGGCGTTGATCGAAAATTATCAACAGCCGGACGGTTCGATCCGCATTCCGGAAAAATTGCAGCCGTATTTCGGCGATAGCGAGATCAAGTAGCGACAGTTCTGGGGGCGCGGTCGAAGTTTTCGTCTAGCGAAGCGGCGCCATTTTTGCCGCGGCATCATAAACATACTGATCAGTCAGCCACCCAAAACGTGGATCGTTTGGGTCCACGGCATAGTTCCATCGCCAGCGTTGGACTTCGATGCTGGAGATAGGCGACCCGAATGCCAGGTTGCGATTAAGTCGTTCGACGTATGCGGAGAGGAACTGATCGAAGATTTGGCTCCGCCGGGTGGTGCGAAAAGCTTTCATCAAAAGGAAGCGAGTGTTTGGCATCACCGCGGGACAATAATTTCGAGAGGGAACGACGATCGAACTGCCGTTTTCTAAGTTGGCGACTACCTTGTAGTAGAAGATAGGAGTCGTTCCTTCAGGCCCGGAATACATGTGCCAGGCGGTGAGTGGATAATATTCGACGCGCCATACCCAGGCGAGGAGGAAGGTGGCAATCACTGCAGCCAGCGCGGCAAGAACAATGGACGGAGGTGCCATTTGTCTCTCGCCATTCCTGGGCGGGACGTGTGTTGTCTTGCGATTTATGCGGAAACGAAAACGTTGGCGAAGGAAATTTGCCACGCTATCCACATCCAAAAAGATGAATTGCAGCATGAGCAGGTCGAGAAACAGGATGTGCTGAAACACGAGAATGCCCAAGTGGACGCCGAAGGCCATTGCAGGCAGGACGATTTGCGCGGTGCGCGAAAAAAGCACTGTAAAATAGCCCAATTCGACGGCTACTCCGACGACCCCAATTGCACTGTAAACGACGTCTGCAGCATGATGCTGCACAAGCCAGAGGGTCGCTTTCCATTTGTAGTCGAGGAAGATCGGATTCATCGCGTCCTGAAGTAATTTGTGCTGGATGTTTTCCGGGCGAAACCAATCCAATCCTGATTCGCGGAGCTTGCTCAGGCCGCAGAGGAGATAAACGATCGCCATCACGATAAAGCAGGCGTAGACGCTGAAACCAATTGACTGCGGACTCGCCTTCGGCTTGTCGGGATTCAGCCGGCGATCAATTGACCACGCCGCCGCACAAGGCGTCCAAGGAAGCACGAGGAGCAGGTAGAGTGGAACGATGCCCGAGTGGAAGTAATAGGTGTATTCTCGAAGGATCGCTTCCATCAAAATGTACCCCAGGCTGCCGAGCAGCAGAGTCATCCGGGTATTGAATCCAAGCAGGCCAAGGAACAGCAATATTGCTGTCGTCCACTGCAGCGCTCCTAACAAATAAGGATTGGACAATAGCGCGGCATAGCCGGGAACCGCGTTTAGGAAATGAAAAAATTGGTAGTCGTTCTGCATCCCGACCGGCAACGATGAAATCGCTGGCAAGTCCTCGATAACGGTCAAAGTGAGTGCGGTCAGGCAGACGACGATGCGAATCCAGGCGAGTTGTTGTGGAGTTCCATTTAACAATCGCCGCGACGAAAAGTCGGTTGTGCGAAAGATCTTCACCAACACGCCGATTAACGAAAGCGCGGCCAACGCGGAAATAGCCAGTTTGGTTCCGCCAGACTTTAGCCAGCCGACGGCTAGCAATGAGAATAGCGAACCAACGAGCGCGAGGGCCGTTGGCGTCGGGATCATTCGTCGCAACAGCGCGCTCTTACCGTGGGCGCTTCCGCCTGGTTGATTCCTTCGGACTCGCATGCAGGCGATAGGGATTTCCGACTACGCTGTCGGTTCTTTGAAGAGATCCATCTGGGATCGATCTTGCCTGGACAATTCTTTTTCTGTTTCCGAAGGCAAGGACAATTCGAATCCGAGACGCTGTGCAATTCGCTGACAGGTCTCGGGTGCAAAACCTTCGAAGTGGTTGCGGACAAAAGTCCAAACGTTGCGCACTTCGGCGAGATGCCGCTCGATTTTCATGGACCAGCTTTCGAGCGCGGCCTCACGTTTCCAAAGAAGTTTGTCGTATCGGTGAACGAATAGGCCGTCGCGATCGTACTTGGTTGCGTAATCGCCGAGCAGTCGCAGGTAAACAAAATCGGTGATGCGGGGAAGGAATTCGAAAGGCGCAAGATTGCGTTCGTTCAACGGGCTGGTGTCGGCCCAGACCCAGCAGACGCGGCACTTCTCCAGAAGTCCGATGATTTGCGGGCGGTGCCAACCGACGTGACGAAACTCAACGGCAAATCGAAAATCGCGCGGCAATTGGGTGAGGAACTTGCGAAGCGGTTGCCGGCCGTCTTTCGGTGTAAAAGATGGTGGCAGCTGAACCAGAATTACTTGCAGCTTCGGTGCGAGCGGTTCGATGGCGCGCAAAAACGAAGTGAGCTCGGCGCTGCAATCACGCAGCCGGCAAACGTGAGTGATTTCGCGGGGAAGTTTGCAGCTGAACCGAAACGACGCCGGCGTCATCTCGACCCAGCGCAACACGGTATTTTCCGCCGGTGCGCTGTAAAACGTCGAGTCGACCTCAACGGCCGGGAAATAGCGCGCGTAAAATTCGAGCCACTCGGATTTCGGTAGGTCCGGCGGGTAGAAGCTTCCTCGCCAGTCGTCGAAACTCCAGGCGCAGACACCGATGCGGATTTTTTGCTGATCGGTCAGATTCAAGCTGAAGCGAAGCTAATCTAAATCGTGCGAAGATGTCGATCTAACGATCGCAGAACGCGGATTTGCGCGGTCTTTTGACCCTTACGCAACTTGACGGAGCCGATAAGTCAACTACCCTGCCAAGCCCATGAAATTTCGAATTCTCCCGTTATTTTTTCTGCTGTCGGTGGGTCTGGTTTTTTCCGGCCTGAGCAGAGCTGCAATCGTTTTTAGGCCGGGCGAAAAAGCGAAATACGTGGCTCCCGGCGAGGAGGAGATGAGTGGAAACGCTGAGGAATTGTTCCACATCGGGCAAACGGCGGAAAAAGACGGTAATCTCAAACGCGCCATCAAAGCTTACAGGACTCTCGTCCGACGCCATCCCAAAGATGCGCTTGCGCCCGGATCCGCTTTTCGCACGGCTGAATTACAAGAACAGGTGCACGATTATCTGAATGCGGCGGCGTCATACCGATGGGTGGTGGAAAGATATCCCACCAGTCCGCGCTTTAATGAAGCGATCGAGGGGCAATTCCGCGTCGGCGAAATGTATCTCGCCGGAAAGAAGCTTAAGCTGCTGGGCATTCCGTTCGCCACATCGATGGATCGGGCGGTGGACATTTTTGCAGCTGTGATCCGGACCGCCCCCTACGGCAAGTACACGGCGCGTGCGCAATTCGACATTGGTCTGGCTCGCGAAAAACAAGGAGCGAATGACGCGGCCCTGCAAGCTTACCAAGCCGTCGTGGACAAATTCCCCAATGATCCCATCGCGGCCGACGCGCAATATCAAATTGGATACATTTGGTTAACCGCTGCGCGCGGCGGCACGAAGGACATCGCGGCCGCAAACAACGCCCGAACTGCCTTCCAGGATTTTGTCTTTCGCTATCCGAACAGCGAGAAGGCACCGCAAGCCCGAGCCAATCTTCAACTTCTTGAGCGTAAACAAACGGTGAGCTCCTTTGACGTGGCGAAGTTTTATGACAAGCAGAAATATTACCGGGCGGCCGTTATCTATTATAATGAGGTGATCCGACAACAGCCGGGCTCACCCGAGAGCGAGAAGGCCAAGAAACGAATCGACCAGTTGCGGGCAAAAGTCGGCGAGAAAGCGCTGCAACCGGCGTTCGCTGCGGAGGAAGCCAAGAAAAAGAAGGCCGCGCCTTCTGCTGAGGCGAGCAAACCGGAATCGTCCCAGAGCAGTTCGACCAGCAGCGACCAGCCGCTGCCTCCGCCAGAAACGGATTTGGCATTACCGCCGCCAGCCTCACTCACACCGGATACCGCGAACGCTCCGGAGCCGTCGCCAACTCCTGAAAGCAGCTCAACAGCTGAGGCATCGCCGACGCCGGAAGCCTCGACCTCTCCCGAAACAGCGGCCTCGCCTTAGCCGTGAAGAATTTGTTCGTGGCAGCGCTGGTCTGCCTTTCGTTAGGCGGTTGCCTTGGCTATCACATTGGGCCGGTTAAGCCGTACTATTTGCGCGATGTCCACACGATCTCAGTTCCAACTTTCCGCAACGACACGCTCATTCCGCGCATCGAGGTATTGGTGACTGACACTGTGATTAAGCAGTTCCAACAAGACGGCACCTTCCAGATCGGGAATGACGAGAACGCCGACGCCATCCTGAAAGCTGAAATTACTCGCATTAGCCGCTCCCCAGCGCGCTCGATACGTGGCAACGTGCTGGCCACAAGCGAATTTAATCTGGTTATGCGCGTGAGATACAGGTTGCTTGGCCGCGATGGCAAACCGCTGGCGCCGCTGGGCGAGGTCACAGGCACCACCAGCTTTTTTGTCGGCACGGATGTGACGACGGACGAACGGCAAGCGTTGCCGCTCGCCACCGAGGAGTTGGCGACACGCCTCGTCAGTCAGCTGAGCGAGGGCTGGTGATGTGGAATGAAAGGCGAAGAAAAGCTTTGGAGCATTCTCAACGACAAACTCGACACGCTGCGCGCCGGGAACCGTCTGCCTGAGGCGATTCGCGTCGCTGAAACACTGCTCGAGTTGGCGAAGCGCACTTTTGGCGATGACGAGAACGCGCTGGCCCTGAGTTATGAGAAGCTCGGCCAACTTCTCGATCAAAGCGGCGATCGGGCCAAAGCGAAGCCATATCTTCTCAAGGCGCATGCGGTCTTGGAAAAAGGTAAGCCACCGGATCAACGGATGCTCTACCGCTCAGCGCGCCGGCTTGCCTTTTTGTGCGACAACTTGCGGCAGCCGGAAGAAGCGATCCGCTATTACGAAAAGGCGATTGTGGCCGGCACGCAGCTGGAGGACCTGCCCTACTCGGACTTGGGCACAATGTTGAACAACGTCGCGCTCATTTTCCGGAAATCGGGCCGGCAGAAAGCGGCGGAACCGTATTATCTGCACGCGCTGCAGATTTACGAAAAACAACTTGGACCGCAACATGCCGACGTGGCCTCCGTCCTCAATAATCTGGCTGTGTTTTACACGAACGAACGTCGTTACGCCGAGGCGGAGAAAACGCATCTCCGCGCGCTCGCTATCCGCGAAAGAGTGCTTCCACCCACGCATCCGGACATCGCGCAATCAAAATGTAATCTGGCCGTCGTCTACCATTCGCGCGGCGATTACCCGAAAGCGGCGGAGCTTTACCGCGCTT
>WNFB01006994.1_pt1 | contig 10109 bp, 12 predicted proteins | sample 5400501 | NCBI WGS metagenome assembly WNFB01 (sample SAMN13153341, study PRJNA577476) | soil metagenome | isolation source: 200 cm saprolite under Douglas fir tree site 2 hole 1 | place: USA:California | collected 2015-04-18
CGACATTTTGGACGGGGTGCCGGCGACGGAAAAAGCGCCTTGACCGAGCTTTGCGGTAGTTGCGCCGAAAACACGCTTTGTGTGGGTGCAGATGGCAGGGTATCACCTTGCATAATGTCGAAGCTCTGGTCAGTGGGCTCGGTGTTGAGCACGCCGTTGACCGAACTTGCAAGATCGGAACGCCTAGCCAGTCTGCGCAGTGATATTTATCGGACCGTGGTCGAGCCTTTGAAGAATAGTGTCGCGGTCCATGAGGGAATTCACGCGATATGCACCCCCAAGACCTGTTCGCCATACGAGTCGTGTTCACCTAAGTCAGGACCTGGGCCATGCGCGCCAAGTAATTGTAGGCCGTGCTTCCCGCAGGGCTAACACTCCTTGGGAGACAGCACCTTCTGAGGACCGCTTACGCCTCAACAACGATCCGCATGGTGCCACGCGCCGAGCTCGAGATCGCACGGTCGTGCCGACTAGATGCCGTCCCATCATCCCGTCCCATGTCCCGCACCGGAGCTCGCACTCTGCTTCCGCGTGTCTTACGTTGGTGTGGTTGCCGCGCCAACCACTCGCCAGATTCGGAATCGTCGCTCGATTCAGCCTACCCCCGAAACTGCGACGCGTCGGTGAGCCGTCCCGCATCCTTGCCTCCGCGCTTTCTCAACAGGCTTGCAGCTCCCGTCGATTTTCGGTATGCGTCCGACGCCGGGCTCAAAGTACCGACGCCCTGCGGACGCACGCTCGACATCTCACCAAGGTCCGCAAAGTCGGCTCGCAACGAGAATCTTAGAGAGGGCGCGGTCTTTGGCGTCGGCCAGCGTTCACCGCCGAATGCCTAACTGCAGCAACACCGCGTTCTGGACCGCCGTTACATCCGACATCGAAAGGCCGCCCAACTTGGCACGCAATCTTTGCTTCGCAGCGATCATGATCTGATCGGCCATCGCCTTACGCTGCTCGCCGTTGAGCGTGACCAGCGCTTCACCCGGATAAACTTTCGTGGTCTGACTTGTAAGCGGAACTACGATCACGCGATTGAGCATCGAGTTCGCGGCGTTATTGCTCATGATTATCGCGGGCCGGGTCTTCTGAATCTCCCCACCGACTGAGGGATCGAGCGAGACCCACCAGACTTCACCCCTGCGCGGATGCATCGCCGATTAGTCCTTCGGACCATTCTTCTGCTTCGCGCTCACGAGCTTCGTCTCTCGCCATCTCTGCGTACCCTTCCAGCAGGCCGCCCGGGCCGCTGGCGCTGAGTTCGTCGATCCTGTCGCGGACTACCGCCTCCAGTTCTTCGGGGAGAATGAACCAAGTCGCATTTCCGCGAGATTGAGGATTCCCGATGCCCGGGCCGTCGTCCGCTCCGTTCCACCGGATGCCGATCCTCTCTACCCCTTCCCAATTCACTCGGGCCACCGACCAGCCGCCTGGTCCCGTGTTGTACAAGATCTCTAGGGAACGAACGGAAGCCTTCGGTGCCCAAACAGTTGCCGGTTCCACATAACCCATGCCGTTCCTCACCAATAAAACTATACATACGTTACCATGCTTGGCTCACGTATGCCAGCACATAACCACTTACGTATGAGGCCACATGATGAGGCACGTGTCGTGTGAATCACGTATTGGAGGCCGACACCACCGGCTCGGATTTTGGAGAGAGCTGCTCCATCGCACTTTTCGGTAGTGTCCGAATTTAAACACCAAGGACACAACGGAATAAGAAGGAACCGTAAAAGGTGCCCCTTCGTGTAACTTCGTGTCCTTTGTGGTTTACGAAATTAGGACACCATCCACTTTTCGAGGCTGGTAATGACTGGGGCTGGTGATGACTGCTCTCCGAAGCCGCGGTCTTCTCCCTCCTAACTCCAACAGGCAGAAGCCGTTTCACCTGATACGTATATTAATGTACGTACAATATAGCAGTGACAATATGTTCCACGTGGAACACTGCGCCGATTTGCGTGAGTGTTCCACGCGGAACCTTTCACCGTTTGGGTTGTCGGCCTGACGGGTCCAAAATCGTCAATCGAAAATCGGCAATCGTCAATTCCTCAGCGTCTTCCCCGTCTTCAGCGTGTACTGAATCCGCTCCTGCGTCTTGCGCTCTCCGCATAGCGACTTGAACGCCTCGCGCTCCAGGTCGAGCACGTACTGCTCGCTGATCGGCGTGCCCGCGGTCACGTTCCCGCCGCAGAGGACTTCGGCGATTTTAGTGGCCAGCTTCACCTCGTACTCAGTGATGTAGTCGCCCTGCCGCATCAGGTGCGCGCCCAGCTTGAGCGCGGCCAGGATGTTCTCGCCGGGCGCGGGAATGTCGGTGCGCGGCACGGGAGGCTCGTAGCCGCCGCGCCCTAGTTCGAGGGCGCGGGCTTTAGCATCGGCCAACACGCGCTCGCGGTTCATGGTGATGCTGTCGCTGTCAGAGAGGAAGCCGAGGCCGCGGGCTTCGTGCGCCGAAGTTGCCACCTTCGCGGTGGCGATGGTCTCGAAGGCCTTCTTCATGGCTTCCATCAGCTCGACCGATTCTCCTCTGCCATCCGGTCTATTTGAAGACGCGCTGTCGATGGCGCGCAGCAGCATCTCTTTACATCCACCCGCGCCGGGGAGGAGGCCGACTCCGACTTCGACCAGTCCTATGTAAAGCTCGGCATGGGGCTGGCGGGCGGGCGCGTGCAGCGAGATTTCTGTGCCACCGCCGAGAGTTAGCCCGAAAGGCGCGACCACCACGGGCTTCGGCGAGAACTTGATGGCTTGCGTCATGCCCTGGAAGGTTCGGATCGCGAGGTCGACGTCGTCCCATTCTTCTTCCTGAATGGACATGAGCAGCAGCATCAGGTTAGCGCCAACAGAAAAATTCGCCGCATCATTCGTAATCACAAACGCGTCGAAGTTGTCCCCTGGACCGCCCGGTTTTAGACTCTGCGAGATGAGCTGTACGATGTCGGTGCCGATCGTGTTCATCTTGGAGTGGAATTCGATGCAGCCGACGCCATCGCCGAGATCAACCAGCGATGCTCCCGCGTTTTTCTTGACCACGCCGTTTGATTTCTTGGCGACTTCGACCGACCACACGCCTGACGGCACTTCCACCGGCTTGTAGCTGGAGCTCGCGAGATCAAAGTAAGCTCGGCCAGCTGCACTTCTCGGATCGTCCGTGTACCAGGACTTCTTGCCGGAAGCGAGCAGCTTCTCGACATTGACGGCGACAGCGCAGCCTTCTTTTTTCATGCGTGCGACGGTGGCTTCGACGCCAGCGGCATCCCACAGCTCGAAGGGTCCGAGTTCCCAGTTGAAGCCGAGGCGCATGGCGCGATCGATTTCGACGACGGAGTCGCAAATCTCGAGGATGCGGTTGGCGGAATAGGTCCAGAGGTCTGACAGCGCGGACCAGAGAAACTGTCCAGCTTTGTCGCCTTTCTGTGGAGCGGAGCCCCCGAGCCCGAGCAGCATGCGAATCCGCGCGCGGGTGTCTTCGACATTCTTGGCCATGTCGAGGGCGGGAAATTTGGGCTTCCGGCGTGGGTGATATTCAAGCGTCTTCCACTCGAGAGCGAGGCGCTCGTCTTCTTTGTCTTCGCCTCCTTTGATCTTCTTGTAGAATCCGCCGCCGGTCTTGTCGCCCAGCCATTTGCGTTCGAGCATCTGCTTATAAAAATCCGGGAGTTTGAGGTCACTGCGCTCGTCAAGGGCGGCGGACAAGAGTGTCCGCCCCACACGGGCATCGGCGGGCGAGTTACTCGTCCCCACACTGGCATTGGCGGCCAGTCGCCCCACATCTTCCCCGGACATGTTCGCGACCACGTGGCCAAGGATGTCGAGTCCGACCAGATCGATGGTGCGGAAAGTGGCGGACCTCGGCCAGCCGACGGCTTGACCCGTGAGCGCATCGACATCTTCGACGGTGAGATCCATCTCCTGCATCAGGCGCATCACGTTGAGCACGGAGAAGGTGCCGATGCGGTTGGCGATAAAGTTAGGCGTGTCCTTGGCGAAGACGATGCCCTTGCCGAGGCGAACGTCGCAGAAATGGGCGATGGCGTCGAGAGCGGCGCGGTCGGTTTCGGGCGTGGGAATGATTTCGAGCAGGCGCATGTAGCGCGGCGGATTGAAAAAATGGGTGCCAAACCATGATCGGCGAAAGTCGTCGGAGAAGCCTTCAGCAATCTTGGCGACCGGCAGGCCGCTGGTGTTGGTGGTGATGATGGTTCCGGGCTTACGAACCGCTTCTACCTTCTTTAATAAGGCCCGCTTGATGTCGAGGTTCTCGACGACAGCTTCGATAATCCAATCGGCCTCGGCCACGCGCTTGAGATCGTCTTCAAAGTTGCCAATCGTGACCAGACGCGCGAGCGAAGACTCGAAGAAGGCCGCAGGCTTGGACTTCTTCGCGGCGTCGAGTCCGGCGGCGGCGATCTTGTTGCGCGCAGGGCCCTCAGCATCCGGCGGAACGATGTCCAGCAGATAACTGGGCACGCCGGCGTTAGCGAAGTGGGCAGCGATGCGGGCGCCCATGGTGCCGGCGCCAAGAACGGCGACTCGATTAATGCGCTTCATCAATGAATGACTCCGGGGAAATTGTCGAGTCTAGATTGTAGATGGGCGCGCCTCGGCGGCGAAACGCATTCTCTAATATGAACCTGCGGTGATCTGGAACAGCAGATTGCTCGCGGGCTGAAGTCGGTTCGGGAATGACAATTCTTAAAGAAATATGCTTCAAATGCAGGGGCGCGGCTGCTCCACCCAAAAACTATACCCGCATGGGGTGACACAATGCCGATGGTGTAACGCGCTTTTTTCGAAACCTACTGATCCCATTCGGCGGTTATTTCGGCATTCAGAGGGTCGGGTAGTAACCCGCTTTGCAGCACTATCACGGGCGCATTGTTACCGCCGGTAGCGGTGAATTCCACGGTTTGCTTCGCAGGGAGGTATTTGATGTTCGCCAAGACCAAGCCGCCAGTCTGCTTGATGCGGAGGCCATAACCATCCTGTCCCATCCATTTTTTCCAAACGTAATACTTGATGACAACATTTTTCACAGCCATGCTGTTCGGGTTGTAGATGGCCCCTTTCACAAAGTAAAAATTACCGTTTTCGAGCAGGGAATCTCTAACGATTCTCAATGTTGATCCAGCGCCTTTGCTGTACACGGGTGAAACAAACATCAAGGCAAGGAGCATCGGAGCAAAGTTCATGATTAGTTTTTTCATGGATTGTTTCTCCAAATGCCGGGCGGAGTGGCTCACATAAGCATCCGTTTTCCCCGTCGGCGTTCAGGGGACTATTCCTTTCCGGAAAAGGAGAGTCTCGTCGGCTACTCGACGGGCGCAGGGCTGCCATTTAGCCCGGCAGCCGGGAATTATACATGGGGTTTGGGAAACTACGGAGTTCAGCAGCCATGAGTTTCTGAATGCTGGTGCAACGCTAGTCTTGCCTGCTCCGCATCCTGTCGGGCATCTTCGGCGTGCGCCAGCGCTTCCTTGAAAGCCGTGCGATTGTCCTGAGCTGCAACTGCGGATAGAGACTTCGCGGCTTCAGCCTGACGATCCGTTGCCGTGACGTAGGCATCAAGTAGACGACCTTTTTCTTCGCAGAGCATCAGGCGTTTAATGGTTCCGACAGTTCCCAAACGTGACTCGCCAGCTTCCCTTGTGTGTGGCTGCTAGTGACGCTTGCGGGTTTTGTGCAAGAAATATCGCCGTTCGGCTTTGGTCATGTTGCGATGCATCACCTCACGGAATATCCGTTCAATCGGCGTTTCGGCAGCAGGGTGACTCTTACGGAACATCGAGAACCTCCCCGAGGTGGCGACCGTAGGATGCATCCAGAAGTATCGGGGTTGTCAAGGGAAAACTTGACACCAGTTAGCCTAGCTCCAAGCCGATTCCCCACATCCCCTGCCGGTTAAGGAAGTGATGGCGGAGGTGCTGAAGGTGAAGCCGCCAGAGAAGCAAAACCGTCAGAAGGCCAAGAACCGAAAGCGTAAGGCGGTGGTTACTTTTACTTTTTCTTGGTTGTGTCTTCCTTCTTGGTTGTATCTTCGCGATCTGCTTCGATGGTGACGTCAACTTGCGCGCCCTGCTTAAGGCCTACTTTGCTTCCATTTTCATCCGTCAAGGTATTCTCGATGCGAATTTCCCGATAGAGATCGTCAGCGCCTCCGACATCGATCTGTGCTTTTTCCGGCAGGCTTGGGTGCGGAGGCTTAATGATCTTCTCGACGGTTCCGGGCAGGGTGGTGCTCGGTTTTTCTTTGGCAGTACTTGATTCTTTGCTCATCGGGATGGCCCGAAAAGGAAATTTGCGGATCATATTACCATCGGGAATGGGTACGTTAAAGCCATAATTTCGAAAAATCGCTCCACTACCTTCAGGAAATGAGCTTTGCCAGGGCGAAGGCCGCGGCGGCCGCAAGGCCTCCGATCACAATTGTTTGTGATGCGCTGCGGAACGGCTTAGCGCCAGTAAAGCGTCCCTTGATGTATCCGAAAACCCCTAGCGCAGCCAGTGTGACTGCGGCGGAAAATAGCAAACTGTGCCACACGCTGCCGAGCACCATGTAAGGCGAAAGAGGAATGAAGCCTCCCGCAACATATGCGCCGGCAATGGTAAGCGCGCTGGTCAGGGCGCGCTTGGGATCAGGTTCTTCGAGACCGAGTTCGAAACGCATCATAAAATCGACCCAGGCTTCAGGGCGGCGGCTAAGCGCTTCGACGACAGGCACGCTCTCCGTTTCGGTTAAGCCGTAAGCTTGAAAGACGCCGCGGACCTCGGCCATTTCTTCATCCGGGATTTGCGCGATCTCGCGCTCTTCACGCGCACGTTCCTGCTCGTAGTGTTCGGCATCGCTGCGGGCGGCGAGGTAACCGCCGAGACCCATGGCAATTGAGCCGGCGGCGATTTCCGCCAGGCCGCCAATCACGATCAGGCGGGTCTGCTGCACGGCACCCGAAAGTCCGGCCGCTAGCGCGAAGGGGACAGTGAGGCCATCGGACATACCGATAACGGTGTCGCGGACAAAATTGCCAGCCGTGAAGTGTTTCTCGACATGTGGAGTTTGCGGCATTGGGTGTCAGACCTCCGGGTGGTGTCCTAATTTCATAAACCACAAAGGACACGAAGTTACACGAAGGGGCACCTTTTACGGTTCCTTCTTATTCCGTCGTGTCCTTAGTGGGTTAAATTCGGACACTACCCTCCTCCGGATGAGATTGCAAATATTCCCGGGCAAGACGGATGACCTTGCGTTCGTTGCTATAGCTCAGTTTCTTTTCCGCTTCGTCGAGCGGCAGCCAAAGGGCGCGTTTGACCTCGATGCGCATCTCTGGAGGGATGTGGTCGATGTGGCCCGATTGGTAGCGTAGCAGGTAGAAGCTGACGATCTTGAAGACGCGCTGGTGATCGCTCCAGGTGCGGACGTAAACGTATTTGATATCCGCGAGCTTGGCAATCGGAATGGCATGGACCCCTGTTTCTTCGCGCACCTCGCGAAGAGCAGTCTGCTCGGGCTTTTCGCCTGGGTCGACCAAACCCTTTGGCAGCGCAAATAAGGCCTTTTGTGACTTTCGCCTTCTGGCGGGCGCAGTGGAAGGGGTGGGTGCGGCGGGAGGTGCATCTTTTTGCGGTTCAATGACAGCAATCCACCACACATTCTCCATATGCCGGACCACCACGCCGCCTGCCGAGATCTCCCGGACCATTGTCCCCAAACTTAACAGGATTCGGGAACTTAGTCATGGGCGGGGGTTTAGACGGCGAGAGGCGGAGCGGGCCGACGCCAGTAACGTTCCCTCCGTAACGGGAATGGCACGGACGTGCTCTACATCATTCCTGCGGCATCTGGCATCTTAGTTGCTGGATGTACTCGAGGTTCGGGTCGATCGGAATGTGGGGTTCCAGTGAAGAGTCTGGGTAAGATCATTCGGTCGGTTCGAGCTTTCGGGCGCGAGCTTTCGGGTCCCATTCCCGAGCCGAAGGGAGCTGTTCCAACACCCAGAATTGGATTGGCGCTGGGCGGCGGCTTCGCACGTGGAATCGCTCACATCGGCATACTTAAAGTCCTCGAAGAAGAAAAAATCCCCATCAGCTTTGTGGCCGGAACCAGCGTAGGAGCGCTCATTGGAGCGGCCTACTGTGGTGGGGTTTCGACGTCCGAACTCGAGGATGTCGCCATCCGGGTTCGTTTCCGGGATTTTGCCCGCTGGACGCTCTCTCGTTACGGCTTCGCGACTAATCAGCGGATGATTGGTTTTCTGAACAGCCTTCTAAAGATCAAAAACTTTGAAGAGTTGCGGATTCCACTGGCGATCACAGCTACGGATTTTGCCACCGGTGAAGGCGTAGTATTTCACTCCGGTCCACTAGTGGATCCAGTGCGCGCCAGTTGTGCATACCCAGGAATGTTTTTGCCGGTGAATATCCGAGGCCGATTGCTGGTAGACGGCATGCTCGCGCATGCGGTGCCTTCTGTGCCGTTGCGAGAAATGGGCGCCGATCGCGTCTTGGCTGTGCATTTGAAAGGATGCTGGTCGAAGGCCGAGGGGCCACGCCACGTCTTCGACGTCATCGGACAGTGCTTTGCCATCGCGCAGGAGATGAATTGCGCGGTGTGGAAAGAGGCGGCTGACCTGGTGTTGGAACCCGATGTGAAAGGTTTCCAGTATGACGAATTCGAACGCTCAAAGGACTTGGTACGCGCAGGAGAAGTCGTCATGCGACAAGCGCTGCCTGAAGTGCTTAAATGGCTGACGCCCGAACCGCAGGCGTTGACTCCGGATCCCAGATCGCAAACCACACCGGGAATACCGCGACCAGCGCCCATGCCGGCGGATTAAAGGTGCTTCAGGCATCCGACTTCCAGCACCATATGCGGCGTTAGGCTTTACGCTTCCGTCATCCACCTCAGACTTCAGTTATCACATCCGGCTCCCGGCATCGGCTTTCAAATTCTTGAGAGATAATCGGGGTAGGAGTGAACGGCGTCTAGGACGACCGGTTTCTTCCATTCTCACATGCTATAATTTTTTATCTTTCTATCAACGATAGTGTAAGGAGGTTTGTATCGACAAACGTTTTATCCGCACCAATGAGCGTATTCGGGCGCGGGAAATCCGCGTGATTGATGACGAAGGGAATCAGGTTGGTATCCTCCCTCCGTACGAAGCGCTCAAGATGGCCCGCGAAAAGAACCTGGATCTGGTCGAGATTTCGCCCACCGCGACGCCTCCCGTATGCCGCATCATGGATTACGGGAAATTTCTTTATCAGCAGGAAAAGAAAGACCGCGAGGCCAAGAAGCACCAGAAACAGATCGTGGTCAAGGAAGTGAAGTTCCGCATCAATGTCGACGACCACGACTACGAAACCAAAAAGAATCACGTGCTGCGCTTCCTCGACGATGGAGACAAGGTGAAGGCGACGATTTTCTTCCGCGGCCGCGAAATGACGCGCACGAATCTGGGACGCCAGATCCTGGAGCGGCTGATCAAAGACATCGGCGAAAAAGGCATTGTCGAGTTCCGGCCGCGGCAGGAAGGCAATACGCTGCACGCGATTCTCGCGCCCAAAAAAGCAGGCACGGAGAAGCCAGCCCAACCGGCGCAGAACCGCGTACGACCGGCATGACTACACAAGCGCTTAGCACTTACACAAGCTCTTAGCATTTGGCACTTAGCCATTCAAGGTCAATGCCGGTAACCTGCAAAACTGAGGGCTAAATGCTATTGCCAATTGCTCGATGCTTGTTGAGAACTTATGCCGAAGATGAAATCACATAAGGGCGCGTCGAAACGCTTCAAGAAGACCGCCACCGGGAAGATAAAGCGGGGACACTCGCACCTGCGCCACATCTTGACCTCGAAGGACAAGAAGCGGAAGCGCAAACTGGGCAGTTCGACCCTGGTGAGCGATGCCGACGCGCACAAGATCGCGCGCATGATTCCGTATCAGTGAGAGTGTGAGTGGATTGTGTGGCACGGGCGGGTTGTGTGGCGCGGGCGGGTTGTGTGGCGCGGGCACTCTTGCCCGCGTGAGATGTGGCGGATCGCTTATCACGTGTTCGCCGGCCAGTCCGCTCAGTACGACGTAGCGGCGGGCGTCCCGCCCGT
>WNFB01006996.1_pt1 | contig 10107 bp, 9 predicted proteins | sample 5400501 | NCBI WGS metagenome assembly WNFB01 (sample SAMN13153341, study PRJNA577476) | soil metagenome | isolation source: 200 cm saprolite under Douglas fir tree site 2 hole 1 | place: USA:California | collected 2015-04-18
GCGGCCTGATCGAAACCGGCTGTCCGGTCCGCATCCTCCAGGGCGTGCAGGATCCCGATGTGCCGTGGAGCCACGCGGTGGAATTATCCGCGCGCCTTGGCCAGGACGACGTGGTCCTCACCCTGGTCAAGGACGGCGATCATCGCCTGTCGCGCCCCGAAGATATCGAGCGGCTGCTGCAGGCGGTCGCCGAGTTCTGATCATGTTTGAGTCCGGCCATCGCCGGCCGCGAACAGCGCGCGTAGGCCGTCGCGATAGGTCGGATAGTCGAGTCGCACGCCAAGCTCTTTCTTGAGCTTCTCGTTTCGCACGCGCCGGTTCTCCGCATAAAAACTTTGCGCCATCGGCGTCATCGCGGCTTGCGCGGCATCGAACGGGATCTCCGGCGGCGGCGCGACCTCGAGCAGGCTCGCGGCAAACGCGATCACGTGCTGCGGCGGCGCCGGTTCGTCGTCCGCGATGTTGAAGACGCCCTGGGCCTTGCGGGCGAAGCAGGCGTCGATCGCCTGCGCGATATCGGCGACGTGGATGCGGTTGAACACCTGGCCCGGCTTGACGATGCGCTTCGCGCTGCCGTCGGCCAGATTGGCGAGTGCGTTGCGCCCCGGCCCGTAGATTCCCGCGAGCCTGAGAATGGCGACCGCGCTGCCGGTATCGGTGGCAAATTTCTGCCACGCCGATTCGGCGGCGAGCCTTGCCTTGCTGCGCGGCGAGCCGGCGCGCGCCTCGCTCGCTTCGTCGACCCACTGGCCGCCTGTGTCGCCGTAGACGCCGATGGTTGACAGATAGACGATCGACCGCAGCCGGGGGCTGTGCCCCAGCGCGGCGCCAAAGTGCCGGAGCACCGGGTCGCCGTCCTGGCCCGGCGGCACGGACACCAGCGTGGCATCCGCCTGTGCGATCCGCGCCGACAATTCGAGCGCAGCCGTTGCGCCGTCGAACGGCAACACGTGGGCTTGGCCGGCGCCGCGCGCCGCGGTGAGCGCCGCCGCTTTTTCCGGCGTGCGCGCCGTCCCGATCACCCGATCGAAGCGAGTCCCGAATCGCGCCAGATAGTGCTCACAGGTATAGCCGAGGCCGAAGCAGACGAGCGTCGCCATCAGCCTGAGGTCTCGCCGAGCGCCGTCGCCCATTCGTGCGCGACCGTCGGATCGGCCTCCACCGCACGTCGCTCCGGCGCCAAGGCAGCCAAGCGCCGCGGCGCGAGGCGGCCGAGCGCCCAGATCGCTGCGCCGCGCACCAGCGGCGAAGGATCGGCCAGCAACCGCTCGGCCTCGGACGCCAGCGCTGCCTCGCCGGAATTGCCGATCGCGATCAGCACGTTGCGCACGAAGCGGTCGCGGCCGGTGCGCTTGATCGCCGTCTTGGCAAAGAGCGCGCGGAATTGCCGGTCGTCGAGCCGCGCGAGGTCGGCGAGGCGGGGCGCCTTGAGGGCTTCGCGGGCCGCCAGCTTCGCCTCGCGCCCGCTTCGGGCAAATTTGTTCCATGGGCAGACCGCCAGGCAGTCATCGCAGCCATAGATGCGGTTGCCGATTTTTGCGCGAAGCTCGTGCGGGATCGGGCCCTTGTGCTCGATGGTCAGGTACGAGATGCAGCGCCGGGCGTCGAGCCGATAGGGCGCCGGAAACGCGTCGGTCGGACAGACGTCGAGGCAGGCCCGGCAGGTGCCGCAATAGTCGCGCTCCGGCTCGTCGACGGGAAGCGCGAGCGTGGTGAAGATCGCGCCCAGGAACAGCCACGAGCCCAGCTCGCGCGAGACCAGGTTGGTGTGCTTGCCCTGCCAGCCGAGCCCGGCCGCGGCGGCAAGGGGCTTCTCCATCACGGCCGCGGTGTCGACGAACACCTTCACGTCGCCGCCGGCCAGCTCGATCAGCGCGCGCGCCATCGCCTTGAGCCGCGGCTTGATCACGTCGTGATAATCCTCGCCCTGGGCGTAGACCGAGATGGCGCCGCGCTCGCGCGCGGCGAGGGCCGCGAGCGGATCCTCGTGCGGGCCGTAATTGACGCCGAGCATGATGATCGAGCGCACGTCGGGCCACAGCGCCCGCGGATCGCCGCGCGGCTCGGCCGTTGTTTCCATCCAATGCATGTCGCCGTGGGCGCCGTCGGCGAGAAACTCCGCGAGGCGGAATTTTGCTTCGCCGAGCGCGTCGGGTCGCGCGATGCCGGCAACGTCGAAGCCGTGCGCGCGCGCAAGGTCGCGGACGGCGGACTTGAGCGCGGCCGGGTCGGTCAGAAATCGAGATCCGCGTAGGTCGCCGACGGCGGCATGCCCGGCAGCGCGTCCTGCAGGATCGTCCGGAACGACGGTCGTGATTTCACGCGCGCGTACCAATTCTTCGCGCCCTCGTCCTCGCTCCACGGCACATCGCCGAGATAGTCGGCGCAGGAGAGATGGGCCGCCGCCGCCAGATCGGCGTGGCTCAGCTGCTCTCCGGCGAGCCACGTCCGCCCGCGCATCAGCCAGCCGATATAGGCGAGATGATAGCGGATGTTGCTGCGCGCCGCACGGATGGCCTGGGTGTCGGGCGGACCGCCGCCCTCGCTCACCGACATATGGCGCTTGTAGACTTTCTCCACAACGAGCAGGCTCGTCACCTCCTCGAAGAACTTGGCATTGAACCAGCCGGTCAGCCGCCGCACCTCCACGCGGCCGCCGGGCTCGGGCGGCAGCAGGCGCCGCCCGTCGAGCGCCGCCCCGCGCGTCTCGTCGAGATATTCGGCAATGATGTCGGCGCCCGGGACCGCGGGGCGGCCTTCCTCGACCAGCACCGGCGTGGTGCCCGCGGGATTGAGGGTGAGGAAGGCTTCGCGCCGCTCCCACACCCGCTCCTCGACCAGGCGCGGCGTCAGGCCGTACTCGCCCAGCGTGATCCGCACGAAGCGCGAGTGCGGGCAGAACGGGTGATGGAACAGCATCGCCGGGACCGCTGCGGGCGCGGCGACGGTGTCCGGTTCGGCGATCGGTTGCTCGGGCACGACTCACCCTATAGGAAAGCCGGACGAATCGGGCAACCCGCCGCCTCCCGCCGCTGTCCACAGCCCGCCCCCTCCCGGAGCCCCCGCATGCTGCTCGATGTTCTCAAGGCGATATTCCTCGGCGTGGTCGAGGGCCTCACCGAGTTCATCCCGGTGTCCTCGACCGGGCATCTGCTCCTGGTCGGCCATTTCCTCGGTTTCGACGAGGACGCGTTCGGCAAGAGCTTCACGGTGCTGATTCAGTTCGGCGCGATCCTGGCGCTGCTGTCGATCTATTTCTTGCGGCTGTGGAACATCGCCATGGCGCTGCCGAGCGATCCGTCGGCGCGCCGCTTCGTGCTCGGCGTGCTGATCGCGTTCCTGCCCGCCATGATCATCGGAGCCCTGGCCTATGGCTTCATCAAGGCGGTGCTGTTCAACGTGTGGATCGTATGCGCGATGTTCATCCTCGGCGGCGTCGTGCTGCTGTGGATCGACCGGCTTGCGCTGGTGCCGCGCTACGACGACGCGACCCGCTTCTCCCTGCCGGCCTATTTCGGCATCGGCTGTTGCCAGTGCCTCGCCATGATCCCCGGCGTGTCGCGCTCCGGCGCCACCATCGTGTCAGCCATGCTGTTCGGCGCCGACCGGCGCTCGGCAACCGAGTTCTCGTTCTTCCTCGCCATGCCCACCATGGCAGGGGCCTTCACGTACGATCTTTACAAGAACTGGTCGCAGATGGGCGGCAGCAACTGGGTGATCGTCGCCGTCGGTTTCGTCGTCTCGTTCATCGCCGGCTGGTTCGTGGTGAAGACGCTGCTCGACTACGTGTCGCACCACGGCTTCGGCTTGTTCGCCTGGTGGCGCATCGTCGTCGGAGCGCTCGCCCTGATCGGGCTGGCTTTGTTCAGATGACGGATGTCGGAGGACAGATGTCAGATGTCGGATGTCGGATGTCATATCAGATGTCGGATGTCAGACTCTATCTTCCGATCTCTGATCTCTGACCTCTGTCATCTGTTCTCCGACATCTGCCTTCTGAACTGCCCGCTCTTGCGGAAGCGCCACAGATAGGTCGGCACGATGGCCGCGATGGTGGCCGGATCGATGCCGAGGCCCTGCAGCGTGCGCGCTTCGCGCGTCGCCTCCGCCGAGACCACGTTGTCGCGCCGGAGCAGTTCGACCTGGTCGGGGGTGAGCGGCGGCTCCGGCAGGCATTGCAGGAACGTGGCCTGGAGCCTGGCGAGCCCGAACGGCAGCGGGACCAGCAACCGGTGGCGCTCGGTGGTCTCGAGCACGAACTCCATCAGCTCCCTGAACGTCTTCACCTCCGGGCCGCCGAGCTCGTAGATCGTTCCGGCGCGCGTTTCGCCGTCCACCGCCTTGGCGATCGCCTGGGCAACGTCGCCGGCGAAGACCGGCTGGAACCGGGTGTGCCCGCCGCCGACGAGCGGCAGGGCGGGGGACACGCGCGCCATCGCCGCGAACCGGTTGAAGAAGGCGTCCTCCGGCCCGAACATGATCGACGGCCGGAAGATCGTGGCGCCGGGCGCGGCCGCGAGGATCGCCCGCTCGCCCGCGGCCTTGGTGCGGCCATAGCGCGCGGGCGAGTGCGGATCGGCGCCGATCGCCGAGACGTGGATCATCCGGGCGCCGGCCGCGGCCGCCGCGCGCGCCACCGCGTCGGCGCCCTCCACGTGCACGGCCTCGAATCTTTGCCGGCCGCGCTCGTACAATATGGCGACCAGGTTGATGACGACCGAGGCTTGGCGCACCGCCGCCTCGACCGAGTCCCGATAGCGCAGGTTGGCCTGGACCGCGTGGATCTGCCCGACCCGGCCGAGCGGCTGCAGGTGGCCGGCCAGATCGGGCCGGCGCACCGCGACGCGAATGCGATAGTGGCGCTTGGCCAGCGCGCGAACCAGATGGCGGCCGAGAAATCCCGAGCCGCCGAAAATCGTGACGAGGGTGTCGCTGTTGGCCATTGAGGGCCCGGTAGTCAGGGATCAGGTGTCAGGAAAAGGAGCGTGTGCCGTAGCTCGGTCCTGAACCCTGATCCCTGATGACCGAAACCTGGTGCGTTGACAAGCCGATTCGGCCGACCTTATGTGTCGCGCCGTGCCCAGGTGGCGGAATTGGTAGACGCGCTGGTTTCAGGTACCAGTGGTGAAAGCCGTGGAGGTTCGAGTCCTCTCCTGGGCACCATCGTGCGGCACCGTCCAGAAGATCGCCCCCGTCGTCGCTCCAGCGCGCAGCCGTTAGCAGTTCATTGAACGCGGCCGGCGCATAGTGCGCGAGGGAACCCGTGGCAAACGAATTTCGCCAGTGATATCAATGTCCGACTGCGCCCGCCGGCCGGAGCATGCACGATGACGAGCCGCCTGCATCGCGGCGATCTTCCCGACCTCTCGCGTTACCGCGGCGCGGTCGCGATCGATACCGAAACCATGGGGCTCGATGCGCATCGCGACCGCCTGTGCGTGGTCCAGCTGTCTCCCGGCGACGGCAGCGCCGACGTGGTGCAAATCCCCGCCGGGGCGACCGACGCCCCGAACCTGAAGCGGCTCCTGGGCGATGCCTCGCTCCTGAAAATCTTTCACTTCGCGCGGTTCGATATCGGGGTGCTGTTCAACCGCTTCGGCGTGATGCCCGAGCCGGTCTACTGCACGAAAATCGCCTCGCGGCTCACCCGCACCTATACGGACAAGCACGGTCTCAAGGACCTGGTGCGCGACATGCTCGGCATCGACCTGTCGAAGCAGCAGCAGCTCTCCGACTGGGGCGCAGCGGAACTCTCGGACGCGCAGATTTCCTACGCGGCGGCCGACGTGTTGCACCTGCACGCCCTCAAGGAGAAGCTCGACGTGCTGCTGGCCCGCGAAGGGCGCGAGGCGCTGGCGGCGGCCTGCTTCCGCTTCCTGCCCGACCGGGCGCGGCTCGATCTTGCCGGATGGGCGGGCGAGGACATTTTTGCCCATTCGTGAGGCCGAAAGGGCCATGTCCGGGGCCTCTCGGCCCTGCCCCGGCCACATTCGGGCGGGATTTTTGCGCCGCCGCGGCGTAGGATGGACGAAAGCCCGGGGGCCGTGATTCCGCGGCAAAATACGGCGCGAGGATGAACCATTGACCATGGCGATCCAAGCCGGGGATGCGGCAACGCACGGCTGGACGGCGGGGACCCGGCCGGGTCTCGAGCGGACGTTCCGCTCCGCTGCCCGGCACAGCCGGCTGGTCCGCCTGCTGCGCGTCGCCATTCCGATCCTGGTGGTCGCGGGGCTCGTCGGGCTGGTGCTTGCCACCTGGCTCAATCCGCTGCGGCTGATCGCCAAGCTGCCGACCAGCGCCTCGATGGCGATTTCCGGGACCAAGATCACCATGGAGCTGCCGCGGCTCGCCGGCTACACCCGCGACTCGCGTCCCTACGAGTTCACGGCCAAGACTGCGGCCCAGGACCTGACCCAGCCGGACCGGGTGGAAATGAGCGAAATCCGCGCCACGATGAAGACGCACGACAAGGGGGTCGTGAACATGTCGGCGGTGAGCGGCACGTATAACAGCAAGGCCGAGCAGCTCGTTCTGCGCGAGCGGGTCATGTTCAACTCCACGGCCGGCTACGAGGGCCGCCTCACCGAGGCGGTGATCGACATGCGCAACGGCCACGTCGTGTCCGACAAGCCGGTCGAGGTGAAGCTGCTCGACGGCGTGCTCACCGCCAACCGGCTGGAGATCGCCGAGTCCGGGGATTTGATGCGGTTCGAAGGCAACGTTGTCCTGAACCTCGACGGCGGCTTCGCCGGCAGCCAGGGAGCCGCAGTCCGATGAGCGCCCGCAACACCGCGCATTGGGGCGAGATCGTCGCCGTGCTCGCCATGCTGGCGGCGGCTGCCCCCGCGGCTGCGGCGCAGCAGCCGGCCAAAGGGGCGCAGCCGTCGCAGGAAGCGCCCGGTCCATTCCAAGGCCTTTCGCAAAGCCGCGATCAGCCGGTGAAGATCGAGTCCACGACCCTCGAAGTCCGCGACAAGGACAACAAGGCCACGTTCTCCGGCAACGTGCAGGTGACGCAGGGCGACACCATCATGCGCTGCAAGACGCTGGTGGTATTCTACGATCAGGCCGCCCCGTCTGCTCCGGTCCCGGCGGGGCAGAAGAAATCCGGCGGCCAGCAGATCAAAAAGGCGGAAGCGACGGGCGGCGTCGTCGTCATCCAGAAGGATCAGACGGCGACGGGCGAGAAGGGCCTGTTCGACATGAAGTCGAACACGGTGACGCTCTCCGGGAACGTGGTGGTCACCCAGGGCCAGAACGTGGTGCGCGGCGAGACGCTGTTCATCGATCTGACGACCGGCTTGTCGCGCGTCGAAGGCGGCAAAGGGGCGCGCGTGGAAAGCCTGATGTTTCCCGGCCAGCAGAACGCGCCGGGAAGCGCGCCCGGCAACGCACCGGCGCCGCCGCGCGACGTGCGCCCGGCCGGTCCCGGCAAGGACGCCAAACCGCCGCCCCGTTGAGGCCTTTGAGGGATTGGACGTCGGGCGTCGGGCATCGGGCGTCGCAACTCCGCACCTTGACGCGCCGTAACCCGATGACTGATGCCTGACGGATTCCTGGTGACAGCGTTGCTCGACGACATCCTCGCCTTGTTCCGCCGCCGTGCGCCCGTGCGCAAGCGCCGAGCCGCGCCCGCGCCGGCCTGGCGGGGAGACTTCAATCCGGTCGAGGGGCCGAGGCTCGACGGGCCGCGCGTTGGCGTGAATCCGCCGCGCCGCGTGCGCCGGGACCGGCGCCGCGCCGGGCTGGCGCGCCGGGCGGACGCCGACGGCTTTCTCGCCGTGTACGGGGTCGAGAAGAGCTTCGTCGGCCGCAAGGTCGTCAAGGGAACGAGCCTCTACGTGCGCCGCGGCGAAGCGGTCGGCCTGCTCGGTCCGAACGGCGCCGGCAAGACCACCGTGTTCTACATGATCACCGGGCTGATCAAGGCGGATCGCGGCCGCATCGAGCTCGACGGCTACGACGTCACCGATCTGCCGATGTATCAGCGCGCCCGCCTCGGCATCGGCTATCTGCCGCAGGAAGCCTCGATCTTCCGCGGGCTGAGCGTCGAGGACAACATCCGCGCGGTGCTCGAAGTGGTCGAGCCCGATCGCCGCAAGCGCGAGCGCGAGCTCGATGCGCTGCTCGAGGAGTTCAACATCGCGCGGGTGCGCAAGACGCCGTCGATCGCGCTCTCCGGCGGCGAGCGCCGTCGCGTCGAGATCGCGCGCTCGCTGGCGACGCGCCCGGCCTACATGCTGCTCGACGAGCCGTTTGCCGGCATCGATCCGATCGCCGTGGGCGACATTCAGGCGCTGGTGCGGCATCTTACCCGGCGCGACATCGGCGTCTTGATCACCGACCACAATGTGCGCGAAACGCTCGGACTCACGGACCGGGCCTACATCATCTATTCGGGCGAGGTCCTGATGGAGGGCCGCGGCGAGGACATCGTCGCCAACCCGGAGGTGCGGCGGCTTTACCTGGGCGAGGAGTTCCGGCTGTAGGCGGAAATATCCCACCCGGTTTTAACCGGATTTTCCGTCCGACTCGTGTAGTCTGCCCAAAATGGAGGCACGCTCCCGGGATGTACTGACCGGGCGAACTGATTAGAACTGATCCCATGGCGCTGACCCAAAAGCTCGAAATGCGGCAGAGCCAGGCGTTGGTCATGACGCCGCAGCTGATGCAGGCCATCAAGCTGCTGCAGCTCTCCAACCTGGATCTGACCGCCTATGTGGAGGGGGAGCTCGAGCGCAACCCCCTGCTCGAGCGCTCGCCCGAGAGCGAAGGCGAGGCGGGGCCGGCCGCCACCGAGCCGCGGCCGGAGGAGCCGGAGCGCGGCGCCGATTGGGCGGGCGAGGACGTTCCCGTCGCGCGCGCCATCGAGGACCGGCTCGACACCGGCCTGGAGAACGTGTTCCCCGACGACGCGGGCGCGGCCCCGCCGCGTGGCGCCGCCGAGACCCCGATGGCCTATTCGCAATGGGCGAGCGTCGGTGCCGGCGGACGCGACGACGCCGATTTCAACCTCGAATCCTTCGTCTCCGCCGAGACGACGCTCGCCGACCATCTGGCCGGGCAGTTGATGCTGGCGATCGCCGACCCGGCCCGCCGCATGATCGGCCAATACCTGATCGACCTGGTCGACGAGGCCGGCTACCTGACGGGCGATCTTGCGACGGTCGCCGACCGGCTCGGCGCGCCGCTCTGCGAGGTCGAAGCCGTGCTGACGGTCCTGCAGGGGTTCGAGCCGCTCGGGGTGTGCGCCCGCAACCTCCCCGAATGCCTCGCCATCCAGCTCAAGGAACGCGACCGCTACGACCCGGCCATGCAGGCGCTGGTCGCCCATCTCGATCTCCTGGCGCGGCGCGACGTTGCCGGCTTGCGCAAGCTGTGTGGCGTCGACGAGGAGGATCTCGCCGAGATGATCGCCGAAATCCGGCGCCTCAATCCCAAGCCCGGCCTCGCCTTCGGTTCGACCCTCGTGCAGCCGATCGTGCCCGACGTGTTCGTGCGCCCCGGCCCGGACGGCGGCTGGCTGGTCGAGCTCAATTCCGACACGCTGCCGAAAATCCTGGTGAACCAGACCTACTACGCGGAAGTCTCCAAGACCGCGCGCGCCGCTACCGAGAAAGCGTATCTCGCCGATTGCCTGCAGACGGCGACGTGGCTGATCCGCGCCCTCGATCAGCGCGCCCGCACCATTCTCAAGGTCTCGACCGAGATCGTGCGCCAGCAGGACGCCTTCTTCGCCCACGGCGTTCGCCATCTGCGGCCGCTCAATCTCAAGACCGTGGCCGACGCCATCGGCATGCACGAGTCGACGGTGTCGCGCGTGACCGCCAACAAATACATGGCCACCAGCCGGGGCATCTTCGAGCTGAAATATTTTTTCACCTCGGCGATCGCGGCCGCCGACGGCGGCGAGGCGCACTCCGCCGAAGCGGTGCGTCACCGCATCCGCCAATTGATCGAGACCGAAACGCCGCAGGACGTGCTGTCCGACGATACCATTGTTGAGAAACTGCGCGAGGCCGGGATCGACATCGCGCGCCGGACGGTCGCGAAATATCGCGAGGCCATGCGCATTCCTTCCTCGGTGCAGCGGCGGCGCGACAA
>WNFB01013000.1_pt1 | contig 10107 bp, 9 predicted proteins | sample 5400501 | NCBI WGS metagenome assembly WNFB01 (sample SAMN13153341, study PRJNA577476) | soil metagenome | isolation source: 200 cm saprolite under Douglas fir tree site 2 hole 1 | place: USA:California | collected 2015-04-18
ATTTCTCGATAATAGGCATTGCCTCGGAGGCCTTCACATCCCCGACCACGGTGACGACCATATTCTGAGCAATGTAATACCGGTCGAAGAAATTCTGCGCGTCGGTCGCCGAGAACGAGTTGAGGTCCCACATCCAGCCGATGGTTGGCCGGTGATAAGGATGGGCGGCAAACGAGGCGGAAGTGAACTGCTCGAGCAGCCGCCCGATCGGATTGCTGTCGGTGCGCATGCGCCGCTCTTCGATCACCACGTTCCGCTCTTTGTAAAACTGGCGCATCACCGGATGCAGGAAGCGCTCCGACTCGAGATAGGCCCACAGCTCCAGCCGGTTGACCGGGAACGAATAGCTATAGCCGGTTTCGTCGTGATTCGTGAAGGCGTTCATGCCCTCGCCGCCTTCGCTCTCCACGATTTTGCCGAACTCGTTGTTGTAGGGCGCGGAAAACTTGTCGGCTTCGGCAATGGCGTCCCTCCAGGCCTGCTCGAGTTGCTTGAGCTTCTGTTCCTCGCGGTTGACTGGCTTGTCGCGCTCGGCAAGATAAGCGGCGTACGCCACTTCAACCTTTGCGAGCGCCGCTTTCTCGCCCGCGTAGTCGCGGGTTCCGATCTTGTCGGTGCCTTTGAACGCCATGTGTTCGAACATGTGCGCCAGACCGGTCTTTGCCATCGGATCCTGGACGGAGCCGGCGTCCACGTGCGTAAAAAAGGAGAACACCGGCGCTTCTGGGCGCTCACAGATAATCACGGTCAGACCGTTGGCGAGTTTTTTTGCGGTGATGCGCTTCTCGAACGAGGCCACGTCCTGGCTGAATGCAAGAGATGCGAAACAAAATACAACGGTGATCAAGAGGACTCTGCGGAACTTCATTCCACCTCCAGCGGCTGGAAATCCCTGAAATTCGAAGGTACTTGCGGGCGCGAGAAATTGTCAAACGGGCCCTGAATAGTGAGACGCGGCAAGGAGAGTCGCGTTAGCCAGTCGCGGGGTTTGCGTCTATTTCTCCCAGCCAGGAACGCCGCTGCGATGCCGTGATTCTGAGTATGTGAATGCAGTCTGCTCACCCGCATCTGGCCGCGAGAGGCTGCGCGGTTTTCAACAATTATCATGCGGATATGCAGAAACTGTTCCCCGTCGTCGTCTGTTAACGCCATTCTGATTCCCGCTGTTGAAACTGACCTGTGACGAGACTATGCTGCCGATGTATGAAACGCCCCATAGGTGTGACTGCCTTGGCATGCCTCTACTTGCTCATGGCGTTTTCACTGCTCATTGCTTTGATCCCAAGTCAAACGTTTAACCCGCTCCGATCGACACGTTTTCTTGCACTATCGATGGGGAACCTCTTGATCGGAATCATTGTGGGAATCGCACTGTCGCGAATGAAAAGTTGGTCCCGGTGGTTAGCCATCATAGTCAGCGCTGTGCAGTTGCTTTTCGTTCCACACAACGTTGCTATCGCCCAAAGCTCTCTTTCCATAATTCGCACCGGACTGGGGACATTGCTTCACGTTTGGGCAATCTGGTATCTGACTCGACCGCACGTAAAGGCGGCGTTCCAGAACGCCTGAGCGCTTGTAAGAACAAACTGTCGCGGTTCCCGCCTCTTCGTATTCCGCCGTTTCGTCTTCATCTCAGGATTTCCTCTATGCAGGGCGATCAACATTTACATGAGCGGAATTGATCGGGTACGCCGGCGGTTGCTGTCGCGCCCAACAACCATCCAGAACGAACCGGATCGTCACGATGGTTGGCGTGACATCGTCATCTCACAACAACCCCAACCCGCTACGGTGTCCCGTACAGGCGCTGGTACACGGTTTCATTCCGCAATATGGCCTGCACGTACTCGCGCGTCTCGGTGAACGGGATCGATTCCACGAACTCCTGCGCGTCCCGGTAATGTCCCTGTTCCAGCCAGTCTCCAACGCGATCTGCGCCGGCGTTGTAGGCGGCGAGAGCGTATTCGAGTTGGCCGCCGTACTTGTCCACCATGGACTTGAAGTAACGAGTTCCCAACTGCAAGTTGACTGCGGGCGTGTAGAGCTGGCTTGGGTTGTAACCTTTCAGCTTGATCTCCTTCGCGACGCGCTTCCCGGTCACGGGTAACAGTTGCATGAGTCCCACGGCATTCGCGCGCGATACCGCCATCGGGTTGAATTCCGATTCCTGCCGGATCAACGACGCGACCAGGTAGGGATCGAGCCCGTTCAGCAGCGAGTACTTGCGCAGGTCGGTCCAATACGGCTTGGGAAACAGGCCGTCCCAATAGGTGCGCGGGAGTTCCGGAAGATCGATCGCAAAGTAATTCGGCTTGGCCCGCTTCAGAACCTGGATCGCCCGGTCGTACTGTCCACCGTCCTGATAGATGCGCACCATTTCCGACAGCGCCCAGGAACCACCGTCTTCGCTCGCGGCAGCCTGCAACTCACGCATCGCGAGGTCGGCCAACGCGCCATTCGAGAGCAGGCGTGCCCTTTGCAGGCGCAGGTTGTCCTCCGGAGGCTCGCTGTCGGCGACCTTGTCTTTCACTGCAAGTGGCGGAACACGATCCAGCAGGAGGTAGTGCGTGCTGTCTTCGCCATCAGCCTTGATGTTCTTTAGCCTTTGCCGTGCCAATTCCGCGTAATAGTAGTTGCGAAAGCGCGAGGAAAGCTTTTGATAATATGCCCGCGCCATCATCGAAGCGCCCTCTTCTTCGGCCAACCGTGCCCGCCAGTAAAGCGCAGGTGGGACCTCGTTGGAGTCCGGATAGAGTCCGTTCGGGAAGCGTTGCTGTAGTTCGCGGAAGTAATCAATGGTGCGATCGTAATCCCGCTTCAGCAGATACATGTTCGCCGCCGAAAGCAAAGCCTGCTCCAGCCATGGACTCGTGGGGCCGAATTCACGCAACTGGCCGAGAGTTCGTTGCACGGCGTCGTCATCGTTGGTCGAGCGCGCGGTCTCATTCAACAGATAAAGGCGTTGCGCCTCGGCATCGCCAGTTTGCGCGCCCATGGATGTGAGAATCTGCCGGGCATCGCGACTCCGGTCATTCTTTAGCAGCGCGGACGCGAGCGTGAGCTGCACGGTCGGACGGTCGGTCGCGCTCACTTGATCGAGCAGGTCGTGGTATTCGCTCGCGGCGTCGCTGTAGTGCCGTGCTTTGAACAGAAGATCGGCGCGAGTGCGACGCTCCGCCAGCCCGCCTGAGATCCTCAGCTTGCGCAACTCAGCCCCGGCGGCGTCCGCTTCGGGACTAACGGGCAGGTTGTAATAGACATTGCGAAAGGCTGCTGCGGATTTGTCGTCTTGACCCGTGGCCTGGTAGGCGCGCCCGATGGCTAGTTCGATGTCGCTTCGCACCGGCAAACGATCCGTTTCCAATAACGCAGCGGCCTCCTGCGCTCGACCTTCCTTCAGAAGAGCATTCGCATAGACCAGGTGGACATCCCGAGCTAGAAGCGAATCGGGAAAGCTCTTGCTGAAATCCGCCAGCGTCGACAGGGCTTCCGCGCTGCGTCCAGTCTCGAGGTAGGCGTCGCCGAGGTAGTACGCAACGTAGTCGCCCAGTTCGCTGGCGCCGGACTTGGAGCGGTTTAGCGGGTCGATAGCTTTGCCGTAGTCGTGATCGAGCGTGTGCGCGTACCCCACCACCAGCCAGGCAAGCGCTCCCGCGTCTTCTTTCGCATGCTGGCGTGCATACTTCTCAACTCCCGCGTAGGCCACCGGATTGCGGTCCGCAAGCAACTGCTGCGCCATCGGACGCAGGCTGGCCGAAGCCACAAACGCTCGCTTCACTCGGCGCACGCGCGGAGATGGCGCCTTCCGCCGTTTCACATTCTTGGTGGGCTTTTTCGCAGCCTTTTTCGGAGGCGGGGATTTCTGTGTGCCGGCAGGCGGTGTTTTCCGCGCGGGGTGAGCGGCTTGCGCTATGCCGCGGTCAGGGTAAACAAGGAGGAGGACGAGAGATCCAACTACTAACGTGACGAACAAACTGCGCAATGGAACCCCTACCTAGTGCCGGAAATTCGCTCCCATGATGGAGACGTCGTCTTCTGCGAGACTTCGCACCAGTTCATGTTGAAAGTAATTGCCGGAAGCCGCCACCGTGTTCCCGTAACGCTTCTGGAAGGTGCTGCGGCTTTTTTCGATCGCCTCTTTCAACCGATCATAGAGGTCTTTGTGCTTCCGGCCTTCGGCAACCTTCGCCTGGTTATAAAGTTTGACCTCATCCACCAGCAGCCGGGCAAACCGCTGGGCCTTGCGGTGAATATCCTGATCTTCAGAAGAGAGGGCGGACGCCGCAGAAGGCTCCGGTTCCGCCACTGCCGTTTGCACCACCGGCACGACTTCTTCCGCTGCCGCCGGCTCAGGTTCGGCCGCCACGGTCATGACCGGCCCCGCGACTTCTGCGGTCGCAGCCGCCGCTGCCATGGCATGGGTGGGAGCATGGGCCGCAAATGGATCGTTGAAAGCAGGCGCCGTTTCGGCGGTAGCCACAGAACGGCTCTCGCTGCGGTCTGCGGCTGATTCCTTGTGCGCCGTCTGTTTGCGCAGGGTACTCACTTCCAGCCAGGCGCTGGTGGAAAGTACGAGTAGTTCCAGTGAACCAGCGTCCAGCTCTCCGTCTCCGTCCGTTCCGGCGTCGGCATAGATCAGAGCCGCGACCTTGTCTTTCAAGACGAGAGGCAGAAAACGCCCTTCACCGCTGGCTGGAGTGCCAAAATCCTGCACGAAGCGGGCATCAAGGTCGGCCGCCGGAGCACTCACGAACGTGCGGTCACCAATCGCACGGACCACGGCCGACGCTTTCACATCCAGCGCGAAATCCTTTACTGCGTCGTTAGCCTTAAAGCCGCGTCCCTGCCAACCTGTGGCATTGCCACCCCGAACCACAAACAACGCCACCCTCGCGGCGTAGTGCGCACAGCCGTCGAGAAGTGCCTTTAGAATCTCTTTTTGCGACGTTCCCAGCTGGATATCGGTGACGGCCCGTGCCAAATCAGCAGAGTTCGTGCCTGTGGGCGTGGCTTCCGTCGCCGGCTGGGCCGCAATTTCTTCCATCACCCGGCGGACGATCTCGGCGCGCAGTTGGCCTGCGTGGTTCTCTAGAACCTGGGTGACCACCCGTTCCACTATGGGTTCCATCCAACCGCGGTCCGTCATTCGTACTCCGGATGAGATTTATGAGGGCCGAACGCCGCTGCCTTCTAACCTCTGATTATAAGCCACTTGCAGGCATTTCCGGGACACCTTGGTACGTGTTCTCCGGTGCCTCAAAGCCAGCCCGAACCAATCGGGTCAATGTCGCTGGGTAACGTCGTCAAACATCGCGCCCGCAAAGAAATCTCTTACCCGGTACAATAGCACTCTGGCATTGTGCCATGCAGCCGCTAAAATCTGCATCGAGTTACGAATGAGTGCCATCCAACCCAATATAAGAGAGCAGCCCGTCAGTGAAGAGCTACAACTGGTACGGGCGGCAAAGCAGGGCGACGATAAAGCGTTCGAGGAATTAGTACGACGCTATGATCGCAACGTCTTTCGAATCGCCCAGCACATTACGCAAAATCGCGAGGACGCGGAAGACGTAGTTCAGGATGCGTTCCTAAAAGCGTATGGCAACCTGGCCCAGTTCCAGGAACAGTCCAAGTTTTATACCTGGCTGGTCCGGATTGCGGTCAACGAAGCACTGATGAAGTTGCGCCGGAGAAGGCCAGAACGCATGGTCTCTCTGGATGAAGAAGTAAAGACCGAGGATGACTCGGTTCCGCGCGAGGTAGCGGATTGGAGTCCCAATCCGGAGCAGATGTATAACCAGGCGGAATTGCGGGACATCTTGACTCGCACGATCCAAGGGCTGCCGCCGGGTTTTCGGACGGTGTTTGTGCTCCGGGATGTGGAGGGGCTATCAACCGAAGAAACGGCACAGGCTTTGGAACTAAGCATTCCGGCGGTAAAATCTCGGCTGCTGCGGGCGCGCCTCCAGTTGCGCGAGAGGCTCAGCCGGTACTTCCAGAAGCGAGCCAGCGGAGACGGAAACCAGTGAAGTGTACTGAATTCCTTAAGGAACTAACCAACTACCTCGACGGCGCCCTCGACGAGCGCACCAAGTCCGATCTCGAAGATCACTTGGCATGGTGTCACAACTGCTACGTGGTCTGCGATACCACCCGCAAGACCATTGAAATTTACCGCGACTCAGAGCTCTATCCTCTTCCCGAAGACCTGCGCGGCCGATTACGCTCGGCCATCATGACCAAATGCACGGCGAGCAAGAAGTCAGGTCCGCAGAACGCTTGATTCGCGCTGGTTTCCCGCTGTGTCCAAGCTCTTGATTCCGGCCCACCTAAGTGCCCGAGCCCGCTTCCGTTTGGTTTCTAACGAACCTTTTACGACCTTTTGGAATCTAAATGTATTGAAGGTATTGACCGCCACCGAGCGCACTGTCGCGCCGTGAGCGGTCGAGTGGTAGGGAGGTAGTGATGTTCTCCAGACTGATGGATGCCGTGTTCGGCTGCTGGCATTCTCGCTACAGTTTTCCAATGACTGTTCGTGCGGGAGCGCGCCGAAACCAGCCCGCTGCGCGCGTCGGGACCTATGTCGTGTGTCTTGATTGTGGCAAGGAACTCGCCTACGACTGGCAGCACATGCGCGTCATGGACGCGCGGCCACGAGAAGCCTCCCGCTCCCTAGTAACCAAAGAAGCCGCCTGAGATCAGATTTTCTCCTGGAACAGCCGCGAGATCCTCGCGGCTTTCTTTTGGGAGGGCCTCTCCGCCTTGCAAAGATTTCACGTTCCTTCCTCCTCCCGCGGGCGGATAATAGAGTCAACGCCGAACCGCGGATTACCTGCGAAGGTCCTCATAAACTTCCCTGGCAAGCGGCTCGGCTTTGGAGGTGTTTATGCCTCTTTCCACGCTTCGCAAATTTCTCGATCGAAACAACATCAAGTATCTGGTGATTTCCCATTCGGTTGCCTATACCGCGCAGGGGATCGCTGCCCTGACCCACATCCCAGGAAAAGAACTGGCCAAAACCGTCATGGTCCTGGTGGACGGACGCCTTGCCATGACGGTGGTGCCCGCTTCTTCCCGGATCGATCTATTCAAGCTCAAAAGATACCTGGGAGCCGCCACTGTGGAATTGGCCACCGAAGCCGAATTCCGCGACCGCTTTCCAGATTGTGAAACCGGAGCCATGCCGCCTTTCGGGAATCTGTACGGCATGGATGTATTCGCCGATGAAACACTGGCGCTCGACAAGGAGATCTCTTTCAATGCCGGCTCGCACCGCGAACTTGTCCGGATGAGCTATGCCGATTTCCGTGACCTGGTGAAACCGGTGCCGATACCGCTGGCTGCGGGCAAAGCTAAAGTCTGCGCGGCCTGAGCCCGCGCGCCCAAGCCGTTTGCGCGCCGAAGGAAGGGAGCAATCGCTTTCCCGGGAAAGTTCTCTTCATTTTTCATCCAAACTTCACAAATCACTGTGTTAGATTTGCCATTCTCAAGTCAATTCGACTTCCCGGAGGAAAATGAATTGGGTAAGGACATGGTCCCGAAGCGGATCTTTTTCACCAAGGGTGTGGGAAAGCACCGTGAGCGGTTGACGTCTTTTGAGCTCGCCTTGCGCGACGCTGGCATCGCCGCGCAAAACCTGGTGCGTGTCTCTTCGATCTTTCCACCAAACTGCAAACTGGTGCCACGCTCCCAGGGTTTGAAATATCTGCACCCGGGCGAAGTAGTCTTTGCCGTGGTTGCTGAAAATTCCACCCACGAACCACACCGCCTGCTCGCATCGTCGATTGGCGTCGCCATCCCCGCCGACCGCAACACCTACGGTTACCTGAGCGAGCATCACTCCTTCGGCGAAACCGAAGACTCCGCCGGAGACTACGCCGAAGAACTCGCCGCCGAAATGCTGGCGACAACTCTGAACGTCGAGTTTGATTCCGACCGCTCCTGGGACGAGAAGAAAGAGATTTATCGCATTTCAAACAAGATCGTCCGCACCGCCAACGTGACGCAGTCGGCCGTCGGCGACAAACGCGGCCTCTGGACTACGGTGATCGCGTCGGCCGTCCTGATCTTCGACTAAGTTCGCCCGGGCGATTTTCGACAAGACTTCTGAGTAGAGACGCGGCGTGCCGCGTCTCTGACCGCGAACTCAAACACCAACTTGCTGGCCTCGGACGCGGGGTTCTTCCCAGCCACGAGCTGTATGGGATACCGTTTAACCGTCGCAACCTCCAGCTCGGCTGTGGCTGATGTTCTAAATCGCAACCGGTATCAGCAACAACCGGGGGAACCGCAGAGCTCCCCCTAATTGTCTGCCGAATTCCCCGAGTCCGGTTCTATTTTGATGAGGCAGACTTCGTCGAAGAGCTGGCCTTCTTCGTATCTTTGCCCAGTCTCTCGAGCACGGCCGCCACTATCAACGGCAATCCGACAGTCGCGTCCACGAACACCTCGCCAAACTTTCCGCCCTCGGCCGGGGGCACAAACTTCCCCCACGAAACCGCCTCGCTGTAGGGACTGCCCGACAGCCCTCCCCAATACACCGGCTCGGGACAAATGCGCAGGCCGTAGTGATAGCGCTTCAGCGGCAGGTCTTCCCCGCCCCGCCGATGGCGCAACTCGATGAACGGGCCGAACTGCTGCGACCAGTTGCGCGGCACTCCGCCGCCGATCGTGAAGATTCCAAGGCGTTTTTGCTTGAGCAACGTCGCAGCAAAATATTCCAGATCCTCAAACGGATCGAATCGAAAACGAGGCTTGCCTTCTTTGTCGCGCTCGCGGTTTGTCAGTGCGTAGTCCAAACCGAGTTCGGAATCCGAGAATGCCGGCACGAACACTGGAACGTTCTGCTCGTATGCGGACTTCAGTATTCCGCGCTGTCCTTTCGCATGCTTGGCTAGGTGCGCGCCGATCGCCCGGTTCAGCTTGTGGGAACACATCACTTCCTTCGCGTCCCAGCTCGCAAACACGGCGCCCATAACGCGTTCCACGTCGTCCAGGTTCTGCTCTGGCTCGAGTGTGTCGTAGACGCGATTGTATCCCGCCTCGTAAAGTTCTTCGTCGCTGAATTCCGGATTGTGCCGGAAGTGGGCGCGCCCGGTAGCCTCGACTAGGCCGTGCGCCATCAGCGCACCGGTCGAGACGATCGCGTTCACGATTCCCCGATCAATCAGCTCCGCGATGATTAGACCCTGCTTGGCGACGGTCATGGCGCCGGCCAGGGTCATTACCACGAAACAGTCCTGATCGCGCGCCATCGCTTCTAACACGTCGGCAGCTTCGCCGAGCTGGCGTCCGGTAAAGGCCGTCTTGGCCATGGCGCGCACCAGGTCGTCCACCGAGTGAATTTTCCTCGGATCGAGCGGCTCCAGAGGAATCAGCCGGTCCTGCACCGGATCATGCAGCTTGCGGTCGATCCCCGCGCCTTCTTGATGATTGCCGTGCTTCGATTCGTTTTTATGCTTCAAGAATCAAACCTCCGGAGCAATGAATGAAAAGTTGATGGAAGAAACAATTTACTAGAAGCGAGCGACGCTGGGCGACTCTTCTGCCGCAGATGTTGAGACTTGCAGGTCCGGTATCGTCCGCTTTGGTATTCTAAGACTTCAGAGTACATCCGTAGAGACGCGGCGTGCCGCGTCTCCGCCAGTGCAACCCGGAGACCCTTGCCAGAGAAATTCACTGTAGCTCTCGTGCAGATGTCGTGCGGCCCCGAACCCGCCGACAACCTGGCGAAGGCGCTCGACCGTGTTGCCAATGCGGCCAAGCGCGGCGCGCACGTCGTCTGCCTGCCTGAACTCTTCCAGACGCAATACTTCTGCCAGCGCGAGGACGCAGCGCTCTTCGACCTCGCCGAGCCCATTCCCGGTCCCGCGACAGAAAAACTCGCCGCCGCCGCCCGCCAGAATAAAGTCGTGGTGGTGGCATCGCTTTTCGAAAAGCGCGCGCCGGGCGTTTATCACAACACCGCCGCCATCTTCGATTCTGACGGCACGCTACGCGGAATTTACCGGAAGATGCATATCCCCGACGACCCGCTCTACTACGAAAAATTCTATTTCACTCCCGGCGATCTGGGATTCAAGGCCTTCGACACCGCGGCGGGGAGGC
>WNFB01006998.1_pt1 | contig 10104 bp, 9 predicted proteins | sample 5400501 | NCBI WGS metagenome assembly WNFB01 (sample SAMN13153341, study PRJNA577476) | soil metagenome | isolation source: 200 cm saprolite under Douglas fir tree site 2 hole 1 | place: USA:California | collected 2015-04-18
CAGGCACAGCATCACCATCACGGCGATGCCCGGCCCCAGGTGGAGGCCGCCGTACTGGACGACCACCGTCGCCGTCCAGTAGACGAGCCCGAGCGAGGACACGGCTCCCGTGATGTAGCCGAGGCGGAAGCCGTGGGCCGGACCCGGGGCGCCGGCGAGGGCGACCAGCAACGGGGCCAGCGCCACCCAGGCCACCGCCCCGTGGCCGAACCTGGGAAAGGACAGGACGACGAGCAGGCCGGAGAGGAAGGCCAGCGCCTCCGCACGCAAACGTGTCTTTCGCTCGCGCGGAATGTGGACCGAGCGCAGCGAGGTCTCGCTGGCGCGGCTCCACGTAGTGGAGGCGCGCAGCCATCCGCGTTCGCTCATTGAGCTGGGGGGTGCCGAACGGCGCACCCCCCAGACCCCCCCGCGGCCGTGATGCGGGAGGGCGCCGTGGCGAAGACCTCCTCGGCGTTGAAGGAGGAGCGCACGAAAACGCCCGAATACACGGTTGGGAAGCCGAGCGCACGCGCCTGCCGCTCCAGGACGTCGAAGCCTTCGGCGCTCACATACCGCTCCACCGGCACGTGGTCGCGCGTCGGGCGCAGGTACTGCCCGATCGTGACGATGTCGACCCCGGCCGCGCGCAGGTCTCCGAGCACGGACGCGATCTCATCGTCGGTCTCGCCCAGCCCGACCATGAGGCCGCTCTTGATCGCCCGCTCCGGGCACAGCGCCCTGGCCGCGGCCAGCATCTCCAGGCTCCGCGAATAACCGCCCTGCGGACGCACGCGCGGGAACAGCCGCGGGACCGTCTCGATGTTGTGGTTGAAGACGTCGGGACCGGCGGCGAGGACCGATGCCAGCGCGGAGCGCTCGCCCCGGAAATCCGGCACGAGGACCTCCACCCGCGCGCCCGGCCGCCGCCGCCGGACGGCCCGTACGGCGGCCGCGAAGTGGGAGGCGCCGCCGTCATCCAGGTCATCGCGGGCGACGGCGGTGAGGACGACGTAACGCAGGCCGAGCCGGGCCACCGCTTCCGCGACGCGGTCCGGCTCGCCGGCATCCGGCGGCTGCGGCCGGGCCGTGGCCACGGCGCAGTAGCCGCACCGCCGCGTGCAGCGATCGCCGAGGAGCATGAACGTAGCCGTCCCCCGGGAAAAGCACTCCCCCAGGTTGGGGCAGCGCGCCTCCTCGCAGACGGTGTTCAGCCCCTTCTCGCGCAAGAGCACCCGGAGCGCGCGCGCCGCGGGCGCGAGCGGGCTGCCCTTCCTCGCCCACTCGGGCAACCGCTGAGACGCAGGAATCAATTCTTGACTATAAACGGCTTGAACTTTTCCTCGTCGCGGAGACGGGCCTGCACGTGCTCGGCGTCGGCGCGGCCGGCGAACGACCCGACGCGCACGTTGAAGAGCCCCTCGGCGGCGCCGGGGCTCACGACGTAGGCCGCGAATCCCTTGCCCTTGAGGCGGGAGACCACGGAGTCGGCGCTGGCCTTGTCCTTGAACGCCCCCACCTGGATCGTGAACGCGCCGGCAGCGGGAGCGACCGCCTTGGGCGCCGGGCCGGGTTTGGCCGGCGCGGCTGCGGAGGTGGCGGAAGGCGACGCCCGCTTCGGCGCGGGTGTGGTGGCCGCGGGCTTCGGTGCGCTCGTGCCGGCGGTTGCGGGATGAAGCGCCGGCGGCGCGACGCCGGGAGCCGGCTTGGCCGGCGCCGGCTTGGCGGCCCCGAGCGACTTCGCCGGGGAGCCGGAGGCCGGCTTGGCCTTCTCCAGCATCTCCTCCTGCTTGTCGGCTTCGAGGCGCTGCGCGTAGGTGAGATCTTCGGCGGCCGGCGGGGCAGTCTTCGGCGGCTCCTCGGCCACCACCTTGTCCTCCTGCACGGGCACCGCGCGCGCGGCCTGCACCTCCCCCACGTTCGCATCCACGCCCCGGCCGACCATCACGCCGGCGAGGAAGCTCAGGATGAGTCCCGTGGCTCCGGCCATGAAATAGAAGACGAGCTGCTTGTTGCTGAGCTGGATCTCGTAATAGTAATCGTCCTGCGCCAATGAACCTCCTGGTATTCCGCTCGCTCGGGAGTGAATCCCTCGCTTGCTCCATGACCGGGGGACGCTACGCGCCCCCCAGACCCCCGGTGGCGGCCGGTCCGCCCACTATCTTAAGCCCGCGCCGGCCCTCACGACCCGAGCCTCCGCAAGCCGTCCTTGATGATGCCGGAGATGACGGCCTCCTCCTGGCCCCCGCGGCGCGTCCGCACCGCGAGCTGGATGACGAAGACCAGCTCGTTGAGCGCGGCCACCATGATGCTCTTCCGCTGCTCCGGCGGGAGGTCGGCCACGTTGGCCAGCATCTGCTCGTAGTCCGCGCGCCCGTAGGTCTTCAGGTCGACGCCGTCGAAGAGCGCGCCGTACTGGCGCGAGACCTCCTCCATGCAGGTTTCCATGAAGCCGTCCACGCCGTCCCCGAGGCGGCCGCGCAGGAAATGGTAGATGCGGCCGAACATCTGGTTGAACTTCTCCACGATCGCCTCGAGGTCCAGCTCGCGCTGCTGCTCGAGCGCGCTCGTCCCCACGGCGGCCACGTCCTCCGCCCCGCTCCGCCGGATCACGCCGAGGACCTTGAGGGCCCACAGGATGCGGCACGTCTCGAAGTTCGACAGGTACGAGACGTCGCAGATCTGCTCCACGGTCGCGAGACCGTTGACGTGGGACAGGACCTCCTGCTCCTCCGCCGTGAGGTCCAGCTTGTAGCGGACTTCCGTCGTGCCGGTCGGCACGAGGACCGCGTCGATGTCCCCGATGCCGCGGATCACCTGGCTGAAGGAGCGCGAGCGCCGGATCCCCTCCAGGATCAGGTTCTCCGTGGAGATCTGGAGGCTCAGGACCTGGTCGGGGTCCATGTCCTTGATGACGAGCTCGTACTCCCCGTGCGTCCAGTCGAACAGCTCCATGAGGATGTCGTGGACCTGCTGCTCGACGGACGGCATGAGGTCCTCGGAGTCCAGGGCATCCATCTCGACCAGGATGCCGCCCAGCCGCCGGCCGGGCCGGATCATCTTGCTCGCCTCGAGGAACTGGCGGGCGGTGATCTTGCCGCGGATGACGAGGCTCTCCCCCAGCCGCTCGTCGGCGTTGTTGCTGGCCGCATAGACGATCCGCCCCTGCTGGATGAAGATGCTCTTGGTGGCGTCGCCGCGGCGCAGGGTGAGGATGCCGGTCTCGCCGCTGCCGAGGAGCGAGCGCAGCAGCTCGGGCACGCTGGAGGTCTCGATCTCCCCGCGGATCGTGAGCTCTTCCGCGCCGCCGAGCGGATCGAGGTCGCCCATGGCCTCCTATTTCTTCTCCATGAACGCCTTCATCCAGTCGAGCGGGACCGGGAAGAGGATCGTCGAGTTCTTCTCGGCGGCGATCTCGGTCAGCGTCTGCAGGTAGCGCAGATGCAAAGCCACGGGCTCGGACGCCAGCGTGTGGGCGGCCTCGGTGAGCTGCTTGCTGGCCTCGAACTCCCCCGACGCGTGGATGATCTTGGCCCGCTTCTCCCGCTCCGACTCCGCCTGCTTGGCCATGGCCCGCTGCATCTCGTGCGGCAGGTCCACCGCCTTCACCGCCACCTGGGTCACCTTCACCCCCCAGGGCTCGGTATGCTGGTCGATCACCTCCTGCAGCGTCGCGCCCAGGCGGTCGCGCTCCGCGAGCAGCTCGTCGAGGTGGGCCTGGCCCAGGATGCTGCGCAAAGTCGTCTGGGCCAGGAGACGGGTGGCGTAGAGGTAGTTCTCGACGTCCACGATCGCCTTCACGGCGTCCACGACGCGGAAGTAGACGACGGCGTCGACCTTCAGGCTGACGTTGTCCTTGGTGATGATGTCCTGGGGCGGCACGTCGAGCACGACCGTGCGCAGGCTCACCCGCGCCATGCGGTCGATGGGCCAGGCGACCAGGATGAGGCCCGGCCCCTTGGCGGCGGGCAGGAGCTTCCCCAGGCGGAAGATGACGCCCCTCTCGTACTCGTTGAGGATCTTGACCGAGAGCAGGACCCAGAAGACGACGATGAAGATGATGATCCCCGGCCCCATCACGACTCCTTCCGGACCCTGAGCGTCAGGCCCTCGACCGCGGCGACGGTGACCGTCTGCCCCGCGGAAACGGGAGAATCCGCCACGCCACGCCACCGCTCGCCGTGGACGATCACCCAGCCCGCCGGCTCCAGGGGCGTCTCCGCGAGGCCCTTCTCCCCCACCATCGCCGTCGCGCCGGTGAGCGGACGTCTCCGCTGGGCCTGGATGACGAGGCGGACCAGGAGCATCGTCCCGACCGCCACCACGGCCGCCGCCGGCAGCAGCGTGCCGAGCGAGACGCGCATCTCCGCCTCGGGCGCGTCGACGAGCATCATGGCCCCGAGGATGATGGAGGCGATCCCGCCCGCGGTCAAGAGCCCGAAAGAGTGCACCTTGACCTCCGCCGCGAACAGCGCCAGCGCCAGCGCGATCAGGAGCACGCCGGTGCCGCTGATCGGGATCGCCTGGCTGGCGAAGAGGAACAGGACCAGGCACAGCGTGCCCAGCAGGGCCGGGAAGATCAGGCCGGGATGGGTCAGCTCCGCGCCGATGCCGGCCATTGCCCCGAGCAGGAGCAGGAAGAGCAGGTCGGGCCGCGCGATGACCGAGAGCACCCGCTGGCGCCAGTTCATGGCCACCGTCCGCGTGGCCTCTCCCTTCAGGTGCAGCGTGACGGCGCTGCCGTCGAAGCGCTTCACCTCTTTCCCGTCCAGCGCGCGGAGGAGCGCGGGCACGTCGGGGACGATGAGGTCCACCAGCTTTCCCTCGAGGGCCTCCCGCTCGGTGAACGACCGGCTCTCCAGCACCGCTTTCTCGGCCAGCTCGACGTTGCGGCCCCGGCGCTCCGCCTTGCCGCGGACGTAGGCGGCGGCGTCGGACGCCATCTTCTTGGCCATCGTCTCGTCCACCGACCCCAGGCCGGAGACGGGGTGGGCGGCCCCGATGTTGGTGCCCGGGGCCATCGCGGCCACGTCGGCGATGATCGTGATGACGAAGCCGGCCGAGGCGGCCCGGGCTCCCGACGGCCCCACCCACACCGCCACCGGCATCCGGGACCGAAGGATGCGGTCGACGATCTGGCGCATCGACGTGTCGAGGCCGCCCGGGGTGTCGATGCGGATCACGACGAGGGGGGCGCCCGCCGCTTCCGCGCGGTCGAGGGCGGACACCACGTAGCCCGCGCTCACGGGATGGATCGCACCCTCGAGCTCGACGACGGGGACCTCGGCGCGGGCGACGGCGGCGGCGGCGATCGCGGCCGCCAGGGCCGCACGGCGGATGGGGGCGGACACGGCCGAGTGTAGCACCCGGAGACCCCCGTGGTAACATCGGGCCATATGTTTGGCACACTCGGCGGACCCGAGATATTCCTCATCCTCGTCGTGGCCCTCATCGTGTTCGGACCGCGACGGCTTCCCGAGATCGGCAAGAGCGTGGGCAAGATGCTGGCGGAGTTCCGCAAGGCCTCCAACGACTTCAAGCGGACGATCGAAGACGAGGTCGAGGCCGAGCGCCTGCGCGAGCTGGACACGGCCCACGCCGCGCCGGCCACGGCGGCGGCGCCCGCCCCGGCCGCGACCACGGACGCGCCGCACGTGGAGCAGCCCACCCCCCCGGCCGTGAGCCGGGAGGAAGCGCCACCCCCTCCGATCGAGCCGAAGTAGGAGCCTGCCCCCGGCGATGCCGCGGCCCCATCCCGACCGGATGTCCTTCCTCGAGCACCTCGAGGAGCTGCGGGTGCGGCTCATCCACGGCCTGGTCGCGCTCTGCGTCGCCTTCGCCCTGTGCTGGAACTGGCACGAGGAGATCTTCCACTTCCTCACCCAGCCGCTGCGCAAGGCCTACCCGGACATCAAGTTCATCTTCACGAGCCCGTCGGAGGCCCTCGTCCTGTATATGAAGATGTCCTTCTTCGTGGGGATCTTCATCGCTGCGCCCTACATCCTCTACCAGGTATGGGCCTTCATTGCCCCGGGCCTCTACGCCCACGAGAAGGCGTACGCCGTGCCGTTCATCGTCTTCGGGTCGCTGTTCTTCCTCGCCGGCGGCGCGTTCGGCCATTTCTACATCTTCCCGGTCACGTTCCGCTTCCTCGGCAGCTATGGGGGCACGGACATGCAGTTCCTGCCCAAGGTGGACGAGTACTACTCGTTCTACTCGTGGTTCCTGCTCGGGCTCGGACTCGTGTTCCAGCTCCCGGTGGTGATCTTCGTCCTCGCGCGCATCGGCCTCGTGACGCCCTGGTTCCTGCTCCGGCAGTTCAAGTTCGCGGTGCTGGGATCCTTCATCATCGCCGCCGTCATCACCCCCACGCCGGACGTCGTGAACCAGACGATGCTCGCGCTGCCGATGTGTGGCCTCTACCTGCTGGGCGTAGCGGTGGCGTGGGTGTTCGGCCGGCCGCGCCGCCGCGAGGCCACGAGCGCCGTCAGCACCGACGCCGAAGCCTAGGCGACTAGCCTTTCAACGCGGAGTACGCGGAGAACGAACGGGAGAACGCGGAGGGATTACATGGATCCGTCTCCGCGTCCTCGAGCCGGCCGTGCCCTTTCTCCGCGTCCTCCGCGTTAGAGGGCAGGTCCGTCAGCGAGGTAGGGTGAACTCGAGCTTGCTGCCGACGACGGCCTTTTCCTTGGCGGCCTGGCCCGCGTTGAGCTCGACCACGAAGGACGCGCGCTGGAGGGGCTGGTACACCGGGCAAGGCTCGGCCTCGCACGGGGGCACCTTCGGGGCGACGTGGACGACCCTGCGCTGCGCGTCGAGCCACACGATGTCGATCGGGAACTTGCAGTTCTTCATCCAGATGGCGTGGAAGTCCGGCTGCTCGAAGATGAAGAGCATCCCGTGGTCGAGGGACAGCGACGGCCGGAACATGAGTCCCATCTGCCGGTCCTCGTCGCTCACCATCACCTCGGTCTGCAGCACCTTGCCGGACGGCAGCTTCAGCGGGATCACGGCGGGAGTGGCGGCGGCGATGGCGGCCAGGGCCGTACCCAGCAGGGTGGCGAAAAGATGTCGGCGGCCGGTCGGTGGCTTCACGCCCGATCGTAACACGCGAATGCGTCGCGCTTCGTAAACCGCATGCGGCACGCTCCGCTCCGCGTTGGCGTCATCGAACGTCCCGCGCCGGAGTCAATCCGTCGCGAGACGTCAGGGGAAACGCTGCGCTTCGCGTGCCGAACACTCCCGCCGGAAGAGATGCTCAACAATCTGTTAGGGGCTGGCTTGCGGCGCCGTCCGCGGCGCGGGGCCTCTCAACGGGCGGCGGCCCTCGGAAGCAGGCGCTCGCGGAAGCGCAGGTTCAGGTACGCGCCCGCCATCAGCAGGAGCGCGAGAGCGAGGAACGAGAGCATGCGGTAGACGGCTCCGAGCGTGGCGAGGTCCACCGCCACCACCTTCACGGCGGTCGCGGCGAAGAGCGCGTAGGCGGAATAGAAGAGCGGACGGGACCGGAGCGCGAGCCCGCCCGCGAGCATGGCCATCGCGAAGAGCGTCCACAGAACCGACAGCGCGAGCTGGCCGGCGAGGCGCGCCCGCGTCGCGAACACGTCTTCCGTCTCCATCGTGAGGAGGGTGAAGAGAAGGCCGAGCGTGAGGGTGGCCATTCCCGGCCCCATCGCGCGGTCGAGCGCCGCCTCCGGCCGGGCCCGCCGCAGCATGAAGAAGGCGGCCGCGAAGGCGAGGATGACCGCCAGCCACGTCCCGAAGGCGGGGTTCAGGACCGGCGTGAAGGAGGGGCCCTCGTGGAGCGGCAGGTGGCGCACGAACAGGCGGGCCGCGGCGAGGGCGAGCACTACGTAGGCGCCGGCGCGCGCGAGCGGAGACGCGAAGCGCAGACCGAGGGACAGAAGCAGCACCGCCTCGGCCGCCCACCCGAGCGTGATGCCGTGGAGGCCGAGCTGAACGGGGATCGCCAGCGTCACGAAGACCGCGGCCAGGCCGAGCAGCGTCCGGACCTGCAGCCGGTCCTCGCTTCTCTCCTTCTTCGCCGCCACTCCCAGCAGGAGATAGAGGGCAGCCAGCGCTACGGCGATGGCGCCCAGTGTGCGGGGCTGGCTCTCGTGGAGCGCCTGGTACAGGACCGTCCACGCAAGCGCGGCGTCCATGAGATGGACGGCAACGTCCGGCGCGCGGAGGCGCCGGCGATGCACCAGGCCGCGCTCGATGAGCGACAACAGGTAGAGCCCGGCCACGGGCATCGCGAGGAACCACGCGTCCCCTGTCCGCTCTGGGCGCCAGAACGCTTCCATCCACACCAGGACGGCGAGGCCCGAAGCGCCCACTCCGACCACCTCCGCCCCCCACCACCATCGCCTCATCCAGATCGCAAAGGCCGCATACCCCAGCAGCGTCGCCGAGAGCGCCGCCGGGCGGTCGGCGCCGCCGGCCAGGAAGCCGAGGCCGATGCCGCCGGTCACGAGAGCGAGCGCCGGCCACGCGGGCCGACGTGCGTCGTGCCGCGGTCCGGCGACGAAGACGCCCGTGAAGAGGACGAGACCGATGGCGGCCACGTCGAAGCGCTCGGCCCGGAAGAAGCTCGCGAACCAGGCGATGTAGAGCGCGAGCGTGCCGAGCATCGCGAGGGGCACCGTCTCCGGCCACGGCCGCCACCGGTCGAGGACCAGCGCTCCGGCGTCGAGCACGAGCAGGAAGAGGAAGAGCGACACCGCCCGGTCCTCACCGGTGGAGAGCAGGACCGGCGTCAGGTACGCCCCGGTCCATGCGAGCGTGGCGAGCAGGCGAGCGGGCAGCCGCGCCGCGAGGAGCACCGCGCTGACGGTGATCGCGAGCATGAGGGCGCCCGCCGCCTCTCGGGAGATGAGGTCGTAGAAGCCGTGGGCGCCGTACGCGGAGACGTAGAGGCTCGCGAGCCCGGCGCCGGCCAGTCCCTGGCCGAGCGGCCGGTACTCGCGCGCCAGCAGCCTCACGCCCAGCGCTACGAGGGCCAGGCCGAAGACGGCGCCGCAGAGCACGCGGCCGGCCGGACCGATCCAATCGTTCTCCCAGGCGTACTTCACGAACAGGCCGACGAAGACGACGAAGGCGAGGGCGCCCGTCGCCACGAGGAGCTTCGGGCCGAGGCTGGTCACGAAATCGGGCCGCGGGAAGGGCGCCGCCGAGGGCGCAGAGGTAGGCAGGGCCTGGCCGGCGGAGGGCGCAGGGGGGCTGGGCGGCGGCCACGGGGAAGCCGTTGGCCTGGCCGGCTCTGCGGCCGGTGTGGGGCTTCTCTGCGTCGTTTCCCCGTCGACTTTCCGCCGCAGGCGCTCCAGCTCGGAGCGGAGAGCCTGCATCTCGGCGCGCAACGCGGTGACGCGCGCGAACGCGATCAGGGCGAGGATGGGAACGACGAAGACGAGGCCGGCGAGGAGCACGGCCAGCAGGGCGGCGAGAGGCCCCAGCGCCTACTCCTTCCGCACCGCGCCCGTCATGGGCACGAAGCGTACGGGCAGCACGCGGCGCTCGTCAAATGCCGACCCGTGGCGGGTGACGACGATCAGCTCCTGGTTCTCGTCCCCCACCGGCAGGACGAGCCGTCCGCCCTCGGCGAGCTGCTGCTCGAGAGGCTCGGGGATGCGCGGGGCGGCGGCCGTGACGACGATCGCATCGAAAGGCGCCGCTTCCGGCCAGCCGAGGTAGCCGTCGCCGGCGCGCACCTCGACGTTGCGATAGCCGAGGCGGGCCAGGCGTGCGCGCGCCTGCTCGGCCAGCTCGGGGACGATCTCGATCGTGTGGACCTTGCCCGCGATTCCGGACAGCACCGCCGACTGGTAGCCCGAGCCGGTCCCGATCTCCAGCACGTTCTCGCCGCCGCGCAGGCCCAGCGCCTCGGTCATGAACGCGACGATGTAGGGCTGCGAGATCGTCTGGCCGTGGCCGATGGGCAGCGGGAAGTCGCCGTAGGCCTCGCCGACGGAGGCCTCGGGCACGAACTCGTGGCGAGGGACCTCTCGCAGCGCGGCGAGGGTGAGCGGGTCCTTGATGCCGCGGCTCTCGATCTGCTCCTTGACCATCTGCTCCCGGCCCGCGTCCGGCCGCGGCGCCGGGCGTCCTGGCGGCGCCGCCGTG
>WNFB01006999.1_pt1 | contig 10104 bp, 8 predicted proteins | sample 5400501 | NCBI WGS metagenome assembly WNFB01 (sample SAMN13153341, study PRJNA577476) | soil metagenome | isolation source: 200 cm saprolite under Douglas fir tree site 2 hole 1 | place: USA:California | collected 2015-04-18
GGAGGCCGCATTCCATGGCGAAAAGCAAACACAAACGAACCCCTAAGACCGTCCTGAAGCTGCCAGATCTTGAACAATCGAAATCTGCAGTTATGAGCAGCCTGACGTCGGCGAGTTCAAAGCGCTCCTACGATCATGCGATTCGCGAATTCATCGACTGGTACTGCTCAGAGCCTCGACTCGCCTTCAACAGGACGGTGGTCACACGATACCGGATTGCCCTCGAAGAGCACCCATATGCTCCGTCGACGATCAACCTGAGATTGGCGGCGATACGCCGGCTGGCATATGAAGCGTCGGATTGCGGGCTCCTCAGCCCTGACCTCGCGGCGGGCATTCGTCGCGTGAAGGGTGTTCGAAGGCTGGGAGTACGTGTCGGGAACTGGCTGACCGCAGAAGAAGGCAAGAAGTTGTTGGGCGCGGAAAGCGCTGACACTCTCCGCAGCCGACGCAATCGTGCTCTGCTCTCGCTTCTGATCGGCTGCGGTCTCCGGAGGGCCGAAGTGACTCGAAAGGGTCCGGTCTGGCGAGAGCCGGGCTCTTTTTGAATTTCGGCTTCGTGCACTTCTCTAAAGGCCCAGAGCTACGCCCCTGCAAACGAGAAGTGTTCGACGGCTTTCGATTCGGTCCGCGGAAACGCAATTAACGGCTGACGGTCATGCTGCGCAGGGTGCGGATGCGGTCGTCGAGCGGGGGGTGCGTGCTGAACAGGCCCGTGAAGACCTGGCCGGCGGAGAGCGGCGCCACGATAAACAGCGAAGAAGTGGCCGGGGAAACGTCCATGGGAATTTTTTTGTTATAGGCGCCCAATTTTTCAAGCGCGCTGATCAGCCCGTAGGGGTGGCCGACCATGCGCACCCCAGCCGCGTCAGCGGCGTACTCGCGCTGGCGCGAAATCCCAAGCTGGATCAGCAGTGCTGCCAGCGGCGCAAGGATCAACATCAGAATCGCGGCCAGCCCGCCGCCGCGGTCGTCGTCATCGCGCCCGCCGCCGAAAATCATGGCCCAGCGGCCCATCGTTGCAATCCAGGTGATGGCGCCGGCCAGGGTGGCGGCAATGGACGTGGTCAGGATGTCGTAGTTGCGCACGTGGGAAAGCTCGTGGGCGATGACGCCTTCGAGCTCTTCGTCGTTCATCAGCTCGAGCAGGCCGGCGGTGGCAGCTACGGAAGCGTGCTGCGGGTTGCGGCCCGTGGCGAAGGCGTTGGGAGCGGGCTGCGGGATGAGGTACAGCTTGGGCATGGGCAGGTTGGCCTTGCCGCACAGCCGCTCCATCACGGCATAAAGCCGCGGCGCCTGCTCGCGGGTGACCGGCTGGGCCCCGCTCGCGGCTAGCGCGATTTTATCGGAGAAGAAATACGCCACGCCGTTCATCAGCACAGCCAGCGCCAAGCCCAGGGTCATGCCGTTCGGCCCGGCAATGGCCCGGCCGCCGAGAACGAGCAACAGGGTCAGTGCTGTCAGCAGGAATCCAGTCTTGAGGGTTCTCATCGGTTTTTTGGTCCCTTTCTGCCCCATTCCAGTCTAGGAGTTAAAAGCGGCCGCGTCAACGTCGCGCGGGCTGTGCGGCCTGGCCCTTGTCCTTCGCCCCCTGGTTCGCGCCCACCGCTTCTTCGCCTCGCTCGAACTTCATCTGGCCCGCGCGCGCGTCCACGATGACGTGCTCGCCCGGCAGCACCGAGCCGTCGAGGATCTTCAGCGCCAGCGGGTCTTGTACCAGCCGCTGGAGGGCCCGCCGGAGCGGGCGCGCGCCAAACGCCGGGTCGTAGCCTTCGCTGAGCAGCAGTTTGCGCGCCGCCGGAGTGAGCTCGATGGTGACGTTCCGCTCGGCCAGCAGCCTCGCGAAGTGCGCGAGCTGCAGGTCCACGATCTTCTCCAGTTGCTCCTTGCCGAGCGGGTTGAAGAGCACGATATCGTCCACGCGGTTCAAGAACTCCGGGCGGAAGGTGGCGCGCAGCGTTTCCAGGGCCTGCTGCCGGGCGCGCTCCGGGTCGCGGCCAGCGAGCTCGAAGATGGCGCTTGAGCCGGCGTTGCTGGTCATCACCAGCACGGTGTTGCGGAAGTCCACCGTGCGGCCCTTGCCGTCGGTGAGCCGGCCGTCTTCGAGGATTTGCAGCAGGACGTTGAACACATCCGGATGCGCCTTCTCAATCTCGTCGAACAGCACCACCGAATAGGGCCGCCGGCGGACCTGCTCGGTCAGTTGCCCGCCCTCTTCGTAGCCGACGTAGCCCGGCGGGGCGCCGATCATGCGCGAGACCGAGTGCTTCTCCATGTACTCGGACATGTCGAGCCGGATCAGCGCGCGTTCGGCGTCAAACAGGAACTCCGCCAGCGCCCGCGCCAGCTCGGTCTTGCCCACGCCGGTCGGGCCAAGGAAGATAAACGAGCCGATGGGCCGCCGCGGGTCCGACAGCCCGGCGCGGCTGCGGCGGATGGCGTTCGAGACGCGCGCCAGGGCGTCGTCCTGACCGACCACGCGCTGCCGCAGACGATCCTCCATGGCCACCAGTTTCTGCGCTTCGCCTTCGAGCAGCCGTCCGACGGGGATGCCCGTCCATTTGCTTACTACCTTCGCGATGTCTTCCTCGTCCACCTCTTCCTTCAACATGCGCCGGTCTTTCTGGAATTCGGCCAGGCGCTGCTGCGCTTGGCCGAGCTCCCGCTCGGCCGCGGCCAGCTTGCCGTAGCGGATTTCGGCCACGCGGGCCAACTCGCCCGCGCGTTCGTAGCGCTGCTCCTCAGCCTTGAGCTGCTCGATGGACTCTTTCAGCCGGCGGATCTTGGCGATGGCCTCCTTTTCTACTTCCCAGTGAGCCCTCCGGCTGCTGGCCTCCTCGCGCAGCGAGCCGAGCTCCTGCTCGATTTGCTTCAAGCGTTCCCGCGAGTGCGCGTCGCTCTCTTTCAACAGCGCTTGCCGCTCGATTTCGAGTTGCCGGATGCGCCGCTCGATCTCGTCAATCTCCACGGGCAGCGAATCGATCTGCATGCGCAGGCTGGCAGCCGCCTCGTCAATCAGGTCAATGGCCTTGTCGGGCAGGAAGCGGTCGGAGATGTAGCGGTGCGAAAGGGTGGCCGCGGCCAGGATGGCGGCGTCTTTGATGCGCACGCCGTGGTGCACCTCGTAGCGGTCCTTGAGCCCGCGCAGGATGGCGATCGTGTCCTCGACCGAGGGCTCGCTGATCAGTACCGGCTGGAAGCGACGCTCGAGCGCGGGGTCTTTCTCGATGTGTTTGCGGTACTCGTTCAGCGTGGTGGCCCCGATGGCGCGCAACTCGCCGCGGGCCAGCGCGGGCTTGAGCATGTTGGAGGCGTCGATGGCGCCTTCGGCGGCGCCGGCTCCCACCAGGGTATGCAGCTCGTCGATGAAGAGGATGATCTGGCCCTCGGATTCGGTGATTTCCTTGAGCACGGCCTTCAGCCGGTCTTCAAACTCGCCGCGGTATTTTGTTCCCGCGACCAGCGCTGCCAGGTCGAGCGCGACGATGCGTTTAGGCTTGAGCACCTCGGGCACGTCGCCGGCCACGATGCGCTGCGCCAGGCCTTCGACCACGGCGGTCTTCCCCACGCCGGGATCGCCGATCAATACCGGGTTGTTCTTTGTGCGCCGCGCCAGGATCTGCATCACGCGGCGGATTTCGTCATGGCGCCCGATCACCGGGTCGAGCTTGCCGCGGCGGGCCAGTTCGTTCAGGTCGCGGGCGTATTGCTCGAGCGCCCGGTAGGTGGCCTCCGGCGTCGGCGAGGTGACGCGGTGACTGCCCCGCAAAGCCGCCAGCGCTTGCAGGATGGCATCCCGCGACGCGCCGTGCCGCTTCAGGATTTCCGCCGCGGGATCGCGCTCCGCTCCGGCGAGCGCCAAGAACAGATGCTCGGTCGAAACATACTCATCCTTGAATCGGCCGGCTTCATCGAAAGCGCGTTCGATGGCCGCGTTCATCGCCGGGCCCAGATACTGCTGTGAAACGCCGGCGACCTTGGGAAGCCGCTCGAGCTGCGCCTCGATTTCGCGGCCGAGCGCCTCGGCGCGCACGCCGAGCCGCGCCATCAGCGGAGGAACGACGCCGTCCGTCTGCTCGAGCAGGGCCGCGAGCAGGTGCAGCGGCTCGATTTGCTGCTGGTCGTGCCGCGCGGCAATCTCTTGCGCAGCCTGCAAGGCCTCCTGGGCTTTCACCGTGAGTTTGTCGAAGCGAATCATCTCTTGCCTTCTTCGATCATTTCTGCGAATTTCGGTTCACGCAAGGGGCCGGCACGCAGCCGGCCCCCTGCATCCGGACTTACTTGCCGGCAGCGGCCACGCTGACCTTGACCTGCTTGGGCTTGGCCTCTTCGCGCTTCGGGATGGTCAGTGTCAGCACCCCGTTGCGGTAATCGGCCTTGATGGCGTCCGTATTGACGCTGTTGCTCAGCGAGAAGCTGCGGCTGAAGGAGCCGTACGACCGCTCGATCCTCAGGTAATTGTCTTCCGACACAGTCTTCTCGAACTTGCGTTCGCCGCGAATGGTCAGAATGTTGTTCTCCACGCGGACGTCGAGGTCCTTCTCGTCAACGTCCGGGAGGTCAGCCTTCACCACCAGCTCGTGCTCGGTCTCGTAGATGTCTACGGCCGGCGCCCAGGTGGTGAGGGCAGACTGGTCTGTCCGCCCGCCGGAACAGTGTGTCGTCCAACAAGCGGCTCATCTGTTCCTGGAGAGCGGAGAGTCCTCGAAAGGGTTCCCAACGTGTGATGGTAGTCATGTTCAACCTCCTAGGGTGTATTTATCGCATATGGAGCATATAATATGCGCGTCCTATTGTCAATGATTTCTTGAGGCCTGGACCTGCTGCCACTGTATATGACTAAGTGCTTTTCTATGAGTACAATGCATATTAACGCCCGGGCCGTACTTCCATTTTCTGGCTGAGTATAGGCCCCCCGCTTACTGAGCCACTCCTTGGCCGCCAGACATTTCAACTTCGCCAGGCAGCGCTGGGTATTTGCTGGCCTCGTCCGCTAAGATAGCGGAGGGGAATGCGCTGCGCCGAGAAAAGCATGAAGCTATCCGACCTCGACTATGAGCTCCCGCGAGAGCTGATCGCGCAGCACCCCTTACCCGAGAGGGATGCCTCACGCTTGCTGCTTGTGGAGCGCGCCCGGCAAAGTTGGCAAGACCGGCTATTCCGTGATCTCCCGGAGTTGCTCCGCGGAGAAGAGGTGCTGGTGGTGAACAACGCCCGGGTGCTACCGGCGCGGCTCTTCGGCCGCCGCGTTGGCCTGGCCGCGCAGACTCCTGGGCGGAACAGCCGGGCGCGGCGCGAGTTCTTGAAGTCGCCCATTGAGGTGCTGCTGACGCGCCAGCTCTCCAGCGATGTCTGGGAAGCGCTGGTGCGCCCGGGGCGGAAGATGCGCACCGGGGAGCGCCTCATCTTTGGCAAAGGAGAGTTGGAGGCGGAGGTGATCGGCCGCGGAGAATTCGGGCTGCGCCGGCTGCGGTTCTCCAGCAGCGACGATGTGGGTCCAGCCATTGAGCGGCTCGGGCACATTCCCTTGCCCCCTTATATTGACCGGCCCGACGAGCCCGCTGACCGCGAACGCTACCAAAGCATCTTTGCGCGGGAAAACGGCGCGGTAGCCGCGCCGACCGCGGGACTCCACTTCACACCCGAAATCCTCGAGCGTCTCCGCGCGCGCGGGATCGAGGTCTGCGAGATCACCTTGCAGGTCGGGCTGGGAACATTTCAGCCCATTCGCTGCGAAAACCTGGAGAACCACCGCATGCACAGCGAGGCGTACACGATCTCCGAAGCCGCCGCGGAAAAGATCGCAGCCGCGCGGCGCGCCGGCCGCGCCATCCTGGCCGTGGGCACGACGGTTGTGCGCGCTCTGGAGGACGCCGCGCAAAGATGCGGCTCGCCGCGCCGTGCAGTTCGCCTGGCGCCGGGGCAGGCCATGGCCGAGATGTTTATCTTCCCGGGCCACGAGTTTCGCGTCGTGGACCAACTGCTGACGAACTTCCACCTGCCACGGTCCAGCCTGCTCGCCATGGTGTCTGCATTCGCCGGGCGCGAGCTCATCCTGCGGGCCTATCAGCACGCCATCGAGCAGCGCTACCGGTTTTACAGCTACGGCGACTGCATGCTGATCCGCTGAGCGCGCCGCTCGGTGTGGTGGGAGGGGTGCGGGGGGCCGGCGTGCCCCAAGCCCCCTCGTCCCCTGGCTTCCTCCGGCGACCCGCAGCTCGCTTTCGCTACGGCGCAGTCAGCAGGAGCACGCGGCTGTCCCCAGCGAAGCGGATTTCCATCACTTCGCCGTTGGGGCCAAGCAGCACCGAGTCGTTCGGGGATTTCCGATCGCGCTGTTCCCAGCGGCCCTCGACTTCGGCCACGACCTGCGAACCGCGCTGCACGGTGACCTTGGTGCCGTCGATCAGAAGGCGGTATTCCCCGGCTTTGAGGTGGGCAGAGCCTACCTTCGCCGGCGACGCGATGTGGATGTGTTTGCTGATAGGCTTGGCCATGGCGGGAACCGCCAAAGCCAGGACCTCCAGCAAGGCAACGAACCGAACCAGGGACTTGATGTGCATGGTGGTCACGTCTCCTCTTCAGGTTTTTTCAGGACAACCGGACCGCTGCGTTGCTGGCGGGCGAGAAGGGATTGACACCGCGGGACTCGCTCGGTAGGCTCCCCAAGACACACAAAACTTCCTGAGGCGCAAAGCCTGCGAAGTGTTACGTGTCGCGGCCCCGCGGCTGCCACCGCGGGGCCTTTTCTATTTCCCTACTGGCTTTGTTCCCGCCACCTACAACGTGAAATCCGCACTGCGCGAGCCGCGTTCGGCGCTGCCCAGCGTTTGAGAGCCGCGGCGGGCAGCCACATGGTATAGACGAACCTGCCGCCGCCAATGTTTCCGCGAGAAGCTAAAACTCGGCCGCCCCGCGCACGGCCATTCCTGGTCCTCCCGTTAGACGACCGCGAGGCCCAAGCCGTTAGCGGTCAGCGCGCTGAATGAGCGCTGCGGGGTCTCACAGCCTCTCGTGCAAGCCGCAGCAGCTTCGTCTATAATCGGTGCCCTGCTTCGGCGGAGAGTCCCGGATGCGCCATCTAGTTCTCAGCGATATTCACGCAAACTACACGGCACTCGAAGCGGCCCTCGCCGCCGTTGAAAGGCGCTGGGAAAAAGTCGTTTGTCTGGGAGACGTGGTGGGATACGGCCCCGACCCGAACGAAGTGATCGATCGCGTTCGCGCGATGGGCGCCATGACCATCCGCGGCAACCATGACAAAGCCTCCTGCGGGCTGGCGGACGCCGAGGACTTCAACCCGGTGGCGCGCACGGCGGCGAACTGGACGCGCGAACACTTGCGCGCCGAGAACCTCACCTACCTGCAGCAATTGCCGCAGGGCCCGCTCGAAGCCGATGGCCTGGCGCTGGTCCACGGCGCGCTCCGCGATGAGGACGAATACGTGTTCGCGCCAGCGCAGGCGCTGGAAGGGCTGCTGGAATCTCCCTCCCCGGTAACCTTTTTCGGCCACACACACTTTCAGGGCGGCTTTTCCTTTCGCGATGACCAGCTCGAGGTCATCCAGCTACGCCCACAGCCGGGAGCCAGCTTTGCGGCCCTGCGCGTCGAGTCGAATACCCGCTACCTGCTGAACCCCGGCTCCATCGGCCAGCCTCGCGACGGCGACCCGCGCGCTGCCTTTGCCATCGCCGACCTGGACCACTCCGTAGTGGAGTTCTGGCGCGTGCCCTACAACGTCGGAGCCGTCCAGCAGCGCATGAAACTCGCCGGACTGCCGGAGCCGCTCATCCTCCGGCTGGCGTTTGGCCGTTGATCCGGCAAGTTGGGCGTGTCGCCGAAAGAAAACAGAGTCGCATGATCGAGGAAGAAAAAAGCGGCTTTCCCACGGCGTTTCTTGTCGGCCTCGCCGTGGTTCTGGTACTGTTCGGCGGCATCTTCCTGCTGACGCGGAATTCCCGCTCGGCCCAGCCCCCAGCCGAGCAGCGCTTGCCCCTGACGGCCACCGAGCAGGCCTACGCGAAGCAGATCCGGTTTCTTGAGCCCCGGATAAGCCGCGTGGCCAACTTCCTGAACCAAGAGGTCATCATTCTGTTCGGCTCGGCGGCCAACGACGGCCCGCGCGCCATCCGCGAAATGGAAGTGACCATCGAATTCCGCGACATTTTCAACCAAGTCGTCCTCCGCGATACTCGGCGCCTGTTCGGCTCTCGCGCGACCCCGCTGGCCTCCGGGCAGCGCCGCGACTTCCAGTTCAACTTCGAACACGTGCCCGCCGACTGGAATCACCAGTATCCCACCCTGCGCATCACCGGCTTGCTGCTCGACTAGCTCGTCTGGCGCGCGGCTACTCTGCATGAATTCCACCGGGGGAACGATCACCAATCTATAATCTACCGGCATGAGAACAGCCGCGGAACTCGAACGTGTGCTGGCGGAGCTGGTGGCCTCCGGGCCGGTCGAAGTGCACGAGAACGGCAAATGGCTGGCCATTCTGGCCCCGCTTCACTACGAGGTGCGCCGCCAGGGCAACGCCACGCTGCTCCACTTATGGTCCGACGAGCGCAACCTTGTGCGGCGCGTCTTGCGCGTCGCCGAGCAGTCGCCCGAGCGGATGGTGCTGGAAGTTCAGCGGTTTGGGCGCAGCAAGCCCGACCGGCTGGAGTTTGTGCGCGCCGGCGCGGAGCGTCCGGCGCGCCGCCTAACGCGGGAGAAGTTCCGCGAGCGGTTCCGCGAACTGCTCGCCAAGCAATTCCCGGATGAGCAGATTGATTCGCTGACCACCGCCGCCGATTTGGAGCATTCCTTATCGGGGTGTTTCACCCGCGGGCTGCTGCGCCGCGGCCAGCAGGCCTGGGGCGTCCTCGGCGTTTCCTCCGCCGAGCAGGCCGCCACGATAGATGCCATCCTCACTTACGGGCTGGTGTGGCTCGACTGGACGCGAGCGCACTCCCGGGGCCGGGTCGTGGCAGGCCTACGGCTGTTCCTGCCCGCGGATGCGACCCGCCTCACCACGCACCGCCTGAGCGCGCTTGAGCCGTCCACTCATATCGACGTCTACGAGCTGAACGAAGCCCGCTGGCGCGCCCAGCCGGTAGATACCCGCGACATCGGAAACCTGGCCACTTGGCTCACGCCGCGACGCGAGCTGGACTTTGCTCTTGCCGAAGCTCGGAAAGATATCGAGCCGATCCGCCAGTTGGCGCCGGAGAGCATCGGCGTGGGCGTGCCGCCCGGCACGCGCGAGGTCGCGCTGCGCTTTCGCGGAATGGAATTCGCCCGCTGGCACCGCGGCAAAGTTCTCTTCGGCCTGGGCGACCGCCGCCGGGAGCTGACCCCGCAGAATCGCCAGGAACTCGAGCAGTTGGTGCGACAACTCGAAACTTTTCGCCACCCCCTTGCGGAGGACACCGACCACCCGCTCTATCGCGCGCAAGCCGAACGCTGGCTCGAGGCCCTGGTCCAGGCCGACCTCGCGCGGATCGACCCCCGGCTTGACCCGCAACACCTCTATTCGCAGGTGCCTGCCTTCGCCGCCGGCGACCGCGGGGTCATTGATCTGCTGGGGGTGACGCGCGAGGGGCGCCTGGCTGTGATGGAGCTCAAAGCTGTCGAGGACATCCACCTGCCGCTGCAGGCGGTGGACTACTGGTTGCGCGTGCGCTGGCACCTGCGCCAGGATGATTTCCACCGTTACGGCTACTTTACCGGCGTGGAAATCCAGCAGAGGCCTCCGCTGCTCTACCTGGTTGCGCCGGGGCTCCGCTTCCATCCAACCACCGATGTCATCCTGCGGTACCTGTCTGGGGAAGTGGAGGTCGCGCGCGTCGGCCTGAATGAAAACTGGCGCCAGGGCCTGCGCGTCGTTCTTCGGCAGCAGCAGGCCACCGAACTGCGCAAACGGCCTTAGCGAGCTGCGAGTCTTCCACTCATCGAAGGCCAAATTGGGCGAAAAAAATCAGCCCCAATTGACATAGGTAGGCGGTCGCCCGCTTTCCCTGTTACACCACCGTACGTACGGAGCACGTATACGGCGGTTCGGCGGATTAGGCTACCGATCAGCGGACAGTTGTGGGATCCCGAGTGAGGCGAAGTAGGCATTGG
>WNFB01007000.1_pt1 | contig 10104 bp, 6 predicted proteins | sample 5400501 | NCBI WGS metagenome assembly WNFB01 (sample SAMN13153341, study PRJNA577476) | soil metagenome | isolation source: 200 cm saprolite under Douglas fir tree site 2 hole 1 | place: USA:California | collected 2015-04-18
TATAAAACCGTTTCGCGCAGGACTTCTTCCATGGTGGTCTGTCCTGCCGCGACCTTGACCAGGCCGCTTCGCCGCAGCGTGAGCATTCCCTGCTCGATCGCCTTCTTCTTCAATTCGAGGGCCGAAGCGCCAACGAGAATCAACTCGCGCAGTTCGTCATTGATCTCCATGACTTCGTAGAGACCGGTGCGGCCCTTGTAACCGCCCTTGCTGCAAGTGGTACAGCCTTTGCCGTGATAGATCTTGGTTGTCTTCGCTTCTTCGGACGAGTAGCCGGCGTCGATGAGCGCCTGGTGGGGGACTTCCAGCTCTTCCTTGCAGTTCGAGCAAATTCGGCGCACGAGGCGCTGGGCGCAAATCAAGTTCACTGAAGTGGCTACAAGGAAGGGTTCAATACCCATGTTCATCAGGCGGCTGATGGTCGAAGGCGCGTCGTTGGTGTGCAGGGTTGATAGGACCAAGTGGCCTGTGAGTGCAGCCTTGACCGCGATTTCTGCCGTTTCAAAGTCGCGGATCTCACCGACGAGAATGATATTGGGGTCCTGCCGGAGGAAAGCGCGCAGCGCGGCCGCGAAGTTCAGACCGATTTGCTCCTTCATCTGCACCTGGTTAATGCCTGCCAACTGGAATTCGACCGGGTCCTCCGCGGTCATTATGTTGGTGTCCACTTTATTCAGGGTCGCGACGGAGGAATACAATGTATTGGTCTTGCCCGATCCCGTGGGGCCCGTAACGAGCACCATCCCGTAGGGCCTCAAAATGTTCCGTTCGAATTTCTTGAGCGACTCGGATTCAAAGCCCAGCTTGGTCATGTCCAGTCGGAGGTTTTCTTTATCCAGCAACCGGAGCACGATCTTTTCGCCGTAGAGGGTCGGCACGGTGGAGACGCGGAAGTCGAGCTCTTTTTTCTTTCCGTCCGCCTTGTACTTGATCATGATGCGGCCGTCTTGGGGCAAGCGCTTTTCCGCGATGTCCAGCTTGGCCATGATTTTCAAACGGCTGGTCATGGCATCCTTCAATCGCAAAGGTGGAGTCATCACGGTTTGTAGCTGGCCGTCAATGCGGAAACGCACGCGCATCTCGAGCTCGTAGGGTTCGAGGTGAATATCGCTGGCGCCGCGCTTGACCGAATCCGTCAGGATCAGGTTGACCAGTTTGATGATCGGAGCTTCTTCGGCCGCCTTCTCGAGGGAGGCAGCATCCAGCTCTGCTTCTTCGGCGGCCAGTTCGAGCTCGTTGTCTTCATCAACGAGATCCTTCATCAAGTTGCTGAGTTCTTCCTGGTTCGTCGACGATGACCCATAGAAACGGGAAATCGCGTCGCCGATGGCTGATTCCGACGCTACCACCGGCTCGACGTTGAACCCGGTCATGAACTTGATGTCGTCCATCGCAAAGACGTTGGTGGGATCCGTCATGGCGATCGTCAGTACGGAGCCGACCCGCGACAGCGGGACCACCTGGTAGCGCGAAGCCGTGTCCTGCGGGATCAGCTTGATAACGTTTGGATCGATTTCGTAATACTTCAGGTTGATGGAAGGAACGCCATACTGCCTGGAGAGCACACCGGTGATGTCATCATCGGTGATGAAGCCCATTTTCGTCAGGCAACTCCCCAGCTTGCCCCCGTTGGTGCGCTGAAACTCGAGCGCTTTCTGGAGCTGGTCCTGGGTAATCAGGCTTTCTTTAACTAAGATTTCGCCCAGACGGACGGACATCCGCAGTACTCCTGGCGGGTTTGCACCCAGCGCTCACCTTAGCAAATGACGATGGAGAAAGGAGCCAGAATTTCGTCCATCGTTCTGAAATCGCTAATACCTGTCCACGCGGGCAGGTTTTGCAAGCGAAGGACAGGTAGGAATCTTGACTTGCCTCGGCACGGTGGCTATCTTGCCAGAATGATGCCCGGGCGAACAACAGGGACACCCTCTGCCCACAATTTGCCACTGAGGACCAAGAACGTTCACGATGGATGTGAGACGCGCGGCAGTGCGACTCGATTTTGCGCCTTCTCGCGGAATCTGAAGACCAAATCATGAGCCGGTTAGACAGCAAACAGCGCTGGGGTCTCGCCATCGGCGGGATCCTGCTGACCTTGCTCCTCGCCGCGGTGTTCACCTTCGGATCGCTCGACGTACCCTTCGAACCGAAGAGTTGGCGTGCGGTGATGGCGCTCTATGCCGTATCGAGTTTTATCACCGCCGCATTTCTTGTCTTTGGCCTCATTCTGGCACGCACCACCTTGAGGTTGTGGGCGGAACGTAGCAGAGGGCAACTCGGTGCTCGATTCAAAACTAAAATGGTCGTGGGAGCCATGGCCATTTCGCTCCTGCCCATCATCTTCATGTTCGTCGTCAGCTATTCGCTGATTAATCGCAGTCTGCTGCTCTGGTTCCCGAAGCCGCTCGAGATCGCATCGGAAGAGACACAAAAACTGTTGAATGATCTCGGCCGAGGGCAGTTGCCCCGGCTTCGCGGGACCGCCTTGCAGGCTCAAGCGGATCCCAGCCGGCCCGGCGAAGACTTCCTGCGGCGCGCACTTGCGAGAGGCGCGGACGCAATCTGGATTTTGAACCGGGACGGTAAAGCAATCAACGGTGGCGTCACCTGTGACAACCAACCCGAGGATCGCAGCGGCACAATTTGTGTGCAGCTTAATGTTCTTGGCGAATACTTGCGGTCGTTGCCGAGTGGAGTGGAAGTTTGGCAAGCCGGCGGAAGAAATTATTTTGCCGCGCGGGTGCCGGACTCGCGGGCCGGCCGGAATGCAGGATTTGTCGTTGCTGCCTACCGCACCACTCCGGACATTCTCTCACGTTTGACGTCAATCCAATCCCAGACGCGCGAGTATTACCAGGAAAAGCAGGATCTACGCGCGCTGAAACACCAGATGCTCCTGATCCTTCTCCTTTTCACCGTGCTCCTGTTATCGGCCGTGATGTGGATGGCTTTGTTTTTGGCGAAGCAGGTAACCATCCCTATTCAGGCGCTCGCGGAAGGGACGCGTGAAGTGTCAGCGGGCAACTTTGATTACCAGGTCCCGGAACAAGCTCAAGATGAGCTAGGCGTGCTGGTGCGCTCGTTCAACGCCATGACCACACAGTTGCATGATAACCGGTCACAAATCGATCAGTTCACGCGTAATCTTCAGCAGGCCGTTCAGGAACTCGAGCGGCGGCGTCAGTTGATGGAGACCGTGCTCGAAAATATTCCCACGGGAGTCATTTCGCTCGACGCAACTGGAGCGATTCTTCGCTTGAACACTTCAGTTACTCGGCTGTTCGGGGTGAGTGGCTCCGACTTGCATACTCTCGAAGGACTCCTCGGAGCTGATGCGGCCCGCACCGTCCATTACCTGATGCGCAGATCCCTGCGCATGGGCGTAGTCTCCCGCGAGATCGAGACGGTCGTCGCGGGACGCGTGTTGCACGTCGCTGTCACTGTTAGCTCCCTCGGACCGCGCCGCGCGAACGCCGGCTACGTCCTCGTCCTGGACGACCTGACGGAAATGCTCCGAGCCCAGAAATCAGCGGCTTGGCAGGAAGTCGCGCGCCGCATCGCTCATGAAATCAAGAATCCGCTGACCCCGATTCAGCTCTCAGCCCAGCGGCTCTCACGGTTCCTCGAGCGTCGCGACACCGCCCAATCAGCAATTTCTCACGACTCCGAATTGGCAAAACTGGTTCAGGAATGTTCGCGCTTGATCGAGCGGGAGGTTTCTACGCTCGCCGCGCTGGTCAACGAGTTTTCCCAATTCGTGCGCTTCCCCAGCGCCAAGCTCGCTACGACCAACGCCAACACCATCGTCCACCAGGCGGTGGAAGTATTCCTGGGACGACTCGATGGCATTACCCTCAAGACGATTCTCGCCGAAAATCTGCCCGCTGTACGCGCGGACGGCGTGTTGCTGCGCAGCGTGGTCGTGAATCTCATCGACAATGCCGCCGAAGCGTTGGAGAACTCGGCCTGCCGGGAAATCGTCGTTTCAACCAGGGCCCATTCCGATGCAGAAACGGTCGAGATCTGCGTTTCCGACACGGGGCACGGAATTTCGCCACAAGACAAGGAGAAGCTGTTCCTGCCACAATTCTCGACGAAGGATCGAGGAACCGGTCTGGGTCTGGCGATCGCCGCTCGTATCGTGGCGGAACACGGCGGAAGCATCCACGTCGAAGACAATCTCCCCGTGGGTTCGCGCTTCCTCGTGGAGCTCCCGGTTGCGGAATTGACGCCCGCCTCCATTGCCGACCACAATGGTACGGACGCGACTCGATGACCCCAAGACCGCATCTGCTCGTGGTGGACGACGAAGCCGGAATCCGCGAATCCCTTTCTTCGATCCTCAAAGATGAGGGTTATCATGTTGAAGCGGTAAGCTCCGCGGAGGAGGCCCTGGATCGTGCTACGGCGGGTGATCTGGAGGTCGTTCTCCTAGACGTCTGGCTTCCGGGCATTGACGGTCTGGAAGCGTTAAGCCGATTGCAAGCCACCCCCCGCCCCCCCGCAGTTATCATGATTTCAGGTCACGGCACGATCGAGACAGCCGTGCGGGCCACCAAGCTGGGCGCTTTCGATTTCATCGAGAAGCCTCTCTCGCTTGAGAAGATCGTGGTTCTGGTTCGCAACGCTCTTCAACAGCGCCGCCTCGAAGATGAAAATCAATTGCTGCGCAGCGAATTGGGCTACCGCTACCAGGTCATCGGCGACAGCGTTCCGATGAAGGCTCTGCGTCAGCAGATTGCCGTGACCGCGCCGACCAACGGCCGCGTCCTGATCTACGGCGAAAGTGGCACCGGCAAGGAGCTTGTTGCCCGGGCGTTACATGCGGCAAGCCTTCGCAGCAAGGGTCCATTTGTGGAAGTCAATTGCGCCGCGATTCCCGAGGAGCTGATCGAGTCCGAGCTTTTCGGCCACGTCAAGGGCAGCTTTACCGGCGCTACGGAAGACAAGACTGGCAAATTTCAAAAAGCGGACGGCGGGACTCTCTTCCTCGATGAAATCGGCGACATGAGTCTCCGCACGCAATCGAAAGTATTGCGCGTTCTCGAAGAACAGCGCTTCGAACGCGTCGGATCCAACGAAACCTTGAGCGTGGACGTCCGCGTCATCGCCGCAACGAATAAGAATCTCGAACAGGAAATTGCCCGCGGCGCCTTTCGCCAGGACCTCTTCTATCGCCTGAACGTCATTCCCTTTTACGTGCCGCCCCTGCGTGAACGGAAGCAAGACATCCCCACGCTGGCAAGGTATTTCTTGAGAGAATTCAGCTCCGCATACGGGAAGAAAACGCGCGAGCTCAGCGACTCCGCCATGGAAATCCTCCTCCGCTATCCCTGGCCGGGAAATGTTCGGGAGCTGCGAAACTTGGTCGAGCGATTGGTCATTGTCTGCCCCATGGCGCGCATCGAGCCGCATCACCTCCCGCCGGAACTGTTCCGCGGCGTCGCGGAAAGCCCTCACCACCCTTACACGACGCTGCATGAAGCTCGCAGCGCCTATGAGCGGGAGTTCATCCTGCGAAAGCTGCAGGAGCACCGCTGGAACATGACGCAGACGGCCACCGCCCTCGGCCTGGAACGCAGCCATCTCTACCGCAAGATGAAATCCCTGGGGATTGCCGCCCCGGATTAACACGAGCTGCTGGGCTCTCTTTCTACTTTAGTCTTTCACACTATTTTCGATTCGCTTGTTTTATTCGCTCACAACTCATGTAAAATCCATCCAACGTGGTCATTGACCCTGTACGTCTGGTTTGGACGGGCGGTCGTTCGAACTGGAAAAAAACCAGCCGCAGTGCCTTTCATTTGGCGCTTCCCCTGTCATTACAGGTTCCTATCAGAAATACGGACGCAAGTCAGAAATGAGGAGCGCTTCCTTGATGAAGATGGCACTCGTCGTTGGCATTCTGTTGTGCTTCTGTGTACCGCACGGACGATCGCAAACATCTGCAATCCTATCCGCAAAATCATCGCCGGCCGCGTCACAGTCGCGTACGTTTTTCCCGCACAACTGGATTCGCGGCTATACCGATTTCGCCGTGGCTCCCTCGCATAACGAACCGGACCTTGGCCGATGTATGTTTCCGCAGCCGGTAACTGCGGGAGGGACCGCCTCCACTTGCACGGCCTATGCGCGTTATCTCTTTAGCGGCTACATTGAGCTGCAACCTCTCGGCCGCACGACGGCGCGTCATTTTTTCATGTTCTTTGAACCGAGATTCAGCTTCGGGAGAAATATCCCGCAGACAACTTACGCCGCATCAATGGAACCCATCGCTTACGACCGCTCGATCGGAATCGGATTTCAATTGCCCAGAAACTTTGAGCTGCGCGCCACGCAGCATCAAGTGGACTATCTGGGACGTTATGGCCGTCCCCTGGGCACTGCGGACCTTCGCACCACGGGCCCTTACGGGCTTTATTCCACTTTTTCTGTTCGCTGGTCTTTTGGAGGATATGGGCGCCAGGGAGCTCCCTCGGCCTACTGAGCAGGAAGTTCAGGAGCCGCGGCTCCTTAAATGCCGACATGCCACATCTCGCGCTCCATCGTGGAAGACTACTAATTATTCCTTGTCGTCACGATTCCCGGTGAGTCCTTCCAGTTGGAAACGCCAGTCCAGTTCACGCACCTTTTGGGGGCTTTCCCGCCAATCCGGCACGACTTTCACGAACAATCCCAAATAGATTTTTGTGCCAAGGATGGTCTCGAGTTCTTTTCGTGCTTCCGTTCCGATCTTCTTGAGCATCTCGCCTTTATGCCCGATAAGTATCTTCTTCTGCGAATTGCGTTCCACATGCATGGTTAATTCAATGCGCAGCAATTTGGGCGTCTCCTCGAACTTCTCAACAATCACCGCCAGTGCGTACGGCACTTCGTGGTACATCACCTGAATGGCCTTCTCGCGAACGATTTCAGCCGCCAGAAAGCGCTCCGGCTGATCCGTGACCTGATCCTCGGGAAAGAACGCTGCGCCTTCCGGCAACCGCCTCAGAATCTCGTCAATGAGCTCTTCGCAGTGGTCGCCTTTCAATGCGGATATGGGCACAATAGCGGCAAATTCGAAGGCCTTCGCAAATGCATCAATGAGCGGGAGCAGTTTTGGCTTAGGCAAACGGTCGATTTTGTTCAATGCCAGAATCGTTTTCCCACGAAACCGCATTGCTTTCTCGAGGAGCAAATCGTCTGCCTGGGGATGCATCTGGCTGGCATCGGCCAGCAGCAGCAGCGCGTCGATTCCTTCCAGCGCCGCGGCCACTTCCTTCATCATTTGCCGGCCTAGCGCGGAATTCGCCTCGTGCAGACCCGGCGTGTCAATGAAGACGATCTGCCCTTGCGGCTTGGTCACAATTCCCTGAATTCGGTTGCGCGTGGTCTGCGGCTTGGAGGTGACGATCGCGATTTTCTGCCCTACCAGACGATTCATGAGGGTCGACTTCCCCGCGTTCGGCCGCCCGATGATGGCCACAAACCCGGAGCGAAACGTTCCCTTCTTCTCGCCGTTTTCTTTTTTAGGCATCACCCTCTCACGTTCCGCCACTCACACACCCTGAGTTGCTCCTCAGCGCACTCCCATTGATCACCCCGGGTTGAAAAGGCGGGACACAAATTCCGTTCCAGGATCGCTAGGGGTTCCTGCGTACAGCCTTCATCTGTTTGCGGATCCGCACACGCAGCACTTTTCTTTGATTCGCTTCCAGCACTTCGAAGCGGTGGTCTTCGAGATCGATCTTGTCTCCCGGCGCGGGAACTTTGCCGGACGCGTGGCTGAGCAACCCAGCGAGAGTAGTCACTGCCTCATCTGCTTTGTCGCCGAATTTCACGCCAAGCAATTCCTCGACGTCGCCGATGGCCATGCTGCCGCGCATCACCAGACCACCATCTGCCTCGCGCACCACATCCGGCGCCGGCGGCCTCCCATCATTCAGGCTTTCACCGACGATTTCTTCCACCAGGTCTTCGACCGTCGCGATGCCTGCCACGGTTCCGTGTTCGTCGATGATCACAGCCAGCGGACAGCCCTTCTGACGCATCTCGCGCAACAATTCCGAGCCAACCTTGGTTTCCGGCATAAACAGAACGGGTTTAGCCAGTTCCCGCACCTTGCGCTTCGGCAAATCCTGGTCCGCAATGTGCAGAAGGTCCTGCGCGTATGCCACGCCAAAAATATCGTCGAGTGATTCTTCGTAGACAGGAATCTTGCTGAATTTCGTCTCCACGACTTTCGCATGCAGCTCTTCGAGGGTCGCTTCGGCGGGCACTGCCACGATATCGGGACGAGGCGTCATAACCTCGCGCACGCGCTTGTCGCTGAATTCGACGACCTGTTCGATAAGGTCGCCTTGTTCCGGTTCGATGATGCCCTCTTCTTCCGCGGCTTCCACCAGCGCTTCGATTCCCTCTTCGGTGCGCTGCTCTTCAGTCTTCTCGACCTCATGCTCCGAGATCCGCGCGAGCGACTCCGCGCCCTCCAGGAATACGCGCACCGGCCAGACGAACCACATCGCTCCGCGAATCAACGGCAGCAGCGGAAGCAGCCAGCGTCCCGTGGTGCGGTACAGCAGCATGTCCGGAATAAAATGCATCGCGAAGACCACTTCAATCGCAAGAAACACGGAGAACTCAACGAAGGACTCCCAGGTGCCCGGGACGAAGTAAACTACGCCCCGCGTCGTCTCCAATACTAGAAAGGCCAGCAGGAAATGGCCCAGTATGCGGAAGGTCCGCCCGCCGCTCCGCCGGTTGATTTTCAGCTTCGGTTCGATTTCCGCTTCGAAGATTTCCAGGTGCTCGTGGACGCGGCCCGTGGTCATGCGGCCCAGTTCCCGGTAGATCAATGTCACGTAGGAAAAAATGGGCAGTGTAACCGCCACAAGAACGACACTCAGCGCATACAGCCAGCTGTAATTCATCGCGCCAGTCCAAGCCGTTTTCGCAGCTTCCGCTCCATCCGCTCCATTTCGCCATGATCTTTTTCGTGGTCGTAGCCCAGGAGGTGCAATACGCCGTGAAGAATCAGCACTTGCAGTTCGTTGGGAAGCTTACGTCCGTTCTTTCTTGCGTAACGCCGCGCGGTTGCCGGAGAAATGACGATGTCGCCTAAATATTCGCCGGTTATCGCTGCGCCGGAACCGCGCCGCAGCCGCACCGGTCTTCGCCGCGCGGCCGAAGGAAACGAAAGCACGTCGGTGGGCCCTTTTTTCTTCCGAAACGTCTCATTCATCCGCGCGATCTCCGCGTCGCTCACCAGGCAAACCGTGACGCCCGCTTCCCCAAAGCCCAGCTCGTTTTTCACGCGGCGCAGAAACAATTCGAGTGGACGCCGCGCCAGGCGCACCGCTCGCTGGCGGTTCACAATCATCCTTGCTGGATTTCTTTATCTTGTTCTTTCCCGGACTCTCTCGCCTGGGCTCCCGCTTTGCCGTTTGTCGTGTTTGCGCCGCGCTGCGGGTGATCTCCATCATACTCTTCATAAGCGCGGATGATCTGCTGCACCAGGTTGTGCCGCACCACATCCTTTTCCCCAAAATGCACCACCGCGATGCCGTCGATCTTCCCGCAGACTTCCAGCGCTTCAATCAATCCGGACTTTTTTCCCGGCGGCAAATCAATTTGCGTGATGTCGCCCGTGATGACCGCTTTCGAATTGAACCCCAGGCGCGTCAGGAACATCTTCATTTGCTCGCTGGTGGTGTTCTGCGCTTCGTCGAGAATCACGAAGGAATCGTTCAGCGTGCGCCCGCGCATGAAGGCCAGCGGCGCCACCTCGATGATTCCCTTTTCCAAAAAGCGTTCCAGTTTGTCCGCGTCGAGCATGTCGTAAAGCGCGTCGTACAGTGGGCGCATGTACGGGTCGATCTTCTGCTGCAGCGTCCCAGGCAAAAAGCCCAATCGCTCGCCCGCTTCCACCGCGGGCCGGGCCAAAATAATGCGGTTTACCTGCTTCGTCAGCAACGCGCTCACGGCCATCGCCACCGCGATGTACGTCTTACCCGTGCCGCCCGGGCCGATCCCAAACATCATGTCATGCTTCTCGATCTCTTCCATGTAGCGGCGCTGGCTGGCATTTTTCGGAGTGACCTGTTTCTTGCCGAAGGAACGCGCGCG
>WNFB01007002.1_pt1 | contig 10103 bp, 6 predicted proteins | sample 5400501 | NCBI WGS metagenome assembly WNFB01 (sample SAMN13153341, study PRJNA577476) | soil metagenome | isolation source: 200 cm saprolite under Douglas fir tree site 2 hole 1 | place: USA:California | collected 2015-04-18
TGCCGCTCGATCCGCCGGGCGATGACGAAGACGTGGGGTGGGCGGAGCCCGCGGCTCCAGGCCCCGATCTGGTGCAGATCGCGGCCGACCGCGAGGCGCTCTCGGTGGTCGAGACCGCGCTCGCCACGCTGCCCGCGGAGCAGCGCACCGCGCTCCTGCTGCGCGACGTCGAGGGCTTCCCGTACGAGGAGATCGCGATCATCACGTCGGTCGAGATCGGGACCGTCAAGTCGCGGATCCATCGCGGCCGTCTCGCTGTTCGCAACGCCCTCGTCGCGCGCGGCTGGAAAGGGCCGGCGGGATGATGGAACCGAGCGCCGCGCCGGGCGTCAGTAGGGAAGGAGGTTGAGCACGCTCCAGCATCCGCACGCCGAGCTTTCGGCATACGTCGATCGAGCGCTTCCGGCGGCCGAGCAGGCCGTCGTGGAGGCGCATGTCGATGCCTGCGCCTCCTGCCGCGCCCGCATCGCCGAGCTGCGGGCGACCGCGACGCTGATCCGCTCGTTGCCGTCGCCCGAGCCGTCGCGCAGCCTCGTGCCGCGGCTCGCGCGACCGTTCTGGCTCGCGCCGCTGCGGACGGTCGCCTCGCTCGCGAGCGGCGCCTTCGTGCTCCTTTTCGTTGGAAGCGTGATCCTGGTGAACGCGCCCTCCGGCGCGCCGACCGCGGCGCTCGAGCGCGCGGCTCAGCCGGCGGCGGCGCCTGACGCGAAGGGATTCGCTGCGACACCGTCGCAAGTGCCCGCCCCGGCGGCGGCGCAGCGTGGTGCAGCGAGCTCTGACGCCGCGAAGCGGCTCGATGTGGCGTCGCCCACGGCGAGCCCGGCGGCCGATGTCTCCGCTCGTGCGACGTCGGCCAACGACGCGCGCCCTCTCGTTCCTGCGCCGTGGATCTGGCTCATGCTCGCCGCGGTCAGCGCGGCGATCGCGATCCTTCTGCAACGAAGGCTTCGTTCGCCCGCCTGAGACCCGCGCGGTCCCTATGCTCAAGTCGTGACTGAGCGTCTGATCCTCATTGATTCGAATTCGCTGATCTACCGCGGCTACTTCGCCATTCCGCCGCTCACCACCACGAAAGGCGAGCTGTCGAACGCGACCTTTGGTTTCGCCTCGATCTTCCTGAAGGCGATCGAAGAGATCAGGCCTCAGCACATCGCTGCCGCCTTCGATCTCCCAGGAAAGACCTTCAGACACGAGCGCGACGCGACGTACAAGGCGACGCGCAAGCCGATGCCGGACGAGCTGCGGCCGCAGATGGAGCGCTGCAAGGAGATCCTCGAGCGCTTCGGCGTTCCGATCTACGCCCTCCCCGGATTCGAGGCCGACGACGTCATCGGCGCGCTGGCGCGGCAAGCGGAGCAGGCCGGTCTCGAGACGATCATCGTCTCCGGCGATCTCGACCCGCTGCAGCTCGTGACCCCGAACATCAAGCTCTTCACGACACGGATGGGCTTCCAGAACACGGTCGTATACGACGAGGCGCAGATCGCGCAGCGCTACGGCCTGCGGCCGTCGCAGATGGTCGATTTCAAAGCGCTGAAGGGCGACACGACCGACAACATCCCAGGCGTCCCCGGCGTGGGCGACAAGACCGCCGCGAAGCTCGTCGCCGACCACGGCTCGATCGAGGGCGTGTACCTGGACCTGTCGGGTTACACCCCGCGGCTGCGCGAGAACCTCGCCGCGCACAAGGAGCAGGTGTTCCGCAGCCGCGAGATGGCGACGATCGTCACCGACCTGCCGGTCACGCTCGACGTCGAGAAGACGCGCTGGCGCGGCTACGACCGCGCAGCCGTGCTCGATCTCTTCCGCGATCTCGAGTTCCGCAGCCTGATCCCGCGGCTGCCGCCGGCCGACGCGAACCTCGGCGTGGCGAAGGCGCCTCCGGCGCGTCCGGGCCAGCTCGCGCTCGGTCTCGATACCGCGCCTGCCGTCGCGCCCCCGGTCGACACCGCGCACGCGAGCCCGGCCGAGGCGGCGGACGTCGCGCGTCGCCTGCGCGCCGCGGGACGATTCGCGATCCACGCCGACGTCGAGATCGGGCGCCAGCCGGCGCTCGTCGGGCTCGGCGTCGCCCTCGACGACGTGGCGTGGTACTTCAGCGCATCGGCTGGCTTGCCCGAGCCGATCATGGCGCTGCTGGCCGACGCGAGCGTCGCGAAGATCGCCCACGACGCGAAGACGGCGCGGCGCGCCCTGCGCCGCGCCCGCGCCGAGCTGGCCGGCGTGACGATGGACACGATGCTCGCGTCGTACCTCGTGAACGCGAGCCGCCGCTATCACAACCTCGAGGATCTCGCGGCGGAGCGCCTGCAGCTCGAGGTCCCGCTGCTACCGGTCGCCGACCGCAAGGATCCGAACCGCGCGCCGACGATCGAGGAGCGCGTCGCGCGCGCCGGCGCGGGCGCGGTCGCCGCGGCGCGCCTCGGTGTCCTGTTCGACGAAGAGCTGGACCGCCTCGGGATGCGCAAGCTGTTCGCCGAGATCGAGCTGCCCCTGGTCGACGTGCTGGTGGAGATGGAGGAGGCCGGCATCGCGGTCGATGTCCCGTACCTGCGCTCGCTGGGCGAGGAGTTCACGCGCGAAGTCCGTCGCATCGAGACCGAGGCGTACGCCGCGGTGGGCCACGACTTTCCGATCAATTCGCCGAAGCAGCTGGGGTCCCTGCTGTTCGAAGAGCTGAAGCTCCCTCGCGGACGACGGACCGCGACCGGCTACTCGACGGACGCGACCGTACTCGAGGAGCTGCGCGAGGCCCACCCGGTCATCGCGAAGATCCTCGAGTACCGCGAGGTCGAGAAGCTCCGCTCGACGTACGCCGATTCGCTCGGCGGGCTCGTCGACCCCGAGACGCGGCGCGTGCACACGACCTTCGACCAGGCGGTCGCCGCGACCGGTCGGCTTTCGAGCAAGAACCCGAACCTGCAAAACATCCCGATCCGCACGCCGCTCGGGCGGCGCATCCGCCGCGCGTTCGTCGCGGGGGATCCAGGTCTCGTCCTCGTGGCCGCCGACTACTCGCAGATCGAGCTGCGCGTGCTCGCGCACATGTCGGGGGACCCGGCGCTACGCGAGGCCTTCCGCGACGGCGCCGACGTCCATCGCCGCACGGCGGCCGCTGGATTCAATGTCACGGAGGACGCGGTCACGCGCGAGCAGCGCGACGTCGCGAAGATGCTCAACTTCGGGATCGTCTACGGGATGAGCGACTTCGGGCTGGCCTGGCGGATGGGCATGCCGCGCGAGGAGGCGCAGCGCTTCATCGACGAGTACTTCAAGCGCTACGCGCAGGTGCGCCGCTACGTCATCGAGACGAAGGCGTTCTGCATGGAGCAGGGCTACGTCGAGACGCTGCTCGGCCGGCGCCGCTACATCGCCGACATGACCAGCCCGAACTCGGCGATCCGCGGCGCCGCCGAGCGCATGGCGATCAACATGCCGATCCAGGGCACGGCGGCGGACATCATGAAGATCGCGATGCGCCGGGTGTACGACCGCATCGCCAAGGAGAAGCTGCAGGCGCGCGTGCTGCTGCAGGTCCACGACGAGCTGGTGGCGGAGGTCCCACGCGATGAGGTCGACGCGGTGACGAGCGTGCTCAGCGAAGAGATGGGTTCGGCCTACCCGCTCGACGTACCGGTCGTGGTCGACGTCCGCACCGGCCCGAACTGGGACGAGATGACACGGCTCGCTGTCCCCACGCCCGCTCATGCCTGAGCTGCCGGAGGTCGAGACGATCGCCCGGCAGCTGAAGGACCTCGTCGTGGGCCGGCGCGTCGCGGGCTTCGAATCGCTGTGGCATCGGGTCACCGAGCCGCTGCCCGCGAAGCATTTCGCGGCGCGCCTGCTGGGGCGGGAGATCACCGGCGTCGGCCGCCGCGGGAAGTTCGTCGTGCTCGAGCTCGATGGCGGCGAGGCACTCATCGTGTCGCTGCGCATGACTGGCAGGCTTCTATTCCGAGAGGCCGGCGCAGCGGACGACACGTTCGTGCGCGCCGTGATCCGCTTCGCCGACGGGACGCTGTTGCGCTTCGCCGATACGCGGAAATTCGGACGCATGGTGATCGTCGATCGCGCCGAGCTGGTCGAGGACGGCACGCGGTCGCGACGCGTTGGCGAGCCGCTCCACCGCGTGCTGGGCATCGAGCCGCTGACCTCCCGCTTCACGACGCGCTGGCTCCAGGGTCTCCTCGCGCGGCGCGGCCGGGCGGCGATCAAGCCGCTGCTGCTCGATCAGCGCGCCATCGCCGGCATCGGGAACATCTACGCCATCGAGGCGCTGTGGCGCGCCCGCATCCATCCCCTGCGCGCCGCGGGGTCGCTCCGTCCCGACGAGATGGCGCGACTGCGCGAAGCGATCCGGTTCGTGCTGCGCAAGGGCATCCGCTTCGGCGGCGCCTCGCGGCGCGACTATCGCGATGCGCGCGGCGGCGAGGGGCGCATGCAGCAGGAGTTCAAGGTGTACGACCGAGCCGGCGAGCCCTGCCCACGCTGCGGCCGCGCGATCGTGCGCACGGTCGTCGGCGGACGCGGGACGTTCCACTGCCCGCACTGTCAGCGGGCACCGTCTCGTACCCGGGCTGGCAGGGGCGGAGCCCCTGCGAAAACCAGTCCGCTCCGAATCGGCGCGAAGCGACGATGAGCGTGCTGTCGGTGCAGGCGGTCGGGCGCTGGTACGGCGAGCGTGAGGTCCTGCGCGATGTGTCCTTCCGGATCGCGCAGGGCGACCGCGTCGGTCTCGTCGGTCCGAACGGCACCGGGAAGACCTCGCTGCTGCGTATCGCGGCGCGGATGGACCAGCCCGAGTCGGGCAACGTCGCGTACGCGCGCGGTACACGCGTCGGCTTCCTGCGTCAGGAGCTGCTCGACGACGCGAGCGGCACGGTGCTCGAGCACGCGCACGCCGCCGGCGCGCATCTGCGCGAGCTCGAGGCGGAGCTGCGCGCGCTCGAGACGCAGATCGCGTCGGGCGACCCGGAGACCCTCGAGCGATACGCCGACGCCCAGCATCAGTTCGAGCACGCTGGCGGCTACGACTTCGAGTCGACGGTGCGGCGCGTGCTCTCGGGCCTCGGCCTCGGCGAGCTCGGCGATCGCCAGGTCGCGACGCTGTCCGGCGGCGAGCGCACGCGCCTCGGGCTCGCGCGCCTTCTGCTCGACGATCCCGATGTCCTGCTGCTCGACGAGCCGACGAATCACCTCGACGTCGCCGCCCTCGAATGGCTGGAGCGATTCTTGGTCGAGCAGCAGGTGACCGCGGTCGTCTCATCGCATGACCGCTGGTTCCTCGACCGTGTCACCTCCCGGACGCTGTCGATCGAGGACCGCACCGTGGTCGAGTACCGCGGCGGCTACTCGCATTACGCCCGGCAGCGCGCCGAGCGCGAAGCCGCGCAGCAGCGCGCGTCGGAGAAGCAGGCCGGCGAGATCGCGCGCACCGAGGAGTTCATCCGCCGCTACGGCGCGGGCCAGCGGTCCAAGGAAGCGCGCGGGCGAGGGAAGAAGCTGGCGCGTGTCGAACGCATCGCGGCGCCGACGCGCGCCACGGAGCACACCTGGGGTCTCGAGGCGGCCGATCTCGGCAGCGAGACCGTGCTCGAGGCGACGTCGCTCGCGGTGGGGTACCGGGAAGCGGTCCTGCGAACCGGGCCGCTGCGCGTCGCCCGGGACGCGCGCGTGGCCGTCGTGGGCCCGAACGGCGCGGGGAAGACCACGCTCGTGCGCACGCTCGTCGGTGATCTTCCCGCGCTCGACGGTTACGTCTCGGCCGCGCCGATGGCACGCGTCGCGTATCTGGAGCAGGCGCAGGCCGAGCTGAGCGGTGCGGAGACGGTGCTCGACGCGATGCGCACGGCCAGCGGGCTGAACGATCAGGAGGCGCGCGATCTGCTCGCGCGGTTCTTGTTCCGGGGCGAAGAGGTCGACCGGTCCGTCGGTGTGCTCTCTGGCGGCGAGCGCAGCCGCCTTGCGCTCGCGCGCCTCTCGGTTCGGAACGCGAATCTCCTGGTGCTCGACGAGCCGACGAACCATTTGGACGTGGCAGCGCGCGAACAGCTCGAGGACGTGCTCGGCGGGTTCGGCGGGACGCTCGTATTCGTATCGCACGATCGCTATTTCATCGACAAGCTCGCCAGCGAGCTGTGGCTGATCGACGACGGCGAGCTGCGCCGCTGGGAGGGCAACTGGACGCTGTACCAACGTGAGCGGGCGGCAGGGCGCGACGCGCCGATCGTCGCGTACGAAGGGCGGGCGGGTGACGCGGCGAGCGGGATCCTCGCGAGCGGGAGTGGAGGGGCCCCCGCCGGCAGGCGTGATCGCGCTCGCGGTGGTGGCGGGGAGGCCAACCCGCGAGCGAGGACCCCGAGCCGCGGCAGGACCCGCCCGCCGGAAGCGCGGGGTCGCTCGACGAGGAGCGCCTCGGCGGTCCGGAAGGTCGAGGGCGTGCGCGCGCTCGAAGCGCGCATCTCGGCGATGGAGCTCCAGCTGAAGCAGCTCGAGGCGAAGTTGGCGGAAATGGCGCGGTCGGGGAACTACCTCGAAACGCGGCGTGCCGGCGAGGAGCACGCGTCGACCGAGCGTGCGCTGCGCGAGCTGTACGACGAGTGGGCGAAGGCGAGCGAGCCGCAAGAGTGAGCGCGAAGGTCATCGGCCTCACTGGTCCGATCGGGGCGGGGAAGTCGCTCGTCGCCGGGATGCTCCGCGAGCTCGGCGCGAAGGTGATCGACGCAGATGCGCTGGTGCACGACGAGCAGTCGCGGGGCACCGTCGGCTACAGCGCCATCGTGCAGACCTTCGGCACGAAGGTGCTGGGCGAGAACAAGGAGATCGATCGGAAGAAGCTCGCGGAGGAGGTCTTCAGCGACCCGGTGAAGCTCGCGCGTCTCGAGCAGATCATGCATCCGCGTGTCATCGCGCGGGTGCTGCAAGCGCGCAAGATGCTGAAGGACGGCGACGTGATGGTCGTCGAGGCGATCAAGCTCCTCGACTCGGACCTGCGAAAGGTGTCCGATCAGGTCTGGATCGTCGTCGCGCCGCGAGAGCTCATCCTCGGGCGATTGCAGGCGCGCGGGCTGCCGCGGGTCGAGGCGGAGATGCGCCTACGGCGTCAGCGGACGGTGGAGGAGTTTCGCGCCGCGGCCGACGTCGTCATCGAGAACGACGCCGACCGCGAGGCGCTCAAGGCCAAGGTGCGCGAGGCGTGGTCGCGACTTAGGGGATGATCTTCTCCGGGATCTTGATCCGGAAGGAGTTGTACACGTCTCCGAACGTCGCGCCCGTCGAGCCGCTGGCGCGCTCGTCCTTGGGGGCGCGCAGCAGGAAGTTCACGACGGCACCGGAGCCCTGCAGATAGGCGAGGCGCTCGGCGGTCAGGGCTTCGATCCGGATGGTGTAGACGGAGGCGGCCCGCGACAGGATCGTGACGCGCTCCAGGACGATCTTCACGCTCGTGTCCGCACCCTGGATCGGTGTTGGCCGCTGGACATACCTGGTCGGGTCGATGCTCAGCGAGACGAGGATGTCGACGATGTCTCCCGGCAGGACCGTGCCGCCCACGGCGTTCGCGTCCGGGACGGTGAGCGACATGGCCCTGAAGTTCGGCGAGCCGGGCTGCGGCGCGCCGTCAGGCCCAATGAGGTTGGCAGGGATGACGGTGAACGCGGGGTTTTTCGCGTCGGCGAACTTCGCAGGAAGGAGGGGCTCGCCGACGCTGACGGTCTGGAGCGTGACCTTGCCGATGGCGTCCTCATCCTTGCTCAGCGCTGCCGGCGGAACGGCGTCCTTGTTGATCTGCACGGTCTTTATGTCCGCCTTCGTGAGGGTCGTCTTCGCCGGGATCTCGCGCGCCGCGACCACCACGGGGACCGTCTCCACGACCGGTGCTGTTTCCGACTTCGAACCCGAGGCGAAGACGAACGTCCCCACGCCCGCGGCGAGCGCGAGCACGATGCCGATGATCAGAATCAGCCGCGCGCGGCGGCGTCCACCGTCCTGCACCTTTGTCTTCCTCTCCCTCTCGCTCTGCTTGTGTTAGCGGACTCTAGCCAATCTCACCCGCAGAACGCGCGAGCGTTAACCGTGGTGCGCGACAATCAATAGGACATCCCCAGCCTGCGAACATCTGTTCTAGAATGAGGTCGCCCGTGCCCAAGAGCGACACCCTCCAGGTCCCGATCGAGCGTCCCAGCGGCCCCGCGCCGTTCGACCTCGTACTGCCGTGGGCGCTTGCGGGCGACCAGCCCACGGCGTCAGCGTCGCTCACCGCCGGCCTGCGGGGCGGCATGAAGGACCAGACGCTCCGTGGCGTCACCGGGTCGGGCAAGACGGTCACGATGGCGAAGGTGATCGCCGAGGCGGCGCGGCCGGCGCTGATCCTCGCGCACAACAAGACGCTCGCGGCGCAGCTGTACGGCGAGTTCAAAGAGTTCTTCCCCAAGAACGCCGTCGAGTACTTCGTCTCGTACTACGACTACTACCAGCCCGAGGCCTATATCGCCCGCAGCGACACCTACATCGAGAAGGACTCCTCGCGGAACGAGGAGATCGACAAGATGCGCCACGCCGCGACGCGTGCGCTCTTCGAGCGGCGGGACGTCGTCATCGTCGCTTCGGTCTCCTGCATCTATGGCCTGGGAGCGCCGGTCGACTACGGCGCAGTCACGGTGCGCCTGAACAAGGGCGAGCGGGTGCGCCGCGACACCGTCCTCCGGCACCTGGTGGACATCCAGTACGAGCGCACGAACAGCGACCTCGCGCGCGGCAAGTTCCGCGTCCTTGGTGACACGCTCGAGATCCAGCCCGCGTACGAGGAGCTCGCGGTCCGCATCGAGTTCTTCGGTGACGATGTCGAGCGGATAACCGAGCTCGACCCGCTCACCGGCGAGGTCCTGGCCGAGCGCGATCGCATCGACATCTATCCCGCACGGCACTTCGTGACGCCACGCGAGAAGCTGCTCGAGGCGATCAAGGACATCGAGGCCGAGCTCGCGGACCGTCTGAAGGAGCTCGATGACAAGGGCCGGCTCCTCGAAGCGCAGCGGCTCGGCCAGCGCACGCGCTTCGACCTCGAGATGATGCGTGAGACGGGAACGTGCGCCGGGATCGAGAACTACTCGCGCCATCTCGCGCGTCGCCCAGCCGGAAGCCGGCCGTGGACGCTCCTCGACTACTTCCCGCCCGATTTCCTCATGTTCATCGACGAGTCTCACATTTCGATCCCGCAGGTCCACGGCATGTACGGCGGCGACCGTTCGCGCAAGGAGATCCTGGTGGAATACGGGTTCCGCCTGCCGAGCGCGCTCGACAACCGCCCGCTGCGGTTCGACGAGTTCGAGGCGCGCCTCGATCAGACGATCTACGTCTCCGCGACGCCGAGCGCGTACGAGATCCAGCGATCCGGCCAGGTGGTCGAGCAGATCATCCGCCCGACGGGCCTGGTCGACCCCGAGATCGACGTCCGCAAGACGGACGGGCAGATCGATGACCTGTTGGCCGAGATTCGCACGCGCGTCGAGCGCGGGCAGCGCGCCATCGTCACCACGCTCACAAAGAAGATGGCCGAGGACCTCGCCGATTACCTGCGGGAGATGGGGGTCAAGGTGCATTACCTCCACTCGGAGATCGAGACGCTCGAACGCGTCGAGATCCTGCGAGACCTCCGCCTTGGCGTGTACGACGTCATCGTCGGCGTGAACCTGCTGCGCGAGGGGATCGACCTGCCGGAGGTGACCCTGGTCGCGATCCTCGACGCCGACAAGGAAGGCTACCTGCGCTCGGAGGGCTCGCTCATCCAGGTCATCGGGCGGGCGGCGCGGCACGTCGAAGGGCGCGTGATCATGTACGCGGACCGGACCACGGGGTCGATGCGCGCGGCGATCGACGAGACCGATCGCCGCCGCGACATCCAGCTCGAGTACAACCGCGAGCACGGCATCGAGCCGCAAACCGTCGTGAAGGCCATCCGCGAGATCGGCATGCGCCTGCGTCGGGTCGCGGACGTCGAAACCGGTCGGGCCGGCCCGGCTTCGCCGGCCCGGCCCGGGCCCCAGTCAAAGGACGAGCTGGTACGGCTCATCAAGGAGCTGGAGGCGCAGATGAAGACCGCGGCG
>WNFB01013756.1_pt1 | contig 10102 bp, 7 predicted proteins | sample 5400501 | NCBI WGS metagenome assembly WNFB01 (sample SAMN13153341, study PRJNA577476) | soil metagenome | isolation source: 200 cm saprolite under Douglas fir tree site 2 hole 1 | place: USA:California | collected 2015-04-18
GGACACCCACAAGGGGCCCAACCCGACACCACCCCACCCCTGTCCCTACGACCCAGGATATGTGGCAGAGCTCCTACGACAAATGTCCTTTAGGCATGGTTCAATGCACTTGACAGTTCCTCATCAACAAAAAGGTCCCGCCCTGTCATGCTGAGCGCAGCGAAGCATCTCTGTGCGTAGCGAGACAGATGCTTCGCTGCGCTCAGCATGACACAGGGTGACTGTTTACCCTGTCAAGGACTCTTCTTCACAATTGAACCATGCCTTAATTAAATTATAGAGTATGGTGATGTGACCGTTATTGTTCAGGCGTTGGCCACTTGAAGCCACGTTGTGACGGTTTTGGACCATCTGAGGGCGGCTTGGGCGCGCTCGGATTCGCTTTAGCTTTTCTTCCTCGTGCTGCGACACTGGTTGTACGAGCGCGAGACTTTGGCTTCTCATCTGTTGGGGTGGTAGTTGGAACTTCAGTAGAGTGTTCCGTGATTGCTTCTTTAGCGGTTGGTGGCTCGATATGTTGAACCAGCTCATCCGCCTCTTGCCCGATTTCTCTCCAGAATTCGGCATTCTTACGCTCTTCGTGTTTAGAGCCTTTCAGTTCATTCAGCGAAGATACAGGGTGACCTTCCTGCGCCTTCTGGGGAGCATCTGTATGGCCCTCAGTTCGAGCTGCGGAGGGCTCAATAGCGTTGAGCGCGTCAAAATGCTCGTAATCACCTTCGAATAGTTCACGTTCTGGCCCACGTTGCTGAAATTCTTGAGGCCTGCGCGAAAAATTAGGCTGTTGCCTTGCCGGTCGGCTCTGCTGGCGAGGGTTTACCGTATTACGTTGTGGCCCGTTGTGAAATGACCGTTTATCACGATCATAACTTCGAGATTGCCTGCCGTTGACGTCGCCCTCAAAGTCGCGAGGTGGTCGCCGGTTACTATTGGGATTACGAGACGATCGAGTGTCGCGATCGAATTCATTTCGTTGATTGCCTCTGTATTGTTCCCTGTCGCGATATGGTGAGCGTGAGCCTGGCTGCTGAGCGTTTTCGCGGTAACCTGTAGGAGGGTTGGTCCTCTCAGGACGATCCGGGTAACCCTGGTGCTGGAATTCATTGTAACGCTGATCATCAAAACGGCGCATACTTGATTCGTAGGAGCGGGGTCGAGGCCCATCGTTACTTTGAGAGGTACGCTCACTGTCTCGATAGTTGTTCTGGCGATTCCCGTAAGGCTTGCGGTTATTGCGACTATTTTGAGCGGAGGGTTGATCTGAATACTGATTGCGACGCTTATTATCGCGTGGTTGCTGATTCCTGTTATCGTCGCGCGAACGGTAATCAGCGTGATTCTGGCGCGCTCCATTCTCCCATGCGCGATCTACCATGTCGCGATTGAGGCGGGGTCTGGCAGGGCGTGAAGACCGCTCTTCTCCGTTTCTGCCTGAAGATGAACTGCGAGAATACGGTCGCTCGTTAACTCGCCGTTGCTTGTTGAAATCTCTGGTCATGTGTCCTTTCCAAATTGGCTTTTGTGGAGGTTACTTTTACGAGGTGGACGGATTGGCAAGATTCATTGTGTGTTTCCCGTCGGTTATTCCGCACTCGCTCTTAAAATCGATGCGCTAAATGACCGCCCGTCCGAAGGAATGTGTGTGTAGTTAGCGCTCATTACGTATTATACCACATTGGGTAAGGGGGTGATGAAAATAGTCAAATGTCATACCCGCACCCATAACGCCCCTGGCAAAATTCTGGCATCATAGCTAGTTGCGCGCGTTGTTTCGCCATCCATCTGCACATTTACCATGTCCTGGCTTTCAATATGTACCGATTTCGCCCTGTAGAAGGTCACTTCGGGCAAGCCAGCATGTTCGCCTTTCTTGACTATTGGCAGCAGCCTCAGGGCACGTAAGAGAGGAGTATAGCTAATGGTGCAGATATCAAAAAGCCCATCCGTATAATCAGCAGTAGGATTGATGCGAAAGCCTGCTCCATAGGTTGGTCCAATCGTGACAGCCATCAAGACATAGCGTCGGGCTTCCTTCTGGTCAAGTTGTTGCCCATCATCCAATCGCAGGGTCAGCCAGGGACAGCGATGGTAGCCAAATAGGAGTTGTTTCAGACTTGTGCCATAGTATAGGCGTGACCCGGTCATAAAAGGTATTTTTTTCATCTGCTCTGCAGCAACGGCAATATCGGCATCCAGCCCCACGCTGAACGAGTTGGCGAAGTACTCCCCGTTTACCATACCAACATCCGCATTGACGAGTTGTCCCGTCAGTGCCCGTTCGACGGCCTCCCCAGGATCGTGCGGCAACTTGAGGGTATTCCAGGCATAGTCATTGCCGGAGCCAGCGGCAACTATGCCTAACGGCACACGCCCTCCGCTGGCCAGGATACCATTGACCACCTCGTGGACAGAGCCATCCCCACCCATGATAACTACAGCACGTCCTTCTTCAGCAGCACGCCTGGCGAGTTCTTTCGCCTCCCCTTGCTTTCTCGTTTCTACGTACTCCGCATTCTCATGTTTCAAGCGGCTGCGCACCACCTTGCGGTAGTGAGTCATATCGCCACGATTGGCAGCCGGGTTGAGGATCACCAGGGGATTTCCAGCGGACACCGATGACTCCATAGCTCGTCTCCTTCGACAGACAAAAAAATTTAAGCTGATTGTACCACTTTCTTTGAAATCTCTACAATTATCTATTAGGAGTCGGTGTGGGAACAGGCCCCTGGTGAAGTGGCACACCTGCGTAATTCAGTTCCTGGCTTCCCAACATGGCAAGCGCCATTTGTGATTTCTCGTCGGGTAGTAATGGCCGTAAGACGACGTGTATAGGTCAGGCAGCCTGTATCGGCGTTAGGTCCTGTCTCATCTGGAGGAACCGGGCCGCATTCATAGGTAGCTAGCTGGTACAATGTGAAATCCTGGAAGTTCCAGGAAGCAATGTTCTGAGTGGGATCAACGTTGAAAATTTGGTGGACGAGCAACGCCATCTCGCTGCTTGTATAGCTGTGAGTAGGACCACTTAGCGCCTCTGTGATGCTGGTAAGAGCTTTTCCCAGTCGATGGTACTCGTCTAAATCCTGGGCACTTTCCTGGAGATTGCCAAATGGGCCATATAAGAACTCGTATTGTTTGCCGTTGAGCATCAATTGGAGCAAGGTAGCATTCTGATCAGGCACGTCGTAGAATTGCTGCCGGTTCAACTTGAACAGCCCATAGGTATCAACAAGCCCGTTAAGCAATTGTTGCAGCTCGGCGGTTTGAAGCTGCCCTTGCCGCATTTGTATTCCCGGACCGAGAATGTAGGTACCGTCTCCATATATGCTTATATCTGGACTCATCTCAAATGTACCAAGTCTGCCGCCTCCATAGAAAGTTCGTATGAGAACATCCTGCGGGCTGGTGCTGTAGGTGATGATGTTACCATCGTTGGTGGAAAGTGTATGATGGGTATTTGTAGAGGAGACGCTGGGATTGCTGTCACACGCGACGAGCAGGGTCAGGAGTGAACAGAGCATGATGATCATAAGTGCGCCTTGTTTCCCCATTACGTTTTGTAAATTCATAATACGTCTCTACGCTCATGTTTTATAGCCAACTAAATACTATTCTGAAATTATTGTATCAAAGCGTATCCAGAAAGTACTACAGGCATTACAGGTTATCATAGAAGCGATAGCCGATCATCTTGTACACCAGCTTCGCGGCCATAAAGTCCGCTCGTATCTGTCCCTGCATAGGGCAGAGTTCAACCACGTCCATACCGACGACAGTGGTGCGGCGGCAAATCTCACGAAAGAGATCGAGCAGTTGATACCAATGCAGTCCGCCTGGTTCGGGTGTTCCCACTGCAGGCATCTCGCCTGGATCGAGCGCATCAAGATCAATAGTCACATAGGTATGCTTGCTCAGGCGTTCCCATGGAATGATGGCTGTTCCTTTTGCAAGTTGATAGCCCCAGACGATTTTTACGTCTGGCGAAGTTTTCATGAACTCAGCTTCTTCGTAACTGAAGCTGCGGATGCCAATTTCCGTGAGGGGTATGCCCATATCTACAACACGGCGTTCAATTGAGGCATGTGAAAGCGGGGTGCCCTCGTACTCATCACGCAAATCACCATGGGCATCGATGTGCACAACTGTCAAATCAGGAAAGTATTCATGTACGACAGCGATAGGAGGAGCGGAGAGGGAATGCTCACCCCCAATTGTAAAGGGGAGTTGCCCGAGTTGCAGGACTTCGCGTACGGCATCACCTGTGATCTTGAGGGCGGTAGCATGATCCATGCCGCTATAATCCAATGCGGGGCGAGTATATACGCCAACTTCGATGGGGCTCCAATCCAGTTCCTCGTCGTATAACTCCACCTGGCTTGAGGCGTTAAGAATCGCTTGTGGCCCATGTTTGGTGCCTTTCATATAGCTGACGCTATACTCCAGGGGGGCCGGAATAATTGTGACGCGGGCAGTGGCCGGGTCCCAAAGGGGTGCATCTGGGGCACCAAACTGGGTCACAAGCGGTTCGTTCATATAGTCAGAATGCTCCTTCTTTTTAGCGCACCGCCGATCCAGCCATGCGTGCAGCCATGGCAGCTTCATAGCGCGCCGGATCGGGGTTTTCTGGTCGCAGAGAACGTGTTCCACGGACCACAAAATGCGCTTCTACATCGTCAGTTTGAAACATCTCCTTCGCGAAGGCGATGGCATCTTCCTGACTAAATTCTTTGCACGAGCAAATGTCGATGTCAACTTCGCCATACTCGGGCCAGGCATGTAAACTAATGTGGCTCTGGGCAATCACAACAAAGCCCGAAAGGCCAGCATCTAATGGATTAGACGTTTCAATCTGATACAGGTGTACAGGACTTACCTTCTCCATATCTACACGAGCAGGGTACTCTTCCAGTACACGCCTCACCAGTGGTTTGTTCGACAAAACTTGTCGATCACACCCATAGAGTTCCAGCATCAAGTGAACAAGCATCGAAGCTACCTCCTAATTTTTTACTTCTTGTAACCACTGCTATCGTCAATCTTTGCAGCCCTCTGCATGCACCCAAACAAGTGTGGTTTTTTACGCACCATGATATTATACATTAGATTGTCAAGCTAATGCAAAGTTAACGAGTCGATGCTTGTATCTAATCAGCAGGTCGCCTCCATCTAAACACAAGCAAGCTATCTACCTAATGTAGGAAGCCTGCTTGTGTTTAGATCGAAATACCCTTTATGGCCGGACCTCTTTTGCAGCATTGTAAGCCAATTTGAGTTCTTTAAGTAGTTCTTCGCGCCTGGCGTACAGCTCTTTTCTCGGACGCGGACTTGCCTTACTGACAGCGTAGGCAGTAAGAAGCGGTAGAGCGATAGTCGAATCTCCATAGATCACTACTGTGCTTTTGAGCTGATCGGGCTTGATCTTGCCCCAAGAAACGGCCTCAGATGGTGTTGCGCCAGAGAGCCCTCCCCAATGTGGAGCGTCAGCAGTGATCTGAATGAAATAGTCATGCCCGCCTTTCTGGATACCCAGCACTTCCCATAGTTGTGGTTGTGTCTGCAAGTAGAAATTTTTCGGGCTGCCACCGCCAAGAATAATGACGCCGTTGCGCGTGGCATGAAGCACGATGGCGGTTGTTTCGTTGACATCGGCCAGCGGATCGAGCGTAAGCGAACTTCCATCTAATGCGTTGCGTGCCACGTTCATACCAATCGACGAATCGCCGGGGGACGATGTATAGATGGGGACATTCCATGCCGCAGCCTGTGCCAGCACCGAATACTCTGGATTGACACCTGCTTTGAGCAACTGGGTGCCGAGGTGATGGTGCAGTTCCGACGTCGATATGGGCCGGTTGGGCAAGCTTTTCAAGGATTCGCGCACGAAGGCATCGGTATCAAGTAGTACCTTGTCCTCAAAAAGGATGTCATAAATTCGAATCACGCCCTCCTCCTGGAGTTTGATGTCGTCGAGGCGGAAATCGCCACGGTGCAAGGCCATAGCAAGCGCATAGTGCATATCGTGGTAGAGGTTTGCGCCCGTGCTGATGATAAAATCGACGAAACCATTTTCCATCAGTGTGAGGATACATCCTCCCAAACCTGCGGGAGTGAGTGCGCCGGCCATCGTCAGGCCAACGGTCACGTCTTTTTCGGGCGCGAGCATCTCTTCGGCATAGAGCCGCGCAGCTTCTTGTAAGCGTGCCGAATTGTAAGCCTGAAACTGCTGATCGATTAGTTCGGCTACTGTTATGTTGGGTTTAACACGCCGGGGTATTATTTGCGGGCCGCTTAGATAATCGCTCTGTGTCGGGTGAGCATCGTGAGACATGTGGTTATCGTGAGTCATTAGATAATGATCCTTTCCATATATGTAACTGTTCAGGACTGCTCGCCGCCTGCGGCGGCTCCCCCAGATCTGGAGGGGGTGTGGGCTGTGCCGCCTGCGGCAGCACAGCCCACACCCCCTCCAGACCCCTGGCGAACTGCCGTAGGCAGTGAGGAGTCAAGCAGAGGGGGAGACCTGCATAGTTACCAATATATCTAATATCTGTTGCTGCCGGTAGGTGCTAATTGTGATCTCATCAAAACTCCTTTCTGGATACCCATACGCCTTCAGGCTATGGGAGGAAAGAAAGGCTGCCGCAGGCAGGAACCCCGTAGGGTGCCCTTTTTAGGAGAAAGGGCGAAAACTCTTGCCTGATTTCAGGCCACCGTGTAATGTCACGGGTAATATGACCCTTCGCGATTGCACTACAGGCATAGGTCCGAGACCGTCTGCTTCGGCGTGGCAGGTAGTGGTTGGAACTAGGGTGGCATTCCAACGTACTTTCGCTACTTTCCTGGCTCGTCACCCGAATTTCGCTATTGCTTAGCCCAGTAGTGCTGCTCCACCTGCAACTCCGCTTTCGCGTAATGAGAGGTGGCCGCTAGTCAGGAGATTGCTTTGCGCTAGCCGTTTCGCAAGCCCATCCCATTCATGGGATGGGTCCCTGACTAATCTTAGTTGGACGATCATTCGATCATTGACCGGCGGATCTCGATGATCTGGTCGCGTAATTGGGCGGCTTTCTCGAACTCTAGCTGTTTAGCCGCGGCTCGCATCTGTGATTCAAGGTCCCTAATCAAGCGCAGCGCCTCTTCTTTTGGAATGCCTGCCAGGGCTACAGAGACTGATTTTCCATCCAGCGCCTCGATGTTTGCGCCGCTCATAGCTTTGATGCGCTCCGAGAGGGTCTTCACATCCTTCTTGATCCCGCGCGGGGTTATATTATTGCTTTCGTTAAAAGTAGTTTGCAGCCTGCGGCGACGATTGGTCTCGTCGATGGCGCGTTGCATCGACTTTGTAACCGTGTCGGCGTACATGATGACGCTGCCATCTATATGTCGAGCGGCGCGTCCGATCGTCTGGATGAGGGAACCTTCTGAACGTAAGAAGCCCTCTTTATCCGCATCGAGAATGGCGACCAACGATACTTCTGGTAGGTCGAGTCCTTCGCGCAGCAGGTTAATGCCGACGACTACATCGTAGACACCCAGGCGTAAATCGCGCAGGATCTCCACGCGTTCGATGGTTTCAATCTCCGAGTGCAGGTAATGAACCTTGATGTTCAGTTCTTGCATATAGTCTGCCAGGTCTTCGGCCATCTTCTTGGTCAGGGTTGTGACCAGCACGCGTTGTCCCTTTTCAACACGCTTGCGAATCTCTACGAGTAGATCATCGATCTGCCCTTTCGTGGGGTGCACGCTGATTTGTGGATCGAGCAGGCCAGTCGGGCGGATAACTTGTTCGACGACAGCCTGGCTGTGTTCATGTTCGTATGGACCCGGTGTGGCGGAGACAAAAAGTGCCTGGTAGATTTCGCGCTCGAACTCTGAAAACGTGAGCGGGCGGTTATCAAGGGCCGAGGGAAGACGGAAGCCATAGTCAACAAGTACCTGCTTACGCGAGCGGTCACCCGCGAACATACCACGTACCTGTGGTAGCGCGACATGCGACTCGTCCACGACCAGTAGATAATCATCTGGCAGATAGTCCATCAGTGTCCAGGGCTGCTCGCCCGCTGCGCGGCCCGCCAGGTGGCGCGAATAGTTCTCCACACCTGAGCAGAAGCCTGTCTCGCGCAGCATCTCGATATCAAAGTTGGTGCGCTGTTTCAAACGAGCCGCTTCGAGTGGCTTCCCTTCAGATTCCAATACTTCCAGGCGCTCTTGCAATTCTTCCTCTATCAGTTCAATGGCCCGATTCAGGCGCTGCTGTGTCGTAACCCAGTGCTTTGCCGGGTAGATGTCAAGGCGCTGGCGTTTGCCCAGCACTTCGCCCGTAAGTGGATCAATCTCAGTCATACGCTCGATCTCATCGCCGAAGAATTCGATACGCACCGCTACATCCTCGTAGGCTGGGAATATCTCAAGCACATCGCCACGCACGCGGAAGCGTCCACGAATGAAGTTGGCATCATTGCGCTCGTACTGGATATCTGTCAGGTGGCGCAGAATCCTTTCTCTACGTCGCTCTTCTCCTACTTTCAGGGTCAGTACCACTTCCCCGTATTCTTCTGGGCTGCCCAGGCCATAGATGCAGGAGACGGAGGCGACGATGAGTACGTCGCGCCGTTCAAACAGACTACGTGTCGCCGAGAGGCGCAGCTTCTCTATCTCCTCGTTCAGCATGCTCTCTTTTTCGACATAGGTGTCAGTGCGAGGAATGTAGGCCTCTGGCTGATAGTAGTCGTAGTAGGAGACAAAGTACTCGACCGCGTTGTTTGGAAAGAACTCTTTGTATTCACTGTAGAGCTGCGCTGCCAGGGTTTTGTTGGGCGCTAGCACGAGCGTTGGTTTTTGTACCTGTTCAACGATTTTCGCTACGGTATATGTTTTGCCACTGCCTGTGACTCCCAGCAGCGTTTGATTTTTATAGCCATTCCTGATGCCCTCAATGAGTTGCTCAATGGCTCCGGGCTGATCTCCTGTCGGCTGAAATGGTGCTTCTACCTTAAATTCTGGCATGAGTGGGTGTTCCTTATAGATAAGTAGAATATTCTTTCCAATTGATTCATCATTATACCACTTTTTTTATCCAAGCACGGTACCTGAATGACAATAGCTCAGGGCTGTTGCAAACTCCGTGTTTTGCCGCCTCTGGCGGCGGGAAGGAAGGATGAAGCGAGGACACCTCGCGCTCCGGCAAAGGGCTGCGCCCTCTGCACTCCCACCAGAAGGATGAAGCGAGGACATCTCGCGCTCTGGCAAAGGGTTGCGCCCTCTGCACTCACACTAGCATGCGTCGTCTTCGCGATCTTGCAACGGTCCTGGACAATACCTCTCACGCTTCTGGCAATGTGAATTTGTGGGCCTGCAAGCGCTTGACGAAGGCGGGACGGCGCAGGTGAGGCAGGACCCAGGCGCTGAAACGCTCTTGAAACTCTCGGGTCTCTTTGAATTGATCGGCGGCTCCACGTAGCTCGATCAATAATCGAACGGCCTCGTCGTAGCCTGTGCCCGTAGTGCGCATCACTGCCTGATCGACTTGATGCCAGTAATCATCCTGGTGATCGTGGATATTTTGCAGATGACGCTGACGGGCCACTCGCTCCTGCTCGCGCTTCTCGTGTTCCAGTTGGCCTTTAATAGCCTTGCTTTCGGCGAGCAGCGTGGCGTAGGTGACATGCTCACCTGTTGACGGCGTCGCTCTGGTCTTGTCCTGGCTCAGTTCGCGCAACTCCCTGACGAGCAGGCGGCTCAGGCCTGGCTCATTGTGTGCTAACCGAACCAGATAGTCGTTGCGGCGTTCTGGTGGCAGCAATTTGACCCACGCGGCAAAATCATCGCCTGGCGATGACACGGCCGCGGTGCTATGTCGAGCTGTCGCGACGAGCAGTTCTTGCGGCACCCGCAACAGTTCTGCCAGCGCCTGCTGTGCCGCCGTCAGCGTGCCAAAACCGGGCGGAACAGGTGGCACACTGATTTCCTCGTCTTCCTCGTCTTCGTCTTCGTCCTCGTCTTCGTCCTCGTCTTCGTCATAGCCCTCTCTCAGGAGCTGACTGGCCAACCAGACGATATACAGCGCGCGCAGATCGCCTTCCATCAACTCATCGCGAATGGCGAT
>WNFB01024138.1_pt1 | contig 10101 bp, 8 predicted proteins | sample 5400501 | NCBI WGS metagenome assembly WNFB01 (sample SAMN13153341, study PRJNA577476) | soil metagenome | isolation source: 200 cm saprolite under Douglas fir tree site 2 hole 1 | place: USA:California | collected 2015-04-18
GACGACGAGATCGGCATTGACGTTTCCGACACCGGCTGGGACTCGCAGATGCTCGCGTACGCCAGCGTCGTCCGGCACAAGGATAAGGTGTACCTGTTCTACAACGGCAACAACTGTGGCGAGACAGGCTTCGGCTATGCTGAACTGGAGCATTGGTGAGACGGCGGAGGCGCGATGGACAACGACATGAAGACTCATGCCGTCCGTGAGTTTCACGTAAACCGCGATGACGCCGACGGCTACGCCGAAGAGATTCGCAACATCGGCTACACGGTGGTCGAGAGCGGCCTCTCCGTCGACGAGTTGCATTTGATTCGGCAAAAGATTGACAACATCTACGAGCAGCAAGTGCGCGAGATGGGCGGTGAGGACGTGCTTCAGCGCATCAACGACGCAGACCTCGTGCGCTGCATCATAGGCTACGACGATTATTTCCTCACGCTCGCGACGCATCCCTTGATCATGGAGGTCACGCGCAAACTGCTCGGCGAGAATTTCATTCTCATGGCGCAGAACGCGATTATCAATCGGCCGGTGGACGAGCATTATCAAGTCACGTGGCATCGTGATCTGAACTACCAACACTACGTTAGCTCGCGCCCACTTGGCCTTAGCGCGCTCTACGCCGTGGATGACTTCTCGGCAGAGACGGGGGGGACGTGGCTCATCCCGGCCTCGCACAAGTCTGAGCCGTTCCCGTCAGAGGACTTCGTGCGCCGCCACCGCACACAGATCAGCGCGCGGGCCGGCGCGATCCTGTTGATCGATCCGATGGTCTATCATCGCGCCGGCGTCAATCGCTCAGGCCGGCTGCGCCGCAGCATCAATCACATCTACACGGTGCCCATGCTCCAGCAGCAAATCAGTCTGCCGAGCATGTTGGGCGGAAAGTTCAGCGACGATCCTTTCTTGCGTATGTTCCTCGGCTACGATACGGAGACAGGCCGGAGCGTTAAGCAATGGCGCATGCGCAAACTGGCGCAGGCGGAGCGTCTCGTTAAGGCTTGAGGATGATGATGACACAAGCGCGGGCTGAAGCGGAGTTAGATGAGTTGCTGTCGGAATCGCCGACTGTGGCGGCAACGCGCATGGCAGATCAAGCGCGCGCGCACGAGACGGGCGCGGAGCTTTACGCGCTGTACGGGGCGGGGAATTTGGGTCGCGCGACGCTGAAGAAGTTGCGGCGCGCGGGCGTCGAGCCCGTAGCGTTCGCCGACGACACGCCGGAGAAGCAAGGGCAGTTGATTGACGGACTGCCGGTGATGACGCCAAAGACGGCGGCGGAAAAGTTCGGTGCGCAACTCGTCTTCGTCGTCACGATCCTGAATCCGCTGCTCAACTTCGTGACGGCGCGACGACGCTTGCAAGATCTGACCGGCGCGCGTGTCCTCTCCTTCCTGCAGCTCGCGTGGCGTTATCCTGAATCGTTTTTGCCTTACTGCCAGTTTGAGACGCCGCAGAGCTTGCTCACAAAAGCCGCCGACATACGGCGCGCGTTCCAACTCTTCGCGGACGAAGAATCGCGCCGGCAGTTCGTTGCCCATTTGAAGTTTCGGCTGCGGCTCGATCACCACGCGTTGCCGCCGTGCGCGCCCGATAACTACTTCCCGCCCGGCGTGCTGCCTGTGTTGCCGCCTGACGCCGTGTTCGTTGATTGCGGTGCGTATGATGGCGACAGCGTCCGCGCTTTTCTCGCGCATCAGCAGGGGCGCTTCGGAGGCATCTACGCCTTCGAGCCGGATGCGCGCAACTGCGAGCGGCTGCGCACTTACGTCTCCTCGCTCGGTGACGAAGCGGCGGAACGGATTCACGTCCTTAATGCTGGTGTCGGGGACCGGCGCGCGAAGTTGCGCTTCGACGCGGCGGGCAACATGAGTTCATCATTCAGCAAGGCGGGCGCGGTTGAGGTCGACGTCCTGCCGATCGATGAGGTGGTTGCGGCGAACGGCGCGCCGGTCTGTTTGAAGTTCGACGTGGAGGGGGCGGAGTGGGAAGCGTTGAAAGGCTGCGAGCGGCTGCTTGCGCAAGCGCGCCCGCTCATGGCGATCAGCGTCTATCACCGGCCCGACGATCTGTGGCAACTGCCCCTCTCCGTCGCAGCACGCGATCTCGGCTATCGCTTCTTCTTACGCACGCAAGGCGAAGACGGCACGGACGTGATCTGTTACACGCTGCCGTGAAAAGAATCGACGGCTGGACAAGTTCGCGGCGTGCGCTCAAAATTCCTGCCGGTCAAGTCTTACCATCGTTTCAGATGAACATGATCCGAGTTGTGCAGTATCAGGCAGAGCATAAACGCCTGTGGGATGAGTTCGTGGCGCGCGCCAAGAACGGCGTCTTTTTATTCCAGCGCGATTACATGGAATATCACGCCGACCGCTTCCGCGATCACTCGCTACTGTTCTTTGCCGCCGAGAAGCTTGTCGCCCTCATGCCAGCCAACGTCACGGACGATACGCTCGTCTCGCACGGTGGGCTAACCTTCGGCGGCATCGTCTCAGACGACCGCATGAAGATGCCGCTCATGCTTGAAGTGTTCGACGCGCTCTGCGCGCACTTGCAGGTGGACGGGATCAAAAGACTGATCTACAAAGCCGTGCCGCACATCTATCACGATCTGCCCGCCGAAGAAGACCTCTACGCGCTGTTCCGGCGCGAGGCGAAATTGATCCGGCGTGATCTTTCGTCGACGATCACGCAACGCGAGCGCATCGGGTTGAGCAAGGGGCGCAAGTGGAGTTTGAAGCAGAGTCGCGGGCACGGGTTGGAGTTTAGAGAGGGCGCTGATTTTGCGACCTTCATGGCGATTGAGGCTGAAGTGCTCGAAGCCAAGTACAGCGTGCGTCCAGCCCACACGGCGGCGGAGTTGCAACTGCTCGCAGGTCGTTTTCCCGATAACATCAAACTGTTCGCGGCCTACAAAGACCAGACGATGCTCGCGGGCGTGATCATGTACGCAAGTAAACACGTCGCGCACGCGCAGTACATCTCAGCCACCGAAGAAGGGAAGCGACTCGGCGCGCTCGATCTGATCTTGAACCACCTCATCAACGAGCACTACGCCGACACGCCCTATTTCGATTTCGGCATCTCGACCCAACAGAATGGAAGTTATTTGAACGTCAAACTGCTGGGGAACAAAGAGAGCTTCGGCGCGCGGGCCGTCATGTACGACTTCTACGAGTTGATGGTGTGAACGCAGGGCAAGCAATGAGCTTAGAAGACTGCAAAATAGTTGAGCTGCCAAAGATCGTCGACCCACGTGGCAATCTCACTTTCATCGAAGGTGGAAACCATCTGCCGTTTGAGATAAAGCGTGTTTACTATCTCTACGACGTGCCGGGAGGCGCGACGCGGGCGGGTCACGGACATAAGACACTCGAGCAATTTATGATCGCAATGTCGGGCAGCTTCGATGTCGAACTTGACGACGGCCGCGCCAGGAAAAAGTACCATTTGGATCGTTCGTATTACGGACTCTTCATCCCACCGATGATCTGGCGGGACATCGATAATTTTTCCTCAGGCTCGGTCTGCATGGTGCTGGCTTCCGATTATTATGAAGAGTCGGATTACTACCGTGATTACGACGAATTCTTGCGAGCCGCGAAAAAAATATGATGAAAAGTTCCTTTCTTAGACCTAAAAGCCCGCATATCGGGAACTGAAAAGAGATCTGGATGCCGCCGTCCAACGAGTATTGGCCTCCGGTTCATATATTCTGGGTCCTGAGCTGATCAAGTTCGAGAAGGAATTTGCCGCTTATTGCGGCGCCAACTACTGCGTTGGAGTCGGCAACGGCCTCGATGCTTTGCATCTGGCTCTGCGCGCGATTGGAGTTCGGCCGGGTGATGAGGTTATCGTCCCAGCTAACACCTATGTTGCAACTTGGCTTGCCGTTTCCTATGCCAGAGCGATTCCGGTTCCGGTCGAGCCGGACAAGAGAACTTACAACCTTGACCCGGAGCGCGTCGATGCCGCAATTACGCCGCGGACTCGAGCAATCATCGCCGTCCACCTTTACGGCCAGCCCGCCGACATGGATGCTATCAATGCCATCGCCGCGCCATATGGGATTGAGGTGATCGAGGACGCCGCGCAAGCTCAGGGTGCGCGCTACAAAGGACGTCCCGTGGGCAGCCTTGGTCATGCCGCGGCGTTCAGCTTCTATCCGGGCAAGAATTTGGGCGCATTAGGTGACGCGGGCGCTGTGGTAACAAATGACTCGTCCGTCGCGGATCGGATCGCCCAGTTGCGCAATTATGGTTCGCGCATTAAGTATAATCATGAAGAGCGCGGATTCAATTCTCGACTCGATGAATTACAAGCGGCACTGTTGCGCGCAAAACTGTTGAAGTTGGAAGAGTGGAATCGGCGGCGGAAAAGCGTAGCCATGCGTTATCTGGAAAGTTTGTAGGAAGATCCCCTCGCGCTGCCTTATGTCGCCTCTTATGCGGATCCTGTCTGGCACCTTTTCGTGATCCGTCATCCGCAACGCGATCAACTACAAAAACGATTAGCAGCGGCCGGCATTGGAACCTTGATTCACTATCCGCTTCCACCGCACTTGCAGAAAGCTTATTGCGATTTAGATCATCTGGCTGGCAGCTTTCCAATTGCGGAACGGCTTGCGAAAGAGGTTTTGAGTATCCCTATCGGTCCTCACTTGTCCGACGATCGGGTGGACTACGTTATTTCGCAACTCGATTTCAACAGATGTTGCATAACCCCAAGGTCAGTGTCGTCATACCGTCGTATAATCATGCCCGCTTTCTCTCGTCCGCGATCGATAGCGCCTTAGCCCAAACCTATCGTGATTTCGAAATACTAATCGCTGATGACGGCTCGTCTGACGACAGTCTGACAATAGCGAATGACTATGCTGCCAGCTATCCTTCCGTCGTGCGTGTGTTTACACACGCGGATAACAGGCATCGAGGCATTTCCGCCACCTGTAATCTCTGTCTCAGAAACATGCGCGGCGTATACTGGGCCGGACTGGCCTCAGATGATGTTTGGTATCCCGACAAGCTTGAACGGCAGGTTGCTTTCCTTGACGAGAATCCCGAGGTTGGTTTTGTTTACGGCTACGCACACATCATTGACGAGGCGGGCGAGTTACTACCAGGAGTGCGAGATGAGGAAGATATTTCTCTCCAGCCGGATCCGCTAGCGCGGTTGATTTGGGGAAATGTAATCTCGGGAGGCACCTGTCTCATAAGACGTGAGTGCTGGGAACGGCTTGGACTCTACGACGAAACATTGGTTTACAGTGATTGGGAGTTATGGGTTCGCTTTCTTTCGCACTGGAAGGTAGGTTACCTGGCCGAGCCATTCGCAAAGTACCGTCACCATCATTACAACACCAGTGTCGGCTCACCTTTGGAGGTACAGCTCGAAAGAGCGGTTGACGTCCTGTCGGCCTTGCTGCGAAAGGCATCCGTAATAGGGGGCACCCTGGCTCGTCCACGAACCCAGGCGTTGCTTAACCTTCAACTTGCCCACTTCCATTTTTTGCTGGGAGAAACCAAGAAGGCGGCCGAGTGTTTTCGAGCGGCGTTTAAGAGTGATTCATCGCTCAGTAACGATGCGGCATACATAACTAACTGGCTGGATGTAATAGACGCGAATACTGACCTTCGGATATTGACGTTCGAGAATCTCCCGCTCAAGGCGAGAAGAGCCTTCGGGAGACGGTCCCTGGGATCACAGTATCTGCGCGCTGCTCAGGCATATTACTGGGCAAAAGACCTCCCGAAAGCCGGAAAAATGGCATTTCGATATCTAGTCAACGATCCGTTCGGGTCGGACACAAAAACAGGACTGTATATCCTCGGCGAAAGAATTCTCGGTTCACGGCTAATGCGTCGAGCCCGACGGTGGAGGCCGCACGCCGCGGGCAACGCGCCATAGCTGATTCCCGCGACTTACATTGGAACTGCCTTAGATCTTAAGGTGAGAAGAGTCATCAGGGCTGCACAAGCCGAAAACCGAAATTGGGTCGCTCACAATCCTGAGCCCCATAATACGTTACGATGAAAAGATTAGTACGGCTATCGAAACTGCTTCGCAGCTGCATTCAGACCCGTCGCCGATGAGCAACACCATCAAACCCAAAGCGAGCGTACTGCTCGTGACTTACAATCACGAAAAATACATTCGCCAGGCCCTCGATGGCGTGATGATGCAGAAGACGGATTTCGACTTTGAAATCGTCGTTGCGGATGATTATTCGCAAGACTCAACGCTAGAAATCATAGAAGAATACCAGGCTGACAATCATAATATTCGCGTTCTCCCGTCTGAGAGTAACGTTGGAATCACTCGTAACTATCAGCGCGGATTCGCAGCCTGCCGCGGAGAGTATGTCGCGGTTCTCGAAGGGGATGATTTCTGGATCTCTCCAAACAAGTTGAAATTACTGTCTACATTCCTCGACCAGCATCCGGAATGCGTTTTCTGTTTTCATCGCTTCATCAGACACGACGAACTGTCCAATAGACTTGTGGCACACCCGCCGTTCGAGATCAAAGCCGAATTCGAGCTGTTCACAGCAAGTCAGCTTGCGAGAGACAACTTCGCCGGAAACTTTTCAGCGTGCGTATATCGGCGAGAGGTTATTGACCGGCTCGACCCCACACTCTTCGAGATGAAAGTTTATGACTGGATGTTCAATATTACGGTCGCCCAGGCAGGAACGATCGGATACCTTCCAAACATCATGTCAGTCTATCGGGTTCATGCTTGCGGCGCCTGGTCAGCGAAGACGGTGGAGGAATGGAGACCGGAACTTCTAGAGCTAGTAGATGTTTACAACAAGTATCTGGATTTCAAGCTCGACTCCGAATTCACTGCGTACAGGTCCGCTCTTCTGACCGAGATACCGTCGCAGATGAGTATTACCATGAGGCCCCGAGTGAGCGTCCTGCTAATCACGTACAATCACGAAAAATATATTCGCCAGGCCCTCGACAGCGTGATCATGCAAAAGACTGATTTCGATTTTGAGATCATCATCGCGGATGATCATTCAGATGACGCAACGTTAGCAATCGTAAAAGAATACCAGGCTAACAATCCTAATATTCGGATCCTCACGACTGAGGAAAGAATCGGAATCACGCGCAACTATCAGCGCGGGTTCGAAGCCTGCCGAGGGAAGTATGTCGCGGTTCTTGAAGGGGATGATTTCTGGATTTCTCCTAAGAAATTAGAACTAACGTCCGCGTTTCTGGATCAATATCCTGAATGCTCTCTCTGTTTCCACCGGCTTATCAGACATGATGAAGTGTCCGATCGCATTATGGTTCACCCGTCGTTTGGGACCCAATTGGAATCCGTCGTCTTCACAGCCAGCCAGCTTGCGAGAGAGAATTTCATCGGAAACTTTTCAAGCTGCACCTACCGTAAAGAAGTTATTGACAAATTAGATCCAGCACTCTGGCAGTTGAAAGTCCGCGAGTGGCCGTTCAATATTGTGGTTGCACAGCATGGATCCATTGGATACATCCCTGAGATCATGTCCGTCTACCGGGCCCACTCTGCGGGAATTTGGTCCAGGAAAACGCAAGGCGAGCAGCGACCGGAACTTCTGGAGCTAATCGACGCTTATAACAAGTATCTGGATTTCAAGCTCGACTCAGAATTCCAAGCTTTCAAGCGTGGCTGGCTCCCGGGAGTAACAGAATCAGCAAGCGCTGAGGGCCGCCCCGTTCTTCTGCGGTTGCGAAGATGGATCGAACCCTTTATTCCGCCAGTCTTGGTAACACTGGCGAGAAGTATTTACCACCGAGCGAAGCGTATAGATTGACTGCATCGCGTCTTACCTTCGCAGTTCTAGTCCAGCGGCATTATCTCTATCAGAAGTTGGGAGTGATCCGGGAACCTATCTTACGAGCAAATATTCGTCCAGTATCCTAAACCGTTTTTCCAATTGAGTCTCAATTGCGAATGCGACTTTGAACGCTTCCTGCCCACGTCGAGCGAGTTGAAGCAGGCTGTCATAGTCGCGGTAATATCTGCCAATCAACTCACAAATCTCGTCGACGTTCCGGGGAATAATAACGATCTCTTCGCCTTCTTTGAAAGCAATATTCTGGTTGAGAGGGTCCGTGCAGAAAACCGCCACGCCGCATAATCCCGCTTCGATACATCCGCCGGGAGGAAATCCATCGAAGGCGCCGGGAATGAGCATGAACGGCAAGTTAGGCGCCAGGATCAAATCCATTTCAGAATAAAACTGCGGAAAGAATTCTGTCTCCCTGACTCCGTAAAACTTTATTCTTCCCTTGAGATCGCTAACGTCAATATCTGACTCATCATAAGATCCGACAACGTGAAAGAAGATGTCATCGTGACGTCTGAACAATTCTCGCGCCACCTCCACAAACACGTCATACCCTTTGTCCACACCTCTGGCCATGTATTTGAAGGCGACGAAACAGATGTCAAAAGTCTGCTTGTCCTGCTGATAATACTTTCTCGCTACGGCCGCCTTCGCCAATCGGTCTGAAGGAAAAACTCCTCCATAGATGAACTCAATCCTCTCTGGTTCGAGGAAATTGAGTAAGTATTCGTGAGAGATTTTCTGCGTGGTTATTACTTTTTCCAAATTGGGCAACGAACATATTTTGCTTAGTCTCGCATCCGAGTCTGACTGGTAAAGCTTAAACCCGCCCCCGGGGTAAAGGGTGAAAACGAAGGGCGTTTTAGATCTCTCCAATACGTTCATGAAATAATGGGTGTTATGGAGAAATACGAAATAAATTAGCTGTGCTTTTGGAAGCTTGCTATCAAAACGAAACACACGCCCCTCGAACTCCGAATAAACAGCAAGGTACTCATCAACCACATCGCGAAAACCTCTGTGGTCACCGAGGGCCGGGAAGGCTGTCGCTGTTGAATAAGCGATAGCTTTTTCATATCTTGAGAGATAAGCGTTGAATTCGGCAATTCTGAACGCAGACAGCAAGTGTGGGAAGATGTCATCCAGTATGATCAGACCGGCTTCTTGCCGTTGAGTGAAGCCCAGCTTCTCAAGAAAATTCATAATTGAATTCTGTTTAGCAGGCGTCGCGAGATCTTCGTGCCGTTGTTAAGCGAGCATGGCACAAGCGGCGAGGGAAAACAACAGCCGGGTTTCGGGTTTCCTACTACTTCTCCTTTCAGTTTTGCTCGATAGCGGCTTGACCCTAAGTAAAGTGTATGGCTAGACTGTTGACCTCTTTTTTAGCAAGCTGATCCTTCTTGTACAATGAGCGATGTGCAGGTTGGAACGTGCGGAAGATTTTCGTGAATTTGCTCCTGCGGAAACCAGATGGGTATTTCCACTACCGACGGCGCCAGGGCGCTGGAATCCACAACTGAGACTGCCAAGGCTGATCACCCTCTGAATCTCCAAATATCTTCCTACAGTTTGCCGGACGAGCCGCTGGTGACGATTCAGCCAACTCGTAGTTGGCTGCCGCTTAACTTTGGCGATCTATGGACGTATCGCGAGCTGCTATATTTCCTGACTTGGCGAGACATTAAGATTCGTTACAAGCAGACGCTTCTGGGTATTGCCTGGGTTGTTATGCAACCGCTCCTAATGACGCTGATCTTTTCGGTGTTCCTGGGAATTCTGGCGCGCGTCCCTACTGGCGGAGTGCCCTACCCTCTGTTGATCTTTACCGGTCTGCTACCCTGGAATCTTTTTTCCAGTGGCGTGCTTACCGCGACGTACAGCCTGGTCGGCAACTCTAATTTGATCACTAAGGTATATTTTCCGCGCGTATTGGTTCCAGCGGCTTCGATCGCTGCCCGACTGGTTGACTTCGGCATCTCTCTTGCAATCCTGGCAGGGATACTAGCCTATTACCGAATGGCGCGACACTATGACATCGCGCTGACCTGGAATCTCGCTGCGATCCCATTTCTGATTGCCCTAACGACGCTTTTGTCTTTCAGCCTCGGCACGCTGGTCTCGGCACTGAATGTTAAGTATCGCGATGTAGGCGTCGCGCTGCCGGTCGTAATACAACTTTGGATGTTTGTCTCGCCAGTGTTGTACCCCTCAGGTATTGTGCCCGGAAAGTGGCAGAGGCTGTATGCGTTGAACCA
>WNFB01007003.1_pt1 | contig 10099 bp, 9 predicted proteins | sample 5400501 | NCBI WGS metagenome assembly WNFB01 (sample SAMN13153341, study PRJNA577476) | soil metagenome | isolation source: 200 cm saprolite under Douglas fir tree site 2 hole 1 | place: USA:California | collected 2015-04-18
CCCAACTGATGATAAGGGATGAATCGACCGTAACGAAGACTGCTCAAAAGATCGATGTGTTGCTGCTTGTCTTCGCGCCAGGCGATGTCTACGCGCTCCGCGGTCCAGGCACTGTTTGGATCCAGTTGAGCATCAAGAATTCTGTTGACGGTATCAAGGCCGAGCGCCGCGTCGGCATTGGTCGTCATAATCCATGGCGCCTGCGCGCGGCGAATTCCGACGTTCTTGGCGTGATACTCGAGCAGCGGCACGTGCGGATTCTGACAGATCTCAGCGTGAATCTGCGGCGGCACGACGTAAGCGCGCAAGCAGTCGAAACGTCTTGTCAGCTCAAGGGCCAGCAGCTCGCGTCCGGGCGGCGGGTTCCATTCGACAAAGACGACTTCGGAAATCAAATAACGAATGTTCCATTCCAGCGTGGCAAAAAGTCGCGTGGCAAAGTCCGACATGTAGTCGTCGTTTCTGCCGACGACCACGGCGGCGATTTGCGGACGCGAGCCGTTTCGCCGCAGACGCAAGCCGGCATAGCTGCTGGCGCCGCGAAACACAAATCCGGCGCGCTGACGCAGCAATCCCAGTCGGTACGTCAAGCCGCGTATGCCCGGGGTGTTCTTCCAACTATCCAAAGTGTCGGCCATTACTCTTGCGTTGCGACTTTCGCTTGCTCGCCCATAAACAGTCAAGTTGCCACGTGAACGTTACCGCTTCAGTGACCTTCCATGCTTGCCGTGGTTAGCAGCGAGAATCAGCGGCCGGAGGTGTCCGATGCCTTCTCCGGAAAGAGACTTCTCTTCACCTTACGCAGTGGTTTGAGCAGCAAAGGCTTTCGCAAGAGCCAACCGTAAGAGAGCCATGCCAAATGCCGAAACAGAATTGGATAAAAGATTCGGCGGTATTCGCGCCGGGGCAGATGACGCTTTAGCAAGCGGCGAACAGTGGGAATATTCATTGCCGAGCGCCGATTGAACAGAAACCAGCGTACGCCGGTTGCAGAAAACAGCTCACTGGCTTCAGGACTGACCTTGTTCGGCACATTCCAAACCACGGCTTTCGATGCGATGAAATATCGGTAGCCTGCCTTCATTGCCCGATAGTGAAAATCGTGATCGGCCCAATGGTGTGGAAAGGCCTGACTGTCCACGAGTCCAACTTCGTGGAAGCACTGAGCCGGGATCAGCACTCCCCGGCCGCCGGGAGGATGCTTTACCGGCACGTCTTCGGCAGACAGATCGGGCGGCTGCCATTTTCCGAACTCCGGATGCCATCTGGGTGGATCGCCAACCCACTCATCCAATCTGGTGTCGGTTGCTTTGGTACGCGCGCAGACAATGCTCCGATCGCCTAACCGTTCGAAGCTCTCGACCATCCATGACAAAGTCTCGGGCTCAACTCGATTGTCATCATTCAACCAAACAATTGCATCAGCGTTTCGGTCCAGCGCAAACGCGACTCCTTTATTGATGGCGCCGCTCCACCAAAGATTTCCATCGCCGCGCAGGAGATGAACATCGGGAAACTCTCTCCGGCAGTTATCGGCCGTGCCGTCGGTGCAACCGTCGTCTACCAGAACGACGTCGAAATTCCGATATTCGCTTTTCTGAAGTTGAGCCAGAGTTTGGCGAGCTTCTTCCCAACGGTTGTGCGTGGGAATGATTACCATGAGACTCGGCTCACCCTGATCGACGTTTGAAACTACTGTCATTTCGTTTTGTCACCATCTGACACCGCCATTTCAAGAGGCTTGTAGAATACAGCATCTGCGGAGAGTAGTTCGAGTGTTTGAGGATGTCTTAAGGGGGAGATGAAACCTTCAAACAGAAATCCCAGCGAGCGCAACTCGCCATAAAGTTGAGTGAACGACGGCTGCCCTTTGTAGAGCGGCGCAAAGTTGCACTCAAGCATCACTCGCTGGCAGCTAGAAAGCGTTTGTCGCCCGCCGCTGATGACCGATAGTTCATGTCCCTGCACATCGAGCTTGGCAAAGACGGGTGGCTCAAGCTCCAGCTCCGACGCGATCGAGTCCAGCCGCGCCACCGGCACCCTGATCCTGGACTCGATTTCTGTGTGCGGCCAGGCTTCGGTGTGCGCCGGCAGCATTTCCTGAATTGAAGAAGAATCTCGGAACCGCGAGAGCCAGAAATCGATTTCTCCATCATGATCGCTGAGCGCTAGCTGAAATGGCTGCAGGGTTGGTTGGTCTTCGCGCTTGAGCAGCAGTCGCACATAGCACTCTGGGATCGGCTCGAACGAGTAAACGGTCACGCCCGGAAAAGCGCGAAATATGTCTTCGGCAAATTGACCGTTGTTGGCTCCGATGTCGAGCACGGTGTTGGGGCGCGGATGTTGTAGCTCGGCCACGGCGAAGGGGTCGGATGGCTTGCTCACTTGCTCTTCGCTCTCGCTACCATCCTGGCGGAGCCACGCGCGTATGCCGAGACGCGTATCGAGCGAAACCAGGCCGCGCCGGACACTGTTACGAATACTCATTTCTTTTATTGCTGCCGCAGCTAAGCGCCGTCGCGCAGCAGACCGAGTTTATGCTTGAGCGCCACCCAGTAATAGCGCAACCCCGTCGGAGCCACATAGTGGGCCGCGTGATTCGGCCCGAAGTAAATCTTGAACAGGTATTTGTCTGCGTCGCGGTTGCGGACCAAGTATTTCGGATGGCAAATCTCTTTGATACTGCCACGTGGAATATTCGCCAGATACATTCGCTCGTAGGCCGTATTTGTATGCACCGCATCAGACCGAAAGCCAATATTAGAAACCAGATTTACACTTGGCATGATCGACAAGCCACCTTGTGATAGTCCTCCAAAGAAGATGGGGTACGAATAGCTCACCAGCTCGCCAGAGCGTACCTCCCTGAATTTCTGCTGCCAAAACGCTTGCTCATCGGAATCGTCAAATACAAAGTCAAACAGGTTCTTTTCGTCAAATTCAGCCAGAGAGCGCAGGTCCAGATCATAGTTTTTCCAGGCTCGCTTCCAGGATGCCCATCCCCAGGTGAACATATATCTTGAAAAATAATAGGTGTCACTTATCGGCACCTGGTTGAAAAGAAAGTTGCTGCCGTTTATATGCATTACGCGTTCATCATAGCGATAATGGTCAAGCAGGGATTCGCAGAAAGTGAAGAACGACGGATCAGCCACGCAATCGTCTTCCAGGAAAATGCATTCCTCGACTTGCGAAAACACCCATTGCACTCCTTCGGGAACATTATTTCTCGGTCCCACGTTATGGTCCGGGTATCTCTTATGAACTGTACAGTCCCAGTCCACTCTCTCAATCACGGCCCGGCACTGCGCACATTTTTCCTGATCCTCAGCCTTTGAAGGACCGTCGGAAATCACGAATAACGTCTTTGGCTTGACCCGCGCAATGGCTTCAAACACAGCCTCCGTCAGGTCAGGACGATTGTAAACAAAGAATGCAACCGGAGTACTAAGACTCATCCACAAACTCTCCCCTTTAGAATCGGTATCACTTAATCAAATCTAACCCGTACTGTTAACTCGCACTGAAAGAGTCGCTCGTAGGTTACTCCATCCTTTAAGACGGTGTCCGTCGTTATTACGAACTGCATCTGTTTAGAAAGAGGAAACTAATGCTGCGCGCTTATCTGTTAGGCATTCCAGAGCCGTAGCCAGGGTCTTTTCGAGCGTTCGCCTCGACATTTACGTCAACATATCTGACGTTTAGATCAGTCAACCCGCAAGATTCTAATGTGGCCTCGATCTGGTCGCGAGTACGAAAGTGCTTGTAGTAATCGGTCAGGGCGTCATGCGTGTCAAGCAAGGCCCACTCAGCGAGTCCTTTATCACCTAGTTGTGGCCAGATGTCGCGATAGTCGCATAACGGGGAATATCTAAGCAGCGGGGCTCGAAGACGCCATAAACCGCGCCGATTCTTCCAGGTCAGGCGATGCAGCGGGAGCAGTGCACGCGCTAATCCAAGTGTCAGAGGTTTGGCGATGGACGCCGGGAGACGAATAAGTAATCGCCGCAAGTTCCGTTGCGTAAAGTTTTGCGGATAACGATCCGAATAGTGATCGACCAACAGCATGCCGCCGGGTTTGACATAACCTGCCAGAGCCGCGATTGTCTCTTCCGGAGAAGGCGTATGCTGAAGAACACCAAAACAGAAAACTATGTCGAATGAATTTGGCGCCACCGGAATTTTGCGTGCGTCCGCCTGGCAAACGAAGTAATGCGGCCACCCATGGCAATTGTCATAGTTTGCTTCGACAGCGTTGGATAAATCGCAAGCAAAAACGCGCGCCCCGGCGGCGAGCAGTATTTCTGTAAAACGTCCCGCGCCACAACCGACTTCCAAAACCGTTTTTTGCTGAAGTATCTCGAGCGAGCCGCCCAATCGTCTGGTTACACGATCCTTTGATATGGTCGTGCCGGTATGAGAATCCAGTTGTGTCTTTCGGAAGGCATTCCATTGCAGCCCAAAGCCAGCGGCATAATTTGCAGAATCCACAAACCGTGGTATGCCGTTAACCACGGGCACGCGGCACCCTCCTTCACAGGTTAGCGCCGAGGCCGCCCGCAATTCGCAGCGATCGGCGTGGAACGAAAGCGCATGCGTTGAACATACAAACTGAGGCCATTCACTTATTTGCATTTGTCAATACTCATGATCAAAGGTTTAGGCGAAAACAGTTTTCACAACTACACTCTCGGCAGACTTCCTCTATCTCTCAGCCCTCCAACAATAACTTCCATCGTTTCCAGGCACATGCGTCGTGGACCGAACTCAGCCAATACCCTACGGTGATTTGCTGATCCGAGATGTTCGCGCAGTCGACGATCGGTCGCGAGTTCGACGATATGTGCTGCGAGGATTCTCGGATTCTCGGGCGGCGCCAGGAGCAGGTGATTCTCGGGGCTGAGCGCCTCACGCATTCCCGGAATATCGGTACCCGTTACCGCGAGCTCGGCAGCCATATACTCGAGAACGCTGTTCGGACTACCTTCGGAATTCGAGCAGAGGATGCCCGCATCAGACGCCTTGAGCAGGCCCGCTACATCGTCGACCGGGCCCAGGAGGCGAACACTTCTATCAAGTCTCAGGTCGTAGGCCAACGCCTTCAGCGATTCGCAATTCGTATCGAAGCGCCCCGCCAGGAGCAGCACCGGCGTAGGACCCTCCTCTGTTTCCAGGTGATCTCTGACTATTTGCCAAGCGCGTAGCAACGTCGCGTGATCTTTGTAATCAGTTAGGTTGGCGACCATGCAGGCCGCGAACCAATCTTCACCAATCCCCAACTGCTCTCGCCATCGGTGACGGTCGGCTTGCGGAGGCGCCAGTTCTATGCCGTTATGCACAACCCGCAAGCTCCGCGACGCGACACCTCGAGCCGTTACCAGATGCTCAGCGCCCTTCTCGGAATTGGAGATGAACCTGGGCGTGTTGCGGATCGCCCAAGCTCCATGGCGGGTGTTAACACGGGCGATCCCATCGTCGCGTTGATTCCAAACACACAGTCGCGCGCCCGTCCACCGCCACACCGCGCCACAGAGCAGGTTCGGCGTCTCCATGTAGGGCAGGATAAGGTAGGGTCGCGCGCGTCGTAGCTGCCACGCAAATCTTGCGAGGCTCATTAGATTCTTCGACTTGCGCTCTCTCCACGCAAACGGCACTATGCGCCAGGGAATACCGTGCTGGTCGCAAAGCGAGGCCAATCGACCGGGCCCGTCTACCGTGCCCCATATTTGAACGTCCGCCTGCTGCTCGTTTTTCAGATAGCGAGCAAACAGGAGAGCCTGACGCTCCGAGCCGCCGAGTATCAGGGGTCCAAGGACAAAAATCACTCGCGCACCGGCAAGAGCGTGTTGCTGTCCGGCGGAACCGTTGTCATCTGGTGCCATTCCTTCGTAGCCGAGAGGTTTTGTTGTGTTCTCCGTTTTTTGAGCCGGCTCGATACTGGCGACCGCCGAACGATTGAAGTCTGAAACCATCTGCGTGTCCATCATAAACTGAAATGAACATCCGAGTTCTGTTCCAGCCAGATGCTCAATACCACTAGCAGCCAGAGTGGCCCCGAGTTATCGCGCACGGTATCGTGAATATGCACCTGCGCTCGAACCTCCTCAGGCTTGAACCAATCGTACAAACGCGATTGAGGGTCAAGTACGATCTCCTCGAGCATGCGTCTACCTGATTGGCCGGCGGAGAACCACTCGGCGCAGGGAATGCCGAACCCTTGTTTCTTTCGGTGGACGAATTCCTGCGGAAAGGTTTGGCCCAGAACTTTTTTCAAAAGATATTTGCGCGTTGGATTGCTCGAGCCGTTTCGCCGCGAACGCTGGTTAACGGGCAGGCTGGTGGCTAGTTCGATAACGCGCAAATCGACCAGGGGTGTTCGCACTTCCAGTCCGTGATACATACTCGCGACATCGACTTTGGTAAGAATATCGCACGGCAAATAAGTCTGAGTGTCGAGATATTGTGCGTAAGACAGCCGGTCGTATTTTCGGGCTTTTGCGTCAGCTTCTTCAAAAAGTTCACAGCCGCGATCTGCCAGCCCCTGAAACTCTTCGAGCCAAAGTGCGCGGCGTTCCCGCTCGCGCAGATAAAGAAAGTTCGATTGCCAATCCGACAGCGTATTAAGAGTGCCATCGGCAAAGTATCTGCGAACCGCTTTGCGTACGTACCAAAAAGCGGCGCGCAGATGTAAATTGCGTGCCGAGTGGCCGGCTTGGTGAAGCAAGCTCATGTTCAGCCACCACTCGTAAGTCGGATAACCGGCAAAGCCTTCGTCACCGCCATCGCCCGACAGAACCATCGGCACATGCTGCCGCGCCAGCCGCGAAACGTACCAGGTAGGGACCGCAGAGCTGTCGCCGAAAGGCTCGCCATAGTGCGCCACCAAATCGGGAAGGATCTGCAACATGTCCTCGCGGACGATCTCAGTGCGCAGCTCGATGCCGCAACGTTCCGCGACCTGTTCAGCGTACTGCAGTTCTGAGTACTGCTTTTCCTCAAATCCAATCGAGAATGCCTGCACTGGATGTTTGAGGATGCGGCTCATCTGTGAAGCAACCAGAGAAGAATCTATGCCTCCTGAGAGAAAGACGCCGAAGGGGACGTCGCTGACCAGGTGCGCTTTGACCGAATCGTGAATAACTTCCTCAGCGCGTTCCAACCATTGATTGTCAGTGAGACCGCTTTGAGCTTCAAAGGAAAGGTCCCAGTAGCGAGTCGGGCCTGACACGCCGCCATTGAAATCCACAACCATGTATGACGCCGGCGGCAGCTTGAATGTGTCTTTGTAGATGGTGTGCGGCGTCGGGATATATTGGAACCGCAAAAAGAGTTCGACCGCATCCAGATTGCCGGCGGGCGGCGCGTCATCTACCTTTCTGAGGGCCGCCAACTCTGAGGCGAAAGCGAAGTAGCCGCCGCCAACTCGGTAGTAAAGCGGCTTGATTCCAAAATGATCTCTGGCCAGCAGTAACCGGCGATTTCGAAAATCGGCGAGCGCAAACGCGAACATGCCGCGAAATCTCTTGACGCATTCCGGTCCCCATTCTTCGTAACTGCGCACGACAACTTCAGTATCGGAACGTGTTTCAAACGTATGACCCTTCTGCTCAAGCTCGTCGCGCAATTCGTGAAAGTTGTACATCTCGCCGTTGTAGGTCAACCAGATCGTCTCGTCCTGATTCGGCATTGGCTGTTGTCCCGTTTCGGGATCGATGATCGCCAGCCGGCGATGCCCCAACGCAACAGAGTCACGGCGCAGAAAGCCCACGCCATCCGGGCCGCGATGGGCAATGGCTTTGGTCATACGCTCGATCTCACCGTCGCGTAACGGCTCAGACCAGCGAATAATTCCGGCTATTCCACACATAGTGCTCGGACGTCTATTACTTCGTTCTCCCGAAGAGCGTTCTGGCTACATATTTGAGCTTGAATGCGATGGAAAATCAACGCGTCAGAGGCATTGAAGGTGATTTAGACGACTACGGCAGCTCAATTCTCAAGCGCTTGGCTAACAGTGGTTGCCAGAATCCTATAGCCAGCAGCATTCGGATGACTCTCGGTCGACGAAGGATAAATCTGTTGCCGGTTGGCGATTGCGTTCTGAAGACCGGGCAACGCATCGACGCAACGAATTCCCGATTCCTTGCACCGGGACTCGACTTCGTAGCGCGCCCGCTTCTCCATGTCAACCATCCGGGCGTAGGTGCCGGTCAACCTGGTTTCTCGTTGCATCAGGTCGGCATAAACCAATTCTTTGGTTGGAATCAGCAGCACCAATAATTTTACGCCCGCCTGATCTGTCCGCTGGTGTGTTCTCTTGAGTGCTTCCGTCGTGATGCGCAATCCTTCGCCAACGCGCGGGTCGTCGAGGTCGAGACCTGTCAAGCGATAGGCACTCGTAAACACGGTACGAATGCCGGCGTCCTCGCAGACCGCGCCATGCTCCGGATAGGCCTGCGCCCATGCCTTATCGATCTGATAATCAACGTCAGTCGCGCCGGGCCACCACCCGATGCGATTCAACAGGCGTCCAATGGCAGAGTGCTCTCGCAACCAGAAGCTCCAACCCGCCGGCGAAGAGCGGCCATATTGATTGTGGAAGTTCTTCTCTTCGTTCCAGTAGGACTTTGCTCTGGTGCCAATGGTGTCATCGTTGAGTTCACCCGCGGCCTGAGGACGGCGAAGTTCTTTGTAGGTGTCCCGTGCATAAGTCATCGCATAGGCGTCGTACAAATCATTACCGAAATAAAGTCCTACGACGATGACCTTTGGCGAAAAGCCAAGAGCCTTGTCCGTTAAGATCCAATATTGAATTGGCCCGTATCCGCCCACGCCCATGTTGTAGACCGACTGTCCGGAAAGTATTTCGAGTTGCTGTGGCCACGCATCAGCCGCATGCACGTTGATGCCCCACGTCTGTGAGTTCCCCTAAAGCCACGATGTCCGATTGTGCGGGGACAGACGCATTTCGAAATCCATTTGCGTCATGACCCGTGGTGTAAGGAACCACGCGAGTGCCGAGTTGAGGGTCGTCGACCGTTTGTGCGGTCATCTGGTCGCCGAGCCGGACTCTCTCTACAATTCGTAGCCCCATCTCAGTGGCGCACAAACCCACTACCAATCCAAATAAGACTGTTAGCCCCCTGAAAAAGACGAGCCGACGCGCGCGTTGGCTTCGCTCGCCGTTGTTGTTGGCCGGGGAATTCTTCGGCGAGGCCTTCATTCCGGTAGAGTCATCGTGCCGCTGGATATGAACAAACAGAAATACAGAACGCTCACGCCCCCTGGCTGATTGGCTTGCGACCCGTCACGCAGAGGTAAGGAGCTAGAGGCGCGGTGCCGCCATCAAACCTGCCCCATCGCCGCATTCGATAGTCCACGCTGTTGCGCGCCCGCGTAATTGTCGGAAGGAGCCGCGGCGCGAGGCGCGGCCAGCGCGGGTAAATCGGCCACGCCACGATATCCAACGAAAACACGCCGACGTAATGCCCTTCGATTCCTTCCAATCCGAGTTCTTTATATGCCGCGATCAAGTCACGTTTGCCGAGTGGGTAATGTTTGGCCAATAACTCGGGCTGCCAGATCCACGACATCAGGCCATGGATCGACTTAAGGTTGGGCACTTCCGTGAATAGCACACCACCGGGGTTGACAAGTTCCAACAGTTTCGACAGAACCTCGACGGTATCCGTAAAGTGCTCCACCATTCCCAACGAGTAGACAAAGTCGTAGCGGCCCACTTCGTCAGCGTTGACATTAAACAAGTCCCCGCAGAAAACTTTTCCGGGCACACCCGCCGCCGCCAACTGGCTACGGGCCAGCTCGCAACCCACCTCAGAGTAGTCAAGCCCGGCGACCGCCGCGCCCGTCTTCAGCCCTACATAGGGCAGCCAGATCGAATTGCCGCAACCAACCTCCAGGATCGAGGCTGGCTTACTTCGTTCCATTTCCGCGACCAGCGCCCGCGTCAAGGCGATCGAACCATAATCGGAGGGCTCCGACCAAGTTTCTGCCGGCCCGGCGGTTTGGTAACGGCTGTCCCAATGTTCTATTCCTGCCAGGTCGACTTGTCCCATAAATCTCTTCCCGCGGTTTGTGC
>WNFB01010656.1_pt1 | contig 10099 bp, 8 predicted proteins | sample 5400501 | NCBI WGS metagenome assembly WNFB01 (sample SAMN13153341, study PRJNA577476) | soil metagenome | isolation source: 200 cm saprolite under Douglas fir tree site 2 hole 1 | place: USA:California | collected 2015-04-18
GGTGGATCGAGGAGCCCACGAGCCCCGACGACGCGCTCGGCCACGCGGCCATTGCCAGGGCGATCGCGCCCATCGGGGTCGCCACCGGGGAAGCGTGCGCGAACCGGGTGATCTTCAAGCAGCTCCTCCAGGCGAAGGCGATCAAGTTCTGCCAGATCGACAGCTGCCGCGTCGGGGGCGTGAACGAGGTGCTCTCGATCCTCTTCATGGCCGCCAAGTTCGGCGTCCCCGTCTGCCCCCACGCGGGCGGCGTCGGCCTGTGCGAGTACGTGCAGCACCTCGCGCTCTTCAACTACATCGCGATCAGCGGCACGTTGAAGGACCACGTCCTGGAGTACGTGGACCACCTCCACGAGCACTTCGTGGACCCCGTGCGGATCAAGAACGCCCGCTACCTCGCCCCCGAGGCGCCGGGCTACAGCATCACGATGAAGCCCGCATCGCTCGACGATTACGAGTTCCCGGGGGGCCGGGCGTGGAGAGGCTGATAGCCGATCCCTCCTTATGAGGGTGAGGGGTGTGGGGAGAGGGGCAGGGGTGAGGGGTGTCCTGGCGGCTTTCATCCTGTTGGGTGCCGCGCCCGAGGGCCCGCGCATCACCCCCTACCTGCGCCAGCAGCTCGACCGGGCGTGGGCGCAGGACGACGCGCGCCGCGAGCGCTTCGCCGCCGTGCGCAGCGAAGCGGACCTCATCGCGCTCCAGGGCGAGCTGGGCCTCAAGGTCCTCGACCTCATCGGCGGCCTGCCCGCGGAGCGCACGCCGCTGAACGCGCGCGCCGTCGGGACGATCGCCGGCGACGGCTACCGGATCGAGAAGGTCGTCTTCGAGAGCGTGCCCGGCTTCCACGTCACCGCGCTTCTCTACGTTCCCGAGGGCCCGCCGGGACCGAAGCCCGCCGTGCTGCTCGCCTGCGGCCACTCGCCCGCCGGCAAGGCCTACCCACCCTACCAGGAGATCGCGATCCGCCTCGTGCGGCGCGGGTACGTGGTCTTGTGCTGGGACCCGGTGGGCCAGGGCGAGCGCAGCCAGTTCTGGGACGCGGCGCGCGGCCGCAGCCGCTACAACCTCGTGTGCGGGGAGCACGCGGTGCTCGGCAACCTCGCCGTCCTGGCCGGAGCGAGCCTGCTGCGGTGGGAGGTGTGGGACGGGACGCGGGCGGTGGACTACCTCCTCACACGGAGCGAGGTCGACGGGCGCCGCATCTCGATCACGGGAACCAGCGGAGGCGGCTTGCAGGCGGCATGGATCGGCGCCCTCGATACGCGCATCGCGGTCGTGATCCCGTCGTGCTACGTCACGTCGCTGCCGATGCGCATGGCCAACCGCATCTTCGAGGACCCCGACACCGATCCGGAGCAGGACCCGTATGGTCTCGTCTCGGCAGGCATCGACCATCCCGGGCTGCTCCTGCTCGTCTACCCGCGCGCCCTGTTCGTCGCCTCCGCCGTGAAGGACTTCGTGCCCATCGAAGGCGCGCGCAAGACGTTCCGCGAGGTGGCGCAGATGTACCGGCGCTTCGGCCACGGAGACCGCGCGGCGATGGCCGAGGGCTACCACGAGCATCGCTACTCGATCGAGAACCAGGAAGCCGCCTTCGCCTTCCTGGACCGGTTCAACGGACAGCCCGCGCGGGAGGGGCTGGCGGCCGAGGCAACGCGCCCGCCTGAGGAGCTGCGCTGCACGCCCACGGGGCAGGTGCGGGTCGACCTGCCCGGCCGCTCGCTGATGGAGTTGATCCGCGACTACTACCACGAGAAGCGGGCGACGAAGAGCCTCGACCTGGCCGCCCTCTATCGGGTCGGCCCGCCACCGGCCCTGACGAGCTGGGAGGCCGCCGGAACCGAGCGGACCGGCGACGTCGTGAGTGACCGCTACCGACTGCGCTACGGCGACGGCCTGGTGATGCCGCTCGCACACGTGCATCGGGCGGGCGCGGGGCCACAGCCGGTGCGGCTGGAACTGTCGTACGACGGGACGCCGGGCGCGGCCGAGCCGCCGCCGGACGGCTGGGGCGTCGTCAGGTTCGACGCGCGGGCCCTCGGAGAGAACCGGATGCGCTACAAGGCGGCGTCGATCGACGACCCGGAGCTGACGAAGCTCGACGAGGAGGCCGCCTACGTGAGCCCCCTCTCCGGCGTCCTCGCCAACTACGCGTACAACGCGCTGCTCACGGGGCGGCCGTACTTCCTCGAGCTGATCGAGGACGCGGAGATCGCCGGCCGCTTCGCCCGCGAGAAGCTCGGCGCATCCCGGGTGGCGGTCTCGGGCCGCGGGCCCGCGCGCACGTGGGCCGCGGCGGTCGCCCGCGCGGTCCCCGGGATCGAAGCCGGTCCGGGGACGGATCCCTCCCTCCTCGACTGGGCGCGCCGGGTGGAGGGCCTGCAGGAGAGCTGGCCCATCCATGAGCTTCTGCCCGCTGGCGCGTACGTGCGTTAGCGTCCACCACGCTGGACAGGGCTGTCCCGCGATTGTGACGATTCCGCCGGACCGGCGCCGCGTTCACAACGAGATTGCGGCGGCACTGCTCTTGCTTGTGCCGCGAGGCGTAGGACGCGGCACGATTTTCACTCGCTCGATCGAGGAGGCTCACGCATGATCCATCACCGCTTGCTGGCGGCGCTCGGCGTCGTCGCTGCCTTCGGAAGCGTCGTCCACGCCCAGGAGTCGTCGCCGTTCCACAACGCGATCTCGTTCAGCGTCGGCCTTGCGTCCGGCTCCGACGGCGGCGGCCGCGATTTCCGAGGAGGGTTCGACGGCCGCGGAGGCTTCGGGCAGGGCTCCACCGGCGGAGTGCTCGGCGGGACGCTACTGCGCGACCTGAGCGACCGCGTGGCTTTCGAGGCCTCCGGCGCCTACCTGGATCGCGGCGCCAGCCACGACGTGAGCGCGATGGGCCAGCTTCTCGTGACGCTCATCGACGGCGGCAAGGCCGTGCCGTATCTCTCGGCGGGCGGGGGCGTCTACCACCAGGAGTCCCAGGACCGATGGGTCACGCCCGCGGACATCCGGCCCGCCCGCGGCCCGCGCGGCCAGGGCCGTGACGCGGAGCCCCGGACGACGGCGCCGTCGAGCCTCGAAAGGGTCCGTTCGACCGATCCCGCCCTGAGCTTCGGCGCCGGAGTTCGCCTGGACCTGGGTCCCCGGTTCTACGCGCGCCCCGACGCGCGCTTGATGCTGGTGATGGGCAACGGCCGCAACCAGACCTTCGGCCTGTTCACCTTGAATGTCGGCTGGAGGTTCTAAAGCGTAGTGCGTAGGGGGGGACGCTGCGTCGCGTCCCCCCCTTAGGACCCCCCCGCTCGCTCCGCGGGAGTGAATCCCGCTACGCTCGCAGCCTAGTGACTCGGCACCACCGGGAGCACCAGCGCCGAGGGGTGGTCCTTGTCGGTGTAGATCGTCTGGTGCGCCTTCACCGTGCGCGTGGCCCCGGCGATCGGCTCGCCGGTGTTGTGGTTGCGGTCGAAGCGAGGGAAGTTGCTGCTCGAGACGTAGAGCCGAATGCGGTGGCCCGCCTTGAACAGGTTGCTCGTCGCCCACAGATCGATGGGCAGCTTGTAGACCTTGCCCGGCTCGAGCCGCGCCGCCGACGCGGTCGACTCGCGGTAGCGCCCGCGCACGACGCCGTCGGTGAGGAACCGCGCGTAGCCGGTCTCGTCCACGTCGGCGAGCACGGCGGTGAAGTCGGTGTCCACGGCCGAGGTCGACGCGAACAGCTCCAGCGTCAGCCAGCCGGTGGCTTCCACGTCACGCACCAGCGGCGGCGTGGAGAAGACGAGCACGTCGGGGCGCCCGCCGAGCGACCGCTGGTCCGCGGGCCCGGGAGGGACGATGTCGCCGCAGCACAGCCGGCCACCGAGGGTCGGCGCGGGGTTCTCGGGGTCGTAGTCGTAGCTCTGCGGCGGCGCCTTGCCCGGAGACTTCTCCGCCAGCAATCCCTCCTCGCGGCCTGAACCGGGCTGCAGATAGTATCGCGTGGACCGGGCGCGGGCCGGCGGGAACTCCGTCTCGTCGCGCCAGGCGTTCTCCCCCATCACGAACACGCGCACCGGAGGCTTCGTCGCGAACTCGTTGGCGACGCCCTTCAGCGCGTAGTCCATCCAGCTCCGCAGCGTACTCGTCGAGTCCAGGACGGCGTCGCGGCCGAACGTGACGTCCCCGATCTTCCCTTCCGGCGACGTCGCCGCGTGCGCCCACGGCCCGAGCAGCAGCCGCTGTCCGTCGCGGGCCTCGGGAGTGGCCGCCTTCGCCTTCAGGCCAAGGTAATTTTCGATCGAGCCCCGCAGGAAGAGGTCGTGCCAGCCGCCGCCGTGCAGCGCCTTCACCGTCATCTCGGAGTAGTGGTCGGAGACCTTGACCTTGCGCCAGTAGTCGTCGCTCGTCTCGTGGGCGATCCAGTCGCGGAAGTAGGGCGCGACGTCGGCGGGCGCGGGCAGGTCGAGGAGCGGGTAGGCCGAGAGCGGCGAGGTGCGCTCCCAGTCGAGGAGCCGCTTTTGCTCCCTCTCCTGCGCCTGCCGCCGGAGCGTGTCGATGGCGAGGCCCGACGACCAGGACGTGGCGAACCACTGCATCAGCGCGCCGTGCTGGTACGTCCAGCCCTCGTAGTACTCGGAGGCGGTGACGTAGGGGAAGATCGCGACCAGGTGCGGGGGGTGGGCCGACGCGGCCAGCATCTGCGTCGCGCCCACGTAGGACCCGCCCCACATGCCGACCAGTCCGTTGGAGTACGGCAGCGCGGCCGCCCACTCCACGGCGTCGTATCCGTCCTCCGCCTCGTGCCGGAACGGATAGAACTCGCCCTCGGAGTCGAAGCGGCCCCGCACGTCCTGGCGGATCACCACGTAACCGGCGGCGGCCAGGGCGCGGGCCTCGCCGATGCCGCCCTTCCGGTCGTAGGGCGTTCGCTGGAGCAGCGTCGGGAAGCGGCCGTCGGCCCGGGGGCGGTAGATGTCCGCTACGAGAGCGACGCCGTCCCGCGTCTTCATCTTCACGCCAACCTCGACCTGGAGGCCGTCGGGCTCGGCGGCCCTCCCGGCCCCGGTGCGCGCGGACGTGATGGCGAGCGCCACGGCGCCCGCGAGGACGAGGCGGACTGCGATGTTCATTCCTTCCTCCCGGCGTAGACTCTGTGTGTGGCCCACGATGATATCGGGAGACTGGCCCGACTGCACGCGGAGATGACCACGTGGCGTCACGACCTCCACGCCCATCCCGAGATCGCGTTCCGCGAGCATCGCACCTCGGAGCGCGTGGCCGCGCTTTTGGCGGGCTTCGGGATGGAGGTCCATCGGGGCCTCGCGGGAACGGGAGTCGTGGGCACGCTGCGCCGCGGGGGCGGACGGAAGTCGATCGCGCTCCGGGCCGACATGGACGGCCTGCCGATGGAGGAAGCCAACGAGCTTCCGTACCGCTCGCAGGTCCCGGGCGCGATGCACGCGTGCGGCCACGACGGGCACATGGCCATTCTGCTGGGGGCGGCCCGCGAGCTCGCGGAATCGGGTCGCTTCGACGGCACCGTGCATTTCGTCTTCCAGCCCGCGGAGGAGAACGAAGGGGGCGGGCGGGTGATGGTGGAGCAGGGGCTCTTCGACCGCTTCCCCGTCGACGCCGTCTTCGGCCTGCACAACTGGCCGGGCCTGCCCGCCGGACACTTCGCCGTGCGGCCGGGGCCGGTGATGGCCGCCTTCGACGTGTTCGAGGTGAAGCTGCACGGCCGTGGCGCCCACGGCGCGATCCCCCACCTCGCGATCGATCCGGTGGTGGCGGCGGCGGAGATGATCGGCGCCTTCCAGACGATCGTGAGCCGCAACGTCTCGCCGGTGGAGGCGGCGGTCGTCAGCGTGACGCAGGTCCAGGGCGGGGAGACCTGGAACGTCATCCCGGAAGAGGTGCGGCTGCGCGGGACCACGCGCTACTTCCGGCCCGCCGTCGGCCGCGTCGTGGAGGACGGTCTGCGCCGGATCGCGGCCGGCGTCGCGAGCGCGTTCGGCGCCGCGGCCGATGTGGACTACGAGCACCGGTACCCCGCCACCGTGAACGAGCCGGCGGCCACCGCGATCGCCGCACGGGTGGCGGCGGAAGTCGCGGGCCGCGAGCGGCTCGCCCCCGACCTGGCGCCCAGCATGGCTTCGGAGGATTTCGCCTTCATGCTGCAGGCGCGGCCCGGGTGTTATGTCTGTCTCGGCAACGGTCCCGCCGACCACGGCCGCAACCTCCATAGCCCGCGCTACGACTTCAACGACGCGATCCTTCCCGTCGGCGCCGCTTACTGGGTGCGGCTCGCGGAGACGATACTAGCGGGTTAGAGCCTCCCCTCTCCCTGAAGGTAGAGGTTGGAGGAGCTGAGCCCTCCCCTCTCCCTGGAAGCAGAGGTTGGAGGAGCCCTCCCCTCTCCCTGAAAGGGAGAGGGACAGGGTGAGGGTTGAACATGAGCATCGCGCTGCCCGAAGCCATCCAGGTCCTCCGCCGTACTCCCGCGACGCTGCGGGTGCTGCTGTCTGGGCTCGGCGACGAATGGCTCGCCGCCGACGAGGGGCCCGATACGTTCACTCCGCGCGACGTGATCGGCCACCTGATCTACGGCGAGGAGACGGACTGGATCCCCCGCCTGCGCATCATCCTCGAGAGCGGCGAGCGCCGGCCTTTCACGCCGTTCGACCGCTTCGGCTTCAAGGAGAAATACGGCCGGCTACCGATCGACGATCTGCTCCGCCGCTTCGCCGCGCTCCGCGAGGACAACCTGGGCCAGCTCGAGGCCCTCCGCCTCACCCCGGCGCAGATGGAGCTTCGCGGGATGCACCCCGAGCTGGGGACGGTCACGCTCGCGCAGCTCCTCGCGACCTGGGTCGGCCACGACCTGACACACGTCTCGCAGGTCGTGCGCGTCATGGCGAAGCGATACCAGGACGCCGTCGGCCCGTGGCGCGCGTACCTGCGGATCCTGCAATAGACCTCATTCGAGGACTACGGGAGTTCCCGCAGGGCCCGAGTGGCTGGGGGAGCTCCTCCCGGAAGACAGGACGGCTCAGCCAGGCTCTGGTCGAGTTCGAGACAGCGCTTCGATCCTTCCCCAACCGGTTCCGGGCTGTGGCAGGGGTAGCCAGGGCCTTCCCGCCAGAGGTCGCCCAAGCCAGGGCCGAACTCGCGGCCAAGTGATCTAGGGCGCGCTCACCGCGGGGCCGACGCCCTTGGTGGCGAAGGTCCCGAAGAACGCGTTGCGGTCCTTGTACTCCCAGCTCATCCCGAGGTCCGCGTAGCGGAAGACCTTGGAGTAGCCCTGGGTCACGTTCGTGATCCATGGGAAGGGCGCCACGTTGGTGAGGCTGATCCGCTTGCCGGGATCGCCGTGGGGAGCGCCCGGGTTGACCTTCTCCACGTCGATGTTCTCGATGTCGAAAGAGAGGGTGCGGCCTGCGGAAATGTCGAACCGCGCGCTGTCGCCATTCAAGGTCAGCGACATGGGCGCGAACTGCGGCGGCTTGAAGCCCCGCACTTCCTTCGTACCCAGCAGGCCCCCGAGCAGCGATGGCATCACCCGTCGCTGCGGCGCAGTGGCCTTGTCGTCGATGTACACGGTGAGGTGGTCCATGTCCCCGGAGACCATGGAGCTGACGACCTTCTTTCCCTGCGGGGAACGCATGACGATAGCAAGGTTCAGCCCGTCCAGGCTCTCCGCGCCGATCCGTCCCTTGTCGATGTGGAGCACGATGACCCCATCGCAGTGTCCTTCGCTCGGGAGCACCACGTTGGCCCCGCATGAACAGCTCACGTGGCAGGCGCAGGTGTCGTAGTACTTTCCCTGCACGTCGTAGGTCGGGCCGGCCTCTGCGCCCCAAACCACTCCGCTCACGGCCAGGGTGAGGGCCGCCACCCCACCCCACAACGACCTTGCTCCTAGAGTCATGGCTTCCACCTTTCGGTTGTCGTCTCTTTGGACGTCTCGTCATGAGCACGGGGCGCCGCCCCGACGACGCGATTCACTTCCGCTTCGAGCGCGGCAAGCCGCGTGACGCCGCGCTGCGCGAGGCGGACGGTTCCACCGGCGTCGAAGAGGAGCGTCGTCGGGAGGGACCCGTCCCATTCGGCGTCAAGGGAGCGCAGCACCGGGTCCGCCGGTTCGGGCGCGGCGAGCAGGCAGCGGCCCGGCACTCCGCCGCTCTCCTCGAGGACGCGCGCCGCGGCCTGAGCCTCGGACGGCTCGTCGAGGGCCACCGTGACGACATCGAGCCTCTGGTCGCCGACGTGGCGCAGGTACGCAGCCAGACGCGGCCACTCCGCCCGGCAGGGGACGCACCAGCTGGCCCAGACGTGCACGAGCAGCGGCCAGCTCGCGGGAGGTGACCGTGGTCAGTTTGGTGCGCGCGGCGGCGATTCCAGCAAGCGACGCTAGGCAGACGAGGGGCAACATGACGTCCCTGACCGTCCTCATCGGGCCTGGGCGACGAAGGTCCGCGCCCCGCTCAGCTCCGGCCGCGAGGAGCTGTCTCACTGAGCCTAGAAGGCCGCGTAGTGCGCGCGAGTCCCCGCCCGGTTGCACGCCCGGCTGGCCGTTCGGGCCGCGCCCAGCAGCCTCAGGTAACGGCCCCCAGGTCACGCTCATGGCGCGTCTCCTCACCAGGGAGTCTATGCCCGCCTACAGGCTTCAGTCTAGCGAGGCTGCGGCCGTACGCGTGCTCCAAGGGGACGGCAGGACACGGCGAGCGGCGATAACGAGGGGCCGCGTCGATCAGGAGGCCGGCGGCGCTCCACTCGCCCGGCCGCTCCTGATAACCTCCAACGCGCGAGATGAGCCCGTCGAGAGCCTTTGCGCAGAGGAACACGATCGTGAAGAAGAGAAGGAACCGCCAGCCCGCGCGCCAGCCGTTCGGGCCGATGAAAAGGGCCCTCGCGCGGCGGGGGCTCGACACGGCACGATTCTAGAGGATTCGCCATGAAGATCCTGTTCGTCGCCTCCGCCTTTCTCGCGCTCGCGCCGTTGGCCCGTGCGCAGAGCTTCGCCGTCGGCACCGCCCGCGCCGAGCGCGGGCACGCCGCCACCGGCTACATCGAAGTCCCGGCGGCCGTCGATCCCGCCACCAGCATTCCGGTGGTCGTCGTCCACGGAGCGCGGCCGGGCTCGGTGCTCGCGATCGTGTCCGGCGCCCACGGAACCGAGTACGCCTCGATCATCGCGGTCGAGCGGCTCATTGGCGCCCTCGATCCCCGCGAGGTTTCCGGCACCGTCATCCTCATACCGCTCGTGAATCGGGCCTCGTTCGACCAGAAGGTCGTCCACGTCAACCCGGTCGACGGCAAGAGCATGAACCGCTTCTACCCCGGGCGGAGCGACGGGTCCCAGACCGAGCGTGCCTCCTACCTCATCACGAAGCAGGTCGTCGAGCGGTGCGACCACCTGATCGACCTTCACGGCGGCGATCTCGACGAGAGCCTGCGGCCGTACAGCTACTGGACGAAGACCGGGCGGGACGAGCAGGACCGCATCTCGAAGGAGATGGTGCTGGCCTTCGGGCTCGACCACATCATCGTCTCGGCCGACCGGCCCCCGGACCCGGCCGCGTCCCGCTATCTCGAGAACACGGCCACGACCCGCGGCAAGCCCTCGATCACGGCCGAGGCCGGCCATGCGGGAACGGTCGAGCCCGAGGACGTGGAGGCGCTCGTGCGGGGCTGCCTCGGCGTCATGCGCTACCTCAAGATGCTTCCGGGCGCGGCGGAGCCGGTGGCGAGCCCGGTGTGGATCGAGAGCGTGCTCACCGTCGCCAGCGACGAGGCGGGCATCTTCTATCCGCTCGTCAAGCGCGGGACCTACGTCGCCGCCGGCATGCCGCTCGGCTACGTCACCGACTATTTCGGCAAGAAGGTCTTCGAGGCCAAGGCCCCCGCGGCGGGGGTGGTGCTCTACATCTGCAGCGTGCCGAGCATGGCCAAGGGCGCCGCCATCGCGAACGTGGGCGTAGTCAAGGCGGGGAGCTAGCGTGAAGCGTCGCGAGTTCGTCAAGGCGGCAGCGGCTCTGGGCGCCTTTCCGGCATGGGAGGCCCAGGTCCCGGCCCCGCGGCCGGCGGACCGTCTCGACCAGGGCCCCTTCACGATCGACCAGGACGA
>WNFB01007004.1_pt1 | contig 10098 bp, 5 predicted proteins | sample 5400501 | NCBI WGS metagenome assembly WNFB01 (sample SAMN13153341, study PRJNA577476) | soil metagenome | isolation source: 200 cm saprolite under Douglas fir tree site 2 hole 1 | place: USA:California | collected 2015-04-18
CTACCGCCGTAGTCGAGACAGAGACAGGCGATCTGATTGGAGTTGAGCACCGCATCCCAGAAGACGCCATCCGCGAACAGTTTTTCTGTAAGGAAATCGTGCAGGCGGTAAAGGCCAACAGCTGCAAGAGCGGTCTAGTTCTCTGTGGAGATATGCATGTGGATTTTTTGAAAGAACTGCTACACAAAGAGGGCTACAAAACGGAGACCAACCATGATCTCATCCCCCAAAAGCTTTGGCTGTAGGAGCCGGACACCGCACCCCTGTGGTTCCAGGCGCGTTTTTTTGCGCTCCGGATGGTCTTGCGGAGGCTACGGAATCTGACTTTCTTTAGCTCTTTCTAACCTCTAGCATCCAAACGACTTATTTACGCCTTGACAAATAGTATCTTCGTGGTATAATGGTTTTGTACTTTGGGCACGACTTTTTAACCTGCTTGCCCCGATCTTAGAGGGGAGCCTTGAAGGGTCAGTGCCGTACCGCTTATGTTTGCCCGCCGCGCGGTCCCTCACAATCCTCCGCTATACGTTTACCCTGCCTGCCCCGATCTTGGAAGGGAGCTACAAAAGGTCACTGACCACAAGTCACACTCTTTGCCCTCTCTTTCTTTTCAATTACCAATCAACCTTTGTGAGCCCCTCGTAACTCATTGAAAACACAGCTACTTTAAGCCATTTAGAATCAACACTTACACAATTTTTCGCCGTAACCCCTTTAGAAGCAACACTTACAAAAAAGGTGGGGGAGGGGGGTTAGTAGGATTTCTAACAGAGACCTCCCTAAGAAGACTTTAAGTACCGTGTAATGAACACGTCTCACACTGTAGGCGAGGGAGTGCCAAGTCTCCTGTGACGCGGAACACAATTCAATGTGACGACTGAACGGTGCTCGTCTCTCGTGGAATGGCGAAAATGGACACGGCATGCGCTCGGAAGTCGCACTCCCAGGGCGCCGAACTCCTTACCCGTGAAGCCGTTGATCGAGATGGAGAGAAAGACGCTCACTCAAGGGAGAAATCCACAGGGCGGCGAGGATTCCGGTGAAGACATCCATCGTGTAGTGGGCTCGCAGGATGACAACCGTGGCGACTTCAAAAAGGACAATCAAGATGGCCGTTGAAGTCAGCCATTTGCGGTGGAATCGCGACAGTTCCAAAGCGCCAAAGACGGCGATTGCCGTATGCCCGGAAAAGAAGAAGTCATTGGCAACGTGATAAGTCACCAGGAGCGAGGGGAACCCCGGATAGTGCCAAATCATTCCCGCCGGCACGGGGAGGGAGCACAGAGCTTGTAGGAGCTGGCGGAGGGCCATCAGCAAGACCAAACCGAGGAAAGGGCGAACGCTTCCGCCGATCAGCCAACTTCCCAAAAGGAACAGGCCGAGCGCGTCAATCAGCGCGGAACTCACGATCAGCAATCCATTTGCGGCCCCGGAATGCTGGGCGAAGTAGGAATTTAGTCCTGCCGTCAGATTGTGCAACGCGTCGCCGATGCCAGTGGCGGGAGCCGTTCGTGCGCCGATCAGGGATTGCGTCCAGAACCAAAGCACGAGAACAATGCCTGTTACGACAAAGCGAAAAAGCGCAGTGCGCCAGCGCCGCGAGTTTTCGGCGGGTTTCATGACTCGAGATTCGCCGTCAGTGCCAATTCAAAACTATCGCTGGGTCGCACGCTGCGTCATCTCTAGCGCCAATTCACGAGCTTTTCGCAAATCGAGCTTTCCGGTACCAAGATACGGCAATTTCTCGATGCGTAGGAACTGATCCGGCCGCGGCCGCCATAGCGCCGGCAAATCACTTTTTCCCAGTTTCTCCAGGCACTGCTCCAGCGGCTCTTCCTCCAACGTGTGCAGCACGACCAGGCGCTCGCCTTTTTTCTCGTCGGGGACGGCGGTGACGACGAACGACTGTTCCGTCGCACCCGCCAACTCCTGCAGCAAGTCTTCCACCTTGATATGCGGCACCATCTCGCCGCCGATTTTGCTGAAGCGGCTCAAGCGGTCGGTAATCCGCAGGAAGCCTTCTTCATCCATTCTCGCAATGTCGCCCGTGTTGTACCAACCGTCTCGGAGCACATCGGCGGTCTTTTCCGGTTTATTCAGATACCCGCGCATGACATTCGGCCCGCGGACCAGCAACAGCCCCGGCTCATCTGGGCCGACCGGCTGCAAAGTCTCGGGGTTCACGATTTTTACCGCCATTCCGGGTAACGGATGACCGATACTGCCGCGCTTTGCCCCCACTTGCCGGAAAGAGGCCGCGCGAAAATCGATCGTATTTACCGTGACTGCCGGCGAACATTCCGTGCAGCCGTAACCTTCGTGGGGCCGGATGCCGAAATGGTCTTCAAACGCTTGCGAAATACGTTCCGGCAATTTCTCCGCGCCCGCCATGACGAAGCGCAAGCTGCCAAAGTCTTCCGGCGCGCACCGGCGTGTGTACGCGTTCAAGAAGGTTGGCGTTGCCAGGAGCATGGTCACCGCATATTTGTTAACGAGCCCCCCGATCACACGCGAATCCAGCGGATTCGGGTGAAAGATAACACCGATGCCGGTCGCTGCCGGCAGGCAGAGTGTCCCCGTGAAGCCGAAGGAATGAAAGAACGGCAGGATTCCCAGAATTCTGTCGTCGGCGTGCAACATGAAAACCTGATTGAGCTGCTCGACATTAGAAGCGATGTTGTAATGCGTGAGGACGACGCCCTTGGGATCTCCGGTGGAACCGCTGGAGAAAATAATCGTCGCAACGTCATCAAGAGATGCACGGCGCTCGCAGCCAGCGAATTTCGCAAGAGCCCGAGCTGGCAAGAAGCAAGCCGCGAGCATGGCGGCAAGCCGTTCACCGAGGCCCGCATCCTTGGCCACGTCTTCGATGAGAATCACTTCGCCCGGCGGCTGAATCTTGACCTTCTCCAGAAAGACCCGCGCCGTGACGACAGTTTTCAGATTGCACTGCTGCGCGCAGGAGGCCAGGGTTTCATTGGAAACCGTGTAGTTCAGATTGACTGGGACTTTGCCCATCAGCATAGCCGCAAAATTCACCAGCGCGCCCGGAACCGAAGGCGGCAGCAGGATGCCCACCATTTCCTGTCCCTGCCAGTGCTTGCGCAATCGTCTCGCCAGGACCACAGTGCCCACGAGCGCGGAGAAATAATTCAGTTTTGGGCGTTGTCCGTCGGCCATGGCGAGCCGGAAAGGATGCCTGCGCGCCGTGTAGGCAAAGGTTTCCGGCAGCGTGTGCATGCGCCTCTTGCGGCGTTCGAACGCTTCCGCGCCAAGATCCTGCACGACGCGGCGCACTTCCTGCGAAGTCGAGGTCGGCGGCAGTGGTTTTCCAAACGTGATGCGCACCGGGTAAGGAATCCTCCGCGGAAACTTCCAAAGAAAACGGCCGCCCGCAAAACTGAAGATCGAACCCCACACGCCGTCCAGATTCACCGGAATGATGGGCACATCCACGCCTTTGACGATGCGCTCCATCCCTCGGCGGAAGGGCATCATCTGGCCGATGCGCGTCATCTGCCCTTCCGGAAAAATGCATACGACTTCGCCGTTTTTCAGCGCCTCCGTGGCTTGGCGCAAGGAGTGAATCATTTCGCGCGGCCCTTGGTCCGACGCAATGGGAATCACTCCCAGAATTTTTGCGAAGGGCCTTACGAACGGATGCTCGTACGAGCCCCGGAACATCAAAAACCGGATCGGGCGGTCAATCGAGGCAATCAAGAGCGCCGCATCGGCCATAGAAACGTGATTTGGCGTCAGCAGGGCCCCGCCGCGTGCAGGCACGTTCTCGCGTCCCACGACGTCCAGCCGGTACAGCGTATGTGTGGCGATCCACAGCAGCAATCGCAGCAGCGAATCGGGCAGCAGCCAAACGACATACGCGGTGGCACCAAACGTCGCAAGTGCCGACCACAGGAAAATTCCGCCAGGGCTCAGGTGTAGGAAATGCGTTGCAGCGTAGTACACTCCGGAAGCAGCACCGATGCCCACAAACGAAAGCCAGTTTGCTGCGCCGATAACGCCGCCCTTCTTGTCTTCCTCAGGGCGATGCTGGATCAATGCGCTGATTGGTACGATGAAAAATCCGCCGAAGAAACCTAGGCCGGCCAGGAGCAGCAAAACGGCTCGGAAAGACAAGTCCGGAATGGCCAGGCAGAGTCCAAGCACCGTCATGCCCATCGAGCCGAGGGGAATCAAGCCGTATTCGATTTTTCCCGCCGAGAGGTATCCCGCCGCAAAGCTGCCGAGGCCGATTCCGATGGCCACGGCCGCCTGAAGAAATCCGCCTTCAGTGGCACGGATGTGCAACACGTCCTGGCCGTAGATGAAAATGTCGAATTGCAGCAGTCCCGCAACGAAGAAGAAGTACGTGTTGCCCAGGACCGCCAGCCACAGCACGCGATCCGCTCGAATCAGTTTCATTGGTGACCACACGTCAATCAACGAGGCGGGATGGAACCTCTTCGACGGGTCTGCGGCAGGCACTCGGCTGATCCCGAAACTCCAAATCAGGCCAATGACGGTAAAGCCGAGAAGCAGCACACCCGAGTAGACTTCGCGCCCATGGAATGCTTCGGCGAGGGACGAACCGCCCATACTGCCCAAAATAATCGCGACAAAAGTGCCTAGCTCGAGTACACCGTTTCCCCAGGAGAGCCTGTCCTGCGGAAGCAGTTCAGGAAGCAAGCCGTACTTAGAGGGCCCAAACAGGGCTCCTTGAGTACAAACAAGAAAAATCGCTGCGAGTGCCAGGACGAGATTGGGTCCGACCAGCGCAGCGGTGGCGAAAAGCATGACTCCCACTTCAAAGACCTTTGTCCAGATCGTGACGCTGCGTTTGCTGAACCGGTCCGCGAGATAACCTCCCGCTAGGGAAAACAGAATGAAAGGAGCGGCAAACAACACTCCGACGAGCAGCTCCATCTGGTCGCGCTGCGTCTTATCTTTCTCGATCGCAAGAATGAGGTAGATAACCAGGAATTTCAGGCCGTTTTCATTAAACGCGCCCTGAAATTGCGTGGCGATGAGGCTCCAAAAGCCCAGCCGCCACTTTTTCTCTGGTTCATTCGGAGAGAAGGTTCCGGGATTTTGCATCCGCGCGCACCAAACTCCTGGACTGGACCCTACCGAGATAGAACGATTCTAACAGCCCTTCTTGCGGGCGTGGTATCCGGGCTGAGATTTCTGTGCTGAAAGCAAGACGCCGTTCCGCGCGTGGCTCCGGCCGATCCCCTTTGCCGCCACGCGAGCAAACGCCGACGTTACGGATTCGAAACCTGGAAGGACAGGCTGTTCTCCCGTTTTTGCTGCCACGTCTTCGACCACGCTTCGTGAACTGGGCTCTCGGCGTAATCGGCGGCAGCTTCCGCACTCGTGAATTCGATGGCATAGACTCCGCTGAAATCCCGGAGCTGGTTGCGCTCTGTTTTCAGCCACACGTTCTTGATGCCGGGAATCTTGCCTGCCATGTCCTTGATGCCGTTGATGGCCTTTTCCCGGTCATAGTTCGAGACGTCATCTCTGAATTTGTACACCACCACATGCAGCACCGTTTTTGGCTGGCTGAAATGGTTTTGCGCGGCAGCGCTGCGCGCGTGCAGCGAGCCTGCGGCAATTCCCGAAACGAATAGCGCCGCGCCCAGCAGAATTCGTGCGACGCGGTTGTAGCTCGGTGTCATCTCTTCCTCCACCTTTCTTCCCCAGGGAAACCTTCGATAGTTTATGTAAGGCACGCGGCGCGAAGCAAATCACAGCAACTCAAAATGAGATTAGCCCGCAAAGAGTTTGACGCCGCCGCCGCCGCGCCGTTACCCTCCCAAGACAACTTGTTCGAATGCAATAGGAGGGAACAAATGCAAAGACGGATTCGCTGGGTGCTGGCGTTCTGCTGGATTTGGATTGGCCCACCGCTAGCGCAGGCCCAAAACTTGGATCCAACCAGCCAGCTCGCGCGCGACATTCTCAAGCAGCTCATCGAAATCAATACCACGGACTCCGTCGGCAACGTGACCACCGCAGCGGAGGCCATGGCCCAGCGGTTGCGCGATGCGGGTTTTCCCGAAAACGATCTCCACGTCGCCGGCCCCAACGACCGAAAAAAGGACCTCGTCGTACGGCTCCGCGGAACAGGCAAGCGCAAACCCATTCTGTTCATCGGGCATCTCGACGTGGTCGAAGCGCTCCGAACCGACTGGACCACCGATCCCTTCGAATTCGTCGAGAAAGATGGGTTCTTCTACGGTCGCGGCACCGAGGATATGAAAGAGGGCGACGCTATCCTGGTCACGAATTTCATCCGCTTGAAAAAAGAAGGCTATCTGCCGGACCGCGATTTGATTCTCGCTTTAACCGCCGACGAAGAAGGAGGCTCTTCGAACGGCGTGGACTGGCTGCTGAAACAGCACCGCGATTGGATCGACGCGGAGTACTGCATCAATTTGGACGGTGGCGAATTCGAAAAAGAAAATGGAAAGCACGTTCTCGCTGCGATTCAGGCCAGCGAAAAAGTCTATGTCGATTTTCAGTTCGAGTCGCTGAATGCAGGTGGCCACAGCTCGGTTCCCACTCCGGATAATGCCATCTATCATCTGGCCGGCGCTCTTGCCCGGTTGCAATCCTTCTCCTTCCCCGTGCGCATCAACGAAATCACGCGCAATTATTTCGAACGCATGGCGGCGTTGACCACGGGGCAGGATTCGGCGGCCATGAAGGCCGTTGCCAAACAACCTCCGGACGCCGCTGCGGTCCAGCGTCTCTCCGAAGTTCCCTATTACAATTCCCTGCTGCACACCACTTGTGTGGCCACCTTGCTCTCCGGCGGCCACGCGCCGAATGCGCTCCCACAAACAGCGCGTGCCAACGTGAACTGCCGCATTTTTCCTGGCGAAGACCCGCAGCAGGTCCTCAAAACCCTCGAACGCGTCGCCAACGATCCCAAGGTCAAAATAAGCATCTTGCAGCAGATGGGTCCGGACGGAAGGGTAGTGCCCGTGGTTCCTGTGCCGCCCTCGCCGCTGCTCCCCGAAGTGACCCAGGCGATGGAAAAAACGCTGAGTGCGGCTTGGCCTGGCGTTCCTCTGGTTGCCACCATGTCCACCGGCGCTACGGACGGTAGAATGACGCGCATCGCCGGGATTCCCACCTACGGCATTTCCTGCATGTTTTTCGACAGGAATGACGACCGCTCCCACGGTAAGGACGAGCGCGTCGGCGTTCAAGACTTTTACGACGGCGTAGCCTTCAACTACAAGCTGATCCGGGAGCTCTCTGCGCCGCGCTAAAGGCTCCCAGAGGATGGGGAAAGCAGCACCCAAACAGAACGGCCCGGAAAAGTTGCCTTCCCGGGCCCAAACTTCGTTCCATCCAAAGAGCTTGCTTATGGCTTGCCGGGTGCTCCGTCGCCCGCCTTGGGATCAGACTGCGCAGCGGTACTCGCAGCGATAGGTTTCGCCGCATCCGCTCCGTAGCGCATCAGGTAAGGCATGAACGGCGTCACTTCGAACGGCATCTTCTCGCGTTCCGCGACCGTGCCCACGGGCTTACTCTTGATCAGTTCCAGCTTGTCATTCCAGGGATCCAGCTTCACGCGCCCGCCGAGCGGGAGCGCCGCAATCATTTGCGGATTCTGCTTCTGGTCCACCGGGGCCGTCGACCTTAGATCGCCAATCACCGGAACACGATTGCCCAGGTGACCGCTGATCAGATTCGGGATCTGTTTCTGCCGCGATTCCAGCGCGGTCAGGAAGAGGCCCGCATTGCCGAGTTGATTCTTATACGGCGAATTGTTCAGGATCTGCATCGCTTTGGCGTTCGCGGCATTTTCCTCTTCGGGGGTCCGCGCGAAGCCAAAATGCCGGAACGTGTCCTTGTCCTCCACTAGCAGATTGTCAAAGAACCCATACGCAGGATCCATGCGATGGCCAAGAACCACGTGGCCCAGTTCATGGGCCAGCATCGTCGCCAGGCTGGCCTCATCCGGCAGCACATCGACTAGGCCGCGGCTCAATACGATGGTATGGCCGATCGTAAACGATTCCAAAGTCGACGTCGTCAGCACGCGACAGCGTACTTCAGGGTCGACATCGATATTGTTGGTCACTTCCAGGTTGTTGACCACCGTATCGAGCACCTTGTCCACTTCACCTTTCGGCGCGATCAAGCCGATTCGCTCAAACCGGTCAATGACGTTATCTTCCGCTTGGCGATCCCAGGAGCGCTGTGCCTGGATGGGGGTAAGGTCATTAGCGGTCTTGGTCTCGTCCAGCACGGGCGTCTCCACCAAGATTTTGCTCAATTCCTGTTCCTGGCTGGCATGTCCGAGGTTATAGCCCCATAGCCGGGTTTGTGCCCGGAAGTCCAGTTTCTTGGTTATGGCGTAGTGGATATCGGATTCCTGGCTGTAAACAAAGGAAGGAAGCCAGAGGCCGGGCTGGACGTTTGTGCGCCAGCTATCGAAGTGGAAGTACCAACTGGAGTGTCCGCTTCCTCCGTAGCCGCCGTTAAAACGCACGATGTTGTAATCCTGATCTTCCACCCAAATGCGCCCCAGGAACCGGCCTTTGCCGGACTTTTCCAGCGGCGTGACGTCGAACACCAGGCAGCGCACTTCCCCCAGGAATTCGCGCCGCACGTAGTCGAACTTGTAGTGCTGCTTGTCGAAGCCGTTGGTGTCAAGGAAAACCATCTGCAGGAATCCACCCGGCACGAACTCCGCCGAGAACGAAAAGAAATTGCCAATCGCGCCGAAAATCTTCTTTCCCTTGGTGTTCACGTCCGTCAGCGACACCAGCGCGACACCCTTCGAAAAGTCCGCACGGCCCAGAAAATATTTGTCGCCCGCAGGGACAAAGCCGAGATCCTTGTCCGGTTTCAGGTTCTGGATGTAGGTCTCGACCAGTGGCGAATATTGCCGGATCGACTGGATGGATCGGTTTTCGTTGGTGATCACGCGGTCGATCACGTCATCCATGGTCCGCGCCTGATCCGCCGGCTTGGGTGCTGCCGCGGCAGCGAGAGTCCCCAGCCCGCCCAGAATCAGGACGAGAATAATTGTCGCTACTCTACGCATTTTCTCTCTCCCCTCAGTATGCCAAACGGAATTCAATTCGCACGCGCGCCGGAAAATCCACCGCTCGGCCATCGCGCTTTGCCGGTTTGAACTTGATCTGTTGCGCCGCTCGGATGGCGGCTTCATCGAGCCCGTGGCCCAGGCCGCTGATGACGTTGTTCACCTGGATGCTCCCGTTCGCTAGGAACACCATGTCCAATACCACGTCACCTTCAATTTTCATACTGCGCCCTTCGGCGGTGTACTGCGGGCGCGGTTTGTCCAGAATGTCAACCGGCGTCGTGGTGCCTTCGCCGCTTAATGTTTTTTTCTTTGGCGCTTCCGTCGCCACCGTCTGATCAGCGAATCCACTGGTCTGCACGGTGCCGTGTTTGCCTGCACTCGGGGGAGGATTCGCTATTCCGTTGCCGAAGCCCGTGCTGGCCACCGTTCCGCGAATTCCTTTATCGCCGCCTGTGCCGTTGCCATATCCAGGTCCACCGGGCAAAGTCGGCGACCCTAGACGATTCACGTTGGTTGCTTTGTTGGGATCTCCCTTGCCGGGTATTCCGTTGGGATCGCCAAAGCCTCCCGTTTGTACTTTGTTTAAAGGAGCTACCACCGTCGCCGGAGCTGCGCTGCCCGTCGACATGACCCCGACCTTCACGTCCTCCTTCGGGCGCTTCGGTCCTTTTGTCTGCATATCCAGCTTTGTTTGATCAAATTGAGGATTCAGTTCCACCGGCTTTACTTCCACCGGCTGCGGCTTGGGCTGCACCGCCTTGGCTGTCAGGAACACGTGCGGCTGCTTTGGATTCAGCTTCACCGGTTCAGGTTTCTCTGGCTTTGGTTCCGGGATAACTTTGGGTTTGACCTTCGGCGGCGGAGGCGGCTCCGGAGCGACAGGAACTAACGTGACCGGCTGCATGAGCTCGGTAGGCCTAAGATTCAGGGCTGTTTTCATTTGCTCTGGGAAAATCAGCGGGATCAGCAAAAGGAACATGACGATGGACACTTGCCCGATCGCGCTCACCCAGATGCGGTCCCAGCGT
>WNFB01021166.1_pt1 | contig 10098 bp, 6 predicted proteins | sample 5400501 | NCBI WGS metagenome assembly WNFB01 (sample SAMN13153341, study PRJNA577476) | soil metagenome | isolation source: 200 cm saprolite under Douglas fir tree site 2 hole 1 | place: USA:California | collected 2015-04-18
ATGAGCCCTGCGAACTGGGAGGATCGAACCTTTTCGCCAATCCGCAGGAACATCTGAGATCGATCTGCGCGGCTTCCTCGGGATCGATCCCGCCGTGCCGTCGGGCTACGAAAACCTGAGCTACACCGTTCGCATCAAGGGCAGCGGCACCAAGCAGGAGTTCGCCGAGGTCCACGAGGCGGTCATGGCGACCTCGCCCAACTTCTACAACATGTCCCGGCCCGTGGCTCTCAAACCGGTCCTGGTTGTCGAGTGATGGGCTCAAGACTGCCGCCTTTGCCAACCTTGCAAAGCTAATCATGCCCGGCACTCGGGTCCGGCTTCGCCGGTCCAAGCACAGGTCCATTGTGCCGGGCGTCCCCACCCTGGAGCAGGTAAGAAAAAAGACGTGGATGGCCGGGACGAAGGCCGGTCATGACGGAATGGAGAATCAATTCACGCGTTCTTCAGTGCCACCCGAAACTCGGCTTCGGTCTTCGACTTCACTTCGTCGAGCGTGACGCCGTCGGCGAGTTCGATCAGCGCCATGCCGTCCTTGCCGTGCTTGTCGATGGTGAAGACCGCGAGATCCGTCACCACCATGTCGACCACCTTCTCGCCGGTCAGCGGCAGGTTGCACTTTTTCAGGAGCTTTGGGCCGTCCTTGGCGGAATGCTCCATCACCACCACCACGCGCTTGACACCCGCCACCAGGTCCATCGCGCCGCCCATGCCCTTGACCATCTTGCCCGGGATCATCCAGTTGGCGAGATCGCCGTTCTGCGCCACCTGCATCGCGCCGAGGATCGATAGATCAATGTGCCCACCGCGCACCATGCCGAACGAATCGGCGCTCGAGAAATAGCTGGTGGTCGGCAATTCGGTGACGGTCTGCTTGCCGGCGTTGATCAGATCGGGGTCTTCCTCCCCCTCATACGGAAACGGTCCCATGCCGAGCATGCCGTTCTCGCTCTGCAGCTGGACGTCGACGCCTTTGGGGATGTAGTTCGAAACCAGCGTCGGAATGCCGATGCCGAGATTGACGTAGAATCCGTCGCGCAATTCCTTCGCGGCACGGGCAGCCATTTGATCGCGGGTCCAGGCCATCAGACTTTCTCTCCGGTTGCGGCCGCGTCGCGCTTGCGCATGGTGCGCTGCTCGATGCGTTTAAGGGCGGTTCCCACTTCAATGATGCGTTTCACGAACACGCCGGGCGTATGGACCTGGTCGGGATCGATTTCGCCGGCCGGCACCAGGTGCTCGACCTCGGCGACGGTGATTTTCGCCGCCGTCGCCATCATCGGGTTAAAATTGCGCGCGGTCTTGCGGTACACGAGGTTGCCGGCGGTATCGCCCTTCCAGGCGTGAACGATGGCGAGGTCGCCGAACAGCCCGCGCTCCATGATGTACTTTTCGCCGTCGAATTCCTTCACTTCCTTGCCTTCGGCGATCAGGGTGCCGACGCCGGTCTTGGTGTAGAACGCCGGAATGCCGGCGCCGCCGGCCCGGATGCGCTCGGCCAGGGTGCCCTGCGGCGCGAATTCCAGCTCCAGTTCGCCGGCGAGGAACTGCTGGGCGAACAGCTTGTTCTCGCCGACATAGGACGAGATCATCTTCTTGATCTGCCGCGTCTCGAGCAACCGGCTCAATCCGATGCCGTCGACGCCGGCATTGTTGGAGACCACGGTGAGGTTCTTCACCCCTGAGTCGCGCAGCGCGTCGGACAAGGTCTCGGCGATGCCGCACAGGCCAAAGCCGCCGGACATGATCATCATGCCGTCCTTGAGGATACCGTCGAGTGCAGATTTGGCGTCCGGATAGACCTTGTTCATGAAAATGCGACCTGACGGTGGGGCGGCTTATGGCCAGCACGAGGGTATGTATCTTGGGATTATTAGGCGAAATCGTCGCAAGGCGTCAATCATTGGACTTTTGCACGGGTCCGGAACACCGGATGGCCTTGAAAGTGTCAAGAAAACCCCTCAAGTTGCACCGGTTGGCGTGGGGCCCCTGCATGTCGGCTATCGCCGATCCGGACTGTGATATCTACCGAAATCGGGCCAACCCGCGTTCGGTTGATGTACAGCCCGCCCCGACTCAACCGCGATTCGACGACACCAACCCGACCCGGATATGTCATTGACGATGGCCCAAGGAATGAAGCGCCTGGGGATGCCGATTGCCGCGCTTCTCGGCGTGGCGCTGATCGGCCTGATCTCGACGTCCTGGTTTCTCGACCGGGACGCCTTGCGCCAGGCGGTCGAGGCGCAAATCCGCGCCGTGACCGGCCTCGATCTGGTGATCAAAGGCAATATCGACGTTTCGGTGTTTCCCGGAAGCTACGTCTCCTTTCATGACGTCGGGCTGAAGGGCGGCGGCACCGGCGATCCTGCGCTCGCCGTCGACGTCCTGACTGCGAATTTGCGCTTGCTGCCGCTGCTGCTGCGGCGCTTCGAGATCGCCGACGTGATGATGCTGCGTCCCCATATCCATGTCACCCGCGACGCGGGTGGCGGCAGCAACTGGACGCCGTTCATCGACACCATCGCGCGCGCCATGAAGCCCGGCGCCGATAACCAGGTGTCGTTCTCTGAAATCAGAATCCAGGACGGCGCGCTGACCTATGAGGATGCCGCCAGCCACCTGTCCGAAACGCTCGGAGATATCGACCTTTCGCTGGCATGGCCGTCGATCTCGCGTTCCTTCGCCGCGACCGGGCAATTCGACTGGCGCGGCGAACGCGTCGATGGCTCGATCAGCGCCAGCGACTTTGTTGCAGCCCTTTCCGGCGACCGATCCGGCCTCAAGGCCCGGCTCGCCAGCGCGCCGCTGAAACTGGCGTTCGACGGCACCGTCGCCAACCGCACCTCCACGATGATGGAAGGCACGCTGACCGTCGACAGCATATCGTTGCGCAACGCGTTGCGCTGGGCCGGTCAGGCGCCGCCCGGCAGCGGCGGGTTCGGCCGCTTCGCGCTGAGAGCGCGCGCCAATGTGGTCGGTGCGTCGATCGCGCTGACCAACGTCAACATCGAGCTCGATGGCAACGTCGCCGAGGGCGTATTGACCTATGTCAACAATGGCCGCCAGACGCTGCAGGCGACACTCGCCGCCGGCGCGCTCGACTTCACCCCCTATGTCTCCACCTTCCGCCTGCTCGCCAGTGGCGCGCATGACTGGAACCGGCAGCTGTTCGATCTGAACTCGCTGTCCACTACCGATCTCGACATGCGTCTGTCGGCGGCAAGGGTCACGGTCAATTCGACCAAACTGGGCCGCACCGCGTTCGGCGCCAATCTGCGCGGCGGCGCGCTGGCGCTCAGTGTCGGCGAGGCGCAGGTGTATGGCGGTATCGCCAAGGGCTCGTTCGGGATCGCGCGTTCCGACGCGGTCGCCGACGTCAAGGCACAGTTCTCGTTCACCGACGTCGATCTGCAATCCTGCGCATCCGAATTGTTCGGTGTCAGCAAATTGTCCGGCCGCGGCAACCTCAACGTCTCGCTGGTGGCGTCGGGCTCAAGCCCGTTTGGCCTCGCGCAGTCGCTCGATGGCACCGCCACGCTGACCGGTCATGATGGCGCGATCTCCGGCTTCAACGTCGAGCAATTGTTGAAGCGGCTGGAGCGCCGGCCGCTGTCCGGCAGCGGCAACTTTCGCACCGGCTCGACGCCCTATGACAATCTGAACATCGCCGTGAAATTTTCCGAAGGGATCGCCACCGCCCAGGATGTCCGCGTCGAAGGACCGGCGGCGCGCATCACCTTGAGCGGCACCGCGTCGGTGCCGGCGCGCGAATACGATATGAAGGGGGTCGCCAGCCTGACTTCGGTTCCGAACGCGCCGCCCGGCTTCGATCTGCCGTTCGTGGTGCAGGGTCCGTGGGACGATCCCTTGATTTTTCCGGATCCGGAAAGCCTGATCCGGCGCTCGCCGGCCTCAGCACCCTTGCTCGACGCGGTCAAGGATCGCAAAACCCGCGACGCGGTGCGCTCGGTGCTGGAGCGCTTCATCGGCGGCGGCTCAAAACCTGCGGAGCCGGATGCCGCCGCTGAGCCAGCGCCCGCCAGCGCGCCGGTCGAGACGACAGCAAAGCCGGACTGACGCTTCGACGGGCCCTTCAGCGCAATCTGCACCCGTCAGGCGGGCCTGGTTGAACTCTGCCCCGTGATTCGAAGTGTTTCAGCACTTCGGCCGCCGCCGCGCACGTGACGGAGAAACAAAAAAGCCCGCGGCGTTTTTTAAGCGCCGCGGGCTCCTCCCTGCGGTCCGGCAATCTTGGAGGAAAAACAGACCGCATGACGGCCGCGCCGGGGGTTGCGGCCGATCTCTCAATCTCGGGGCGGCCGTGCCGGACCCCTGTCCGCGATCGCTTCGCTATCAGAATGCACAATTCTGCCCACCGACGCCTTCATGGTCACACCCTCTTTGAATTGCTGTATCGGCCGGTGCGGATTTTTATTCCGCGAGATGATCGGAATCGCTGGCATCGGCGCCACGTCCGATCGGCTGCGCCAGCCGTCGCCACAGAACTGAATCGTCTTGCCATTGCCCCTGCTCTGCCGATTGAGACCCTCCGGATCGGAGGCGCAAATTCAAGGTATGATGGCGCAAGCCCCACCGGGGAACGGTCATGATCCCGGATGAAATAGAACACCGCTTCGGGAAACCTTCGGCAGTTCGTGCGTTACTGCGGTTGGGGAAACGATAGGAGGATGGCTCAAGCGAACCTCAATTCTCGCCACCATTTTTCGCTTTTGGAACCGTCATCGCCGCGCCAGCACTGGCTCGGCTGGCGGCAAACCCCGCTGGTGGACGGCGCGCGGCCGGTGGCTGATCCTATGGCCGGAAGAATCCCTGCCTAGGATTGGGTAGCTCGGGCTCGTTCCGGTGTTGCGACGTTGATCGCAAAACGCATGACTTTGAACCTGACGGAGCAACCAGAATGTCTAGACTACCATTTATCTTTTTGTTTTTGTCGATGGGCCTATGTTCCGCATCAGCACAGGGCGGGCATCTCGGCACGCCACAGGAGCAAAAAGCGTGTTCGCGCGATGCCTCCCACTTTTGCCGCAAACAACTGGGTGACGATGCAGCGGTTCAACAATGCTTGCAGCAGAATCGCGCAAAGCTGAGTGCGGCATGCAAGAAAGTTTTTGAAGGCCATGGCATGTAGTGCGTCATTCGTGTCGACCCCCATCGGCGCGCTAGGCGTCGGCTCAAAGCGACGCTGCCAATTCGCCACGAACTAGTCGACTGTTGGCCATAAGCGGGCATTGCGTTCATATCGACAAAAACCCAAATGACACAGTCCGCCTAGATTGGACACCGCACTTGAATTCAACCTTGGCGAGAAAGACCGAATCGTCCAGCTTGGGGACGGCGTTCCGTCTGGGACGCTCTCCCGAAACTTCGCCCGCCCAAGTCGGCGGGCTCTCTTTCTCAGAACCGGCAACTGTCACGACGAGGCGGCCTCACTCGTGAAGCTCGGCTATAACGCGAAGGCTGAAAAGCGGCTTACGGGCCTCGTCTACAACCTCCATCCGCCATTCCGAACCAGCTTCGATCGGATGGTTTAAATCGCGGAGTATCTCGCCGGCGGATTTTGTCGCTTCCAGCTGAACCGCGCCCATGTCGGGGAACTCGATTCCGTCGCTTTGGTGAGACGTCTGGTCACCGTGACGGACCATAAAAAAGTATTTCGGCATATTTCCACAGCCCTTTGGGGCGTCCTTCTCGGAGAGATTTGATACAGAAAAGACCGTCGCCGTGACTTGAGAGTTATCGTGATCAATCAGATCTGCTAATGCTTCCCAATTAAGCGCCATGATTGATTGTTCAAGTGATCGTTGGGCCGGAATATCAATCGACGACGCGAGTACTCTGCACTCTGCAGCGCGCATTCTGCATTTTTCTGCGGTGATCATAGCCAGTTCCCCGGTTTGAAGTGCGGGACGCAATACTCTGACGGCGATAGGCGAAGCGGTAATGCAAGCGAACAGTGCATGGTTGCGGCGCTGATACAATGCTCGCTTTTCAAAAAATAGACCAACGCTCAGTGAGCCCCGGCCTTACCAGCGTGTCTCGCTTGCGACCCGCTCATCGGCTTCGGTTGCATATATTTCGGCAAGTGCCGCAAGGAGTTTCGTTGTCAAAGGGTCGTTGATTCCACGGGGGGAGACGATGGCGATGCGCAGCTTCGTCTCTAAGCTGCGCGGTAGTCAATATCCGCATCATCATCCACCTCATACGCTACGGCAATAACGTCTTCGAACGCGTCGAGCTTTCGCGCGAGGAACAACCACGCTTCAGCAGCCGATATAAGCTTTCTGCGGTGGCGCTTGTCGTGCTTTGCCTGTGCGATTTTTTGGAGAGCTATCGCGCGGCATTCGGCGGCTGTAAACATTCGCGTTCCCAGATTCGTCGGCGCGACCCTATGGGACGGGGCGAAAATAAATCTGTTCAAAACAGCTCACCGCGCGATATTACTTTGTCTTGACTTTCTAGCGCACGTCACGCGCCGGTCGCCGCGTGGCGCCCGCGAATGGTGCGGTGGGTATTTCAACAACTTCGATTATGGCGCTGGCTGCCAACTGAGGCGGCCTCACGGGGGACAGCACCGGTGTACGGATTCACGTTCCCGCTGGTGCTGCTCGCGGCTGCCGCGAGCAGCACCAGCGCGCCTGCCAAAATCCATTTGGTCGCTCCCATTTCTCCCCTTGGTTTTGTCGTGTGAGTCACACAACCACGGTGAGTGGGCCTGCGCCGGACAAACAGGTAGCCCAAACTGTAAACCCCGTGGTCTGACCGCGTTGGCCTTGACGCCTACTCGGCAAAACAGGCCACCAACAAATTCAGGGACCAGGCCCGCCATAATCTCGGCGCGATGGTCGATCACGAGGAACCGTTGCCGCATCCGGCAGCTGATCAGCCGCAATCACTCGTGGCGTTTATGTCGTCGCTGCGACACGGCTGTTTGGCGCCCAAGGCGGCCCAACCTATCAAGTGGTTGCCGGTGATTAGCTGGAGTCGCCGATTGCCAAATTCAAGAGAGTTCTCTTAAAGAGACTCTCCTCGACGCTCGCACGTTGCCGTGCTGCATGGGAGGGATCAGGCCGCAGTTGGCTGCCATAAGAGCGGCCGTTGTAGCCGAGCGCAGAAACGAGGAGATAAAATGCGGAGATTACTGCTCTCTATGGCGCTCCTTGGCTGCGCAATAAGCTCGGGATCGTGCGAAACGATAACCGTTGAGCAACTTCGCGTGGATTGTGCCAGCGCGAGCGGAGGCCAGGCACAAACTGCCTGCGCAGCATATCTTATGGGCATGGTACATGGGCTACAAATCGGAACGCTGTTCACCAAGCGTCGAAAGCCATTCTGCATTCCCGACAGCGTAAAATCTCCCCAAGCCATCCAGATGTTCAACAAGGCTGCAGCCGAACGTTCTGAAATGGGGACGGAATCTGCCGACTTGCTTTGGATAATGACCCTGTCGAGTGCCTTTCCTTGCTCAAAACCAAGATAGGACACTGCCAGCGTGTGGGGCGGATTAGCCAACGGGGCGCGCGAATGCGCGCCCGATGACAAACTCCGCGTAATCCGCCGTTGGTCCGCGATAATAGAGGCGGGTTACGCCTGAGCCTGTCGTCGGGCCGCGCCTTGCGCGGACCCGTTGGGCCAACCCGCCTACGAGCCGATCGATCGGATGGCCTGCTCCGACCGATCCATGCGCATTCGGCGAGTTTCGAACTGGCAGGTTCGACCTAATGGCGTTATGAATCTTCTGGGTGCAAGCTGGCGTAGCCCTGATCGGATGGGACGCGTAGGATGTCTCGTTTTGTGAACCCGAAGCGCAAGCAGTTAAGGCTGCGGCCCGCGCAGCTTGCCATTGCGGGTCTGGCCGCGCTGATCGCGGCCGGAGATCATGCGGGCGCCACAGACCGTCGGGGCGAACGCTTCGTCGAGTCCATCGAGCAGCGCAGCGCCGGCGAGCCGATCATGGCGATCGTTTCGCTCCACAGCCAGCGGATCACGGTCTATGACGCCAATGGCTGGATCCTCCGGGCGCCGGTGTCGAGCGGCCAGCAGGGACGCGAGACGCCCGCCGGGATCTTCAGCGTCATCCAAAAAGAAGCGGAGCATTACTCGAACCTGTATGACGATGCCTTCATGCCCGACATGCAACGCATCACCTGGTCGGGCATCGCGCTCCACGGCGGCCGCCTGCCGGGATATCCGGCGTCCCACGGCTGCGTCCGGATGCCCTTCGACTTCGCAGAACGCCTGTTCGACGCGACCCGGCTGGGCTTGCGGGTGATCGTGGCACCAACCGATGTGGCGCCCGTTGAGATCGCCCATCCGGCTCTGTTTCCATCGAAGCCAGGTGCCGGTGCCTTGGCAGCCGCCCGTGCCGCCGAGGCGGATGAGGCGGCCAGGAAGGCGGATCAGGCAAAACTCGCCGCCGGGACGGCCTTCAGGGAGGCCGCGCAGGCCATGGCGCCGGTGCGCGTGGCGGAAAATCTGAAGCTCAGGGCCGAGGCGCAATTGGCGGCCGCCGAGACTGCGCTTGGCTCCGCCATCCCGGCCGAGGCAAAGACGCGGGCGGAGCGCGACAAGGCGCAGGCGGTCGACAGGATCGCGGCGTTGCAGGTGCAATTGGACGGCGCAAAGGCACAGCTGCAACCGAAGCTCGATGCCGTCACGCGCACGCGTGAAGCCGCCGTCATCGCGGAGACCGCGCGGGCCGCGGCAGCCGAGGCGGCGCGCCAGGTGGCGCGCCAGTCCGAGCCGGTATCGGTGTTGATCAGCCGCAAGACCCAGCGGCTTTATGTCCGGCAAGCCTTTGAGCCCATCCTGGAGAGTCCGGTCACGATCCAGGATGCGGATCGGCCGATTGGCACGCACGTCTTCACCGCCATGGAACGGACCAGCGGCGACACCAACATGCGATGGAGCGTCGTCTCATTGGACGGCGGTCGTCCGCACGACGGCGTGGTCGAGCTACAAGACCGGGCGCGCGGCGGCCCTGATCGCGACGCCGAACCGATGCCGACAGACCCGGACAGTGCAAAGACCGCGCTCGACCGGATCGTCATTCCACCGGACGCATTGGATCGTATCGCAGGGTTTGCGCCGCGATCTTCCCTGATCATCACGGACGAGGCGTTGAGCTCCGAGACCGGCAAAGGCACGGATTTCGTGGTGCTCTTGAGCGGCGAGCCGCAAGGCGGCATCAAGAGCCGGCGACACGGTCCGGGGGCCGAATTCAGTTACGCGCGCCGACGCGATCGCCTGCCCTTTTCTTTTTGGCGCTCGCCTTTCGGGGGTCCGTTTTCCAGCTGGTGAGCCTGTTCTTTTCACTTTGCGGTAATGGCAGTTTGCTACGTGCCGATCGGCTCTGAAATGGTCTGCTGATTGGGGTAGGCCGGAAGCGATCGGCGCATGGTCAGAACGGCGCGATTGACCCGAAGCTGCCCTTCGAGTAGCCGACCGCCGCCCCTCAAAGCTGACATTCCACTACATACGGATAATGTGCGCTGATCAGTGGACAAACAATACGGCGCAGTGAGAATGCGCCAGTGCCCCAACAAAAAAGTACCGGTCTCTCGTCGAGACCGGCAGCTTCTTCGCGTTCGTACCGTACCCTAGAAGCGGCTGATTCAAAATGTCTGGATTTGATGCTTTGTCGTGAAATTTTTCGCGGCGCGTGGCTCTGCGCCAAGTCGGCGTTTGTGCTACGATAGCGCCGCTCGAGAGCGTGATAAAGCAATCCTTCGCTAGGTCCTCGAAAAATAAAGTTGCCGCTGTCGCTGGAAATGCCGCTAAGTGAACTACCCGACCTGCTCATTCGCCCACGCGAGCAATTTCCAGTTCGCGTCGATGCGCACAAACAAGCGAATGTTGTGATAGTTCTTTCCACCCTGCGTGATCACGCACTTGACGATGGCTCGATTGCCGAACGTATCTATCTCGATCGACTCAGGCCTTAACTCGCCCGGCGGGTTTTTAGTCGCCACCTTCTGCAGGAAGCGCCCGGCGTCGTCGACCGCACCGCTGGCTCGGGAGAATGCCAACTCAGGGGCCAGGATACTTGCGAGAAAATCTCTGTTGCCGGTGTTTTCC
>WNFB01024156.1_pt1 | contig 10098 bp, 7 predicted proteins | sample 5400501 | NCBI WGS metagenome assembly WNFB01 (sample SAMN13153341, study PRJNA577476) | soil metagenome | isolation source: 200 cm saprolite under Douglas fir tree site 2 hole 1 | place: USA:California | collected 2015-04-18
CTCGGCAGGCGCGGCAGGAGACGGAGCGGTACACCTGGGCGCACGTCCGCCAGGAGTGGGCGGCCGTCTACTCAGGCCACAGGGGTGCCGCGGAGGAGCCGAGCCTGTCCCCCGTGCATTAGCCAGACCTCGATGCCCCTAACCAGACAACAGGGTGTGCAATCTCTACAGCGTGCGGCTTCCTCAGGACGCGCGGGGGGGGAAGTCTCGCTCGCGAGCAGCGCGCTGTGGCTGGTGATCGCCAAGACCGCTGCCGCGGCATTCAACATTGCTGTGCCTTTGCTGTTGGTCCGGCTCCTTACGGTGCGAGAGTTCGGAGTCTACAAGCAGCTGTTCCTCCTCCTCGACACGGCGCTGGTGATTCTGCCGTTGGGGTTCGCCTTGAGTGCTTTTTACTTCTTCCCGCGGGAGCCCTCACGCAAAGCTCAGATCGTTAGCCACATCGTCCTCGTCTATGTGCTCGTGGGCGGTCTGGGAGCCTTGCTGGTCGCCGGCTTCCCGGCGCTGCCTGCAGCTCTGTTGAACACGCGCGATCTGGCGGCGTATGCACCGATACTCGGTCTCGCCATGGTGCTGTGGGTAGGCTCGTCATTCATCGAGTTCGTGGCCATCGCCAACGGGGAAGCGCGGCTCGCGGCGCTCGTCGTGCTAGGGATGCAGCTCCTCCGCAGCGGCTTGCTCGTGGCGGCTGGCGCGGTGTTTGCCTCCGTTCGCGCCCTGGCAGTCGCCGCCGTGGTCTGCGGGGTTCTGCAAAGCGCCGTCGTCTTCTGGTACGTGCGGACGCGATTTTCCGACACGCGCCAGCGGGTCGACTGGGGCCTGATGCGGGCGCAGCTCGTGTATGCGTTGCCCCTCGCGTATGCGGGGCTCTTCTGGTGGCTCCAGGGATTTGTCCATCACTACTTCGTGTCGTATCGATTCGGCGCGGCGGCCTATGCCGTGTACGCCGTCGGGTGCTTCCAACTGCCGATTGTGAACATCGTGCACGAGTCGGTGGGGTCGGTGGTGATCCGGCGCGTCAGCGAGCTGCGACGTCTCGGCGAGACACGGGAGCTGGTGCGCCTCGCCACACAAACGGTGCGGACGCTCGCCGCGTTTGCATTCCCGGTGTATGCGCTCCTGCTGGTGACTGGGCGCGAGTTCATCACCGTCTTATTCACGCGCCAGTACCTCGCCAGTTGGCCGATCTTCGCCGTGAATCTCACCCTAATCCCATTGGCAATCGTCGCGCCCATCTGCGATGCGGTCTTTCGAGCCTGCCCGGAGGAGTTGCCATTCTTCATCAAAGCGCGGACAGTCCTGGCGGTACCGTTGCTGGCCGGGCTGTGGATTGCCACCGCGCGGTACAGCCTGGTCGGTGCGGTGGCGGTGGTGGTGGGCGTGACTCTTCTCGAGCGTCTCGTGCTGGCGGTGAGGGCGGCTCGCGTCCTCGGCCTGTCGTGGCGCGACCTAGGTCGGTTCGGAGACGTGGCGCGGCTGGGTGGCGTCGCGGGGATAGCAGGTGTGGCGACATACATCACCCGAGGGGTCCTGATCGCCAGTGGGCTGGCGGCGCCTTTGGCCTTGCTGATGATCTGCACCGGCGTGTTCGCCGTCGTCTGCGTGGCAGCGGTGTTCCTCTTTAGAGTGCCAACGCCGGAGGAGCGGAACGCCGTTCGCCAGTGGCTGACTCACCTGCACCAAGTCGTGCCGTGGAGAAGCGCCGCCGACGCAATCGGGCCCGGGGGCGCCTGAGCCATGGGCGTGAGGCTCCAGCGTCTTAAGCAGATCTCTGTCCACCAGGTGGTCCGGCGCGGGTGCCAGGAGGCGTCCAAGCGCTGGGACCGGGTGGCGGCATGGGCAGCCCCGCCGGTCTTGGCAGTCCGCGGGAAGCAGTGGGGTGTCGACCTCCGCGGCTCGGCGGCGGGCGGTCGCCACGGGATGGTACCCGCGTCGCTGGACAGTGAGGGTTTCTTTGAGGGCGCCGCGCACACGCGCACGACAGCCGCGCGTGTGGCGCGGACCCCCGAAAGCCGCCAGATCATTTCTAGTGCTGATGAAATCTGCCAGGGACGTTTCGATCTGCTGGGCTACCGCGGGCTCGACTTCGGTGATCCAGTGGATTGGCACCTGGATCCGTGTGCGGGGCGTAGCGTGCCACCCGTCCACTGGAGCCGCCTCGATCCGCTCGACTCGCAAGTGGTGGGGGATAGCAAGGTCATCTGGGAACTCAACCGCCACCAATGGCTGCTGCGTCTTGGGCAGGCCTACCAGTTCACAGGAGATGAGCGGTACGCCGCGGCCTTCGCCCGGTACGTCCGGGAGTGGATGCAGGCGAATCCCGCCGGCATCGGCATCAACTGGGTGAGCAGCTTGGAAGTGGCGTTCAGGTTGATGTCCTGGTGTTGGGCGCTGGTGCTGTTCGAAGGCTCACAGGCGCTCTCCGATGAGCTGCGCGCGATGATGGTGGGTGGGATTGCAAACCACGCTCGCCGTGTCGAGCGGTATCTTTCGTACGACTTTTCGCCGAACACGCACTTGACGGGCGAGGCTCTCGGCCTGTTCTATGCTGGCGTCTGCTTCCCCGATTTGGCCCGTGCGCGGCACTGGCGCGCCCTCGGGGTGCAGATCCTCGTAGCAGAGTGCGAGCGCCAAATCCTCGCGGACGGCGTCTACTTTGAACAGGCCACTTGCTACCAGCGCTACACGGCAGAGATCTATCTCCACTTTCTGATCCTGGCCGCCCGGAATGGGATCGACGTACCCGGTACAGTTGCGACCCGGCTGCAGAAGCTCGTCGACTTCCTCATCGCCGTCCGTCGTCCAGACGGTTCGATGCCGCAGATTGGGGATGCCGACGGGGGATGGCTCCTCCCGCTGGTTCCTCGCGCCCCGGACGATCTGCGAGGGCTTTGGTCCGTGGCCGCGGCCTTCTTCGGGCGGCCGGACTACGCATGGGCCGCCGCCGGTGTAACGCCGGAGATGTTTTGGTTGCTGGGACCGATAGAGGCTAAGGCGTTCGACGCTCTCCTGCCGGCTCCCCCGCAGACCGCGCTGTCGCAGGTGTTTCCGCATGGGGGCTATGTCGTCATGCGGAGCGGATGGGAACCGGATGCGCACCAGCTGATCTTCGATGTGGGACCGCTCGGCTGTCCACTCAGCGGCGGGCACGGTCACGCTGACCTCTTGAGCGTGCAATGCGCTGCCTTTGGCGAGCCCTTTCTCGTCGATGCCGGTACCTATTGCTACGGTGGCGACTCCGGGAGCCGGGACTACTTTCGAAGCTCGCAGGCGCACAGCACCATGATTGTGGATGGGGAGTCGCAGGCGATGCCGGCCGGACCCTTTCGGTGGCAGGCACGCCCCATCGCGCGGCTGCGCCGCTGGCTCCCGACACCGGAGTCGGATTTCGCTGATGCCGATCACAGCGCATACCTCCGCCTTGCGCATGGCGTGGTGCACCGGCGTCGAGTCGTGTTCGTTAGAGAGGGCTACTGGGTGCTGGTGGACGACCTCGAGGGGAGCGGGGAACACCACGTCGCTCTGCGATTTCAGTTCGCCCCGATCGATCTGCAGGTCGCTCCCACGCTCTGGGCGCGAGCCCACGGGCGCGCGGGGCGGGGGCTCTTCCTCCGTCCATTCGCCGCAGTCCCGCTCTCTGCGAGCGTCCACAGGGGAGAACTGGTGCCCTTGCAGGGATGGGTGTCCCAAACGTATGGCAAACGGGCTCCCGCCCCAGCGCTCGCTTATTCAACGGTGACGAGCCTCCCGCTCCGGATCATGACATTGCTTCTGCCGACGGTCGATTCACACGCGGATGTGCCGGCGGTCACGCCGCTCGTTGGGAAAGACGGTGTGCCAGTGGGCCTCGTGTTCGATGACGGCAGCGGTGTTCAGATCAGCGCATCGGGGGTCACGGTCCTGGGCCACCGAGGGAGAAGGGGGGGCAAGGACGTCGCACGGACCCTGAGTTTGCGTAGGTGAGATCCGCCTCAGCAACTGGGCGGAATCGGTGACAGTACGAAACTGAGAGAGGAGACCGCAATGAGATCACTGTGGATGAAGCTGACGATCGCCCAACTCGTGCTGGGCGTGTTTTTTGTGGCCCCACTGTTCGCGGCCACCACAGAAACACTTGAAGCCATCGGCACCGGGACGGTGGAAACGAACTGCCTCGGGACACTCTATGCAGGCTGCACCGCGACCTCGACGGGGTCGATGACCGGAACGCCGATCCTCACGGGCCAGTTTGTCTTGCGGTTCGACACCGGGAGTCCCAGCTCGCTTAACGGATACCCGGCCGGCCCCACGGGCGGCACCCAGCAAGGGGTCTGCCTGCCGGCGAGTTTCTTGGGCACGCTCACCTCCGGAGGCGACAGCATCTATTTTAACCACGCGGGGTTTGTGTGCGAAGAGGCGCAGGTGGGTTCGCCTTACGTCTACCATGGGACCTTCCGCATAACGGGCGGCACCGGACGGTTCGCGGCCGCCACGGGGGGTGGGAGTGTGACGGGGGCATTCACCCGCACCCCAGCAGGGTCGTTCATTTACCTCCGGGGGTCGATTACCTATTAGCCGCATAAGATCGTCAATGCTGCACCCACATGAAAAGCGCCGTCGCCGCAGGCCCCGAGCGATGGACCGAGGTCTGCGGCCCGCAATGCAACGGCCAACGGGGCCGCTGCGTCTGAGGGTTTAGATTCTATGTGCGGGATCGTAGGCATCGTTAATCTGAATTCGGGCGAGCCCGTCGACGAGATGCGGCTAACCCGCATGCGAGACGTCCTGCGCCACCGGGGGCCGGACGGCGAAGGTCTCTTCGTCAACGGCCCGGTCGGCCTCGGGCATCGGCGGCTCGCGATTGTGGACGTGGCCGGGGGCCACCAACCGATGGCCAATGAGGACGAGAGCGTGTGGGTCGTTCTCAACGGGGAGATCTACAACCATGCCGCCCTCCGGCCCGGCCTCCAGGCGAAAGGTCACCGCTACCGGACGTCGTCCGACACCGAAACGATCCTCCACCTTTACGAGGAGGAAGGCGACCGGTGCGTCGAGCGGATGCAGGGGATGTTCGCGTTCGCCGTGTGGGATCGGCCGCGTCGGCGCCTCTTCCTTGCGCGCGATCGCCTCGGCATCAAGCCGCTCTACTATGCGGTCACAGACCACGAGCTGCTGTTTGCCTCCGAGATCAAGGCCATCTTGGTGGCGAGCAGCCTGCGCCCGGCGTTGAATGAGGCCATCCTCCCGGAGTTCCTGGCGACGCGCTTCGTGGCCGGCGAGGACACGTTCTTCCGAGGGATCCGCAAGCTCATGCCGGGACACACGCTTTCGTGGTCGAGAGAAGATGGCTTCCGCACCCGGCGGTACTGGAGTCTTCCCTCAGCGGTCGACGAGATCCATGTTCCTTTGCGCCAAGCGGCCCAGGAGGTACGCGTCAAGCTCGAAGCGGCGGTCCGGAGCCATCTCATGAGTGATGTTCCCCTGGGCTTGTTCCTTTCCGGCGGGATCGACTCGAGCGGACTCGCCGCCCTGATGGCTCCCATGGTGGCCGAGCCGATCCGCACGTTCGCGGTGGGGTTCTCCGATCCGGACGCAAACGAGCTCGCCTACGCTCGCCTGGTCGCCCGTTCGGTCGGGGCCGAGCACCGTGAGGTGGTAGTGTCCCCCAGCGAGGCTCACCGGAGAAGGGGCGGACGAGCTCTTCTTGGGCTACCACCGCTACCGCGTCACGGCCTGGAACGAGCGGCTCGGACGCGCGTACTGGACGGTGACTCCCCAACCGCTGCGCGCAGGGATTCGCAGTGCGATTCACGGTCTTCCCTGGCCCCTCCGCCGCTATGCGGAACGAACAGCCCTCGCGCTTGAGCCGGGGGTACGGTCGCTGTTCTTCGAGAACTCTGCGGTCTTCTCGGGGCGGTTTCAGCGTGCACTGCTCCGCGACCCTGCGATCCTGACTGACCGCGACCCGTACGCCGAGGGGCTGCGGCACTACGACGAAGCCCGAGGCGGATCGCTCGAGCGTATGAGCCACACCGACCTTCAGACCTACCTCGTAGAGCTCCTCATGAAGCAAGACCAGATGAGTATGGCGGCCTCGATTGAGAGCCGCGTTCCGTTCCTGGACCACGAGTTTGTTGAACACGTCGTGACGCTGCCCGGCCGCTACAAGTTGCGCGGTTGGCAGACGAAGGTTGTGCTGCGCGAGGCCCTTCGCGATCTCGTGCCACCCCAAATTCTCACCCGCCGGAAAATGGGGTTTCCCGTTCCGGTGGGGCGGTGGCTACGGGGTCCCTTCTGGCCTATGGTCGAGGAGTTCGTGCTGGGGCCGCGGGCTCTCCAGCGAGGGCTCTTCGAGCCGTCGTCCTTGCGCCATTTAGCGGACGAGCATCGGACGGGTCGCGCCGAACACGGTGATCGCCTCTGGCTCCTCGCCAACCTCGAGATCTGGCAGCGGATCTTTCTTGACGGCGAGGGCGTCGCGGCGATCGGGCTCACTGCCTAAGGTCATGCGTATTCTTTGGGTGAAGGTCGGAGGCCTCTGGCCGTTGACCGCAGGTGGGCGGCTCCGGAGTTTCCACCTCCTTTCGGAGCTCTCCCAACGGCACCGCGTGGTGGTGCTGACAACCCACGGTCCCGGCGATGATCCACAGGGGCTTGCGGCGGCGCTCCCGCACTGCGAGCGGGTGGTCTCGATTCCGCACATGGCGTCGAAACAGGGGAGCGGGCGCTTCGCTGCCACATTGCTACGATCGTGGCTGTCGCCGTTTCCCGTCGATTTCTGGCGGTGGCAGGTACCGGCGCTGTCTAATCTCGTGCGGCGCACGATCGAAGCAGGCGGCATAGATCTGTGCGTCGCTGATTTCCTAGTCACCACACCAAACGTTCCCCTTCCCGGTCCCGTTCCGACCGTGCTATTTGCTCACAACGTCGAGCACATTATCTGGAAGCGTCTGAGCCAAGTCGACCGACCGGTGTGGGAGCGGGTGGTGCTCGGGTGGGAGTGGCGGAAAGTGCGCCGATGGGAAGCACGGGTGTCCGCGCAGACCCAATTGACCGTAGCAGTGTCCGATGTGGATCACGCGTTGCTGGCTGACCTTGCCGCGGGGGCGCGCGTGCGCTCAATCCCCACCGGCGTCGATCCCGTGTACTTCGCTCCGAACGGGAAATCCGAAGCGCCCACGGAGCTCGTTTTTACGGGGTCTATGGACTGGTACCCGAATGAGGACGCCATCACCCATTTTATCGACGCGATCTTGCCCGCCATTCGCCGGGAGATCCCCCAGGTTGGTCTGACCGTGGTGGGCCGCAACCCTACAGATCGCTTGCGCAGGGCGGCCGCCGCTGCCGATGTCCGCGTCACGGGGACGGTCGACGATGTCCGTCCGTATGTGTCCAAGGCGGCGGTGTACGTGGTCCCGCTTCGCATCGGCGGTGGCACGCGGCTCAAGATCTTCGAGGCACTCGCGATGGGCAAGCCCGTCGTGTCGACGGGCGTGGGGGCCGAAGGGCTTCCCTTGGAGCCCGGGGTCCATTTCCTGCGCGCCGACGAGCCCGCCGAGTTTGCGCGTGCTGTCGTCTCCCTGCTGGGCGACCCGGGACGCCGGAAGACGCTGGCGATGGCCGGGCGTCGGCTGATTGAAGAACGCTTCTCCTGGGCGCAAGTCGCCCGTGAATTCGAAGCCCGCTGCTTGGAGGTGGTACCAGCTATGACACGACAACAAGACCAACGGGAAGGAAGTGCTCACCCATGCGCGTGAGCGTGTTCGGGCTCGGTTACGTGGGTGCCGTGACGGCGGCCTGTTTGGCCAAGGCAGGGCACCAGGTAGTCGGCGTGGATGTCAACCCGGAGAAAGTGGCGCTGGTCAACGCGGGCCGATCGCCGGTCATCGAGCCTGGACTCGGAGATCTCCTGGCCGAGGTGGTCCACCTTGAGCAGTTGCGGGCCACCGTGTCGAGCGAGAAGGCTGTCGCCGAGACGGATTTGGCGCTCATCTGTGTCGGCACCCCCGGCCACGCCAACGGGCGTCCCGAGGTGAGCGCTGTGGCTCAAGTGGGGCAGGAGGTAGGCCATGCCCTTCGACATCGGGGCGGCGCGTATACGGTCGTCTTGCGGAGCACGGTCCTACCCGGGACCGCCGAGCGCGTGCTGGTCCCGGCCCTGCGCCAGGGTGCAGGCGGCGCGCTCGAGGAGGAGATTCATTTTGCCGTGAACCCCGAGTTCATGCGAGAGGGCACTGCGCTGCGCGACTTTGCGGACCCACCGTTTATCCTCGTGGGGTGCGCCGATCCGGCGACCGCCTCGGTGGTGAGATCACTCTATGAGGGGATCGCCGCTCCGCTGGTCCACACGAGCGTGCGGACAGCAGAGATGATCAAGTATGTCTCAAACGCTTTCCACGCCCTCAAGGTGTGCTTCGCGAACGAGATTGGGGACGCGTGCGCCGCATTTGACATCGATCCGCAGGAGGTCAGCCGGGTCTTCCGGATGGACCGGAAGCTCAACGTCTCTGAGGCGTACCTGCGCCCCGGCTTCGCGTTTGGGGGGTCGTGTCTGCCGAAGGATCTGCGGGCGCTCCTCCACGCGGGCCGAGATGCTGACCTCTTGCTCCCGCTGCTGTCGGCCATCATTCCCTCAAACGAGGGCCAGATCCGGCGGGCCATCGAGGCCGTGCTCGCGACCCAGAAGCGGCGGGTGGGCGTCGTGAGCCTCGCGTTTAAGCCCGACACCGACGATCTTCGGGAGAGCCCGATGGTCACACTAGTCGAAGGGCTGATCGGGAAGGGTTTGGCCGTGCGCATTTACGATCCGAATGTCGCGGTCGCGCGACTGGTCGGCGCGAATCGCCGCTACATTGAGGAGGGCATCCCGCACATCGCCTCCCTGATGTGCGAGAGCGTCGATGCCGTGCTGGAGCACGCGGAAGTGCTCGTACTTGGGAGTGCGAGTGCCGAGGCCGCGCGTGCGCTTGCTGCGGCCCGCCCCGACCAGACCATTGTCGACCTCACACGGGGCGCGTTGAGAGATCTGCCTGTGCAGACCCGCGATCCCGTCGGTGCCTCGTCGTCCCGAAGCGCCCTGTGAGCATGGCCTCTCTCCGTACCTGCAGCATCATCGGCGCGCTCCTAGCTGTGGTCGCCCTCGGGCCGCTGGGGAGTGCTGCCAACCGAGGTCTCGGCGGGCCGCTTTTCTCCATCTCCCCAGCGGGTCTTCGAGGGCCCGGCGGGATTGGGGACATGGGCACGGTTTTCGCTGCGAATCCCATGACCACTGAGGCTGCGCCATCCTTGCCCGCGCTTCCACGGGTGACCATCGATACCGCACTGGGCCCTCCTCCGGCGCGGGTAATCAAGGTGTCAGTCGGGAGCGATCTGCAAGCTGCTCTGAATACGGCGCGACCGGGGGATGCCATCGAACTCCCCGCAGGTACCACGTTTGTCGGCAACTTCACCCTCCCACACAAGCCGGACGCACAGTGGATCGTGATCCGGTCCTCGGCGTACGACCGTCTCCCGCCACCTGGCTCCCGCATCTCGCCGGCTCAGGCCGACCTCATGGCGAAGATCGTTAGCCCGAACCGGGAGCCGGCCATCAGTACTGCATCCGGAGCGCACCACTACCGGTTCAGTGGGGTCGAGATCACGACCTCAAGCTCTGTCAATGTCAACTTGATCCGGTTGGAGGCTTCGGGGCAGACCTCTCTGGATCGCGTCCCCACCGACATCATCGTTGATCGCTGCTACATCCACGGGACGCCGGCGGGCAACATCCGCCGCGGCATCGCGCTGAACGGGGCGCGGCTCGCGGTGGTGGATTCGTACCTGTCGGACTTTCACGAGCGGGGGGCAGACTCGCAGGCCATTGCGGGGTGGAACGGTCCGGGCCCCTTTAAGATCGTGAACAACTACCTTGAGGGTGCGGGCGAGAACGTCCTCTTCGGTGGCGCAGACCCAGCGATTCTGAACTTGGTGCCGTCCGACATCGATGTGCGACGAAACCACATCGTGAAGCCCCTAGCCTGGCACGTCGGGGAAGCCAGCTTCGCGGGTACGCCGTGGAACGTCAAGAATCTTTTTGAGCTGAAGAATGCTCGGCGGGTGTTGGTGGAGGGCAACATTTTC
>WNFB01007006.1_pt1 | contig 10095 bp, 11 predicted proteins | sample 5400501 | NCBI WGS metagenome assembly WNFB01 (sample SAMN13153341, study PRJNA577476) | soil metagenome | isolation source: 200 cm saprolite under Douglas fir tree site 2 hole 1 | place: USA:California | collected 2015-04-18
CCGACGTCGCTTTCTATCTGGCCCGGGCGAAGCTGGATGATGCCCGACGCTCCATTGCCGAGGCGATGGCTCAGTTGAAGATTGCCGCGGGAGCGCAGAATCGCCACGCCCGGAGCGCCAATCAGATGATGAGCGAAGTTCAACCGCAGGCCAACGCCTTGGAGGGGGCCTTGCGCCGCGCCGTTCACATCCTGAGCGCACCAGCGACGGGTTCAGCCCCAGCCGAGCCCACCCCACCGCTAGCGGTCCCTCCGATGGCTCCCGACGCATCGGTGCCGAACTAAGCGCGGCCCGAGTCGCGGCCGCCGCGCAGGAGGATCCCGACGAATGGAAGATTCCGATAGCGCTCGGCGAAATCCAGCCCGTATCCCACCACGAAAACATCGTCGATCACAAAACCCCGGTAATCGATGGTCACCGCCGTGCGAGCGCGCGATGGTTTTTCCAGAAGAGCGCATACCTTGACCGAAGCCGGGTGACGCGCCTGGAGATTCTCCAGCAGAAATTTCATCGTCAGGCCGGTATCGATGATGTCCTCCACCACCAGCAGATCTTTGCCGGCCAGCGGCATGCTCACATCGGTGGTAATGCGAACCTCTCCGGTGGTCTCGGTTCGTCCGTGGTAGGAGGAGGCTCCCAGGTATTCAAGAGTCAGAGGCAGATCAATTGCCCTCGCCAGGTCGGTGGCGAAAAAGACCGAACCCTTGAGAACGCTGACCAGCGTTAGGTCCTTGTCGCGGTAGTCTTTGGTCAGCTCCGCCCCCAGGCTGCGAATCCGCTGCTGAAGCCTTCCTTCGTCGATCAATACCTCGACCTCGTTTTCAAAAAAGGCCACGTTTGCCTCCCGGGTCCTCGAACAGGTCCAGCGTTTGCGGGGGGGTGGCCTCCACCGGAGAGGGCACAAAGCATCTGCGGCATCGAGCCTCGTAGGCCTCCGTCGTGCCCACCACCAGGCGCTCTCCCCGCGAGATGACCCTCTGGGAGCGACTGGCGGGATTGCCGCAGACCACGCAAATGGCGAGCAGCTTGGTGATTTGCTCGGCGATCGCCAGCAGCTGCGGCATCGGCTCAAAGGGATTTCCCAGGTAATCTTGATCCAATCCGGCGCAGATGACCTGAAGGCCCCGATTCGCCGCCGTCTCGCAAATCGGAACCAGCCCCGGACCCAAGAATTGGACTTCATCTACCGCCAAGACCTGGGTCTGGGGGTCGAGCGCGGTCAAGATGTCCTCGGGGCCTCCGATCGGAATCGAGGTGAGCTGCTGCTGGGAGTGACTGACCAGTCGCAGCGGGTGATAGCGGGCATCCAGCTTCGGCTTGAAGACCTGCACCCGTTGTTTTCCATACATGGCTCGCTTGACCCGTCGGATTAACTCTTCGGTTTTTCCCGAGAACATGGGTCCGCAGATGACCTCTATCCATCCGATGTCTTTGGGTGAATTTCGCACCGTGCAACCTCGATTCGAGAGTACAGGAATGGTCTTTCACGCCCCATGGCGCAGTCAAGGGTCGGAATTGACCCATCAGAAAGGGTGTTTCCTTCCCGCCGCTTGCGGGTTTTTGTATACTCCTCCCTACATTGCGGTTAGGAGCACAAGGTGGTCCCAGTAGGTAGCGTAGCTGACAGCGGCCTCCCCTGGTTGAGCGATGCGGGCATCCGGGTGCTGGCGGCGGGCGTGCTTATTCTCAATCTGGTGGACGCGCTCTTCACTCTGATCTACTTGCAGCTGCAACTGGCGGTGGAGGTAAATCCGCTGATGAGCGTGGCCTACCACGGTTCGCCGGTCTGGTTCGTCGCGGCGAAGTTGGGGCTAGTACAACTGGGCTTGCTGGTTCTTTTTGTCAATCGTCAAACCGGTTTGGCGCGCTGGGCTCTTTCGGGCGCTACGGTCGCTTACTCCGGTGTCGTCAGCTACCATTTGGCGTTTCTGGCGCAGTTGGTTTTCGCCTGAGGGGTGGAGGGCATGAATTGCTCTCTTGTTTTTTGGAGAGGCCTCACCGATCCTGGTAGAAGTTCTTCAAAGGTCCAAGTCCGGGGGGGGGGCCGCCGATGGAGATAACGGATGTCAGGGTGTTTCCGGTAGACGAGGAAAAGCTGAAGGCCTACGTGACGATCACCTTGGACAATTGCTTCGTGGTCCGGGACCTGAAGATCATTCACGGGAGCACCGGCCTTTTCATCGCCATGCCCGCCAAGCGCCGTAAGGACGGTACTTACAAGGATATCGCCCATCCCTTGAATACCGTCACCCGGATTCGGATGGAGAAGGCGATACTCCTGGAGTACGAAAAACAAAGGAATCCCGAAATCGCTCCCCAGCCCCAGGAAGAGATGTCTCACCCGGAATAGTCTCTTCCATTCCGCTGCCGTCTGATTTACAGCGTTCGCTATGCCGACGCCCGACTTCAAAGTCTTCGCCGGGAACTCGAATCCCGGCTTGGCTCAACGGATCTGCAATTATCTGAAGACTCCGCTGTCCAAGGCCGAAGTCGGGCGGTTTTCGGATGGCGAGATACTGGTCGAGATCGGCGAGAACGTTCGCGGTCAGGATGTGTTCATCATTCAGTCCACCTGCCCGCCGGTCAACGACCACTTGATGGAGTTGCTGATCATGTGCGACGCGCTCAAGCGGGCCAGCGCTGCTTCGATCAACGCCGTCATCCCCTACTACGGTTACGCCCGGCAGGACCGGAAGGTGGCGGCGCGGACGCCGATCACCGCCAAGCTGGTGGCGGACCTGCTGGGAATCGCGGGCGCCACCCGCGTCGTCTCGATGGATATGCACGTGGGCCAGATCCAGGGATTTTTCAACATCCCCTCCGATCACCTCTTTGCTTCGCCGGTATTCCTGGAAGACATTCGAAAGAATTTTCCGGACCTCGCGGACGTGGTGATCGTCTCGCCCGACGCGGGCGGCGTGGAACGAGCCCGTGCCTATTCCAAGCGGCTGGACACCGCCCTGGCGATCATCGACAAGAGGCGGTCGCGACCCAATTCATCGGAAGTGATGAACCTGATTGGCGACGTGAGGAACCGCGATGCCGTTTTGCTGGACGATATGGTGGACACCGCTGGGACGCTGACCCACGCGGCATTGGCGCTGAAGGAGAACGGGGCCCGTCACATCACCGCGTACGCCGTGCACCCCATCCTTTCAGGCCCGGCGCTGACCCGCATTCAAAGCTCCCCGCTGGAGCGAGTGACCTTCACCGACACCGTCCCCTTGTCCGAGGCGGCCCGCGCCTGCGCCAAGATTCGCAGCCTGGGAACCGAACGGTTGTTCGGCGAGGCGATCGCCCGAATCCAGCGAGCGGACTCGCTCAGCTCGCTCTTCGTCTAGCGGCGAAAGGCTCAGGACCCCTTGACCGAGGGCCCCTGGCGCTGGCAAACAGCATCCCTGGAGCCGAATCAGGCGCTCTCTTCGGGGCCTGCCAGAGGGCAGGATGCCGGACGAGCCCGCCTTTGAATGAGCCACGAAAGGGATAATCCGTGTCGATCGATCGAACCACTCTGGAAGCGAAGCCCCGTGAAAACGCAGGTAAAGGTCCGGCGCGACGGTTGCGCGTCCAAGGTTTGGTGCCCGCGGTGGTCTACGGCCGGCACCTCAAGGCACCCTCGCACATCGCGGTCGACCCGGTGAGCATCAAGACGGCGATTTCCACGCCCCATCGCTTCAATACTCTGATCACCCTCAAGATTGCCGGCCAGCCGGATCGCCAGGTCCTTCTGCGGGACTACCAACAGGATCCGATCACCCGCGATCTGCTCCATGCTGATTTTCTCGAGGTGCGGGAAAACGAAAAAATCAAGGTGAAGATCCCGATCCACCTGGTGGGAAAAGCCGCCGGTGTCGTGGAGGGCGGCATTTTGTCTCAGCTGCGGCGAGAGATCGAAGCCTTGGCATTGCCCGCCGCGATTCCGGACCGGATCGACGTCGACGTCTCGCATCTCAAGATGGCGCAGTCCATTCACATTAGCGATGTCAAGCTCCCCCCCGGGGTGGAGGTGAAAACGACCATCAATTACACGGTCGCAGTGGTTGCCGTTCCGGAGAAGGAAGAGGTGGTGGTCGTCGCGCCGACCCCCGAAGCCGCCGCCGCCGAAGCGGCAGCGCTCGCCGCCGCACCGGTGGGCGAAGGGAAGCCAGGTGCGCCCCCCGCCGTGGAGGGCAAAGCCGCCGCCGCGCCTGCTCCAGTGGGCAAGAAGGAGGAGACCAAGAAAGAGGACAGAAAGAAGGAAGACAGGAAGAAGTAGGCGCTGGGATATTCGCTGCGCCCTTGGGGCCGGCGTTCCAGAAGGGAGCTGGCCGTGAAGCTGATCTGCGGGCTGGGCAATCCGGGCCGCTCCTACGCGGGCCACCGCCACAACATCGGTTTCCAGGTGATCGAAGCCCTCTGCCGACGGGAGGGCCTGACGCTCCAGCCGCGCAAGTTCGACGCTCGCTCGGCCGAGCTGACCTGGGGCAAGACGCGGGTTCTGCTGCTCCAGCCGCTCACCTTCATGAACCTCTCCGGAGATCCGCTTTCAGCCGCGGCGACGTTCTTCAAGATCCTGCCGGCGGATGTGCTGGTGATCCACGACGAGCTGGACCTTCCGTTCGGACGGCTCCAACTCAAGGCCGGCGGCGGCTCGGGAGGTCACCACGGCCTGGACAGCATCATCGAGCGCTGGGGGACGAGCGACTTCGCCAGACTTCGCTTTGGGATCGGCAAGCCCGACCGACTGGGTCTGGAGGAAGCAACCGTCTCTTACGTCCTCTCGAGTTTCTCGCCGCCGGAACGGGAGAAGCTGGATGCGCTGATCGCCACCGCGGTCGAAGCTTGCGAGGCCTGGGGCCGCGAAGGGCTGGCGATCGCCATGAACCGCTTCAATCGCAAGGAGCGAGACCCCAAGACCGAAGAGACCGAACGCTAATCGGAGGCGTCGGCGGTCTTCGCTTTCCGCGGCCGGGCGTGCTCCAGGAGGCGTAGATAATCCACCTGCACGGGAGCCGGAGGTGGGGGGGAAGATCCCAGCGCGGCGATGCGCTTGGTGAGCGCCGCGACGATGTCCGGAAATGGCCGGATGGCGTGAATCATTTCCTGCGGCCCCTCCAGCGCCTGAAGCAGGGTGTTGGCCACGCCCGCCAGGGGGAGGCCACGGCGCACCAGATCCTGAAAGGAGTTAGAGAGCGTCAACAGGTTGTATCCCGCTGTCTGCGCCATCTCGATCGCAATCCGGATCACCTGCGGAGCGGTCAGGAGCCCATCCGCCAGCATCACCAGTGCCGCCTGAAAATAGTTGAACACCGGGACCACCCGCGGGCCAAAGCCAGCGAAGCGCGCCGGAGGCGTCAGCCGATCGAGGTGGATGAAGATTCGGCGAACCGGGTCGCCAGGCGCGATGGCCTTCAGGCCGCGAAGAATGCGCCTTGCCTCGTCCGAATAGAGACCCGCCGCGGCGATCACTTTTTTCAGATCGCCCTCCCCCACCCGGCCGGCGATCAGGTCCGCATAAAGCGAGTAGATGAAAGCATCCGTTTCCGCATCGTCTCCAAACAGCACTTCGTCCGCCTCGGGGGGGGCCTGGGCGCGGCTCTCCAGCAAGGCGGGCAATTTGAATCCGATCTGCCCGCGCAGGGCCCGAAACCTCCCTCGCAACAAGTTTCGGACGTTGTCCTTGAGGACCAGCTCGTCCCACTCCACCCCATCCAGGCGCAGCTTCGCTTCCAGTACGGCGCGCATCTGGCGCGGGCTACCAGAAAGAATGAAGAGCTGGCTGTCCCCTGGTGCACGCAGCTCGCGGATCAGCGCCGCGGCTCCGGGGATCGCCACCTTCTCGCTGGCCTTTTCGAAGGCCGCCCGCATCAACTGGCGAAGGGTGTCGAACTCGGTTTGCAGATAGGTCTTGTCGAGATCCCATCGGTAAATGTGCCTCGGTGGCCGGGGATCGATTCGGTCCGGCAGGTTCACCGCGGCAAACTTTCCGCGATCGCGCGCGGAAGGTCGGCGGCCACCGCTTTCGCGGCGACCTTTCCGGCGTTGGCGATTGCGCGTGCCTTGGAACGGCCATGTGCCTTGATGAATACCCGGTCGAACCCCAGCACCGGGGCGCCGCCATATTGCTGCCAGTCGGTCACTTCGCGAATTTGCCGGATGCCGGAGGCCAGCATCGCAAGGCCGACCTTCCAGCGAAGCCTGGAAACGTAGGCGTATTGCGCCAGCTCCACCACCGTCTCATGCACTCCCTCGAGCATCTTCAGACAAACGTTTCCCACAAATCCATCACAAACCACCACGTCGGCGGTTCCCTTGGGAATATCCACCCCCTCGACATTTCCAATGAAGCGGATCCCCGGCCTACTGGCCAGGCGCCGGTTCGCCTCGACGACCGCCGCCGGGCCCTTGGTTGGCTCCGCCCCATTGGAGAGCAAGGCCACAGTGGGGTTGGCATTCTTGGAGATGATTTTGGCGTAGGCCGCTCCCATCACGGCGAACGCCACCAGGTCGTCCGCCGCCGCCTCCACGGTGGCGCCTACGTCGAGGATCAGCGAGAAGGGGTCCGACTTTTCCCCGTGCCTCTGGCGCGTCGGGTAGACCGCCGCCAGGGCTGCGCGGCGAATTCCCGGAATCAGCGAGAATCGCCGTGCGCAGGCGAGGATGCCCGCACCGGTATTGCCCGAGGTGACCAGGGCCTGGGCCTCTCCGTCCGCCACCAGCTGCGCCGCGCAGAGGATCGATGCTTCCGGTTTGCAATCCAACGCCTCGCCGGGCTTCTCTCCCATCTTCACGAATTGGCGGGCATGGTGGACCGAGATTCGCTCTCCGGTGTGGCGGGTTTCGGCCAGAGCTGCCTCGATCGCTTCCCGATCGCCCACCAACAGGGCATGAATCTGCGGCGCCTCGAGCGAAAGCTGGGCCGCGCCCCGAACCACCTCCTGCGGTCCGAGGTCGCCGCCCATGACGTCGAATGCGATGGTGATCGGCCCCGCCACGGCCGTAGCTCATCCCAACCGAGCAGCGAGGGCAACTGTCCTGAAGCCAAAGGCCGCATCGGGGCGGACCGATGGCTTCGGGGGCGACGGCAATCCTAGAGCGCGTCGCCGCCGCTGGCCCGATTGGCCGCTTCGTGCTCGATGCAACCCTTGGTCAGCGTGTATTGGTAGGTCCCCAGCTCGTCGCGCCAATACTCGCCCTCATAGGGCCAATACAGTTGATCGTCCGAGACCGCGACCGAATACCGGTAATTTTTCACGATCTCCTGCTTGCCCCCGGCTTTCAGCTGCTCCTCGAGAAATTCCTTCTCCTTGCCGGTGGTCTCGAACTTGATGCGCAGCCCATTGGTGAGCAGCTTTTTCAGCTCGGCCAGCTCGCTCTCGAGCTTCCCCTTGGCCATCGTTCCCGCCTTCTTCACCAGCAACTCGCGCTGGACCTTCAATCCGGCGAGCAAGCTCTTGGCCATTTCCGAGTACCGGAAGCTATCGATCCGCTTGGAAATGGAATCGATCTCCGCTTCCAGCTCGAGAATGGAGTCGTTGGTGTTCTTCAGATCTTTGTCGGTGAGGGCCAGCCGCAGAATCCGTCCGAGGATGATGTCGGTGCTGCTCTTGGGAAGCTCGGACAGGTTCTTCTTCTCGATGTCCTCCAACAGCTTGAAATACTCGGAGGCTTCCAACTCCTTTCTGGTCATCAGCTCCAGCTGGTCGTGGACGGGCAGGTAAATGCGCTCGAAGTCTTCCAGCGTGGAGCGCGATTCCCGGTAGCGGCAATTCTCGTAATAGATCACCGCTTTCAAGATCAGGGCTTCCGGAAAGTACTCTTCCCGGAAGAACGGCGAGGAGAGGGTGACCAGGTTACCCAGCGCTTGCTCATATTGACTGACCCGATAATTGGCCCAGGAGGACTCGAAAAGGGCCTCCAACCACTGTTTTCCTCCCCGTTCGACCTTGTTGTAATAGTAAATGGCGTTGCGGTTCTGCTTCACGCCGTAGTGGGTGCGGGCCAGTTGCATGAAGGCCAGCTCGCGGATCTCCTTGTCCACCCGGGCCTGGGTCGGCTCCTTCGCCGCCCCCGGTCGCGTCGTCCGGATGACTTCCTTCATCGACTCCAAGGCGGTGGAGAAATTATTTTCGCGAAAGTAGGCCAGCCCTTCGAGGTACTTGGCCCGCGCATAGAAGGGATCGACTTTGGGAACGGTGAGGATCAGGGTCTTCACCTGGTCGAAGCTCTTGTTGGCTTCGGCTCGCTGGTCAATTTGATCCAGTGCCTTGCCGCGGACGAAGTGGTAGCGCGCCAGGAGGTAGCGGAACTCCCCGCGAAATCGCTGAGGAAATTCGAAGTTGGCGTACTTGGCGATCTCCTCCAGGATCACCGATTCGTTGGTGGTCTTGTGACTAATGAAGAAAAGCCACTCCAATCCATTCTTGAAAAATTTCGTCTGCGGGCCCTTGGCCAGCATGTTCGAAAATTCTCCGAGAGAGGAATGATACATCCCCAAGCGGTAGAGGGACTTGGCGAGCACGTACTGGGCATCCAGCTGAAGGCCCACCATCTTCGGGTCCCGCATCAGCTGGTAGCTGGTGAGCGCGGCCAGCTCGTATTGCTCTTGCCGGAACTGCTGAGCGGCAACCTCCAGCCGCTGTCGCTCGGCTGACTTGCCGGAGACATCAACCGCCTCGAAGATCAGGGTGGGCGCCGGCTTGGGAGGAGGAGGCATCGGGAACGATGGCTTCACCGGCTCGCTGACCTTGGTCTCCGATGGCGCCGGGCTGGGCGCCGCGGTGTTGGAGGATGGGGGGGCCGGCTGGACCCGCGCCGGGAGCTTCTTCGAACGCTTTTTCTTGGACCGGGAGCCGTTCTTCTTCTTCTTCTTGCTCTTGGTTTCCGAGGCGTCCAGTCCTTGAAACGAACGCTGGGCGAAAGCCGGCGCCGCCAGGTGCAACGCAAAACCAAACGCAACCAGCTTCACGCAGAGGGGGAGGGTTTTCATCATTCGGAGAAGGCGGTGGGAAAGAAGAAGGACAGGCCGAGCTCGAAAACAATCTGCTGCCGAACCGAGGACTTGGACGGGGACAGGGAAATGGTTTCGACGTAAATCAGATCGCGTAGCTCGGTGCGCAGAGTGATCCACTGGTTGAAGTAGAATCGCATTCCCAGGCCGCCATTGCCTCCGATCGTCCACTTCGAGCTGCTGGCGGAACCTGAATCCCCCGGGCCCACGTACTGGACGGCGGCCACGCCGCCAATCCCATACAGATCGAATCCGAGAAAGTGTTGCGCGAAGAGAGAAATCTTCCCGTAAATCGGGGCCCATTGCAGATCCAGGCCGCCTAGAATCTTGATCTGCCCGGGCGCGCGTCCGCTGATTTCCGAAAGCAGCGGAGACCGGCAAATACGATTTCCGTTCGCGTCAGTTTGACAGATCTGCGCGCTACCCGAGACCACCGGGATGCTGTAGGCAAAGCGCAGACCGACTCCCAGCGTTTCCAGGGGATGGTAGGTGAGCGAGCCACCAAACATGTATTTGGTGAAGAATGAATCCTTCACCGACAGGCTGGCGGAGGGGCTGAGCTCGAATCGACCCTTCTTCAGAAAAGAGTGTCCTGAAACGGGGGGAATCCGCTCCCGAAGCGCTCCCATCCGATCTTTGTCGATTTCCGATACATCGCCCGCCTCTTGCTCGGTCGACTGCGCCAAGACCGGACGCGCCGACAGGAGAGTGAGGAAGAGGGCGCCGAGTGCAGCTTTCATCTTATTCCGCCTCCCTTCCAGTGGACCGGAACGGCAGGAAAATCGAGAGTCCCACGTTCAACATCAGGAGATTCTGGGTGACGCTCTGCGTGGTGCCGCTAGGCTGATCGATAAAAAAAGTATCGATCACCGCCACATTCACGGCGAGAAAATCCTTGGCGACGAACCGGATCCCGATTCCAATGTCTCCAGCCGGGTTGAGACCACGGCCAGGGAGATTGGACGTTTCAGTTCGCACCACGCCTAGCCCGGTCAGAAGATAAGCGTCGAAATGCAGGATCGAGTTCAAGAAACTGACCTTGCCGTAGACCGGGCTCCATTCGAAATCACCCATCGCCGACCACAGGGGATTCGAGAAAAAAATCC
>WNFB01007007.1_pt1 | contig 10095 bp, 8 predicted proteins | sample 5400501 | NCBI WGS metagenome assembly WNFB01 (sample SAMN13153341, study PRJNA577476) | soil metagenome | isolation source: 200 cm saprolite under Douglas fir tree site 2 hole 1 | place: USA:California | collected 2015-04-18
GTCATTTGGCGCCGGAACGATTTCGGGATGCAGATAGACGCGAAGCAGACCATACGCAATCATGAACATGAACGAAACGATGAAGGCGTAGGTTGGGCCGGCAAACAACGCGCCTGACTCGCGGACGCCGCGCAGGTTTGCAATCGCTATGAAAGCTATGAAGAAGATACAAAACGAGACGCGATGATTGTCCAGCCATGCCAGTCGAGTGCCTACAAAGGTCGATGTGATCGCCGCGACTCCGGCTGCAACCGAAACCGATACAGTGAGAACATAGTCAACCAGTAGTGACGCAGCGGCGATCAACCCCGGCATCGTTCCCAGGTTGTCTTTGGCTACGATGTAGGCGCCGCCGCCGGAAGGATACGCATGAACAGTCTGCCGGTAACTAATCGCCACGATAACCAAAAGAGTAGCGATGCCTATCGAGATCGGAATGACTCGCGAAAAAGCGTCAGCCTGGCTGATAGGCGCGACGTAGGCCGCAGCAAGAACGAGGAGGATTTCCTCAGTAGCGTATGCAGTTGAAGAGAGTGCGTCGGATGAGAAAACCGCTAAGGCGGTCTTCTTGGTTAGTCGCTCGTGTGTTAAGCGTTCTGTTCTGATTGGACTGCCAACCAGCAAACGCTTTAATGAGGCCATCTTTTCGTTGCGGCAGCAAGCCCACGCTTACGTCGGGCGCGCGAAAAAATGCCACAGCGTGCAGCTTTGCGAAAAGCGCCGACTGTGGCGAAGCGCACCTATCGGTGGCCCTGCTGCTTCATTCGGTCTAACGAGCCGAAGTTCGCTTTCCCGTGCCGTATATTAAGCCACTTCTTTCGAAAGTCAATGCCGCCAAACGCCAGGTTAATAATCAGGGGCGGGTTCAATCTTTGCAAAAGTTGGCCCTAAAAAATAAAGCGGGCGGGGCCCTCCCACAAGCCCCACCCTAAGGCCACGTGTCCTCACCCCACGCGACCACTTCGCCCACCGGGGAGGCGGGCGCCGGATGATTATGCACAAGTCGCACTAAAGATGCAACCGAAACTTAGATGTTTTTTCCATCTCTTTTGACTGCCAAAAAAGCGCGCTAACAGCGGGCCTTGCCATGCCCGTTGCTAACCATTCGCTCGCGGCGATACAGACTCAATACTGTGCAACAAAATGATGATCTGGTCGTCTCCAGCGCCTGGAGTTTTCACTTTCAGAGCAACGTAATCGTTCGTGACGTCGGCTATCGAACCTTCGTAAACGCCGCCGGACAGCGTCTTGATATTCACTAGCTGTCCGCGAAAACGGATCAGGAGATTCTCTATGTGCTGATAGTCCATCTTTAATGACCTCGGCTTTCAGGTTCAAAGGTTTGAATGACAGATCGCAAGTCAAGGATTACGACTCTTGTCTTCCCAGGTAACGAAGAACAGCCGATAGCCGTCTGGATCTTGCAAGCTCACAAATCGGCCGCCCCAGCCTTCGTCTCCGGGCTCGGTCACCGCGGTTCCACTTGCCGTCAGCTTCTGGTGAAACTCATCTACGTTGCTGACGCCCAGAACAAAGTGAACGCCGCGACCCCGCTTCAGCATCGTTTCGAGCTGTTGCACCAGAGTAATGCGTAAAGAGCCGGCGCCGACGGTGGCGATGGGTGGTTCGGCTGCGAGGTCTTGCGACACAAGCTCAAATCCAAGTCGCTCCTGATAAAACGAGAGCGACTCTTCAAGATTGTTAACCTCCAGAAACAGCAGGTCGAGGCCCGTCACCACGCTTTTTCTCTAACCTCAGATCGCAGTCAGGATCAAATAGACGCCGTAGCCGCCGCCGCTAACTGCCGACCAAAAGATGATCTCCTGCGCCGCGCGGAAGCGCTTCGCCGGATGCGAATCTCGCAGCGCTTTGCGCGCATTCGTCATCGCCGAATGCGCCATGAGAACTGCAAAGAGGATCACGCCCAACGCCAGAATTGAAAGCGGCCAGAGAAACCACAGGCCGTTAAAGCGAACCAGGAACAGCAGCATCAAACCCAGCAGGAGGCACAAAAGGGCGCTCAACAACTGGCCATAGATGCCGACTTCGCGGACGGCGGGCGTCACATGAATTGCCGTCGCTTGCATGGCCGGAACCGGCCGCTGCAAGTCGTATTGCCTGCGCGTCGCGTCGTCATGCAGCACGCGATACGCTTCGTTGAGCGTTTTCATCTCGTCCTCGTTGCCGCCGCGATCGGGATGCCGCTGGCGCGCGAGCTGCCGATACAGACGTTCGATCTCTCGCCGTGAAGCGTGCCGCCGCACACCCAGCACCGAGTAGTAATCTTTGTTGGAATCGAATTGATTCAAGTGACTTGCGATTCTAGATTCGTCAACGTGGATTTGCAATTCCGATTTTTCAACGGTATGTGTCAGAAGCCCGACCGTAAGGGAGGGCGACTCATGCGCCAAGAGGCCCTCCCTTACGGTCGAGCTTCTGACGCCAAGTTTTCGCGCGAATCGAAAAGCGCGCCTGTGATAATCTTGGCTCGACTTAAAAGGGCGCCCGTTTTCGATGGACCAGACTTTTAATCCCGGCGACGACCTGATCTTTCAACTCGAGAGTGGCTTTGGTTTGCTGCGCGTGCTCGCCGTGGAACAAACGGGCTCGGATAGAATCTGGCACCTGATGGCTTACGAGGAATTGTTTCCTGATGTCGAGGCGGCCGAGCTGGCACTGACCCAGCCCGAACGGCTGCACGTCAGAACCGCGCACATGGCGCTGACCGACCGTGCGTTCGAGCGCACTCCGGCGGCGCGGCTGGGCAATCGGCCCGTCATTAGCGAAGAGCTTGCCGCCTATCGACGCTGGAGTGACGACGGCGGCGACGTTTCAGATCGTTCAGCGCTCCTAATGTTGGGCCTGCGGTAGAAAACTCGAGTGGCAGTTACGGAAATGAAGAGCAGGATTAGAATTCCGACTATGGCTTCCAGAGCTGCATGCGGTTTGTTTGCAGCTCTCGCCTTCATCACGCCGGCACTGGCGCAACGCCGCGAGCGTGCGATCGACACGTGGAAGCCTCAGCATTACGACGTCGCGATTACTTTGAACGATCAGCTCACTGAGATCGCGCGAGCCCGAACCGAAATCACCGCGCTGATTCTGAAAGACAACGTAAGCATCATCGATCTGGATTTTGGATCGCTGGAAATCGATGCGGTGACCATTGGAGTTCAACCGGCGCGTTATGAGAGAAAGCCGGAACTCCTGAACGTCTTTCTCGGGCAGGCGGCGCGGGCTGGCGACAAAGTCAGCATCGTCGTGACTTATCATGGCCATCCGACGGACGGTTTGGTTTTCTCAACCGATCGTGATGGTAAACCATCGGCGACTGGCGACAACTGGCCCAATCGCGTACATCAATGGATTCCCTGCCTCGATCATCCTTCGGCGAAAGCCACTGTTTCGTTCACCGTAGCCGCGCCGCAACGCGCCAACGTAGTCGCGAACGGAAAGTTCGTCAACGTCACAGGCAATGCAGCAACCTCTCGCTGGAGGTATGAAGAAACGAAACCAATTCCACCTTACTGCATGGTCATAGCTGTCAGCGAAGGCGCAAAGCTGGATGCAACCGGGCGAACCGTAACTCCGCTCTCGTACTTCGTTCCACAGAAGGACCGCGCGTACGCGCCGAAGGGATTCGCTCCCGCCGCGCCGGCGCTGGCGTTCTTCAGCGAAACGATCGCGCCGTATCCTTACGAAAAGCTGGCCCTGATCATCGGCGCGACGCGTTTCGGCGGGATGGAAAACTCAAGCGCCATCGTTTTCACCAGCACGCTCTTCGATGCGCGCGGCAACGAGAAGATGAGCAAGCGGTTCGGCATTCCTGCTCGCACTGAAGACGTCGTCGCTCACGAGATCGCGCATCAATGGTTCGGCGATTCCGTCACCGAATCAACCTGGGCCGACCTCTGGCTGAGCGAAGGCTTCGCCACTTATTTTGCGGGACTGTTCATCGAAAAGTATGACGGCGAGGATGCGTTTCGCGATTACCTGCGCAACGCTGCCGAACGCTGCTTTGCTTATGAGAAGCAGCGCAGCGCACCCATTCACGACACCGAGACGCAGGATCTGATGAGGTTGCTGAACGCAAACAATTATCAGAAGGGCGCATGGGTGCTACATATGCTACGTCGAAGGTTAGGCGACGAAGCGTTCTTTCGTGGGTTGCGCGCTTACTACAACGCGCACGCGCAGGCGAATGCGACGACCGAAGACCTGCGCGACGCATTGGAGAAGGCGTCCGGACAAAACCTACACGATTTTTTCACGCGCTGGGTTTATGGAACCGGTCATCCGATTTACGAGCTGACATACGGCCCTGCTGGTGAGGGTGAGTGGGCGCGTGAGTTCCTGGATATAACCCTAACCCAGACACAATCGGGCGAGTCTTTCTCGGATCCGGTGCCGATCGAAATAACGACTGCCGACGGCACCAAGAAGCGATACACAATCTTGCCGACGAATAAGAGCGCTACCCTGCGAGTTCATCAAAATACGCTTGCTCCAGCCAAAGCGATCAAGGTGGATCCGGATGAAACGCTCTTGCGGGAGATCGTAACCAAGCCTTAAGTTGCGCTCGCTCGACGCTGCTTCTCAGATGCTTACTGCCTTCTGCTTACTGCCTTCTGGTCTTCACGGCCCGAACCGCTGGCGATACTCCGCGGAGTTAACAAAGCCCGTGACCATGCGGCGCGAATCTGCCGGGTTAGCATCCAAGACCTGAATCCAGGTCAGATACAGAATGTCCGGGTCGCGCCGCAAATAACCAAAGTACTGCATCACCACGAACGCCTGGTTGTAGTACTTCTGATAGACCTCGTTGCTCTCGGCAATCTGTCACTACGGCGGGCCGAACCGCTGCCGATACTCGATTGAATTCACAAAGCCGTTGACCATCATGCGTGAGTTTGCCCCCGAGTTGAGAAACTGTATCCAGTCCAGATAGAGAGCGTCCGGTTGGCGCCGCAGGAAGCCGAAATACTCCATCACCACAAAAGCCTGATTGAAGTATTTCGTGGCCACCTCCGTGCTCTCCACGATCTGTCGCAGCACTTGCGCTCGCGTCAGCGTCCCGTTGTTCAAGCCGTCGATCATCGATTGCCGGCTCGACAGAGTGACGCCCGCAGTGTTCAGCAAAGCGTCGACGTATTGCTGATTGCTCAAGCCATTGTAAGCGTTGGCGAACGCGGGCCGCGCCATGAAGTTCGCGATGAACGCCACCTTCGCCGCTTCCAACTGACTCGCGTCGAGAAATCCGCTTATGCCAGCCAAGTCCGGCACGAACTCCGCGTAATCAGGCTTGCGCCCAAAGCTCACCGGAGAAAACCGATAGATGAAAAACCCTCGATCGAAAAACTCAGGTGACTTGAAGAAGGCTTCCGCGACGTGGATCCGGTCACAAGTGGTGTCGCCTGGCGCGCAGCCGTTGATCAAGTTCACCCACATCGCGAACAGCGGGTCAGGTTCGCGCATGAGAATGTCGAGGTACAACTGCCGCACGAAGAAATCTGTTCGATCGATCGGATTGGGACCGGTCGTAGTTTCATTATCGACGATCATCACGGTCGCCGTCGATAATATGCCCAAGGAAGCGCCTTGCGGAGTGTTGAGACTCACCCGGAAGGTCTCGTTGCCTTCGGCGTAAGAGTCGTCGATGATCGGGACGGAGAATGACTTGGAAGTCTCGCCCGCAGCGAAACTCAAAGTGCCAATAGTGACTGTGTAATCGCAACGCGGCGAAGCAATGCCATTAAAGGCGTTGCAATTATTGAGGCCTGCATCATCGATGGTGGCAAAACCCACCGTCGCGCTGCCAGTCGTGTTGCCGGAACGTATCACCGTCAGATTCACCCGCTGATCTCCTTCCCCCACGATGTAGAGCGCATTGTCAAACTGGACAATCGCCGGGGTCGGAGTTGGTGTCGGCGTCGGCGTCGGTGTCGGCGTCGGTGTCGGCGTCGGTGTACATGTTGGCCCACCGACCCCAAGGAGCCGTGCGATGCCAAAATGTACCGCGCCGCTGACGCGTGTGAACGCACCACCGATGATAATACTCCCGTCCGATTTTAGGCCGATGGCATCCACTGAACCGTTCGTTCCAGGGCTGGGATTGAAGGAAGTATCAAGTGAGCCGTCAGCATTGAGGCGCGCGATATTGTTTCTCGCCGTACCGTTGAAGCTGGCGAACTGGCCGCCGATGACGATCTTTCCGTCAACTTGCACCGCGATGGTTTGCAGGAAGTCGGACGTTCCTGACGCTCCCGAGCCAGGATCGAAAGAAGTGTCTAGTGAGCCGTCGACGTTCAAACGCGCGATGCGGTTGCGCGCGGTGCCGTTAAAGCTGGTGAAGGAACCACCGATGATGATCTTCCCGTCCGCTTGTAGAGAGACGGCGCCCACCACGATAATCGATCCGCCGGTCGCTCCTGAGCCCGGATTAAATGAAGTATCAAGGGAGCCGTCGGTGTTCAAGCGCGCGATGGCGTTGCGGGCCGTACCGTTGACGCTGGTAAAGGTGCCACCGATGACGATCTTCCAGTCCGGTTGCAGTGCGACGGCTTCTACTGAGCCGTTGCCGCTGGGTCCGGAGCCGGGATTGAAGGAATTGTCAACTGAGCCGTCGGTGTTGAAGCGTCTAACTGGTTGGTTGCTGCCGATTTTGGGGCCAGCGGTGATGATCTTCCCATCCGTTTGCAGCGCGACGGCGTCCACTGAGACTTGCAATGCCGTGCCAGGATTGAATGAAGTATCAACGGAGCCGTCAGCGTTCAAGCGCGCAAGGAACTGCCGCGCCGTGCCGTTGATGGTGAAGAAGGTGCCGACGATAACGATCTTCGCATCCGGTTGCATGACGATGGCATGCACTTCACCGGAAAGGTCCACGTCCGTTCCCGAGCCGGGATTGAACGAAGTATCAAGTGAACCGTCGGGATTCAAGCGTGCAATACCGTTGCGCGCCGTACCGTCAACCGTGGTAAAGCCGGCGCCGATGACGATCTTCCCGTCCGTTTGCAGCGCGATGGCAAGCACTCTCGATTCGTTCGCTCCTGAGCCAGGATTAAACGAAGTGTCAAGCGAGCCGTCAGCGTTCAAACGCGCGATTGTGTTTTGTGCCGTGCCATTGACGTTGGTGAAACCGCCGATGATGACGATCTTTCCGTCCGGTTGCACAGCGATGCCAAACGCACCGCCGGCGCCGCCGCCGCGAGTCGCTTGAGTATTAAACGAAGTATCAAGGGAGCCGTTTGTGTTCAAGCGCGCGATGCTCTCGTGCTCCGTACCGTTGACGCTGGCAAAGAGGCCGCCGATGACAATCTTGCCGTCCGTTTGCAACGCGAGGACACTCACACTGTTAAAGTCCGTTCCTGAGCCGGGATTGAAGGAAGTATCGAGGGAGCCGTCGGCGTTCAAGCGCGCGATGCCTTGACGAGCTGTGCCGTTGACGTTGGAGAAGCCGCCACCGATGACGATCTTCCCATCCAACTGCACCGCGACGGCATTTACGAGGAAGTTTGGTCCTGTGCCGGGATTGAAGGAAGGGTCAAGGGAGCCGTCCGCATTCAGGCGCGCGACGTTCTTGATTGCCATACCGTTGAAGCTGTTGAACTGGCCGCCGATGACGATCTTCCCGTCCACTTGTTGAGCGATGCTTTGCATGAAGTCGAACGTTCCTGACGCTCCTGAGCCGGGATTGAAGGAAGTGTCAAGCGAGCCGTCAGCATTCAAGCGCGCGATGCGGTTGCGCGCCGTACCGTTAACGCTGGTGAAGGAACCACCGATAAGGATCTTCCCGTCCGATTGCAGAGTGATAGCGCGCACCTGCTTGTCCGTCCCCGATCCGGGATTGAAGGAAGTGTCAAGGGAGCCGTCAGCGTTCAAGCGCGCGATGTTGTTGCGCGCCGTACCGTTGACGCTGGTGAAGGTGCCGCCGATGAGGATCTTCCCGTCCGATTGCACAGCGACGGCTTGCACCTGGCCGATTGCTCCGTTGGCCTGCGGGCTGGGACTGAAGGAAGTATCCAGCGAACCGTCGGCGTTCAGGCGCGCGATGCCGTCGCGTGCCGTACCGTTGATGCTGCTAAACGAGCCAAACACGATGATCCTTCCATCGGATTGTCGGGCTAGGCTGCTAACAAAAGCGGCCGCCGGCGTATCGAAAACACTCGGATTGAAGCATGGGTCCACGTCTCCGGTCGCGGCAACCGAAATAGGAACTGGTTCCTGCGAGATAAGTGATTGCCCTTTGGCGAGAAGAGATGACTCGGCGCTTTGCGGGTTTGATGCTCGCGCAGCGGAGACCGGCGTTTTCTGCCAGAAAGCAGCGCCCGCCGGCAGCGCCAATGCCAACAGAGCCGCAACGCCAGTCCACGCCAAACGAAGCCGACGAGAGCCAGTAGGGGCGGACCTGCGTGTCCGCGCTGTTGAAAAGATGCGGGTGCGCATTCCAGGTTTGGCTGAACGAACCTTAAGAGAGAACATGGGGCTGCTCCTTTACTTCACGGTTACACCTTTGCTGATAACGCGGAATCGCATGGCAAAATGCGACAGCCGCTAACGAAATGTTGTGAAAAACTGAGTGGAACGGCGTAGAATCAGCGCCAACGGGAAGCGCCTTTGTGAGCCAACCTACGCAGCACGAAGTCACAAGTATCCTGCGCGAGTGGAGCGACGGCGACCAGCAAGCACCTGCGCGCTTGATGCCGCTCGTCTATGACGAACTGCGGCGACTGGCGCGGCAGCGCCTGGCTGGTGAAGGCGCCGCGAGTACGCTGCAACCGACTGCGCTCGTTCATGAAGCCTATCTGCGGCTGGTCGATCAGACACGTGTAAGTTGGCAGAATCGCGCCCACTTTTACGGCGTCGCGGCCAGCATGATGCGGCGCGTGCTGATCGATCATGCCCGCGCGCGCGCCACCGGAAAGCGCGGAGGATCGGTGGTGCGGTTCTCACTGGAAGACGTGCAAGCGCCGCTTGAACAGAGAGCTTCTGATCTGGTTGCGCTGGACGAAGCTCTGCAACGCCTGGCGGAGATTGATGAGCGCAAGAGCAAGATTGTTGAGATGCGGTTCTTTGGCGGTTTGACTGAAGAAGAGATTGCCGCCGTCCTCGACACTTCGCGCCGCACCGTTTTGCGCGAGTGGAAGAACGCACGCCTTTGGCTCTATCGCGAGCTGAGCCGCGTTGAATAAATGTTGCGGAACCGCGAGCGGTAGCGACCGGTCATAGAAATCGCTTGAGTGGCAGCATCCCCTCGCTACCGCTCAGGGTTCTGATGCAACGAAGCTTGTCGCGTTTCGCGTCTGAATTTCGCGTTCTCATATTGAAGTCTATTGACGATGACCCCTAACGATTGGCAAAACGTTGAGGCCCTGCTGAACGAAGTGCTGGAACTGTCTCCGGCAGAGCGTGCTGATTTTCTCGATACCGCCCGCGCAAAGGACAACGGAATTCGTGCCGAAGTCGAAGCACTGCTGGCTTGCGAATTGGAAGCCGAAGCGTTTCTTCAGGTTCCAGCACTGTCTTTCTCCGAAGGATTGATCGACTCTGACGGATCGGATGAGTTGACAGGCCAGCAGATCGGACGATACCGGATTGTTCGTGAGCTGGGCCGAGGCGGGATGGGCGCCGTCTATCTGGCTGAACGCACCGACGAAGATGTGCGGCAGTTAGTCGCTCTTAAGCTGCTCAAACGCGAACTCAACACGGCGGACATTCGGCGGCGATTTCAACACGAACGCCGGATTTTGGCCGGCCTGGAGCATCCCCAGATTACACGGCTGTTAGACGTTGGCTCGACCAGCGATGGCGTTCCCTTCTTTGTCATGGAGTACGTCGACGGGGTTCCGATTGATGAGTACTGCCGCCGGCGTGAACTACGCACCGAAGAGATCCTGCAACTCTTTCGCACGGTCTGCGATGGCGTCGCATTCGCGCATCGCAAGCTGGTAGTCCATCGCGACCTGAAACCTTCAAATATTCTGGTTGCAGCGGACGGTACGCCAAAGCTGCTCGATTTCGGTATCGCCAAACTCCTTACTCCGGAATTCGAGGAGAGCAGCGAGCACACCGTGACCCAACTTGGCGCCATGAGCG
>WNFB01007008.1_pt1 | contig 10094 bp, 9 predicted proteins | sample 5400501 | NCBI WGS metagenome assembly WNFB01 (sample SAMN13153341, study PRJNA577476) | soil metagenome | isolation source: 200 cm saprolite under Douglas fir tree site 2 hole 1 | place: USA:California | collected 2015-04-18
GGAACGATTTACCAAGAGCCCGAGCCGCGGCTTTTCTCGTTCAATAATCCCTACGGAGCGTGCCCCCGCTGCCAGGGATTCGGAAATACGATTGACTTCGATTTGAATCTTGTCGTGCCCGATCCGAGCAAGTCGCTGGAAGATGGCGCGATCGAACCGTGGACGAAGCCGCGTTATCGCGGCTTGTTTCAGGATGCGAAGAAATGGGCGCGCGCGCGGAACATTCCGTTGCATGTTCCGTGGCGGCAACTTTCCGAGGAAGACCGGGGGCGGATTCTCGAAGGCGACCCGGAAAATGATTTCGACGGCGTCAAAGGATTCTTCGCCTGGCTGGAGCGCAAGAAATACAAGCTGCACGTGCGCGTTTTCTTGAGCCGCTACCGCGGCTACGCCAAGTGTCCGGAGTGCGACGGAACGCGGCTGCGTCCCGAAGCCCGCGCGGTGCGCGTGGCGGGGAAATCCATCACCGAGGTCTGCAAGTTCACGGTGAAAGAGGCGCGTGTATTTGTTGCGACCCTGCAGCTTTCGGAAGCGCAACTGAAAATTGCCGACAAAATCCTGGAGGAAGTGGGCACACGATTGCAATTCCTGGATGAAGTGGGCCTGGACTATCTTTCGCTGGACCGGTTGACTTCCACGCTCTCGGGCGGGGAATCGCAGCGCATTCAACTGGCAACCTCGCTGGGCTCGCATCTAGTCGGCGCGCTCTACGTACTCGATGAGCCGTCGATCGGTTTGCATCCGCGGGACACGCAGCGGCTCATCGACATTTTGAAATCGCTGCGCGATCTCGGGAACACCGTGCTGGTGGTGGAGCACGATCCCGATACGATTCACGCCGCGGATCATATCCTTGACTTGGGTCCGGGCGCAGGCGAACTGGGCGGAAAATTACTCTTTGCCGGCCCTTATGACGCGATGGTGGGCGAGCACCGTTCTCTCACCGGCCGCTACCTGAGCGGGGAATTGCGAATACCCATTCCTAATAACCGGCACAAACCTTCCGGCAAATTTCTGCGTCTGTTCGGGGCAAATCTGCACAACCTGCAAAATGTGGATTTGATGATCCCGCTGGGAACACTCACGGTTGTCACGGGAGTGAGCGGCTCTGGAAAATCCACGCTGGTGCACGATGTCTTGTACCGCGCGCTTACGGCCCGGCGCGTCGGTGGCAGCATCAAGGAATTTTGCGACCGTATCGAAGGGGATAAGCACATCCGGGAAGTGGTGATCGTGGATCAATCACCCATCGGGCGGACGCCGCGTTCGAATCCCTCTACTTACTTGAAGGCGTTCGACGCGGTCCGCGAAGTATTTGCCGATACGCCAGACGCCAAACGGCGCGGTTACAGCGCGGGGCATTTTTCCTTCAACGTTCCGGGCGGGCGGTGCGAGACGTGCCAGGGCGACGGGACCGTCACGGTGGAAATGCAATTTCTCGCCGACGTGGAACTGATTTGCGAAGAGTGTCGCGGCACACGCTTCAAGAGCAGCGTGCTCGAGGTCCGGTATCGCGGGAAAAACATCCACGAAGTGCTGCAGCTGACGGTGCGAGAGGCGCTGACATTTTTTTCAGCTGTTCACAGAGTTACTTCAAAGTTGAGAATCCTGAACGAGATCGGGCTTGGCTACCTGCGCCTGGGACAGTCCGCGACCACGCTTTCCGGCGGAGAGGCGCAGCGTTTGAAACTTGCCGCGCATCTTTCGCGAACGGAGAACCAGGGCATCCTGTATATTCTCGATGAACCCACCACGGGTTTGCATTTCGACGACATCGCAAAGCTGCTTGCAGCCTTTCGCAAACTGCTCGATTCGGGCGCCTCGCTCCTGGTGATCGAGCACAATCTGGACATCATCAAGTCGGCCGACTGGCTGATTGATCTGGGCCCAGAAGGCGGAAATCAAGGCGGCAGAATCATGGCCACGGGGACGCCCGAACAGGTCGCGCGCAATTCACAATCGCACACCGGCCGCTTTCTTTCGCGGGTGTTGCAAGCCAACGGGCAGGCCCGCCTGGCGGACGGGCAGGCAAAGCGCCCCCCGAACGGCGCATCCAAGTCGTCAGGAGCTTCGGCTACAATCCATAAAGGGGCAAATATTTCCTCTGCTGAGTCATGAAACGCGCCTGTATCTGCCTGGCAATCACACTGTGGAGCTTGCCAAGTCTTACCTCAGGCGCAACTTTTTTTACGCAAGATTCACCCAAGAAACCCGTGCAGGGGCGGACGCAGAAGCTCACGAATCCGCTCAACGAGCTTTTGGCCGAGGCGCAGCGCGATATTGATAAGAACGATTTCGAAGGTGCGATCGCGCCGCTTCAAAAAGTTCTTGCGGAACAACCTAATTTTGCATACGCACATTTCCAGCTGGGGTACGTCTACACTGCGCTCAAACGCAACGCTGAAGCGCGCGCGGAATACGAGCGCACGATTTCTCTCGATCCCAAGATGGCGGAAGCCCATCTCAACCTCGGGCTTTTGTTGATCGAGGAACGGCCGGCGGACGCAATCGCCCCGCTGCGCAAGGCCGTCGAACTGCTGCCCGCGCAGAGCCGTCCTCGCTTTCTTCTGGGCGTGGCGCTCGAACGCACGGGTGAAAAAGCCGCGGCTGTGGGATCGTTCGAAGGAGCGTTAGGACTCGATCCACGTGACTTCGATACGCTCGTCCATCTGGGTAATGCCTATCTCGATCTGAAGCGGGCGGCGGAAGCCGAAAAAAAGTATCAAAGCGCGCTCGAAATTCAGCAGAACTATGCGCCAGCGTTGCTTGGCCTGGCGCAGAGCCTCGATGCGCAAAAAAAGCCGGAAGCCCCGGAGGCCTACGGCAAATACCTTTCCACGCAGCCGACAGACACCGCGGTGCGGACGCGGCTTGTGCATGTTTTGCTTGAGCGGGAGCAGTATGACGATGCGCTGGCCGAATTGGACCGTGCCGGGGCGGGGCAGGCACCAACTGTCGACTCACTGAAATTGCGGGCTGATATTCAGATTGGACAAAAGCATCTGGATGATGCCATCGCCACGCTGAAACAGGCGATCGCACTGGCTCCCAACAATGCGCAGTTGCACGGCGGGCTCGGGCGATTATTTCTTCAGGAGCGCGATTTTGCATCCGCCGAAAAGGAATTGAACGTCGCGCTGCAATTAGACAAGAACAATGTGATTTATTGGAAGGATCTCAGCTCGACTTTCTATTTGGCGGGAAACTACCAGGCCACGCTGGCGGCCCTGGACGTTGTATCCAAATTGGAAACCCCGGTCCCCGGCGCGTGGTTTATCCGCGCCCTCTGCTACGATAAGCTGAATCAGACGAAACCGGCTCTGGATGCGTACCAGAAATTCCTGGAGTTGGCGCCAGACAAGAATTCAGACCAGGTGTGGCAGGCGCAACAACGAAGCAAGGCACTGCGGCGGATTCTGGACCGAAAACGGTAATGACCATGGGCTCCCTCAGGGCGCGAATCGCAGTTCTTTCCGGGGCGACATTGTTTGCCTGGGTCATGATTCTTGCCGCCGACAAGGTACAGGAGCTGCAGGCGAGATTTGATCAAGAACCGGACCCGGTCCATAAAGCGAAGCTCCTGGAAAAGCTGGGGGACGCGCAGTTTGCTGAAGCGCGCAAAGCGGGACACGCCGGCGATTACAGCGCCGTGGGCCTGCTGATGGAAAAGTACCGGGACAATGTTCGAATCGCGCTCGACGGGTTGAAGAAAAAGCAGCAGGACGCGGAAAAGCATCCCGAGGGATACAAGCAGTTGCAGTTCCATGTGGACAAGGCTCTGCGGGAACTCGACCAAATCCTGGTTGTCGCTCCCGGAGAGTACAAGCCGCCATTGCACCTGGTCCGCCGGGACCTTGTGGCCATGAATGATGAACTGCTTCGAATGCTTTTCCCCCGGCGGCCTGGAGAGCACACCGTCAAGCCGCCTGCCGCGGAGAAGCAACCATGAAATCTCTTTTCAAAATTATTTTCATTTCGGTTTCTCTGTGCCTTTCTGTTTCCGGGGTGTCCGCCAAGCCTGCGCAGCAGAAGGACTACCTTACGGCGCTGGAGGCTGATAAGATCCGGGATGCGGAAACGACGAACGAGCGCGTCCAGCTTTTTCTGACCTTCGCCGATGACCGCTTGAAGAAATTCCAATATGAACTCGAGCATCCTTCGCCCAACAAGCACGAAGAAATGTTGAATGGGCTCCTCAATGCCTACGTGGGTTGCGTGGATGACGCGGCCGATATCATTCAGCTGGGAATCCACAAGCAGGAGAATATCCGCAAGGGAATCGATTTGATGGCCACGCGCACCAAGGAATTTCTCGGGATTCTTGAGAAATTATCGGCGGGAGGGCCGGACCTCCAAATCTATAAGGACAATTTGGAAGACGCCATCGAAGGCACGCGCGACGCCATGAACGACGCCGAGAAGGCGAAGAAGGATGTAGCACCACCTCCCGTGCGACGGAAGAACACTCCCTGATGAAAACGCGGCAAAGAAGAATCTTTCTCTTTCTCGGCGGAGGACCGCTTTTCCAGCGCATGTTTACCCGGCTAGGTTGCGAAGGGCGCCCGCCAAGATTCCGCGTGGAGTTTTATCCGTACAGCAGCCTGGTTCTTACGATCCGGCGGCGAGAAGAAGCGGTTTTCGTGAGATTTTCCGACCTGCTGCAGCGGGCACCCTTGGAAGTGCTGGAAGGCGCCGCGGCACTGCTGCTTTCGCGGCTATACCGCAGGAGAGCGCCAGCGGTGCTGATTGCGCCATATCTGGCGTATGCGCGGTCACATCGCACACGCAGCCGCATTAGCCGGATGCGGCGAGGTCGTGTTCGGCCGCCGGCAACGAACCCGCGCGGCCGCCACTATGATCTGGAGAAATTATTCGAGCAACTAAACGCAGCGTATTTTGAAGAGCGGTTGAATCGCCCGAACATCGGGTGGAGCGTGAGGAGCTGGCGGCGGCAGTTTGGCTGCTACGATCCCGGGCCCAATCAGATTTTGCTCAACCGGCGCATGGACCGCCCTGGAATACCGCAATTTGCGGTGGAGTACGTGCTGTTTCACGAAATGCTGCACGTCAAACATCCGACGCGGCGTTCCGGGTGCAGCCTGGTGTCGCATTCGCGGGAGTTTCGCGAAGAGGAAAAAAGATTCGCGGAGTTTGAGAGAGCCCGAAGGGTGTTGGATCATCTAGCCAGGTGATTTCTTTTTTTCGCCGACTTCGCTCCAGAGTTTATCGATTTTCTTGCGGATCTTGCCGCCGTCCTCGGCGGATGGAAAGAGTTCGAGATAACGCGTGTAGGACCTGATGGCTTGCTTCCTGAGTTTTTTCTTCTCCTGCGCTTCCCCTAAAAATTTGAATGGCACCGCATATCCGGGTTTCGCTTCGATGGCGTCATTAAAGCGATCGATAGCCGCGTCGTAGTCGCCTCTCCTCATGTAGTACTGGCCGACTTCGAGATCTTTTTCCGCGCGGAGAGGATCCCAGGTGGGTTGATCGGCCGCGGATTGGGTGGCCGAGTCCTTATTTTTCTCGGCAGGCAGCTTCGGCGGAGGGGCGGGAGGCGGTTCGTCCGGTTTTGAGGAAGATTCCTCCGGGGGCTGCTGCGCGCAAAGTTTTTGCGTGGGGCAAAGCAAGAAAACAGTGGCCATCGCGAGAAGCGCCGGGAACCATGGCGTGCTTTTCATCTGGGTCCGCTCCCTATTCTCGGATTCGCTTTAGTATGATGGAAGTTGTCTGGCGTTTGAAGTATTCCGTGCGAGATTCGAATGGAACCCCGCGAAAAAGCCGCAGCGCTCCCGGAAAGTCCGGGCGTCTACTTGTTCAAGGACGCCGGGGGGAAAGTTTTGTATGTCGGGAAGGCGCGTTCGCTGCGCAACCGCGTGCGATCGTATTTTTTGGAATCGCGCTGGACAGACGCAAAGACCGGATCGCTGGCGCGGGAAATTGCCGACCTGGAAACGATTGTCGTCGGGAATGAGCGCGAGGCGCTGGCGCTCGAACACAACCTCATCAAGAAATATCAGCCGAAATTCAACGTCGTTCTGCGCGACGACAAAACCTATCCGTACATTAAATTTACGGCGTCGGAGAAATATCCGCGAGTGTATTTCACCCGGCGCATCAAGAAGGACGGCTCGCTCTATTTTGGACCGTATTTTCCGTCGAGCCTGGCGCGGCGCATTCTGCACTTCGTGCACAAACGATTTCTGATTCCTTCGTGCACCGTGGACCTCACGCGGAGCCATCCGCGACCGTGCTTGCAGTATTACATCAAGCGGTGCCTTGGCCCGTGCGTGAACGGGCTGACGACGGATGAACGATACGCGGAGGCGTCGCGCGACGTGCGGCTGTTCCTGGAGGGGCGGCGGCACGACCTGATCAAGAGTCTCGAAGAACGCATGATGGCCGCGGCGGAGAAAGAACTCTATGAGCAGGCGGCCGCGTATCGAGACTTGCTGCGGACCCTGGAGGACATCGAGGAACGCCAGCGCATTGCCGCCACGCAAGGCGACGACACCGATGTCCTGGCGTTTTATGCAGAACCCCCCTTGGTGGCCGCAAATCTTTTCCATTTGCGCGGAGGGCGCGTGGTGGACCGGCGCGAGTTTTACTGGGAGGAGCTGGAGGAATTTGATCCGCAGGAGTTCGTGCCCTCGCTGCTCAAGCAGCTCTATCTCGAGGCGGAATATTTGCCGAAAGCAATTCATGTGCCTATCGATTTCGAGGACCGGGAAATCCTGGAGGAGACACTGACGGAGCGGGCGGGGCACAAGGTGGAAATCCATACGCCGCAGCGCGGGCAAAAGCGCGCATTCCTGGATTTGGTCGAGAGCAACGCGAAGCATTCGTTCGAACAGCGTTTCCGGGTTCTGAAGCCGACTTCGAAAGCGATCGGAGAGGCCCTGCAAAACGCGCTCAATCTTGCTGAGGAGCCGCGGCGAATCGAGAGCTTCGACATTTCGCACATACAGGGAACGGATACCGTGGCTTCGATGGTAGTGTGGGAAAACGGCCGGATGAAAAAACCGGACTACCGGAAGTTCATTATTCGCGGAGAAGAAGGGAACAGCGGCGCGCGGCAACGCCAAAATGATGATTTTGCCAGCATGCGGGAAGCGGTCACGCGGCGGTACAAGCGTTTGCAGGAAGAAAAAAAGCCGCTGCCAGGCCTGATACTGATCGATGGAGGAATCGGACAGTTGCACGCCGCGGCGGCGGCGCTCGAAGGATTGCAGATCATCAACCAGCCGGTCGCGAGCATCGCGAAGAAAGAAGAAATCCTGTACGTGCTCGGGCAAGAAAATGAGCCGATCGTGCTGGAGAGGCACTCGCCGGTGCTTCATCTCATCCAACAGATTCGCGATGAGACGCACCGGTTTGCGGTCACCTTTCATCGCCAGCGGCGCGGCAAGCGGCAAACCGAATCGGAACTGGCGGGTATTCCCGGAGTCGGACCGAAGACCATCCAAAAACTTCTGCGCAAATTTGGCAGCGTGACTAATTTGAGGAGGGCGAAAAGAGAGGAACTAAGCGAGGTAGTTTCGTTGAAGAGCGCGGAAAGCATCCTGGAGCATCTGGAAAGCGCGGGACAATCGGATAACCGCTAAGAGCGATGAATGCAGGTTAGGCTGTATTGCCCTGCGAAGAGTGCTATGCTAGGGTTTCTGTGGAGGTTCTTATGGCGGACAATGTTGGTTCCAAAGTGACTTACTTTCTCGTTGGCCTGGGCGTGGGGGCGCTTGTGGGCATACTGTTCGCGCCGAAGTCGGGTGAAGAAACCCGCGAATTTCTATCCAAGAAGGCCGATGAAGGCCGGGACTACGCGCAGCGGAAGGCTCGTGAGCTTCGCGAACGCGCGGATGACTTGATCGAGCGCGGCAAGGAAGTGGCGGGGCGGCAGAAGGATTCCATCTCCGCGGCGGTGGAAGGGGCGCGCGAAGCGTATCGCCGCGAGGCCTCGAAGTCTTAAGACAGCACGGGGTGGCGGCGCGATAGAGGGGGAAGGTTACCTCTCTTAGAGCAGGCGGGAAGGTTATGCAAAACTGGGTGGCGTTCTTCATCGTGGTGACAGCGGTGGCGGTGGTCGTGCAGATGGCCATCCTCACTGCCATCTTTCTCGAGATGCGGCGGACCACGCAAAACATAAATCGTCTTGTGGGGGAATTGCAGGCACGGGTTGGCCCGATCCTGACGCGAGTGCAGATTTTGCTGGACGATACGCAGCCGAAAATTTCGAGCATGATTTCCGATGCGTCGCACATGGTGTACCTGGCGCGGGGCCAGGCGCAGAAAGTGGACCGCGTGTTTACAGAAGCGGCGGATCGCATGCGAGGGCAGTTGATGAGGGCAGACCGGATTTTGACGGGGGCGCTCGAAGCGCTGGAGGATGCGGGATCGCAATTTCGCTCCAGTTTCTGGCGTCCGGTACAGAAAGTATCGGCGCTGGTACAGGGCATCCGGGTGGGGATCGATCTGTTGCGTTCGCGGCGGGGAAGTTCGCGGGGGAGTGAGCCTCGCGCACCGCGCGAACACGAAGAAGAACTTTTTATTTAGATTTTGGATCAGACGTTACTTCACAGAAGTTTTGTTGCTCAGACCGACCGTTTGAATTGAATCAGAGAATAAGCCAAACAGACAATCAGCGAATCCAGCCGCCACCGAGGACGACGTCGCCGGAGTAGAAGACTGCAGCTTGGCCGGGAGTGATGGCGCGCTGCGGGGCGTCGAAAATCACGCGGGCGCGAGTTGCGTCGAGCGCTGTGATGGTCGCGGGAGCGGGTTGGTGCTTGTGGCGGATTTTGACTTCTGCGCGGAGCTGCGCGCCCGGTTGTTCGCACGAAATCCAATTTACATTTTCGAGTTCGCAACTCGTGGCGCGGAGAGCATCGTCCTCGCCAATGACGACGCGGTTGTTTTGTGGATCAATGGCTAGAACATACAGCGGCTTGCCCGCGGCGAAACCCAGACCCTTGCGCTGGCCGATGGTGAACTGGTGCAAACCGGAGTGGCGGCCGATGATCGCGCCGTCTTCGGTGACAATTTCGCCTTCGCGTTGATCGAGTGCGATGCCACGTTCGCGCGAATACGATTGAATGAACTGCACGTAGCTGCCGTTGGGAACGAAACAGAGCTCCATGCTTTCGGGCTTTTCCGCGACGGGAAGATTCACGCGGCGGGCGAGCGCGCGAACTTCCTCCTTGGTAAGTTCGCCCAGCGGAAAGTCGCTGCGGGAAAGCTGCTCCTGGCTGAGACCCCAGAGAAAATAAGATTGGTCCTTCGAATCGTCGCGTGCGCGAAGAAGCTCCCAGCGCCCGGTGGCTTCGTTCTTGCGGATGCGCGCGTAGTGACCGGTGGCCAGGCGTTCGGCGCCAATCTGGCGCGCCATCCGGAGCAGCGGCTCGAACTTCACATCGGTGTTGCAATTCGTGCAAGCAATTGGCGTGCGCCCGGCGAGATACTGATCCACGAAGGGGCGAACCACGCATTCTTCAAATTGTTCCTCGAAATTCACGACGTAGTGAGGAAAATTGAGATGCTGCGCGACGCGCTTCGCGTCGTAGACATCATCGAGGGAACAGCAACGATGCTGCGCCGGGCCGTCGCCCTGCAATTCAGGGAGGCGGCGGTGATTCCAGAGCTGCATGGTCAGGCCAACGATGGGCAGGCCCTGCTGTTGGAGGACGGCCGCGACGGTGGAAGAATCAACACCCCCGGACATAGCTATGGCGACAAGGCCAGATGTAGGGGTGGCTTGCGCGGGAAGAGACTCGAATTGAGTTGTGGTCGTCATGGTTGCATCAGCAAAGGGGGCACGATCCCGACAAGAGTCGGGACAAGTTATATCGTGCCCCTACGGTTGACAATTTTTCCTCATACATTCCAAAGGATCGTTCGTGCTCAAGTGGTGCGCAGGAGTCCTGCGCCCCTACAGGAGAGAGAGTACGTCGAATTTTGTCGGTGCACATCATGGGTGCGCGGCGGCCTCTCTTCGATAGGTGGGGGAGAGTTCGCGGAGCTGCGCAACGGCGGCGGGGACGACTTGGAGAGCGAAGTCAATGTCTTGGGCAGAGGTGTGGCGGCCAAGGCTGAAGCGCAGGCTG
>WNFB01008502.1_pt1 | contig 10092 bp, 8 predicted proteins | sample 5400501 | NCBI WGS metagenome assembly WNFB01 (sample SAMN13153341, study PRJNA577476) | soil metagenome | isolation source: 200 cm saprolite under Douglas fir tree site 2 hole 1 | place: USA:California | collected 2015-04-18
CTTCGCATCACGCACCTTCACCGGCGCGAACCTCCTGACGCTGTTCCTCTACGGGGCCCTGGGCATCCTGTTCTTCTTCCTGCCGCTGAACCTGATCCAGGTGCACGGGTACTCCGCCACCGCGGCCGGAGCCACAGCCCTCCCGTTCATCCTGGTCATGTCCCTGCTCTCACGCGGGTCGGGCGCGCTCACCGATCGCTTCGGCGCGAGGCTCCCGCTGATCGTCGGGCCGCTCACCGCGTCCGCCGGATTCGCGCTCTTCGCTCTTCCCGGAGCGAACGGCTCGTACTGGACGACGTTCTTCCCGGCCATGGTCGTCCTCGGGCTGGGGATGGGGATCGGTGTCCCGCCGCTGACGACCACGGTGATGAACGTCCTCGGCATGCGCCACGCCGGCATCGCCTCGGGCATCAACAACGCCGTGTCGCGAGCGGCGGGGCTGCTCGCGATCGCCCTCGTCAGCCTGCTCGTCCTGCACGTCTTCGACGCCGAGATGAACCGCCACCTCGCCGCTTCGCGCCTGCCCCCGGAGGTCCAGGCAGCGCTCGCCGCGGAGCGGGGCAAGCTGGGCGGCGTCGAGCCGCCACCGACCGCGAGCCCATCCGAGCGCGCGGCGATCCGCCAGGCCGTCTCGGATTCGTTCGTCGCGGCCTTCCGGTGGATGGCGCTGGTCGCCACGTGTCTCGGGATCGCGAGCGCGGCGACCGCGGCGGCCATGATCGACGGCCCCGAGCGGGGGTGAGCTCCAGCTCGCGGAGCTCCGGGTCATGGCGCCCACGCGACGACCACCGGCCCGCTCGGCGCGGCGCTCCCCGTGCGCGGCTCGAGCGTCACCTCGAGAGCGTCGGGCAGCGCGGCGAGCGCGGGATTCTCGGCGAGCAAGCGGGCGCTACCGCCGGCGTCGGGCAACACGGTACCGAGCGACATCCACGTGGCCCCGTGTCGCACCCACGCCTGATAGGTCTCTCCGGCCGGCGCGGGCGGGAACTGGGACAGGGTGACCACGGCGACGGCGGCGCCGGGACGGCCACGGTACCGGGCATGGCTCTCCGCGGGCGTGCCTCCCACGGGGGCCAGGCGGAGGTTCACGCTGTCGCTCGCGGTCAGCATCGAGAGCGCCCGATCGAAACGCGCGAGCGTCGCGCGCTCCGACCGGTAGCGGATGCCGAGGGCGGCCAGCAGGCACAGCGCGGCGAGCGCCGCCCATTGCGGCCCGAGCGCGCCGCGGAGCTTCTGGAGGCCCGCGCGGATGCGTGTCTTGGCCGTGCCGAGCGGCAAGCCGAGCTCGGCGGCGACCTGCTCGTGCGTGAGGTCGTCGAGGAAGGCGAGGCCGAGCGCCTCGCGCTGCGGAGGCGGAAGTTCGTCGAGCGCCAACTTGAGGACGGCGCGACGATGCTGCTGCCATGCCGTCTCGGCGGGCCCGGGGTCGCCCGCGGGGAGCCCCCCGAGCACGAGCCCGTCGGGATCGGGCACGATCTCCGGCTGCCGGCTCCGGCGACGGAGCTCGTTCAGGAGGCGGAAGTGAGCGATCTGCAGGACCCACGCGCGGACGGTGCCCCGCTCGGGATCGAACCGTCCCGCGTTCCGCCAGACGGCCAGGAAGACCTCCTGCACGAGGTCTTCCGCGCCCGCACGCTCGAGGGTCTGGACGGCCACGCGGAAGATCAGCCGCGCGAAGCGGCGGTGCAGCGGCCCGAGCGCCTCCGCGGAGCCTCCGGCGACCTGACGCATCAGCTCGTCGTCGTGGGGAGCGTGCTCCATCGATCGGGCGCCTCGCCGGCCGGACGGGGCGCTAGGGAACCTCTGCACAAGTCGATCGAATGAGGTAAGAGGAATCTCGATCGACGGGTGAGGAGGTGCGGTGATGGGTGATCAAAGGACGTTCGCTTCGGTTGCATGGAGCCAGAAGGGGAAGGTCACGCGACGGGAGCGGTTCCTGGCCGAGATGGATGCGGTGATTCCGTGGGATCGGCTGATGGCGCTGGTCGAGCCGCACTACCCCAAGGCCGGGCAAGGCCGCCAACCCTTGGGCCTGGAGAAGATGCTGCGGATCTACCTCCTCCAGCAGTGGTTCAACCTCTCGGACCCGCAGGCCGAGGACGCGATCTACGACAGCGAGTCGATGCGCCGGTTCGCCGGCGTGGAGCTGGGCGACGACGTCATCCCGGATGAAACGACGATCCTGCGCTTCCGTCACCTCCTGGAGCAGCATCGGCTGACGGAGGCGATGTTCGCGGCCGTGCGGGGATTGCTCGAGGACCGGCGGTTGCTGGTGAAGTCCGGGACGATCGTGGATGCCACGATCATCGCGGCGCCGAGCTCGACGAAGAATGCGACGCAGACCCGCGACCCCGAAATGAAGCAGACCCGGAAGGGGAAGAACTGGTATTTCGGGATGAAGCTGCACATCGGAACGGACCGCAAGGGGCGGGTCCACAGCCTGACCGCGACGCACGCGGCCGCGGCCGACATTACGCAAATGCCGCAGCTGCTGCACGGCGAAGAGCAGGAGCTCTACGGCGACCAGGCGTACTGGAAGGAGGCCGATCGCCAGGCCTACGAGGCGCGTGGCGTGCGCTACCGGGTGAATCGGCGCCCGCCATCCAAGGTGCCGCTGAGCGAGCGCTGGCGCCAGATCAACCGCGCCCGATCGCGCACGCGCGCCCGCGGGGAACATCCCTTCCACGTGGTGAAGCGGCTGTGGGGCTTCACCACGGTCCGCTATCGCGGCCTGGCCAAGAACCTCGCCCGCGCCTTCATCATGTTCGCGCTGGCTAACCTCTACGTCGTCCGCCGCCAGTTGCTTCCCGCACACGCGCGGTATGTCCTGTGAGCGTCGGCAGAGGATACGCAAACGGTTCACGGCGCTCCCCAGACACCAACGACCTGCCGATTCCGCCTTCCGCAAGCGCATTCTCATGAATCCATCAGCCAACCGACTCTGCACGGCCACCTGTGCAGAGGTTCCCTAGGAAGCCGCCGTCAGGTCGGGCATGAGTCCGAGCTGGCGGAGGATCGTCGCCGAGTCGAAGTAGACACGCTCGCAGACGATCCGCTCTCCCGCGAAGAGGAACAGCGCCACCATCCGGCAGCGGAACTCGCGACCCGTCGGGGGCACGCCCCGCAGCGGGCCCCCGTGGGTCCCGAGCAGATCGAACTCCACGATGACGGCGTCGTCGGCGTGGTGCATGGCGTGGACCTCGTTGCGCTGGTCCGGGAAAGGTGGCGCGCGACGCCGCATAATAGCCCGCCACTTCTTCCCTTCCGTCGTACACCTCGCCGGTGGCCACCAGCTCGTAGCGCGGATGCGCGAACGTCGCCAGGGTGACGTCGAACGCGTGGCGATTCTCGGATTCCATGTGCTCGCGCACGACGGCTTCGCGTCGCTCGCGCAGGGTCGCCGGCATGGGTTCGCCTCCTTCGGCCGTTCTGGCCTTCGTGTGCTTACGCCCCGAGCCGACGCCATGTACAGCGCCGGCTCGTCTCAAGTTCGACCGTGGCCCGGATCGAGCACGATCACGTCGATTATGAAAATGCTTCTGCTCCATGGCCGGTGCATCCAGCGGTCTGGACTCACGCCACGAGATCGTGGAATCCGGGCTCAGCGCTCCGCGTGGAGCAGCCCGGTGTGGCGATGGCGGCCAATCCCAGCGCGACGACCCGTTCAGTTGCAGGGCGTAATGGAACAGGGGGCGCCTCCGGAGGAGAACGCAGCGCGCGGACCCAGAGGGGACACGATGAGCGACAAGGAGAAGTCTCTTTACGACCGCCTTGGGGGGTACGACGCGATCACCGCCGTGGCGAACGATCTGCTGCCCCGGCTGCGGACCGATCCGCTGCTCGGACGCTTCTGGGCGCATCGCGGCGAAGACGGCGTCGAACGCGAGAAGCAGCTCCTGATTGACTTCCTCTGCGCGAGCGCGGGCGGACCGATCTACTATCGCGGCAGGGACATGGTGCTCACCCACCGGGGCATGCGCATCAGCGAGAACGACTGGAACGTCTTCCTGGGTCATGCCGCGGCGACCCTGGCAAAATTTCAGGTGCCCGAGGCCGAGCAGCGCGAGGTCGTCGCGTTCGTCCAGAGTCTCAAGAATCAGATCGTCGAATAGCGTCGCTTCCCGCCGGGAGCCGGTCCCGCGACGCACACGCTCTGCGACGCGACCGCCTCTTCAGGAACGGGAACGGTCGCGGCCGCGATCCGCCCGCCGGCGCTCCTTCGCCTCGGCCTCCCGCTGCTGTCGCGCCCACTCGGCCGCGGTCGGCGATCGGCGCTCCTCGGCCCAGGCATCACGGTGGCGAAGCATGGGCACGTGCGCGTCCCAGCAGGAGACCGAGCAGAAGGCCAGCGCCGTGCGCGAGCGGTTACAGGTCGACACGTTGCATGCCCAGTACGTACCGACGAACGGCAGCTCCTTCTTGCAGGTGGAGCACCGCTTCCAGGACGACCGTTCAGCGCCCATCCCGATCCCTCCCACAGGTGACGGGTAGGACGCCTGCGTGGCGGACGTCAAGGGGTCAGCCAGTCAGCCGCACCCTGCGCATTGCGAGGCGACGGCCGCCGAGTTCCGGGAAGGGACACGCGCCGTGCGGCTACGCCCACCCGCCCGGCGAACCGCGGGAGCGGCGATGGCGCCGCGAGCGTCCCGTCCGCGCGGGCGCCCCCACCGGCAGCGGAACGTGCGCGTGCGCGCCGTGATCGAAGTTCGGCAGCACCACGCGCGGGAGCGTCGCGCCGACCACCTTCTCGATGGCGCAGAGTCGCTCCTCCTCCGCCGGCGAGACGAAAGTGATGACCTCGCCGGCGGCGCCGGCGCGGGCGGTGCGGCCGGCGCGGTGGATGTAGTCGTCGGAGGAGAACGGCACGTCGAAGTTGACGATGTGCGAGATGCCCTCCACGTCGAGGCCGCGCGCTGCCACGTCGGTGGCGACCAGGACCGGATAGTCGCCCCGACGGAACGCCTCGAGCGCGGCGATCCGCTCCTCCTGCCGGCGGTCGGAGTGGATGCTGGTGGCGCGCACGCCGCTGCGGGTGATCGCGCGCGCGAGCTGGTCGGCCTCGCTCTTCCGCTTGACGAAGACGAGCACGGAGCTCATCGCCGCCCGCCGCAGCAGGGTGGTGAGGAGCCGCCCCTTCCTCTCGTGCGCCACGGGGTAGACGCTGTGCACGATGCCGCTCGCCGGCTTCTGCGCGCCCACCATGACGACCACCGGATCGCGCAGGATGTCGTCGGCCAGCTTGCGGATCTCGGGCGGGATCGTCGCCGAGAACATCAGCGTCTGTCGCTCGGCGGGGAGCGCGTCCAGGATCCGGCGGATGTCGGGCAGGAAGCCCATGTCGAGCATCCGGTCGGCCTCGTCGAGCACGAGCACCTCGAGCGCCGAGTAGTCGACATAGCCGAAGCGCATGTGATCGAGGAGCCGCCCGGGCGTCGCCACGACGATCTCCGCGCCGGCGCGCAGCGCTCGCTCCTGCGTGCGCATCTCGACGCCGCCCATCACGGCCACCGCCGTCAGCCCGACGTGGTAGCCGAGCGCCAGCGCCTGCTCGTCGATCTGCAGGGCCAGCTCGCGCGTCGGTTCGAGGATGAGCGCGCGCAGCTTGCCGCGCGCCGTCCCGCCGTGAAGGCGCTGCAGGATCGGCAGCAGAAACGCCGCCGTCTTGCCGGTGCCGGTGGACGCGCAGCCGATCAGGTCGCGGCCGGCCAGGATCACCGGGATCGCTTCCGCCTGGATCGGCGTCGGACGGGTGTACCCCATGTCCCGGACGGCCTCGGTCAGCAGCGGGATGAGGTGAAACTCGTGCAGGAGGTTCGTCAGGTGGGCACGTGGCTGGGGCGCCGGGGGTCTCGGCTCACGCCGCGGGCTTCCACGGATCGTCGGGTGGGGGTCGGCGGCATCGGGCGCCGAGTCTGCCACAGTTCGGGGCCGCATGCTCGCCGACTCATGTCTGCGTTCAGTCACCCGGTGGCTTCTTGCGTGCCGCCGACTGGTGCGGGCCGTCGCTCCAGTTGGGCACGTCGAGCTGCCAGCCGCCGCCGAGCGCGCGGTAGAGGGCGACCACGGCCACGAGCTCGTCCCGCTGCGTGCGCGCGAGGTCGAGCTCGGCAGGAAAGAGCTGCTGCTCGGCCTCGAGGACCTCGAAGTAGTTCGCGATGCCGTCATTGTAGCGCTGGAGGGACAGGGCGACCGACGTCTGAAGCGCCTTCACCGTCTCATCGCGGTCGTCGTGCACCCCCTTGAGCTTCTGCTGCGCGACGAGCGCGTTCGAGACCTCCGCGAACGCTTGCAGCGTGGCTTGCTGGTAGCGCTCGACGGCTTCGTCCCAGGCAGCCGAGCTCGCCCGGTAGCTCGCGAGAAGCCGTCCGCCCTGGAAGAGCGGCCCCGCGAGCGAGCCGGCGATCGCCCACACGTTGCCGGCGCTCTTCACGACGTTCTCGAGCTCGCTGCTCTGGCCGCCGTACATGCTGCTTAGGCCGAGACGCGGGAAGAAGTTCGCCACGGCGACGCCGACATCGGCGTTCGCCGCCACGAGCGCCTGCTCCGCCTGCTGGATGTCGGGGCGGCGCTCGAGGAGCTGGGACGGCAGACCGACCGGCACCTCGGGGACTGGTGACTCGCCATCGAGCAGGGCGCCGCGCAGAATGTCGCCGGGCGGCCGTCCGAGCAGGGTGGAGAGCTGGTTCTCCTTGCTGACGATCTGGCGCTCGAGCTCCGGGATGCCCGCGCGTGCCTGCGTGAGCGCCGCCATCGCACGCGACACCTCGAGCAGCGTGCCGATCCCGCCTACGTAGCGCCGCCGGAAGAGGTCGACGGTGTCCTGGAAGGTGATCGTCGTGCTGTGCGTGATCTCGAGCTCGCGGTCGAGCTCGAGAAGTTCAAAGTACGCTTGCGCCACGTCGCTCACGAGGGTGAGGAGCACGCCACGCCGCACCGCCTCGGCGGCGAGATAGTCGGCACGCGCGGCCTCGGTGGCGCGCCGGATTCGCCCCCACACGTCGATCTCCCAGGCGAGGTTGAAGGTCCCGAGGAAGGAGTCGAAGGTCACGTTCGACGCGCCCCCGGGCACGAAGGTGCGCTCGCGGACCGCCTCGCCCTGATAGCTGACCTGCGGGAACATGTCGGCGCGCGCGATGGCGATCTGGTTGCGCGCTTGCTCGACGCGCGCCGCTGCCGCCCGCAGGTCGTGGCTGCCGTAGATTGCTTCCTCGACCAGTGCCTGCAAAGCGGCGTCGCGGAAAATCGCCCACCACGGCGAGTCCGCGAGCGAGGCGGGATCAACCGGACCGCGCTCGCCACGCGTCGTCTCGGGGATGGGGACGGCTGGGCGCCGGTAGCTCGGTCCGAGCGCGCAGGCCGAGAACGCCACCGCCACGACGAGCGAGAGCCGCGTGCGGCGGCCTCGACTCGGACCCGCGCTACTCACGCCCGAGCTCTCCAACCGTTCCCGGCGGCAGGCGCGGCACCTCGGGCCCGGACGTCCGCTCGCGCGCCACGGCCCCCGCGGCAGCCGAGCGCCGGAGAAGCACGTAGAACACGGGCGTCAAGAAGAGGCCGAAGAGCGTGACGCCGAGCATGCCGCTGAACACCGCCGTGCCGAGCGCCTGGCGCATCTCGGCCCCGGGTCCGGTCGCGCGCGCGAGCGGCAACACGCCCAGGATGAACGCGAACGAGGTCATCAGGATCGGCCGGAGGCGCAGGCGGCTCGCCTCGACGGCGGCCGCGAAGCGGTCCTTGCCCTCCTCCTGCTGCTGCTTCGCGAACTCGACGATGAGCACGGCGTTCTTCGCGGCCAGCCCGATCAGCGTGATGAAGCCGATCTGCGTGATGAGGTTGTTGTCCAGGCCCCGCAGCCACGTGCCGAAGAGCGCGAACGGCAGGCACATCGGTGCGATCAGGATGATCGCGAGCGCCAGCGACCAGCTCTCGTACTCGGCGGAATGGACGAGGAACACGAAGAGGACGCAGAGCGGAAAGATGAAGACCGCGGTGTTGCCCGCGAGCTTCGCCTGGTAGGCGATGTCGGTCCATTCGACCTGCATCCCGGGCGGGAGCACCTGCGCCGCCAGCCGCTCCATGGCCGCCAGGGCCGTGCCCTGGCTCCCGCCCGGCGCCGCGTCGCCGTTCACCTCGGCGGCGGGGAACATGTTGTAGCGGACGATCCGATCCGAGCCGCTGCGCCACTGGAGGTTCACAACCGACCCGAGCGGTACCATACCGTTCGAGTTGTTCCGCGTCTTGATGCGCACGACGTCCTCGGGCTCCGCGCGATAGGCGCCCTCGGCCTGCGCGCGCACCTGGAAGGTGCGGCCGAAGCGGTTGAAGTCGTTGACGTACACGGACCCGAGGTAGACCTGCAGCGTGTCGAAGACGTTCGCGAGCGGGACGCCGAGCTTCTCCGCCTTCACGCGGTCGATGTCGGCGTACAGCTGCGGGGCCGAGGCGCGGAAGGTGGTGAACACCCTGGCAACGTCCGGATCGTCGCGCGCCGCGCCGACGTATGCGTCGGTCGCCTCCTGCAGGGCGCGGAACCCCTGCCCGGCACGATCCTGGATGAGGAGCTTGAACCCGCCCGAGGTGCCGAGGCCCTGCACCGGCGGCGGTGGGATCACGAAGATGCTCGCCTCCTCGATCTCGGACAAACGCCGCTGCAGGGTCGCGATGAGCTCGTTGATAGTCGGGCCGTGACGCCGCTCATCCCACGGCTTCGGGCCGACGAAGATGGCGCCCGCGTTCGCGCTGTTGGCGCGCGTCGCGCCCGAGAAGCCCGCGAACGCCACCGCGAAGTTGACGCCCGGCGTGGCGAGGATGACGTCGCCCGCTCGCCGCACGACGGCGTCGGTCCGCTCGAGCGACGCCCCGTCGGGGAGCTGGATCGCGACGATGAGGTAGCCCTTGTCCTGCGCCGGAATGAAGCCCGTCGGGATGGTCCGGAACCCGACCAGGATGAAACCGAGCAGGACGGCATAGGTGGTGAGCGCAAGGGCGGGTCGGCGTACCAGGCGGCCGACGGCCCCTCCGTAGCGCTCGGTGGTCAGCTCGAAGACCCGGTTGAAAGCCCGGAAGAACCGCCCGAACAGGCGGTCCCACAGGCGTCCCAACCAGTCCTTCTCGGCTCCCTCGGGCTGGAGGAGGAGCGCGCACATCGCCGGGCTCAGCGTGAGCGAGTTGAACGCCGACAGTATGGTCGCCACGGCGATCGTGAGCGCAAACTGCCGATAGAACTGGCCCGCGATGCCGCCGAGGAAGGCCGTCGCGTCACCTCGTCCATGGCGCGGTGCGCCGCCTCGCGCGGCCCGAGGCCCGCGGCGATGTGACGCTCGACGTTCTCGACCACCACGATCGCGTCGTCGACCACGATGCCGATGGCCAGCACGAGGCCGAAGAGCGAGAGCATGTTCAGCGAGAAGCCGAAGGCCTTCATCGCGGCGACGGTCCCCACCAGCGATACCGGAATGGCGAGCAGCGGGATCAGGCTCGCGCGCCACGTCTGGAGGAACACGAGCACGACGATCACGACGAGCCCGACCGCCTCGAAGAGCGTGCGGATCACCTCGTTGATCGACTCGCGGACGAACACCGTCGGGTTGTAGACGATCCGGTATGCGAGCCCCTCGGGGAAGCTCCGCGACAGCTCCTCCATCGTGCGCTCGACCGCGTCCGCCGTCGCCAGCGCGTTGGAGCCCGGCAGCTGCGCGATCGCCATCGCCACCGCCGGCTCGTTATTGAGGTAGCTGTTGACGGAATAGTCGCGCGCCGCCAGCTCGATACGCGCGACGTCGCGGACGCGCGTGATGCGCCCGTCCGCTCCCGTCTTGACGACGATGCTCTCGAACTCCTCGGGCTCGCGCAACCGGCCGAGCGTCGTCACGGGGAGCTGGAACGCGTGCCCGCTGGGCACGGGCGCTTGTCCGACGGCCCCCGAGGCAACCTGCACGTTCTGCTCGCGCAGAGCCTGGACGACGTCGCTGGTCGCGATGTTCCGGCTCGCGAGCCGGCCCGGGTCGAGCCAGACGCGCATGCTGTATTCGCGGAGCCCGAAGAGGTTGACGTCGCCGACGCCCTCGAGGCGCCGGAGCGCATCGCGCACCC
>WNFB01007012.1_pt1 | contig 10091 bp, 7 predicted proteins | sample 5400501 | NCBI WGS metagenome assembly WNFB01 (sample SAMN13153341, study PRJNA577476) | soil metagenome | isolation source: 200 cm saprolite under Douglas fir tree site 2 hole 1 | place: USA:California | collected 2015-04-18
TGGACTTCCAGGAGCTCGATCGAAGTGGCCTGACCACATCCCGCGAATATTCGATCGCCGTCTACGTTCAACTCACCGGATGGGAGCACGGTTGTTACTGGTCTTGCTGCCCAAACGCGCAGATTCTTGCCGCGAAAAGTTGTAAACGCACCAGGCCAGGGTTGAAAACCGCGGAGCCGGTTACAAATCTCCGCCGCTGGGCGATGGAAATCAATTTGACCATCTTCTTTTTTCAGTAAAGGCGCCAGAGTAGCTTTTGAATGATCCTGGGGGCGAGGGTTAATAGTTCCGGCCTGTAATCCGAGAAGACTCTCAACCATGAGATCGGCGCCGAGCGCGGCCAGCCGGGGCGCCAGAGTCGGCGTGGTGTCCTCAGGCGCAATCGCCAACTCTCGTTGCTGCAGGATGTCACCAGTGTCCAGACCAGAATCGATGCGCATTGTGGTCACGCCGGTAACGGTTTCACCGCGGGCGATCGCCCACTGGATAGGGGCGGCGCCGCGATAATTGGGCAAAAGAGAAGCGTGGAGGTTGATGTTGCCCAACGGCGGAAGATCGATCATCCATTGCGGGATGATGCGTCCGTAACCGACTACCACCATGGCATCGGGATGCAGTGCGGCAAGTTGAGCACGGAAGGGTTCGTTGTTTTTGATTACGTCGGGCTGGGTCAAGGGTAGAACAAGCTCGATGGCACGCTGCTTGATGGGAGATGCCGACAATTCCAACCCGCGTCCACGAGGCTTGTCGGGCTGGGTAACCACCAAAGAGATGCGAAATCCGGCTTCCACCAAGCTATTCAGCGTGGGAACGGCGAAGCGCGGAGTGCCGCAGAAAACGAGGTTTAACGACCCAGACATTGAGATGAAGCAATTGAATCATTGAGCGATTGAGTCATTGAGTCATTAAAACCACTCGCGCCATCGACCGATAAATGAATCAATGGTTCGTGACTCAATGATTCAATCCAGATTCTTACCACTCTCCCGCTTTCATCAGTTTGCGGATTTTACGTTTGATCATGTCGCGTTTCAGCGCGCTCAGGTGGTGGATGTAAAGTTTGCCATTCAGATGATCAGTCTCATGTACGAAAGCGCGCGCCAGCAATTCTTCGCCAGTCTTCTCGAAGAATTTCCCGTGTATATCCTGGGCTCGAACGGTGACTTTGCGTGGGCGCATCACCGGCTCGCGAAATTCGGGGATGCTCAAACAGCCTTCGTTCTGGGTGTGGCGGCCTTCGATGTGAATGATCTCGGGATTTATGAGAACCAGTTTGGCGTCCGGGTCTTCTTTAAAAGTGATATCAATCACGGCTAATCGCCTGGCAATGCCGACCTGTGGGGCCGCCAAGCCTACTCCATGGGCGGCGTACATGGATTCGAACATATCTTCGACGAGCTTTTTCAATTCGCCGTCGAAGTTGCTTACCGGTTCTGCGGGCTTCTCCAGAACTGGATTACCAAATTTCACGATGGGATAGATCATTCAGTAGTTTTTCAGTTGTTGGCAGTAGCCTTGAAAATTGCGCAGGGTTTCAGTCATGGAATCTCCGCCGAATTTTTCCAGCGCGCAACGAGCCAGGGTGAGTGCGACCATAGCCTCGGCCCCTACTCCGGCGGCTGGGACAACACAAACGTCGGAACGTTCGTAGGCCGCCTTAACGGGTTCGCGCGTGGCAAAATCCACCGATTGAAGAGGACGGCGCAAGGTAGAGATCGGCTTCAGGTATCCCCGCACGCGAATGTCCTGGCCGTTCGAGACTCCTCCTTCGATGCCGCCGGCATTGTTGCGAGTTCGAGTAAAGCCAGTCGCTGCCCCATAGCCTATTTCATCATGTACGGATGAGCCCGGGGAACCAGCGGCAACGATGCCGGTACCGATCTCGACGGCTTTTACGGCCTGCAGTGACATAATTGCGCCGGCGAGCAGGGCGTCGAGGCGCTCGTCCCATTGGGCGTAAGTTCCCAGGCCCGGAGGTACGCTGTGAGCGACCACTTCGAAAACACCTCCGACGGAGTCGCCCGTTTTTAGAACTTTGTCTACTTCTTCTTTCATGCGCTGCTCGACCTCTTCGTCGGCGCAATTCAGGAGTATCTCCTGTTTTTCGCTCAAGCGATGGATCTGTTCCCAGGCAATTTCCTTTTCCGAGATCAATACTCCACCTACGCCGATCACATGGCTAGCGACTTCAATTCCCAATTCTCGCAGGAAAAGCTTAGCCAGCGCGCCGATCGCAACCCTTGCCGCTGACTCCCGGGCGGAGGCGCGTTCGAGAACATAGCGGGCTTCAGGAAAGTTGTACTTCAGAGCTCCCGCCAAATCGGCGTGACCCGGGCGGGGAGAACCAACCCGCTTATGCTTCGCCGGGTCACCTTCGGCCACGGGCAGCGACTCCTGCCAGTTCTTCCAGTCTTTATTTTCCAACAGGATGGCGATGGGCGATCCGATAGTCTGCGCCTGCCGAACTCCAGAAAGAATGTGGGCCGTGTCGCGCTCGATCTTCATGCGCCCGCCGCGACCGTAGCCCTGCTGCCGGCGCCACAGGTCGTGATCAAGGAACGCCTGATTTACTTTCAGGCCGGCGGGCAGGCCCGAAATGAAAGCGACCAAGGCCTCACCATGAGACTCTCCGGCGGTGAAATAGCGCAACATGAATTTTGGATTGTATCCGATGAGGAGCTAGGTGGGACCATGAGGCCGACAGAACCTTTGCCAAGAAATATGCATTTTGGTAGCCAGTTGGCCCCAGAACCTGTAGAATAACCCTTTAATTACAGGGAATTTCCAAGCTCGCCACGAGCTTCGTCTGATGTGTGTTAGTGCCTGTCCGCAGTCTCTCTGGCCAAATTCAGGAGGAGTCGTGTATTCAAACCAGGGATTTCCTGCTCGAACAGGAACTGGCACCACCCTAATCCGCTGCGTAGTGGTGGACGATCACGCCCTGCTGCGTCAAGGAGTGCGCCGCTTGCTGCAAGACGAGCCGGATTTCGATGTCGTCGATGAAGCCGGCAACGGCACAGAGGCATTGAAGATGGCGCTACAGCATCGGCCCGATCTGGTGCTGATGGACATCGGAATGCCGGGACCATCGTCGTTCGAAACTGCCAAGCTCATCGCGAAGAGTTGTCCGGAAACCAAGCTCGTGTTTCTAACCATGCACGAGGATGAGGAGTACGTCGTCCAAGCGTTGCAAGCTGGAGCAGCGGGGTATCTGTTGAAAGATACTCCTGCCCCGAAATTGATCACCTCCCTGCGTGAGGTGTATCACGGAGGAAAATGTCTCAGTCCGGAATTACTGGGGAAGCTGGTAGACGACTTCCGCTCCCGGGACGATGGGCGCATCCGCGCTCGTCAATCCACCCTGACGCCCCGTGAACGGGAAGTTATGAAGCTGCTGGCTGAGGGGAACACGGTGCGCAGTATCGCTGGCATGCTAGGGGTGAGCATCAAGACCATTGAGGCGCACAAATTCAACCTGATGCGGAAACTTGATATTCACAACAAGGCGCAGTTGGTCACCTGCGCCATCCAGAAGAAGATTTTAAAGATGCCGATGCCCGCCTAGGCAGGGCGATTCGCCGTTAAAACAAGCGGAATCAGTCTACTTTCTGATTTCCAACGGCTCCTCCAGCTTAAAACTCACCGCTGATTCCGCTGGTAGCACCACGTCGCGATTGCCAGTGAACGCCGAGCCAGCGGTCCCTGCACCGGCCCCAGCCAAAGCACCGATAGCAGCGCCCTTACCCCCTCCGGCTAGCCCTCCAATGAGAGCGCCCACGCCTGCACCGCCGCCGATGAAGGTCGCGGTGCGCTTGCCTTTACCTTTTTGTGAGCGCAGCAATGCTGACGTTTGAATCGTGTACTGCGCGCCGTTAATGGTGACAGAATCCAATTTCAGCCGCAGGACAGAACCACCTTTAAATCGCCCCGCTGGAATGGCTTCGACGACTGTGCCGGACGCATTGGCACCAGCGGGGATGACGGTTTGGCCGGCAATCTGAACCGGTTCGGCCAACGTGGCGCTGAACGTCTGGCCTGATTGGCTGATTTTGGTTCCGACAGCCTCGCCTAAGCGAACAGTCAAGATCGTACCCGCGGGGATGACAATCGGTTTAGCGGCTTCAGGCTTGCGGGCTTCTTTGTTTCCCGGCGTGTTATTCGCAGCTTGTGAGGCTGACTGGTTACTCTGCTCAGGTTCAGTACTGGCAGGAGTTGGCTTATTGCTGCACCCGGCAAGTGAAATTACGAGACAAAACCCGAAACTAAGTATCAACAGCCGTGATCGCATGATCACCTCCATCAGAGAATTTGTGAAATGCTTGGCCCGCGGCCCGTGAGTGGCGTTCGGCGGCTTCGGTCCTCAGAACTTTACTCCGCGTGCGGCTGTAACCACCTGTGAGTGTTCCTTATTCTCCTCTGGAGCACCCAATCCCGGAAGCGTGGGCGGTTGATTTTGAGGAGTACCCTCGGATTCTGAATCCGCAGTCATCGCAACCGGGGCAGACGACGGCGCTGACGCCGCAACCGCCGCGGAAGCTGTAACCGTGTCTAAATCCGCAGCCGCCGGGGCTGCAACCTCGGGTGCTTTCTTATCCAGGAATTTGGCCCGGTTCAACAAAGGACGTCCGAGCGACGGGTTGTAGCTGGTCCAAGGGCTCTCCAGATCGACCTCGCGTTCGAAGTGAGCGCGCATGCTTTCCATCTTCGAATCCAAATCATCCAGGTAATGAAGCATAAGGGCCTCGGGAAACATAGGAAGTTTGGGTGAGCCGAATTCGTAGTGGCCATGATGACTGATGATCAGGTGCTCGAGCAGAGTCACAAGCTGTTCTGGAAATTCCGGAACTTGAGCAGCCTTGGCATGCAACATTTCCAACTCGATGATCATATGTCCGAGCAATTGCCCGCGAGTGGTGTAGGAAAATGAGCGCGTGTACGCCAGCTCATGGATCTTGCCGATGTCATGCAGAAAGGCTCCGGTGAGGAGCAGGTCGCGGTCCACCTGCGGATAATTACGACAGACCAGATCGCACGAATAAAAGAGCGAGACCACGTGATCCAGCAGGCCACCGATAAAGGCATGATGCAGAGTCTTGGCGGCTGGCGCAGATCGGTAAGCCGTGGCGATTTCCTCATCTGCCATAAAAGCCTGCAAAAGCGCTTTCAGGTAAGGATTCTGGAATGTCGACACGAAATCGACCAGCACCTGCCACAGCTCGTCAAGGTTCTTCGTAGACTTCGGCAGGTAATCGCAGAAATCAACGTCCGCTTCATCCAGCCGGCGTACCTTGTGAATCGTCAACTGAAAGCGATTCTTGTATTTGTTGAGTAACCCTTTGACCTTGAGGAAATCATCCTGGTCAAACACGTCGATGGCTTCTTCGACGTTATCCCACATCTTGGCTTCGATCTGGCCAGTGCGGTCGCCAAGCGTAAGTGCGAGGTAGGGTTCACCCGTTTTCTTAGGTTTGACCTGCTTGGAAACCACGACGAAGGTAGATGTGATGACCTTGTTTTCGTGTTGCGAACAGTCGCAGATGAAGAAGTCCTTCATAGGGCCTGGAACTCCGGGAACAAATAGAGCATGACGCCCCCGCAGGCTCCGTATAGGGCCTGCTCTCGGGCCGAGCAGCTTCAGCTTAAACTAAATAATCCCGAACTTCTTCTTCTTTTTGAGCTTCCGGGCGTTGGCTTCTTTGGTAGTGGTCTCGACTGGTTTGGTCTGGTTGGCGCTGGCACCGGTATCCACATAGCCAGGCTTAACATCAATGAAGGCTTCCTCGCGCAATTTAGTTAGATAGGCACGAAGAGAGGGCTGCAACTTCTGCATGTAAATTGCGTCCTGGATACGAGGCTCCATCTCTTTAAGGCTAGGCACGCCGGCCTGCTGGTGCTCACTCACCTTGAGGATCACAAATCCCTGCTTGGTCCGAATCACATCAGTGGCCTCGCCCGGTTTCATGGCGAAAGTCTTGTCCTCGAGCTCCTTGGCGAGCATGCCGCGTTTGAACAAGCCAAGGTCGCCGCCTTGCGGCGCGCTGGGACCATCCGAATTCTTTTTGGCAATTTCTTCGAAACTCGCCCCTTTGCGGATTTGCGCCAGTAGGTCTTGAGCTTTAGCTTCGGCCGCAGCCAGCTGTTGTGGGTCCTCGGTGGCAGGAGTTGAGGTGGCGGGAGTTGAGGAGGCAGGCGCTGAGCTCGCGGCTTTCTGGTCTGCAGGCGGATTGGGCTTCTGTGTCGAGACCAGAATCTCGCTCAGCTTGATCTGCTCCGGCTGTTGCATCTCGTTCTTGTGCTCTTCATAGAACTTCTGCTCCTCTTCCTTGGTGATGGACATATGGGAGCCTACTTCTTTTCCGATAACCTGCTGGGTAATAATCTGGTTGCGCAGATTCTGTTTGAAGTCTTCGTAGGAGATGCCTTGGGACGTGGCCGCCTTTTCCAAGTCCTCCATCGAGTCCAGGTTCATCTGCTTGCGCATCTCGTCCAGTCGCTTCACCAGTTCTGTGTCGGCGGTTATGCCCAGGTCTTTGCCCTTGTCGAGCAACAGTTGCTGGTCGATGAGGTCGCGCAACACATCTTTCTGCTTTACAGTGAACACCTTGTCCGCTTGTGCTGCGTCCTGTTGCTGCAACTCCTGTTTGAGCTGCTCCCGGCTTCGCAGGTATTCGGAGCGAGAGACAATCTGATTGTTTACGCGAGCGATGATCTCCTCAACTACGGTATCTGCTCTCAGGATTACAGAGAGAGGAAGAAAACCAGCAACTAGCGAAAATATTAAGAAAGCCTTTTTCATGATCGACATTCCAGATTACGTTTACGAAGCCTAAAACGTCCAAAAATGTGGTGAATTGGTCTCATTAGATTGTAACTCTGAGCATCGGACGATGCCAGTATGCTTGCTATTATGATTGTCCGCTTTTCACTGTTGGTTGCCAGACCGGAGGCATGGAAATGAGAGCCTTTAGTATTCTTCTAGTCCTATTACTTGTTAGCCAATCGAATATTCCAGCAGAAGCCAAAAAGAGGTCGCCAGTAACCGTTCCCGATCTTGCCCAACTCCAGAAAATGACTCGCCGGTTTGCCCCAACGCCTCTGCGCGTGGATACTTCCCGGCTTTCTGCTGGCGATCGCCAGGCGGTGCCTAAGATTGTTGAAGCTGCACGAATTTTTGACGAAATCTTCATGAAGCAGCTGTGGAGTGGGAATCTGGCGCTTTATGCCAGGCTCCAGAAAGATACAAGTCCGTTGGGCAAGGCGCGGCTGCATTATTTCTGGATTAACAAGGGGCCGTGGTCTGACATTGACGATTACAAGGCATTCCTGCCCGGCGTGCCCCCAAGAAAATTGCCGGGTGCCAATTTCTATCCAGAGGACATGACCAAAGAAGATTTCGAACGCTGGCTTGGCGCCTTGTCCCCACAGGAGCAAGAACAAGCCAAGGGATTTTTCACCGTCATTCGCCGGAAGGCCAAGCCGCGAAAACCTAAAGGCATGGTAGGACCGCCAGACAGGTTACGCGATCAAATGGAGATAATCCCTTACAACGAAGAATACAAGAGCGAGTTGACACGGGTCGCGGACCTGCTTCGCCAGGCAGCTAACCTCACAGATAATCCGTCATTGAAGAAGTTCCTCACGTTACGCGCCGATGCTTTCCTATCCAACGATTATTACGAAAGCGACCTGGCGTGGATGGATCTGGATGCTCCCCTGGACGTCACGATTGGGCCCTACGAAACCTACAACGACGAGTTGTTCGGGTACAAGGCGGCGTTCGAAGCCTATGTGAATTTGCGCGATGATGCGGAAACATCCAAGCTAGCCGCTTTCACCCAGCATCTTCAGGAGATCGAAAACAACCTGCCCATTGATCCCCAGTATCGTAATCCAAAGCTGGGTGCGGCGGCGCCGATCCGGGTGGTTGACGAGATCATCAGTGCCGGCGATGGCGCTCACGGAGTACAGACCGCGGCGTACAACCTGCCCAATGATGATCGAGTAGTGCAGCAGAAAGGCAGCAAGCGGGTAATGCTGAACAACGTGCAGGAGGCCAAATTTCGCAGCGTGCTCCTGCCCATCGCTCGGCGGACACTGGCGACAACCTCCTTGGGGGACGTGAATTTTGATTCGTTTTTTACTCACATCCTGGCTCACGAACTCATGCACGGCCTGGGTCCGCATCAAATCAAGGTTCAGGGACGGGACACCAATCCAAGGCTCGAATTAAAGGAACTCTACAGCGCAATTGAAGAGGCCAAGGCGGACGTCACCGGACTCTTCGCGCTGCAGTACATGATGGATCATGCGAAGCAGATGGGTGTGGACAATATTTTGAAGTCCGATGAGGCTGCGCAACGTCAGCTTTACGTGACCTACCTGGCATCCTCGTTTCGCAGCCTTCGTTTCGGGTTGAACGATGCCCACGGCAAAGGGATGGCGATGCAATTCAACTACTTCAGTGATAAGGGTGCATTTGTCGAACATGCAGACGGGACGTTCTCTGTGGATGTGGAAAAGATGAAATCTGCAGTACGCGACCTGGATCACGATTTGCTTACACTGGAAGCCGAAGGAGATTACGCCGGGGCCAGGAAGATGCTGGACGACCTGGGCGTGATGCGTCCAAATTTGAGCAAGGCCCTCGGTCGGCTGGAGGGTATTCCTACCGACATTGAGCCGATCTTCGTCACGGCGGGAGTATTTCCGCCTGGGGCGACTACAAAACGATGAGGATCAGTGCAAAGCAAACGGTGTTGACGTAGATCCAGGTAATTCCTGCGACAAGCTTCCAAGCCCGCTACTTTTTCCTCGAATAGTGTCGCGCATACAGCGGAACCTCTTGTTTGGGATCGAGTCGCGCATCACTGATCGGCCCACTCGCCACCACTTCTAGCGGCACCACGCCTGCCCAGGTCGGAAATGAGTAATCCTCCTCGTCGTCAATGGGAGGTCCCTGTCGTACTTTTGCGGAAAACTCCGTAATCGGCAAGCGCATGACCAGGGTTGCCTTAAGTTCTTTCTCATTGGGCTGGCGGACATCAACCCAGCGGCCCGGCAGCATATGCTCCGACAAGGCGTGCAATGCTTCCAACTTCTCTTTCGGATCCTGCACTGCCACTGCCGTGCCCAGCACGACCACCGAGCGGTAATTCATCGACTGATTGAAAATCGAGCGGGCGAGCACGAGTCCATCCAGCAGGGTGACCGTCACGCAAACCGGGATGCCCTGATCCATACCCCGCAACATGCGACTGGCGGCGGAGCCATGAATGTATAGGTTGTCTCCGGCGCGCCCGTAGCCCGTCGGGATAACGAAGGGCTGATTGTCCAGAACGAAGCCGACGTGACAGATAAAACCTTCATCCAGGATTTGATACGCAGTCTCGCGGTCGTATACCCCGCGATGGGGTTCGCGGACGACGCGTGTGCGCGCGGTTGGAGGGTCGGATTCAGGCATCGAAAGCAATCTCCTGGCAATCGCGAAGGATGAAGAAGTGTAGCAGGAGCGAATTGTTACCCACGAGCACGACCGATGAAGTCGCGGAGGTCCCCGCTTACCGGCCCACCACGGGTAGCACCACCGCCGAGGGATGCTTGCCATCGTGGTAGATGGTGTTACGGGCTTTCACCCAGCGAGTGCCGCGTTCGGGGTCCTCGGCGGTATTCAGGTTGCGGTCGAAACGCGGGAAGTTGCTGCTGGAAACTTCCAGCCGCAGCCGGTGTCCAGCGAGGAAAACATTACTGGTGGCCCATAGGTCGATGGTGAATTTATAAATGTGCCCTGGTTCCATGAGTTCCGGCTTTTCCTGCGAGTTGCGGTAACGCGCCCGCAGGATACCATCGGTCAGATTTTGCGCGTATCCGTCAGGACGAACGTCAATCAGTTTGGCAGTGAAGTCAGTATCAACTGCTGACGAACTGGCGTAGAGTTCTACGCTGATTGGTCCCGTGACTTCCATTTCTTCCTGAAGAATCGGCGACGAAAATACCAGTACATCGCTGCGTTGCTCGTTGGGACGCTGGTCGAATGCCCCAGAAGCCAGGTGTTCGTTGTCGCAACAAAGGCCTCCACCTCGCGTGGGCACGGG
>WNFB01007014.1_pt1 | contig 10088 bp, 9 predicted proteins | sample 5400501 | NCBI WGS metagenome assembly WNFB01 (sample SAMN13153341, study PRJNA577476) | soil metagenome | isolation source: 200 cm saprolite under Douglas fir tree site 2 hole 1 | place: USA:California | collected 2015-04-18
CGGGCCGCGCCCGGCCTTTCCACAGTTCGCTTCCATTATTCACAATTGAAACAGGCGAACCGGGACTGCTACAAAAGGGGATACCTGATTATGAACGAAGAAGACGAGCTACCAGAAGTGGACGGCGAACAGGAATTACCAACATGCCACGATTGCGATTACTGGAACGAAATGATTGCCAGCACGAATAAGGAGCTGGCGGCGTTGAGGGACAAGCCTACGCTTGGCGTGCCGGAATTGGAACAGGAGGAACGCGAAGTGACGACGTGCTTGGAAAGTTTGGTGCTGGCGCACATGGCGCATCAACGAAAAGTACACTAGGTGCGGATTTGCTTTCAGCCGCGCTCGACAGCCGCACGCCGCAGCCTCCGCCAGTTTCTCACTCATAATCCGTTTCAGTCCTGAACAAGAGGAGGAGGTCGCATGGCCAATGACAAACAAACCCAAATTTGTCCACATTGTGGCGAGCCGGGCAAGATTGAAGAAGTGGACGGACAAACCTACTACGTGCACAAACAGCCTGTCGCATTCGGCAAAGAAACTACGAACTTCGGCTTCAAGTATTGCCGCGAGCCTCCCAAAACAAAGCCGTAGAAAATCGGGAAAAGCAAAACCGCTGCCCTTCTCGCAGCTGCGCAACGGTTTGGTAGGATGATGTGCGCGGGCACGATTGCTGGGTCATATGCGACCCCGCAACCGGCACGCACGCGATTAGAACTATATATCGTAATACAGCATAAACTCGTGCGGATGCGGGCGCAGTCTCACCGCGTCCACTTCCTTTGAGCGCTTGTATTCGATGTAGGTGCTGAGCAATTCCTCGGTGAAGACGTCGCCTTTGAGCAGAAAGCCGTGGTCTTTTTCCAAGGCATCGAGCGCGTCTTCGAGCGAGCCCGGCATCGACGGTACCTTCGCCAGTTCCTCTGGACCGAGGTCGTAAATGTCTTTGTCGAGCGGTTGGCCAGGATCCATCTTGTTCTCGACGCCATCCAGTCCCGCCATCATCATCGCCGCAAACGCCATGTAGGGATTGCAGCTGGGATCGGGCGGGCGGAATTCCACGCGCTTCGCCTTGGGTGATGCCGAGTACATCGGGATACGACATGCCGCCGAGCGGTTGCGCCGCGAGTACGCCAAATTCACCGGGGCTTCAAAGCCCGGTACCAGACGCTTATAGGAGTTCGTGGTGGGCGCGATGATCGCCGAAAGCGCTGGCCCGTGCTTGATCAATCCACCGATGTACCATAATGCCAGTTGCGACATTCCGGCATAGCCGTCGCCCGCAAACAGTGGCTTGCTGCCCTTCCACAGCGACTGATGGGTGTGCATGCCGCTACCGTTGTCCTGGAAGATCGGCTTAGGCATGAAGGTCACTGTTTTGCCGTACTGGTTGGCCACGTTCTTCACGATGTACTTGTAGAGCATCATGTGGTCGGCCGAGCGCACTAGAGAATCGAACTTGAGGTCAATCTCGGTCTGGCCACCGGTTGCGACTTCGTGATGATGGCACTCCACCTCCAGGCCGCAATTCTGCATGGTTATCACCATTTCGCTGCGCAAGTCCTGGTAATGATCGGTGGGAGGCACCGGGAAGTAACCTTCCTTGTACCGAGGACGGTAGCCAAGATTGTTCTCCACGCGGCCGGAATTCCAGCGTCCCTCTTCTGCGTCGATGAAATAGAAGCCGTGCTGCTCGCGCTGGTCGAAGCGGACATTGTCGAAGATGAAGAACTCAGCCTCGGCACCGAAGTAGGCGGTGTCTGCGATGCCGGTCGAGCTCAGGTACATTTCGGCCTTGCGGGCAATGTAGCGCGGGTCGCGATCGTAGCGCTGCTTGGTGACCGGGTCAATAACGTCGCACACCATCACCAGCGTGGCAACCTCCGTGAAGGGGTCGAGCATGTAAGAATTCGGGTCCGGCATGAGCAGCATATCGCTCTCGTGAATGGCCGCCCAACCGCGAATGGACGAGCCGTCCATACCAAAGCCCTCTTCGAATGAGGACTCTGAGAGCTGGTCGATGGGATAGGAAACGTGGTGCCACAGTCCCGGCAAGTCGGTGAAGCGAAGGTCGAGCAGCTTGACTCCGTTTTTCTTCACGAACTCCAGGACAGTTTTGGGATCAGCCGTCTTCGGATCAGCCATGTATCGTTCCTTTGCGCCGCCGGGATACACCCGGGCGCGGAATTGGCGACGCGTCCACACACATCCTGGCTGCGGCCGCGGTCGCGATGAAAACTGCCATGGAAGATAGGGAGAATATGTGCGCCTGCTACAATCTCTCGCTTGTGCAAATCCATCTAAGTTTAGGCGTTCGGAGCCTGTGCAAGGAAATTGATTGTTTTTATGATGGCGATAAGCGGTCTTTATAGCATTCAAGCGGTTTATTTTAAGATAGTTGCAAGATGGAAACGCAGGTAGCAGTTTAGCACCTGGCATTTTAACCCTGGTCGCGCTGTGCCACAGCCTGCCAAAAGAACGGGAGAGGCCGAGTGCTAAAAATGCTGACTGCTGAATGCTGCTGTTATGGACTTTGACCAGCTAGAGACCTTCCTCGAAGTCGCGCGCCTCTCCAGCTTCTCCCGCGCCGCGGAGAAGCGCTTCCGCACCCAACCCGCCATCTCATCGCAGATCCGCGCTCTCGAGGAAGAAGTCGGCGCCAAGTTGCTCGACCGCTCCGGCGGCAAAGTTTCCATCACCGCCTCTGGCAAGTTGTTTCAGAAATATGCTGAAGAAACACTTGAAGCACGCAAGGTAGCTCTTACTGCCATCGCCGAGACCGAGCGCGTGCCACGCGGCGAGATCATCGTCGGCGCTAACGAAGGGACATGTCTACACATCCTTCCCGAGGTTTTCGCGGTGTTCAAGAAGCAATACCCTGATGTTGCCGTGAATATCAAACGCTCCGACTACGGCAAAATTCTCGAATCGGTGATCGACAACTCGGTAGATTTCGGCGTCGTCTCCATGCCGATCGCCGACACTCGGCTGACCGTGGTGCTGCTTCATCGCGATGAACTCATCATCATCGCGCCGCCACATCATCCTCTGGCCAAGGTGGAGTCGGCGACGGTAGCCGAGGCAGCGAAATTCCCGCTCGTTATCCCGAAGGCGGGCCACACCCGGGATGCGCTGGAAAATCTTTTTCACGAGCGCCGACTTAAGCCTCACTACGCCATGGAACTTGACTCTAGCGAACTGCTGAAGCGGTTTGTAGCGGCCGACGTTGGCGTAGGTTTCATTGCGCGTTCTAATGTGCTCGGAGATCTCCGTGCCAATGCGCTCGCCGCCATATCGATTTCGGATGCCCAGATCCGCCGCGATTTGGCTCTGGTTTTCCGCAAAGACAAGGCCTTGAGTCGCGCCGCCCTTGCGTTTATTGATATTGCTGTCAAACTGAAGACGGCTGAGGCCGTTGCGCCCAGCAAGCGCTGATGAAGGCGCCTGACCAATTACGGGTCTCACCCTGAGTGGACCACGACCTCATCGCACAAGCTCCGCGCTACTGTAGAAGAGTGGGCCTTCAGGCCCGCGTTTGCTCGGGAGAACATCGAACGCCGGCCTAAGGGCCGGCTCTTCCACGCCACTAGGCTCGTGCCGCGTCAAAAGGGCCCCTGTGTAAGTACTGCACCCCTTCTTGCGTTAGAATTCCCGCACAGTGATCACCTGCAAATTTCCACTCTGGTTTTCAATGCTCCTCGCCTTGTTGCTGTTTAGCGCGATGCTCCTGCCAGCTCAGATGCAGTCCCCGAAGGCTGGCCCTCGTGGCACTTCCGTTTCGGCTTACAAGCTCATTGAGATGATAGTTACGGGTACCAAGCGCTACACGCCAGACCAGATCATCGGCGCAAGCGGGTTGCGGCTCGGCGATAACGTCTCAGAGCAAAACTTCAAAGAAGCGATACAGAAGCTGGGCGACACCGGCATGTTCACCAATGTTGCCTATACCTACTCTTTCTCTTTTTCTCCCGCGGGCACCAAAGTCGAGTTCCAGTTGGCCGACAATGACAAGCTCGTTCCGGCAGAATTCGATAATTTCGTCTGGTTCACCGATCAGGAATTGGTGCAGAAGATCCGTTCCTATGTTCCTCTCTTTCGAGGCGAGCTGCCTTTGGGAGGCGATCTAACCGATAAGGTCGCTGATGCGCTACAGGCGGTGCTCGCGGAACGCGGGGTCAATCGTGCGCAGGTGGATGTCAGACGCCCCAGCGAAGGCGGAACCGAAGCCGGAACTGTAGACCGAGTGATCTACTCGATTTCTGGCACGGCTCTCCGCATTCGTAATTTTGAGTTTCCCGGAGCCAGTGCTGTCGAGCTTCTCATGCTTGCCCGTGCTGCACAACGTGAGCAGGGCGATCAATATCAGCGCTCCAAGCTCCGCATGTTTGCCGGTTTTGATCTTCGCCCCATTTACTTGCGTGAAGGCAAGCTGCGGATCAACTTTGGCGAGCCGCAGGCCAAGGTCGTGCATGAAACGCCCGACGAAATTCTCGTCGACATAGTGCTGCCTGTGGAGGAAGGCCGCGAGTACAAGCTCAGCCAGATTGAATGGTCAGGCAACACTCTTTTTCCAACGCCGCAGCTGGCGAAAATGATTCACCAGCAGCCGGGTCAACCAGTCAATGCGGTGCAACTCAAAGACGATCTCGACAACATCAAACCACTGTATAAAGCGCGCGGCTACATGAAAGCGACGGTGGAGCCTCATCTCGATTTGAACGATGCAGCTGGCACGGCAAGCTACAAGCTCGAGGTAAAAGAAGGAGACCTGTACCGCATGGGCGAGATCGAGATCGAGGGCTTGGATGATAAGACTACCGCGCGCCTGCGCGAAGCTTGGACCCTACGCCAAGGCATACCCTACGACAGCAGTTACGCGAAACGCTTCCTGAAGGACACCGGCGATCTTTTACCACCCAGCATCAAATGGGGTGTCACTATTCACGAAGATTTGAATGAGGAAGAAAGGGCGGTGGACGTTACACTGCGCTTCAAGCCCAAAGGCGGAACATAGCGATGATGCTGACAGCCGCCGAGACCGCGGCGCTACGAATACCAGCCTACAGGAACTGCAACGAGTCAACGCGCCTTGATGGCCGTCGTTTCTCTCGGGTTATGCTGATTCTTTATAATTGATAGTTTTCTTGAATCTCCCGGAGGTGGATGATGGCGGCTTCATACAATGGGGTGCCAGTGCCGACGAATTGCGCCAGGATTACTTACAGCAATGGACGTTACTGCGTGCCGGACAATCCCATCATCCCATTCATCGAGGGCGACGGCACGGGCCGGGACATCTGGAAGGCATCGGTTCGGGTCTTCGATGGAGCCGTCGAGAAGGCTTACAGGGGCAAACGGCGCGTAACCTGGTATGAGGTGTTCGCCGGCGAAAAAGCCATGGCGAAGTTCAACAACTGGTTGCCAGATGACAGCGTGAACGCCATCCGCGAGTTCCGTGTGGCGATCAAAGGGCCGCTTACGACGCCCGTGGGCGGCGGTATTCGTTCATTGAATGTCGCACTGCGACAAATTCTCGATCTTTATGCCTGCGTGCGTCCCGTGAAGTACTACAAGGGCACTCCGTCGCCCGTCAAACATCCCGAGCGCATGAATGTGGTCATCTATCGCGAAAATACAGAAGATGTTTATGCCGGCATCGAGTGGGAGCAGGGTACACCGGAAGCCGCCAAGCTGATTGAGTTTCTTAACAAGGAAATGCTGAAGAGCGGAAAGAAGCAGGTCCGCCTGGATTCTGGTGTGGGCATAAAGCCGATGTCGGTCACCGGGACGAAGCGCCTGGTGCGCATGGCGATCAAATACGCGCTAGAGAGTGCTCGCAAGTCTGTCACCCTGGTACACAAAGGCAACATCCAGAAATTTACCGAGGGCGCTTTCCGGAAGTGGGGATACGAGCTGGCGACTGAGGAATTCCGCGACCGGGTAGTGACAGAGCGCGAGAGCTGGATCTTGGATAACAAAGACAAGAACCCGAACATCACCACCGAGCAGAATGCGAACCTGGTCGAGCCTGGGCTGGAATTTGCCACTGAGGATTTTCGACAATCGATATACAAGGAAGTGAACGACGTGCTCGATAATATCTACAAGACTCACGGCAACGGCGCGTGGAAGAACAAGCTGATGATCAACGACCGTATTGCCGACTCAATCTTCCAGCAGGTAGTAACGCGCGCCGACGAGTACTCGGTGTTGGCGACTCCTAATCTCAATGGTGACTACATTTCCGATGCCTGCGCCGCGCAGGTTGGCGGGCTGGGAATCGCGCCGGGTGCCAATATCGGGGACGGTTATGCGATCTTTGAAGCCACCCACGGGACGGCGCCGAAGTACGCAGACAAAGACGTCATTAATCCTGGTTCCGTGATTCTTTCCGGCGTAATGATGTTCCGGTTCCTGGGCTGGGGTGAAGCCGCCGACATGATTGAGCAAGGCCTGGAGCGCACCATCGAGCAGAAGAAAGTTACCTACGATTTTGAACGGCTGATGGAAGGCGCCACCAAGGTAAAGACCAGCGAGTTCGCCAACTGCGTCATCCAGAACATGGAAGCTGCGGTCATGACCGCGGTGTGACCACCAAAATCGACCACGAAGGACACGAAGGTATACGAAGGAACACGACTCGAGAAGTCCATTTTTCCTCTTCCCTTCGTGCACCCTTAGTGTCCTGCCGTGGTTGAGAATTTCTTACCGCCGCTAATAGAAAGGAAATTCATGCGCAAGAAAGTCACCATTGTGGGTTCGGGAAACGTGGGCGCTACTGCGGCCCACTGGATCGCCGCCAAAGAACTCGCGGACATTGTGCTAATCGACATTATCGAAGGCGTTCCGCAGGGCAAAGGCTTGGACCTGCTGGAAGCCATGCCGATCGAGAAGCGCGATTGCTATGTGATCGGCACGCAGAACTACGCTGAGACCGCCAATTCTGACATCGTGGTTATCACCGCCGGTGTTCCGCGCAAGCCGGGTATGAGCCGCGACGACCTGCTCAACATCAACCACAAAATCATGAAGGATGTGGTGGGCAAGGTCGTGCAGTACTCGCCGAACTCTATCCTGATTGTTGTGTCGAATCCGCTGGACGCGATGGCGCAGGCGGCCTATAAGATGAGCGGCTTCTCCCGCAATCGCGTGATCGGCATGGCTGGCGTGCTAGATTCCGCGCGATTCCGAGCCTTTATTGCGCAAGAGCTAAAGGTCAGCGTGGAGAACGTAACCGCATTCGTTCTCGGCGGACACGGCGACGCCATGGTGCCCCTGCCGCGGTATTCCACAGTCGTGGGCATCCCGATTACTGAACTGATGGACAGCGCGACTGTTGAGCGGCTGGTTCAGCGTACGCGGGATGGCGGCGCGGAAATTGTGAAATACCTCAAGACTGGCAGCGCCTACTACGCGCCTTCAGCGGCGGTGACGGAAATGGTCGAGGCAATTCTGAAAGACAAGAAGAAGATCCTGCCTTGCGCCGCTTATCTCGAGGGCGAGTACGGGTTGAAAGGCCTGTACGTGGGCGTGCCGGTAAAATTGGGAGCAAAAGGAATCGAACAGATCATAGAAATCAAACTCACGCCGGAAGAGAAGGCGGCGCTGGATAAGAGCGCGGCTTCGGTGAAGGAGTTGGTGGGGGTAATCGGAGTGTAGGAGCAGTTCCCCCGTGCTCACTGGGAACCAAATCACCTGGCGACGGAAACTCTTCTCTGCTTGCTACCGTTTGCGCCTCCGGGGAAGAAACTCTTGAGCTACATTGAATCCGACGTGCACCCCTAAGGACCGAGTACCGAGCCATAAGCCCTTGCCCAAACCGTAGCGGTCGGGATACCAGGCGTAGGTGGCTACAATTGCGCCAGTGTACGGTGCAACCGCATCTGGGATGGAGAAAACCGCTTCCCCGTTGGGCCGTCGGGCCATAAAGCTCGAGCTTAGGGCATGACGTAGCCGAGGAGCAAAACCTGAACATTGACAGCGGTAATACTTCGTGTCCTCATGTAGGACAGAGGCTAACCCGTAACGCGTAGTTTCGGTAATGGCAGACCGCCCGAATTGTGATCCGATTCGCCTTCCGTATCCTTCCGCCCCCTGGCCCCACTCTTGCGGTGTATTGCGGGCTTGGTCGATCCCGGCAGCAGCGCCTGCCCGGAGAAATGCAAGGGGGCCATAGGCAGAAATCATGTAGCGACGAAACTGCTCTTTCGGCGTAGGTGCCTGATATGAACTCACGAGCCGCTGCGAAGCAGTCGCGGTCGATTCATTCGAAGGAGCGTTGGCATTCACTGCCTGGGCACGCAGGGTAATGGGTAGAACCACAATTGCAATAAAGAAAGCCCGGCAACCAAGGCGGGTAATTGACATATTTTTCGCCCGACATCATTTTTCTACTACTGCAGCACTCAACCGAACAATGGACGAGTGTTCAGTCCCTAAAGGTTCTGGCTAATCAGTAAAATCCTTGCAATCAATTGCCCATTGCACCAGCGGCAGTACCACCGTACTACACCGAAGTGCGGGGAGCTTGGATGTGAGATGCGGACTCACGGCATGGCCTCCGCTGGCCAGAGGATCAAATGCTCTTCTGCAGTTACGTCTTTGCTGAATTCGTCTCTGATTTTTCCGGCATTGACTGTTTTAGCCTGCCGTTGGAGCACGTCGGAATCAATCGTCTGCCCGGTCCGCGAGATCGTCTGGAAGTATAACTTGTCGCCGGTAATCTCAACCAGCATGAAGTCTCGATCGCTATCGAAGCCGGCCTGCATCTGTTGCGATCGGCGAAGGTTGTGAGATCTTAGTTCGCCGGAGTTGCCCAGAACAAAATAATAGATGCCATTCTCCGGCTTTATCCTCTCGTACACATGTTCGTGCCCGTTAAAAACCACGTTTACTCCATACTTCTCGAACAGCGGCGTCAGAAGCTTACGCAAATCCAGATCCGGCCCGTGAAATCTCCCGTCTGAATAGAGTGGATGATGGAAGTAGCAAATCTTCCATGCCGAGGTGGAAGTCTGCAATTCTTTCTCCAGCCAGCTCAGCTGTTCCGAATTCATGTAGGTGCTGTCGAGCACGAAGAAAGTCACATTGCCTTTCTTGAAGCTGTAGTAGCGCTTTCCGCCCATGTTAAATGGTGAATACAAGCGCTGGTTGGGATTGTCATGGTTGCCGAGAGATGCGTAGAACTTCACACCCGCGTCCAGCAGGGGTTTATACGGGAGCTCGAACTTGCGCGCGAAATCCTTCGGCCTATCACCTCCGTAGATATTATCTCCGAGCATAATCACGAAATCGAAACCGACTCTCTGCCGGTATGCCTCCATTTGCCGGGCGACCTCATACTGTTCGTTGTTCCCGGTCCCACTGTCTCCAATTACGGCAAAGCGAACCGACTTCGGCTCGAGCGGCAGCTTCAAGTCGAGTGTGCCCTGAGCTGTCTGTCTTGAATTCGACCCTCCAGTTGAGGAAACGGGCGACGTAGCTTGGCTCGCCTGAGTTGGCGTGTTTCCCGCGGCAGACGCCTGCAACGGACCGCTGGTTTGCACTCCCGACAACAGGAGTAGCCATGAGGTTATAAGAGCGAAAAATATACGATGGTGCATTTTTTTCACAGGCGACTCTAAGCCGACGGAATGGCGCCAGGTATGAAGTCAACGATTACATTGGCTCCCACGTCCCGCAGAACGAGGGCACGCCCCACGATGCGATATTCGAGCTCCGGCGGCAGCTGCGGCAGATTCAGCAAAAGCGAGGGAGGTGTCGATTGCAGTGGAACACCCTCGGGATAGGGAGCATTCACGCGTAGGTGAATCCCATCTACTGGTTCAGCATGGCGTAGGCTTGCGCGAATCTGCGGGCCATCCGGGCCTTTCAGAGGAGTCGCAATCAGACGTCGAAACAACTCGCTGATTTCGGGTGTAAAAATATCACCTTGCTTCGCCTCGGGTCGTGCAGTACGGATCTTTGGGGCTGCCGTAACTTGAGCCTCTTTAATCTTGGCCGCCGAATCAGTCCGTTTCGGAGCAGGGGCCTCGGCCTGTACTTTCTTGTGCAGTTTCACATAATCAGCGACTCGATTCTCGAAGTCC
>WNFB01007625.1_pt1 | contig 10088 bp, 5 predicted proteins | sample 5400501 | NCBI WGS metagenome assembly WNFB01 (sample SAMN13153341, study PRJNA577476) | soil metagenome | isolation source: 200 cm saprolite under Douglas fir tree site 2 hole 1 | place: USA:California | collected 2015-04-18
TCCGTGACGCCGGCGATGCCCGTTTCAACGGGCCTGAACACCGCCTTCTTGCCGTTCACCACAAACACGCCCTGCACTTCGTCCTTTTTCGGGTCGCTAGGCGACGGCGGCGGCGGCGCGGCCAGCGTCACGCCTGAGCTTCCTTGATCCTTCGCCTTCTTCGCGGCTTCTTCCAAATCCTTGCGCGTTCGCACGGCCAGCGCCTGAATCGGAATGGCTACAACGTTCTTCCGTTCCGCCGTCTTGATCTTCGCGGTAGTCGAAAGCCCGGGCCGCAGATTTTCCGGTGGATTCGTCAGTGTCACCACGACCTTGAAATCCTTCGCCTCTTGCGTGCTTGTAGTGGTTTGCGTCGTCGTGAGTCCGGAGCTGCGGAGGACGGCCTGCGAGCCGATCTCCGTTACCTTGCCCTTGAAAACTTTCCCGGGAACCGCGTCAATCGTCACATCGGCCTCTTGGCCCATCTTCACATTGACGATGTCTCATTGACGATGTCTGTTTCATCGACCTTCACTTCTGCCGTGACTACCGACATGTCCGAGAGCGTCATCAGAAAGCTGCCATTCGAATTCTGAATGCCGGGGACGACGTAGTCACCCACGCGCTCCGGGAGATAGCTCACGATTCCATTGATCGGTGATGTGTACGTCGTCTTGTTTAGAACATCCTTTGTGCGCACCAGCATCGCTCTGTTCTGATTTATTTGCGAGCGGGTCTGATCAAGTTGCGCCTTCAGCGACAGCACGCGCGCCTTCGCCGATTCTACAGACGCGACCGCCGAATCATACGAAGTCTTGCGCTGATCGAAATCCTGCTTGGGGATCAAACCACCTTTGTACAGCCCCTGTCCGCGCTCGTAATCCAGTTTGGCCTTCTCCAGGTTGGCTTGCTGCGACAACAGATCCGCCTGCGCCGCCCGGTAGCTCGCGTCCGCGGCCTCCGAGCCAGCCTCCGAGGACGTAATCGCCGCCGACTGCGCCTGCACGTCCGCATTGGCTTGCACGTTCTCCTGCAGGAGCAGCTTGTCGCCCTTCTTGACGTGATCGCCTTCCTTGACCAGGATGTCTGTGATCCTGCCAAACCCCTGGGCGGTTACGTTGGTGTAAGTCGTAGGCTTAATCTCTCCAGAGGCTGTCACCAGTGACACCAGGTTTTCCTGGTTTGCCACTTTGGCCGTCTGCACCGTGACCACGCCCTTGTTCGCCTGGTTCACGCTGAACAGAACTATTCCGCCGAGCACCACCACGGCGCCCGCGCCAATCGCTACTTTATGCCACGTCTTCATGCGATTCCCCTTCGATCCACCACACTGCGGTTGAACTTCCAAAATTTCCGGCGCGAGTTGCACAAAGCCGATCGCAAAGCGATCCACTTGCACGGGGACACAAGCCTCGGCCGGACTGCCTCTACTCTACATACGCCCGTTCGGGTCGAAATGTTTCGCCGGAGGGTCCTCCACTTTCGCGGTTCGGGCCTCGAAGCAGGGGACTTGCAGGAGCCGCCGTCTCGGTTGCAATCGGACTTCGTCTCAAACCGAGATGGGGCTGGCCGCGCCTCCTATTCTATGTTCAAAGCACCGGAAATAAAAGAGTTCTTGCTCTTCCGAAACGGCAGTCTCGCGGACCGTCACCCAATCTTCTTGGACGCAAAAAAAAGACAAATGGTCAGCCGAAAAGAAATATTCGACGGGAAAACCGGACCCTTCCCTGTGTTGATTTGATGCTATACTGAGTTTTATTGGGCCGATTCTTTTCGGCCGGTCCGACTGCGGAGAGGTGGCAGAGCGGCTGAATGCGGCGGTTTGCTAAACCGTTGTAGGGGCCAAAACTCCTACCGGGGGTTCGAATCCCCCCCTCTCCGCCAGTTTTATCCAACCCATCAGATCATAGCCTGCGCCTCACCGGTGCACCAGAGTCTTGTGGAACCACTTGCGAAGTATTGTGATATCGAGATGGCAGCGCGAAACGCCGACGGCGCTCTCTCGCACGTCGCTACCTCCGATTGCTTATTCAAACGCGTTGCTGCCCACCATGTCGCCAAAGCCCCGCTCGGTCGTTCGGCATGCACGCCGCTGAAGTCGTTTCCCGTTCTTGTCTTGAATCCCACGGATTCTTTTTTCAATTTGACGTTAGTCGCTATAATGTTAGATTGACTGTCATAATTTCTGCTGCGCGACCTGTATGGCGCGTGAACCAAAACGTCGAGGAGAAGATCGAATCATGCCGCGTGCCAAGCGCGCCCAAGGCCATTCGTCGGCAATCCCCTACCCTAATTCCAAAACACGCCACGGCCTGAAACAGAAACCGGTCCCATCGCAGCCCGGAACGGAAGCTGGCCGTGAACTCCCCGGCCTTCGCGAGCGCAAGAAAGCGCGGCTTCGCCAGCAGATCGTGGAAACAGCGCTGCGCCTTTTCCGCGAACGCGGGTATGAGAACACCCGGATTGACGACATCGTGCACGTTTTGGAAGTCAGCCAGCCGACTTTCTTTCGCTATTTCCCAAGCAAGGACGCCGTCTTGCGTGAAGTGGGCAAAAGAGGCTTCGCCTGTCAGACGGAAAGACTGAAGTCGGAGCTTTCCAGCAAGGCCTCAACGGCAGAGCGCTTGCGCCGGTTTTATGAAACGATAGCGAAGATTGCGGAGGCTGACCGCCCGCTCTGGCAAGCCGTGGTGCTTGCTGGGGCGATGGATCCCGTTCGTTCACCGGACATGCGGGGACCTGAGGAAGCCAGCGTCAGCCTGCTCCGAGAGATCCTTGCACAAGGCCAAGAACGCGGAGACGTGACGCGGGCTTTTCCAGTTGTGCACCTCGCGGAATTCATGGAAGGGCTTTTTAACACTGTCGTCCGCCAGTGGGCTGTGGATCTCACCGGACCTCACAAGTTGAGCGAGCGCGTGCGGAGCGCAGTGGAATTCTTCCTGCGGGCCGCCAAGCCCTAAACGATTGCCCTCCTTATGAGAGCCGCCGTTCTCCACGAATTCAAGCGTCCGCTCTCGATCGAAGAAGTCGAACGGCCAGAACCCAACCCAAATGAAGTTCTGATTGCCGTTGAGGCTTGCGGTGTATGGCATTCCGATTTGCACGTAGCCGACACTTCACCTTGACATTCGTCGCCCATATACGAAATCGACGATGACAATTTTCCGCGCGGGACCTGGCGCGCAGTCCGCCCCGATGGATCCGGAGAGGGAACTGGGATGCCGCACTGACCGTGCGGCATGACGCTTCTCATCGAAGGGCTGCACACTTCAGTCTTGACGTTAGTGCTTAATACATGATAGGGACTATCATAATTTTGAATTCTGCCGTCGAGGGGTGGGCGCCTGAAAAGCGATCCGGAGTCCACCGCAATGCCGGGTGCTGCGCAGTGAGCCTGGAACAAAAGGGAATCCGAGCCGGTGCTTTCGTAGCCAGACTCTTGCTTTTGAGGAGCAGAGCGAGCTTGGGCCTACTCGAAAAAGAGATTCGTGATGTCTTGTGTGGACCAGGAGGAATTATGAAATCAACCTTACTGGCAAGTGTTTTAGTGTCTGCGCTGTGTTTCTTTTCGGTCAGCCCTGCGGTGCGCGGGCAGGGTGTGGGAACGTCCGGGGAGATCCGCGGAACGGTGACCGATCCTGCTGGCGCCACGGTTCCGAGAGCCACGATCGTCGCGGAGGATACCGAAAAGGGCATCCGTCGTACCTCCCTCACGGACGATAACGGGCAGTATGAGTTTACCGGTCTTCCGCCAGCGACTTACCGCATAACGGCGCGAATCTCGGGTTTCCAGACCGAAATATTGAAAGACGTAGTCGTAAGTGTGGGCCAAACCGTCATCTTGGACATTCCCTTGAAAATATCAACTGGATCGGAAGTTATCGAGGTGACCACAGAACCGCCAGTGGTCGAAACCGAGAGGACCCATCAAGCGGACACGGTCAACGACCAATACATCAAAGAGCTTCCGATTGACCGGCGCGATTACCTCACCTTCACCTTGCTGATGCCGGGCGTGTCCGATTCCACCCGGCTGGCTCAAGATCAGGATTTTCGCGTCAAGCAAACGCCCCAAAGCGGGCTTTCCTTCTACGGGAGCAACGGCCGAGGCAACAGTGTGAGCGTGGACGGCGGCGAAGCCAACGATGATTCGGGCGGCGTCCGCCTCACCCTGAGCCAGGAAGCCGTGCAGGAGTTTCAGATTAATCGCAGCAACTATACAGCGGAGTTGGGTGGAGCCAGCGGAGCTTCCATCAACATCGTGTCGAAATCAGGCAGCAACCAGCTGCATGGAAGGCTCTACAGTTTTTTCCGCAATGATGCCATGGATGCTGCCGACCCCTTTGCCATCAGCCAGGCTCTGCAGCCCGGCCAGACGTTTGATCCCACCTTGCCCGACACTCAGGGCAAGAACGTGAAGAACTCCTTGAGCCGCCAGCAATTCGGCGGCACTGTGGGATTTCCGATCAAGAAAGACAAGACCTTTCTGTTTGCAGCTTTCGAGGGCCTGCGGCAGGACGCGCAAAATGCGGTTCCATTGCTGACCAGCACGTCCATCTTTCGGCCCCAGGGTGACAAGCAGAACAATCAGGTGGCCATCCTGGGAGGGCTGCAAGCGCAAGGCAACTCCACCAACGTGCCGTGCCTAAGCGGCCCAATCGGCGCCGCGGTTGCGGCTAAACTGCCGCCTCCTTTTACGAACCAGACGACCTTGCCCGCGGCTGTCTGCGCTGCTGTGCTCGGCGGTGCATTGACCGTCAACCCATCTACGAGTCCACTGAGCCGTTTCCTCGTAAACCAATTCGAGAACAATGGCGGGTTGTTTCCGTACAGCACCCGTCGCTACCAGGTATCCGGCCGGCTGGATCACCATCTAAACGACCAAAACCATTTCACTCTCCGCTACAACTATTCACACGATCTGGAAAACTCTCCCGACGTGCAGTCCCTGACGGGCTTTTCGCGGGGCAGTTCGATCCACTCCTACGACCACACCATTCAAGGTGCCTGGTCCCACCTCTTCAGCCAGTCCACGCAAAATGTGCTTCAAGTGCAATGGAATTACCTTAACTTTGACGTGATACCCAATGTTCCTGCGGAGCCTGGAGTGGACCTCCCCGGTTTCGGCAATTTTGGAACGCAAATTTTTCTGCCTAGCTTGACCATCTTGCGCCGCCCCTCGTTTTCCGACGGCTTCACCATGATCAAGGGCCACCACACGCTAAGATTTGGGGGCGGATTCCTATATCGGGGAAATCATTCGGAATCTCACACTTTCTTCCCGGGACGGTTTGTATTTGGTTTGCTGCCGGGAGCCCTGCTCAGCCCATGCCTTGCCACCCCCTCGGTACCCACCTCTCAAGGCGGCTGCGGGCTCTCCCCTACGGTTTTCCCGGCGGGCATCAACTCGATTCAGTCGGGCGCTTTTGGAGTGCCTCAGTTCTATGAACAGGGTTTCGGTAATCCCAATTACAATTACCCGAGGCCTTTCACTTCATTTTTTTGGCAAGACTCGTGGAAAATCGCTGAGAATTTCACCTTGAATTACGGCGTTCGCTACGAGCTAGACTCGCAGTACGGGCCGTTGAAGAGCGATAAGAACAATGTTGCTCCCCGCCTTTCGTTTGCCTGGGATCCCTTCAAGAACCACAAGACCGTGGTTCGCGGAGGATTCGGCATTTTCTACTCTCAGATCTACGGTCAGATTGCTGATGTCATCCAGACCTTGGGCAATGTCAACAACACCCGGCAGATTGCGAACCTGTTGGCGCCGGCGAGCATTCAAGCGCCTTGTCCTCCGCTCGGAGGAGGGACTACAGCGCTGTCCGCCTGCATTTTCAACACGCTCTTTGCACAAGGGAAGATTTCGTGCACAACCCCAGCGGCCGGGGCTGCAGCTTGCATTACGCCAGCGGATCTGACCCAGTTCGGCATTACCGTTGCCAATACGGGGCCGCTCCCGTTGTTGACCGTAATTTTCAGCGGCCAGCCTGGTTACCAAAACCCTTACTCCGAGCAAGCCTCATTTGGAGTTGAACGCGAGATCGCGCCTGGCTTTTCTATTTCACTTAGCGGCATCTATTCCCATACTCTGAAACTTCCTGTGGCGATCGATACGAATGCCCTTCCCGCGCCTAGGGTAAGCGTGCCGTTGGCTAACGGGGGCACGGCTACCTTCCGGAGCTGGAGCGGTCCAGGATGTGCCGGTGCGCTCATCCTAACCTGCTTTGTAAATCCAGCGATTCTCCAAGCCGACCAATATAGCTCTCAAGCAAACGCTCTTTACGAGGGGGGAATTGTCGAGGTGAAGAAGCGCTTCAGCAACAACTTCACTTTGATCGGCAACTACACGTATAGCAAAGCGTTCGACACTTCAACGGACTTCAACAGTGACTTTGGGCCGCAGGACAATACCAACCTGTCCGCGGAACGCGGGCTTTCGGACTTTGACCAACGGCACAAGTTCGTCGTCGCAGCGGTCATTGATAGCCCCTGGAAGAATGCAGTCCTCTCCGGCTTTGAAGTGTCGCCAATCGTTCGCTATAACAGCGGCCATCCCTTCAACCTCCTCGCCGGCGCCGACGTCAACGGCGATCGCCACTCCACGAATGATCGCCCAATCGGAGCCGGGCGCAATACCGGTCTGGGACCGAGTTACGCGGACTTCGACATGCGCCTGTCTCGCCGGTTCAAGCTGGGTGAAAAAGCCGCTCTGCAATTGATGGCTGAAGGGTTCAACATCCTCAACCGCACGAACTTTGCCAGCGCGAACAACGTGGTCGGTCCGAGTTTTGGACTTCCTCTAACAGCGGGGGGCGCGGGGTCTACGACGTTCAACGTAAAAGGTACCAGCGCTGTATTGCCGAGCAAGCCGCTGGGTTTCACATCGGCATTCCCGAAGCGCGAAATCCAGCTTGGGTTGCGCTTGACTTTCTAAATGTGGAGAGCATGATTGCGGGCGGTGCCGTCCCCGGTGCCGCCGGCAAAGTCCCCTTGAAGGCTGAAGTGATCCTTGCGCCTGGAACTGCCCGGTGCGAGTCATTATTTTCAGACAGTCGGAGACAGGGAATTCCGGTTTATGGGCGAAGTAGACCCCCCTTGGCAGTCCGAGTTTTGCAGCAGGAGGTTCATAGAATGCAACGAATCACCGAGCGAGCAGTCTTTTATCTGGCGCTCACAACCATCTTTCTGCTCACCGTTTCCGGCACCGCACACGCACAAACTGGCGTCTCCACGAAGACCGGAACACTTGCGGATGGCGCAACTTATCTGATTGAAGTCCCGGCAAACTGGAACGGGACTTTGTTTCTTTACAGCCACGGGTATGTGCCGCCGGGAAGTCTAAACCCCGCGCGCGACGTGGGAGACCCTTTCACGCGCTTTTTCATGCTTTCGAGCGGTTTCGCTCTGGCAGGATCCTCGTACGCCACGACCGGATGGGCGATTCACGAAGCAATACCGGATCAGATCAAGGTTCTCGACGTGTTCAAGCTGATGGTCGGTGACCCAAAGCGAACGATCGCATGGGGACATTCCCTAGGGGGGATGGTTACCGCGGCGCTTATCCAGACGCACCCCGGCCGCTTCGATGCGGCGCTGCCCATGTGCGGCGTGCTCTCGGGAGGAGTGGCAACTTGGAACACTGCGCTCGACTCAGAGTTTGCTTTCAAGACGCTGCTTGCGCCGGGAACCGGATTGCAAGTCTTCAATATCACCAACCCTGTCGCCAATCTCCTGCTCGCCGAACACTTTCTTACTATCGCCCAGTCCACACCCCAGGGGAGGGCACGGCTGGCGCTGGTGTCCGCTTTGGCTGACGGGCCAGGGTGGTTCGTCCCTACCTCACCGGAACCCGCCCCAGCCGATTTCACCAGTCAGGAAATGAATCAGTTCCTCTGGGATCAAAACGTTGACTTCCCATTTGTCTTTGCGTTGCGCGCCGAACTCGAAGCGCGCGCGCGGGGGAATGTCTCCTGGAACACTGGCGTGGACTACAGAGCCCAGTTGGCGAACTCGATCGACAGAAACGAAGTGCAGGCACTCTACCAGCAGGCTGGTCTCAGCTTGGATGCCGACCTGGAAACTCTACAAGACGCCGTAAGGATCAGCACCGATCCAGAAGCCCTTCATTATCTCGAGAGAAATATCATTTTTAACGGCGAAATCCACATACCGGTGCTGACTCTGCATACCAAGGGAGATGGGCTCGTGGTGGTCCAAAACGAGTCAGCTTACAAACAGGTCGTCGATGAAGCAGGCAATGCGGAATTCTTGCGCCGGGCATTTGTTTCTCGCGCAGGACACTGCGCGTTTACGCCAGCGGAAACCATTGCTTCCGTGCAAAAGCTGCTCGACCGGCTCGACACGGGAGAATGGCATGACGTCCTGGCGGACGATCTGAACAATGCTGCTGCGGCGCTCGGGCCCGGTTTCAACACGAACGGAATCGTTTTCGTTCCGCCGGCCTTCATCGACTTTAGCCCGGCCCCCTACCTGCGTCCATTCGACGCGTTGAAGGGTGAGTGAGAATTTGTGCTCTCTTGCCACGGCTCACGTTCGATGCCGCCTGGGCGCCAAACAAGAACGGGGCAGACCGCGAACTACCGGTCATGAACACGAAAGAGCTTTTTGATCTCACTGGGCGTGTGGCCATCATCACGGGAGGGTCCGTTGGACTGGGACGCCAGATGGCCGAAGGCCTCGCGGAGATGGGCGCAAATCTCGTGCTTTGTGCTCGCAAGCAGGAGCGATGCGAGCGGGCGGCAGAGGAATTGCGCGAACTCGGCGTAAGGACCCGGGCGCTGGGTTGCGACGTGAAGAACCCAGGCAACGTCCAGGATGTGGTAGACGCAGCCGTCTCCGAATTCGGCAGGATCGATGTCTTGATCAACAATGCTGGCACTTCCTGGGGCGCACCCGTGGAAGAGATGCGCCTCGAGCATTGGAACAAAGTCATCGAAACCAATCTGACCGGAACGTTTCTGTTCTCGCAAGCCGTGGGCAAGGTCCTGATTGCGCAAAAACGCGGCAAGATCATCAATATTGCGTCCGTCGCGGGCCTTCGTGGAGCGCCGCCCGAACTGCAGGCCATCGGCTATCACGCCAGCAAGGGTGGCGTCATCAGTTTCACGAGAGACCTGGCGTGCAAATGGGGCATGCACAATATCCAGGTGAACGCCATTGCTCCCGGATGGTTCCCTACAAACATGTCTGAAGTTGTCATAGAGCGAAACCGGGAGTCCTTCTTGAAGAGAGTGCCATTGGGCCGTTTCGGAGGCGAAAATGATTTAAAGGGCGCAGCCGTCTTTCTGGCGTCCGACGCTTCCAATTTCGTCACTGGACATGTACTGGTTGTGGATGGAGGACAAACAGCCTAAAAAGAGCGAGCATCGGGCGCGCGTCGCGCGTATCGTGATTGACTCCGGCGCGGCATCCGCCAAGAGCGCCGGAGAATTCAAAGAGAGCCCACTTTCATGAGCGATCTGGTTCAACTCACCAAAGACAAAGGCATCGCCATCATCACCATCAACAATCCTCCCGTCAACGCCTTGAGCCCGGGCGTCCCGGAGGGCATCGCGGAAGCCATTGAGCAGCTCCAGGAAGACGGCGACATCCAGGCGGCTGTCCTGATCGGAGGTGGCCGCACCTTCATCGCGGGCGCGGACATCAAGGAATTCGGCAAGATGACAGCGGGCAAATCCCGCGGCCCGGAACTCCTTCCCTTGCTTCTAAAGATCGAAGATTGCCGCAAACCTGTGGTGATGGCCATTCACGGAACTGCCTTCGGCGGCGGCCTGGAGTTGGCGATGGCCGGGCATTACCGTGTCGCTGCTCCGAGCGCGCAAGTGGGACAGCCGGAAGTGAAGCTTGGCCTCATCCCTGGCGCTGCGGGAACGCAGCGGCTTCCTCGCCTTGCCGGCGTCGCAAAGGCCGTGGAGATGTGCGCGGAAGGCAATCCCATCAAGGCGCAAGACGCCTTGCAGGCGGGAATTCTCGACCGCCTGATTGATGGCGACCTCTTGTCCGGCGCCATCGCCTTCGCGCGCGAAATTGCGGGAAAGCCCGCGCCGAAAACACGCGAGCGCAATGGCAAGCTCGGCGCTCCTGAA
>WNFB01007016.1_pt1 | contig 10085 bp, 7 predicted proteins | sample 5400501 | NCBI WGS metagenome assembly WNFB01 (sample SAMN13153341, study PRJNA577476) | soil metagenome | isolation source: 200 cm saprolite under Douglas fir tree site 2 hole 1 | place: USA:California | collected 2015-04-18
ATCGGCACCAAACGAGTCGCTTTAATGGTAGACCGTCTCCTCGGACAGGAGTCCACAGTCATCAAGCCTCTCGGAGGGTATCTGCCTCCTTGCGCCGGCGTTGCTGGCGCGACGATCGATAGCGAGGGTCGAGTGATATTAGTGCTTGATCCGGCAGGACTGCTTTCATCCGTTATCCCTTCTGTGGCGCCCCGCATGGCCGCGGCTGGGCGATGACAAGCATGCCAGCCATTCAGGCACAGACTAACGGCAGCACGAGGTGCCCCGATCCCTACATCTATCGGCTTCGCGATTTGATTTACCAGATGGCGGGAATCTTTCAGCCAGATAACAAGCTCCGCTCCCTCGAAGAACGTTGCCAGGGCCGCATGCTGGAACTTGGCGTAAAGACATTGCGTGATTATTTCGAATGCTTGACGATCAAACCATTGCGGCAGGCAGAGCTGGTGAAGTTGCTCAATGAAATCACCATTGGGGAGACTTGCTTTTTTCGTAACCGGCCGCAACTGGACGCACTCCACAATCTTGTCCTGCCCCAGATCATCGAAGGCAGATCAAAAATGGCCCTCCGCCATCTACGTTTTTGGAGTGCGGGGTGTTCGACGGGAGAAGAACCTTACACCTTAGCCATGATCTTATCGGATAACGCAGCCGGACTGCTCAAAGGTTGGACATTCGAAGTGCTGGCCACCGATTTGAATGAGCGCTCCCTCGAGCATGCTGAATCGGCGGTGTACGGAGACTATAGCGTGCGCAACGTGACGCCCCACCTCCGGCAAAAGTATTTTGTTGCCCAAGGCGATCGCCTTCAGGTGAACGCCTTGATCAAAGCCAAGGTAAGTTTTTCCCGTCTTAATCTCGTGGATCACGCGCGCATGAATTCCATCAAGAACATGGATGTCATTTTCTGCTGCAACTTGTTGATCTATTTCGACCTGGTTTCAAAACGGCAAGTGGTGCAGGAATTCCATAACAATCTGTTGCCCCACGGATATCTGTTTTTGGGTCACTCCGAGTCGTTATACGGGGTCACAGACGATTTTCGATTGATGCATTTACCTTTGGCCACGGCCTATGTGAAGACCAATAAAAGTAAGCCGCTGGACAGGTGAAAATGATGGCAGCGATCGCAACCCAAGCTTTGCTGAAAAAACTCGATGGTCTCGATCGCGTTCCTACGCTGTCGGTTGTCCTGGAGCCATTGCTTAAGTACCTTGAACAGCCGGTGGATTCCCTGGAGGTACACAAGGTCGTAGATCTGATCGCACAGGATAAATCACTCACCGCGCAGTGCCTGCATTTAGCGAATTCTCCGCTCTTCGGTCGCTGGCAGGACGTAGATACCATCCGCGGGGCTGTCGTCGCTCTTGGCATGCGCCGCATGCGCGACATCGCAATGTCCTATTGCGTTCTAAAACTCTGGCCCGGTCAGCAAGTCAATATCAATCCGGTAGTGTTTTGGGAGCACTCCATGGGCTGTGCGTTGGTCAGCCGACAGTTTGCCCAGAAGATCGGCATGCCCAACCATGAAAAAGCATATCTCGCCGCTCTGCTTCATGACGTCGGGATCATTGCCGCACTATGGGTATTCCCCAGCGAGTTCTGCACGGCATTCGATGTTGCCCGTTCACAACGGGTGCCATTGCACGAAGCTGAGTTGAGCACATTGGGCTTTACGCACTGCGAGAGCGGCCGACTGCTGGCTGAGCGCTGGCACTTCAATACTGAGCTGACTGCGGCGATCGCGGGACATCACGACGCCGAGATCGTAGGCGATCACCGCGGAATTGTCGCATTGGTTGCTCTCAGTGACCTGCTGTGCCGCATGAGCGGTATGGGTTACGGCTACGAGGAAAGGCGTCAAGTGAATTTTCTCGAAGAACCAGCTTTTGCCGTGCTGGTTCAGGAGTGCCCATCGCTTGAGAAGTTCGATTGGGCACGTTTCACTTTCGAAATGGAGGCCTATGTGGAGGAAGTGCACCGCCTGGTGAGCCTTCTCTACCGGACCCAATGAATCAGACCATCGACAATCCGGAAGTAGTTCGGATATTGGTGGCAGACGATAGTGCTTTTATGCGAATGGCCCTGACCCGCATGATCGATTCCGATTCCGGACTGCGAGTTGTTGGCACTGCGCAAAATGGTCTCGATGCCCTGGCGAAAGTCGCAGTACTCCAACCGGACGCAGTTACTCTCGACATCGAAATGCCCGGTCTGAACGGTTTGGAGACATTGAAACGTATCATGCAGGAATCGCCTCGGCCGGTGATTATGGTGAGCTCACGCACTTATCGGGACGCGGAAACTACTCTCGAAGCATTACAGATCGGCGCGTTCGATTATGTGTCCAAAGACCTTTCTTTTGGTTCCCTTGACATCAGCCATCTTCGGGAAGAGCTCATCTCCAAGATCAAGGCAGCTACCGTGGTGCGCCGGCGAGTTCCCACGCCACAGAGTGTTGCAGTGCCGGTTGCTCCATCCCCGCCTCGAAGTTTTCACCATCCCGCGTCAAACATGATCTGCATTGGGGTGTCGACAGGTGGCCCTCAGGCTTTGCAGAACATTTTGCCTTTGCTGCCTGGCGACCTGCCGGCCGGTATTCTCGTCGTACAACACATGCCGGTGGGATTTACGGGGCCGCTGGCGCGGCGACTAAATGATCTTTGCAAGCTTTCGGTCACAGAAGCAGCCCAAGGCGAAGCCGTGATGCCGGGTGTCGTTTATATTGCACCCGCTGGTTTTCATATGACGGTTTACAAGAGAACGCTTTCAACTATCGCCATCTGTTTATCAAAAAAACCTCCCGATATGCCCCACATGCCCTCTGTCGATGTAATGATGCTTTCCGTGGCCGAGGTTTGTGGACCTGTATCTATGGGTATCATCATGACTGGGATGGGTGCTGATGGCTCTCTGGGGATGCAAGCGATTTCTCGTGAGGGAGGGCTTACGCTCGGTCAGGACGAAGCCAGTTGTGCGGTGTACGGCATGCCGCGAGTCTGTGCAGATATGGGTTTGCTGAATCGAGTTGTTCCACTGCTACAGATTCCTATGGAAATCATGCAAGCCAGCGGCTACCGTCCTCACGACTAGCAACCCCTCCCGGAGACAATCCAGTTCCCGGTTCCCGTTTAGTGCCGCCTCGCCATTACTGTCTGATATGGATCGAGCAGGATTTTTCGTGTACCGACGGGGGCCGTGAGTCGGAAATTAGCCTCCGGACCGTCCACAAACACTCGTCCCAGCAGGACCGGCGCTTTCCCTCCCACCACTGCATAGAGGGGAACTGAAGTGACCAGGGATTCCGGCGCTTCCTTTTGTAGTAAGGTTCCACTCACGACAGTTGCATTGCTCTGCGGAAGGTATTTCACGCCCAGTAATTCAAAGCGTGGCAAGGCCGTCCCATTTATCCAGCCTTCGAGAAACCAACTTAGGCTCTTTTTGCCTTCAAAGCGTAAGGCCGGCGGCAAGTCCTCCTCAAAGACTCGCAACAGATCGCCACTGGTAATCACTTTGCCTTCGTAGCGGTCGCGTAATTTTCGCAAACTCCGGATAAAAGGCTCGTTTTCATTGGCGGATCGAAGATCCCTGCTTCCCTTTGCTTCGCCATCACGCAGCATGCAACGAAGCATATGAAAAAGCCATGTTCCCCGTCCGTAGCTGATGGCTTCGTACCCATTGGGAAAGTGAGAGGAGGAGAGCCGCAGTCCCAATGTCACCGGCCCCGCATCTTTCAACATCTCGCCATTCTTATTTTTCTCGAGCAGATCCTCACGGTACCTATCCATTACCATTCGGAATTCAGATGGGCTTTCTGACTCCATCAGCATGAGTGCACAGTAATTTGCCAAGGCTTCAAACATCCACTGATCGCGGTAGCTTCTCCACGTCAGCAAATCGCCCCACCATTGGTGTGCGATCTCATGAGCTAGCGCCTGCCCGCTGAAAATCGTCTCCAGCGGGTTGAGATGAAGCTGCTTCTTTTGGTCCGGAGTCAGGAACGCATAACTGGAGAGGAAGACCAAACCCGGCCACCCTTGACTCGATTTGCCCGGCATTTGCGTCATCGCAAGAGCATCGTAAGGATACGGCCCGAAATACCGCGAAAAGACATCAACCGCTCGCGCCGATCGGTCAGCAACCGACTGTGCGTTACGCGCCGGAGAAGGGGGTGGCGGCGTGACTACTAGGGGAGGCTCGCCAAAAGGGCCCGGCTTACGGATATCGGGAACAGATACTACCTCGCCGGGTGCTCTGGGAAAGTTATGTTCCATTCCAGCTGTCGCGTAACTTTCTACCGTCACTTCCCCGGCGTGAGCAGAAGCTCTGACATACCTTCCAAGATTGAAGCCCGCAAGTGGAAGGGGACGCTGGGAAACCCAGCGCGCTACCTGTTCGCCCTGCACTTCGGCAGGGCGATTGCCGGGCGAAGCAGAATTCGGGATGACCGGCATACGCTTCCCAGTTGCGACCAGAGTCCAACCCAGGGGATAGTGAAATTCCAAATCAAAATTTGACATGGCAATTCCGCGATTCGGATACCATGTCCCGCGAGCCCCCACATATAGCAACCCTCCCCCTGCTTCGGAGAGAACGTCGCCACCATACACAAAGCGTAACTCAAGCTTCTGTCCGGGCTTGATTGGTTCGGGAAAGATTACCGCGACCAGGTCATTTCCCCGTCGGGATAGTTGCGACCCTTCGAGCGCCTGGTTGTGAACGAATTCCAGAGGTCGCCCGTTTGATTCAACAGCCTTCAGCTGAAGAAATCTCGACAGCTCGAATAGCAGCGCTCGCTCGCCCCCCCGACGCGTAGAAACTTGCAATCGAGCGTCGCCGTTCAATACCGTGGGAGGCTTAACGTCCGCGCGAATTTCGTAACGCACGATCGTAATGTCATCCGTTTTTGGCTCCGCCTCCTTTTCTGCCTTTGAACCGCTCGGCGGTGCGAAGGAAGTCCAGACATCATAGAAAGCACCGCCCTCTACAGTTCGCGTCTGGCCCGCCCACAGTGGTTCGGATGCCGCCGAATCGAAGTAGACGTCAAAAATCCCTAGCGTGCGTCCTTGCAGGCGCGCATGTAGCATCCGATCCGCGCCAGTTCCTGGCGGAGCGGTCACAAGGGGTGGGCTTTCACTTTTTGTAACTGGGAGGAAACTCGCAAAACTCAAGAGCAGGCGCAAAGCATCGGACTCCGCCAGGTTGAGCGCCGAAGCATTCCATTGCGAAATAAATTCCTCGGCATGGTCAGCCGGACGCAATGAAGGTTGAAGCTCGGCGTAACTATCATCATTAAAGCGGAAGTACGCCGTAGCGAACTGCTCTTCCAGAATTGCCATGCCGGTGAAAAGTGCCATTGACGCCCGCTCGGCTCTATCTGGAGAAGTCATCAGAACCTCTCCATCACCCTCGAAAAAACCGCCCGTAATGTGTCCGAATACATCGTGGGTAAAGGCGATGGTGCCGTCTTGCAAAGTAATGTGAAGTCCGGACCGATCCAGGGAACCTTCGCGGACGCGATACACGCGTGACTTATCTAATCCAACATTGCGCAGTTGCAGGTAGAGTGCTTCTGCTGTCTTTGGCGCCGGAAGTTCCGACGCGCGGATGGCTTGTGGCCAAGTTCTTATCGCACCCGAAGCGATAAGAAATCCGAGCAAAACAACATTGCGAATTCGAATGATTACTTCAGTCACCTACGGCGGTCCTCCAGCAGTTGCTAGAATTTGCTTCAGTGCGCCTGCGCCTCATCGGCTTGCGATTACTACCCTTCAAATTCGCGACTTTCATACTTGCGATTGCTGCTCTTCCGATCGTGATGACGGTCTCTGCGTCGGCGGAGGTTATCCGTCTGAAGAACGGTCAGACCATCTGGGCCGAGCATGTCCGGAAAAACGGCGCTCATGTTGAGTACGACATCGGAGATAACTCGTACGCCATTCCAAAATCGTCAGTGGAACGGATCGAGAGTGGCGGCCTTCCGCCTGAATATGCGTCTTCCAGAGTAGGCGCAGAAGCTCACAATCTGCCTGCTTTTGCGCCCACTGACTGCCTGAGGAGCGAAGGCGATCTGGCTACGAAGATTGTTCACGACGGACATGTTGATGCCGATGCACTGCTTGTCACAGAACGACAAGGCAACCTAGAGCTCGCGGCCACAGCGTACTTCCTCGCGGGCAAACATGAGTTCGATGGCGGCGACCTCAAGCAGGCACGCCACTACTTCGAAACCGCGTTGGGCTTTCAAGCCAATAATCCAACGATATTGAACTATTATGCCGTCCTGCTGGTACGAACCGGCGGCGCAACCGACGCCCTGCTTTATGCGGAGCGTGCTGCTCGACTGGCGCCGGATTCACCGGATGCTCTCACGGTTCTCGGATTCGCGCAATTTTCTTCCGATCATACTCCCGAGGCGATCCGGTCGTGGAAAAGGTCATTGCATTTGCGGCCGGATGCCACTGTCCAGCAACTGCTCGCGAAAGCCGAGCGGGAAGCTTCGGCGGAAGCCGAATTCTCGCAGCGGGAAAGCAGTCACTTCAGCTTAAAGTTCGAGGGCAAACAAACTTCCGAATCTTTGCGGCGTGAGCTGCTGGCCAGATTGGAATCGCAGTATGATGACTTGGTCCGCCAGCTCGGCACTTCGCCGCATAGCAACATCTCGGTCGTACTTTACACCGACCAGAGCTTCTTCGATGTCACCCAGGCACCCTCCTGGACGGGGGCGGTCAATGACGGAAAGCTGCGCATTCCAATCAATGGCATTACATCCGTCACTCCTGAACTGGCGCGCGTTCTGAAGCACGAACTCACCCACTCATTTATTAACCAGATTTCTGGCGGACGTTGCCCGCAATGGCTGCACGAAGGAATTGCACAACTTCTTGAACCAAAGACCACGGATGCGCGTGGACATCGCCTGGCGCAACTCTTTCGGGCTCAGCAAGAAATCCCGTTCAACGCGTTGGAGGGCGGGTTCATGCGGTTCTCAACGATAGAAGCTGTTCTGGCATACGATGAGTCCCTGGCCGCTGCCGAATACATCAATGATACCTATGGACTGAGCGACCTTCAGCGGATCCTCGAGCGCATTGGCCAGGGTAGTTCTACGGAGGCGGCGCTGCGCGCCACTATCCATTCCAATTATGGCGAGTTGGATAGTGAAGTCAGAAAGTATCTGAAAAATAAGTACGGCGACTAGACCCTCCCAGGCCAGCCAGGTACGACTCTTCGTCATGTTTGCCGAAGTTCATTTCCTGTGCTACCGTCTGCTGTGCTACTGGCCTGTTTATGCTCTCCTTCTTCCAGAGTCGCGCGCCTGTCTTGCAGCAAAGTGTCGAACCTATCCGAGCGGAAATTCCTAAACTGAGGAATGCCGAGATCGCCGCGATCTTTTATGGACAACGTATGGGCGGTGATTTCTATGATTTCCGCCGGGTTAGTCCGGACCGCGTCTTGTTCGGTCTTTTGGACGTAGCCGGACGCCGCGATCAGAATCGCGCGATCCTTTCGGCGGCACAAGAGATTTTTCGTGATTCGGGATCCAAGCTTTTCGATAACGGAGATGTCAATGAAGCCGAAGCGATGATTGAGCTATGCCATCAACTCAATCGCTGTGTCATGCAAAGTGCGGGAGGAGTCCGCGCCTGCCCTGCCTTCACTGGTTGTTACAACGAGGCGTTGGGCACCATCTGCTACACCAATTCCGGCCACACTCCCGGCCTGCTGCGCGATGACTCCGGAGTCGCACTCTTGCCGGCAACCGGCCTCCCATTAGGCCTGTTCTCGCATATTCCCTGCGATGCGCCCACGGTTGGGCTGCCCGCCGGCGCGGCTCTGCTGCTGGTGTCAAGAGGAGTGGTGGAGAGTCACTGTGATGGCGAAGATTTCGGAGTGGAGAGACTAAGCAGTCATTTCCGGCTGACAAAGTCGGTCAGTGCCAAGGATTTGGGATTGAGCGTTTTAGATAACGTTCAGCAGTTTATGCGCACTCCACCCACCCACGACGATGTCACTGCATTAGCGCTGGTGCGCGGCGTTACCGCCCGTGCCGCGACGTCATCGGCTGCATGTGCATGAATCGCGAGATTCCCGGCAATAATTGTCGGTTGGCCCGATTCTGCCCAGCGCAGAGCAATTCTCTTCAGCGAATCGCTCTGCGAGTCGAAGCACCCTGTTTGCTGAACAATTAACGACGTCGTCCTCTCTTCCTACTGCTGCCCTTCTTTTTGCCCGCTGATTTTCTGCCGCTCGATTTCTTGCCTCGTGACCTTTTGGGAGCGGACTTTTTCCTACTGCTCTTGCCCCGACTGCTCCGGGCTCGGGTACCACTGGATTTCTTCCGGGCTGATGCTCTTTTCTTCGCTTTTCTCGCTGGTCTTTTCTTAGCTGCCTTTTTTGGCGCGGACTTTTTCTTCTTTGCTGGTGTGGCTCGGCCCCCGCCGCCACCGCCACCACCTGTCGTAGTTGGACGAGGCTCAGCAGGCATCGGCATCGCCGGCTCGGAGCCAGGTCCGGTCTCCGATATGCCGGATTCTTCTTCTTCCTCTTCTTCGTAATCTTCTTCTAGCGACTCGCCATACGCGCTGGGTTCTCCATATTCGTCCATTTCGTCATCACGTCCATAGAGGGTTACGTCTTCAAAGGTCATCGTTCCTCCTGAAATTTTCGCCGCCTCCCGCGCAAAAGCATCGCGCTGGAGCTGAGCGTCTTAGAGAAATGAAAAGACAACTGCGGACAGAAACTCTATCGCTCGTCAAACGGCGCGCGATTATAGCACAGCGGTTTTTGTCGAAAGTAGCCGCGGCGATCACAGATGACCGCCGCTTCCCCTGCATATTACACCTTCTGAGCAGGCACCGACCGCGAGGGCGTGAGTGTTGGTTCGTTCGGGACCGTCGAGCCTCCCTTGTTCGCTAAACCGAAACAGGGCGGGCACCCGTAGCAACGTCGCAGACTGCAAATAACGAACCTCAGCAATGCGTTAAGCTCGGTGTGTGTTATGCGACTGAGAAGGGGGTCTTACCGAACGTCCTTTATAACGAGAACCATTCCCGGGCGGAGAGTCGCCACGCCGTTGTCGCGTTTGAGGGCCGCCACGGTCGTCTTATAAGAGCTTGCAATCGAATACAGGGTTTCTCCCTGCTTCACCCGGTGGCGGAGCACGCCGTTATTATTAGTGGGGACGCGTTGCACATCCTTCTTATTCTTGGACCTACCCGATGGCGTCCCCGACTTCGCTGCAACGACATGAGGTTCGCGTAGATTGGGAGTGATTGGCAAGTGGACGTATACCACGCGCCGCCCGACTAAGCTGTTCCCTTTCAAACGGTTCCAGCGACGAACCATGGTTGGCGGCACTCCAAAATTATCCGCTACGGTCGCTACGGTATCGTTTTTTCGAACCTTGTAACGGGTCGCGTGGCGCGAATACGCCACAATGTCTTCTCCGGCAGCATGCCTGCCGGGAGCAATCGGAATAATCAGCTTACTGTCCGCCTCGAGAACCTGATCCTCCAGGTGGTTGGCCTCCGCAATCGCCTTCACGGTCGTGCGATAGGTTCGGGCTAACGAAGCAATCGTATCTCCTTGCGCCACCTTGTGATAGCGCCACCAAACCCGCATCTCGGGAGGGATTGCCGCAATCGCCCCAAGAAACTTTTCTTTGCTGCCAACTGGCAGATGGAGTTCGAATTCCTGATCCCTGGGCGTGGTCATCCGCAACAGGCTGGGATTTAGATCCTGCAGATCGGCAGCCGAGACGTCCACGCATTCGGCAACCAGGCGCAAATCCACCGGATAGTCAATCTTTACCGCGTCATACGGGACTGGTTTTTCTCGAACGAGTTCATCGAGGCCATACTGTCCTGGATTCTTGGCCATGATTGTGACGGCCAGGATGATCGGTACATAATTGCGGGTCTCTTTGGGCAGCACATTGCGGCGGTAGAGTTCCCAAAAATCGGCGTAGCCAGTGCGCTTCACCGCACTTTGGACCGTACCCGGTCCGGAGTTGTACGCCGCCATCGCCAAATACCAGTCGCCGAACTGATTGAAAAGATCTTTCAGATGTCGGGCGGCCGCTC
>WNFB01007017.1_pt1 | contig 10085 bp, 8 predicted proteins | sample 5400501 | NCBI WGS metagenome assembly WNFB01 (sample SAMN13153341, study PRJNA577476) | soil metagenome | isolation source: 200 cm saprolite under Douglas fir tree site 2 hole 1 | place: USA:California | collected 2015-04-18
CATCTTCTTTCCGCTCGCTTTTACGACTCCGCCCGACCTATTAGCCTTCACCCTTGGTTCTCTCTGGTTGCCCGCTTTGCTTCTCGGTTACGTGTTTCTCTGGAACAAGACGTTCGGGTTAGCCGAAGGCCTTCTCGTCACAGTGTTGATTTTCAGTGTATCGCGAACTGCGGTACCTGAACAATGGGCGGTCTACCCCATGGCCTTGCTCCTTGTCACCCTAGGAGGGGAGGCTTGGCGGCATTTTGTCGCCATCACAGGCATCGCATCGGCATTCCTGGTAACGAACAACGCCCTTCTCGTTAGGTTCTTTTCCCCTTCCTCCTTGGCCGCCTTCAATTGGGACCAATACGTCGATAACGCCTCCGCGTTTTCTGACTTTCGATACGCTCTGCTCATAGCATTTTCCACGCTATTCTTTGCAGAGGGGATTTCGGTCATCACGGGTAAGAAGTCATTCCTTTTCGCTAAGCTAAAGGCCATTTCTGCTATGAGCGCGCGAGGCGTACTCCCCTCCCTCGCCTACCTAGGGATTGTCTCGGTGACAGGTGGGCTATTGGACTTCACGGTCACGAAGATGATTACTGACTGGAAACTGGCAATCGAGTCGCACGTCTTCTTGGGCCTGAGCTGGCTTTCGCTTTATCACATCATGTTGGTCGTGGTCTTCGAAAGCGTGGCGTTCATCGTGGTCTTCTTCTCTTGGAAGAACTTCTCCCAGTCGGTCGGCCTCTTGATTCTTCTGACGTCGCTCAACGTTGCTGCGAGCGGATTGGCGCTTGTCATCTTCAACTTGCTAGACGGCGCCCCGATTCTGGCCACGACACCGATCTATCTCGCGGGTTCGCTTGTTATCTCAGAGAGGTTCTTCCTCACGTTTGTCGTGCTGACGTGCGGGCTGGGCATCCTATATCTTGCCGAGATCAGGTGGTCTGTCCTTCTGGTGCCCAAGGCGTTACGTCGAGCCTTCCAGGCCGTTCGTTGATGAACGAAGCCATGAAGATAGTCTATCTCCTTCTTCACGACTTCAGGTTCGCTTCCCTGAGTGTCGAAGACTTCGCGTTCAAGAGGTTCCACTTTTCGAAGGAGTACGCCAAGCGCATGGCTCAGCTCGGGCACGACGTCAAGCTCTACATCATGGCCGACGACATCGCGCGGAAGCGGGTCGTGGAGGTCGAGGAGATGGAAGTCAAGGCCTTCAACGTATCGCTCCAGTTCCCGCCCATGATGAGGTTCGGCAACGCCCACAACCTGGGCGTCTTGGGGGAGATTGAACGAGACTCACCAGACGTGGTACACCTACACAACTACTACCTCTGGAATTTCCTCTACACCGCGCCTTGGGTGAAGAGACTGAAGTTACCGCTGGTAGCACAGTTCCACGGAACAGACCCAATACGGAGAGTAAAGGCATCTATCTTCTATCCGTCTCTTAGACTATGTGACCGCCTGCTCGTTCCTATCAGGAGCGAGGAGGACTTTCTGATTAGAAGCATGAGAATCCCAGCGAATCGCGTGTGGAGGTTCCCGAGTACGGGGGTAAATACTCAACTCTTCCGCCGGACAGCAGCAAAAGAAGAAGACCCGCTTCTGCTCTACGTGGGCAGGATACCCGAGCCATCTTCGTACCGTTGGGAGAAGGCTCCGCAGTATCTACTCCCGATTCTCAGCGCGCTCCGGAAGAACGGCGTCAGGGCTCGCCTCATGGTGGTGGGCGACGGCCCCGGATTGCCTTCACTCTCCAGATACGCCGAGAGATTGGGGCTACGAGATTCCGTTCTTTTCTTGGGAGAACTCGACAATGAAAGACTGCCCGAGCTCTATTCGCGCAGCTGGGTGACGTTCGTACCAATACATATGGAAGACATAGAGCCGTTCTGGGGAGGCACTTTGCAGGAATCTCTGGCTTGCGGGACTCCTGTAATCGCGTTCAATGCCGAATCACCTGGATTCAGGAAGTTCGGGTTGTTGGTCCCACCCAGAGCTGAGAGCGCCTTCAAGCTAATAGAGACAGCTCTTGCCAATCCGGCTGGACTAGTCTCAGCAGGGGAGCAGGGGCTAGAGTTCATCAAGGAGAACTGCGATTGGAATACTCTCGCTCAACGGTTGAACTCGTTGTACTCGAGCTTGGCAAAATGACCTGAAGATGTCTTCGCAAGGCCAATACATCAGACTGGAGACAACGGGGCGGAAGACGGGGAAGCCTCACCATGTCCTCTTGCGGTTCGTAACGGCGGAGGGTAGGATAGTTGTTTTTCCGGAGAATAATTCAGCACAAGATTGGGTCTTGAACCTGAAATCTGATCCCAAAGTGCGCGTGCACAACGAAGGAAGGGTCATCCAGGGTGTCGCGTCTCTCAGGCACGTAAAAGGCCTCGGCGACCCTTTGCTTTCGGTCTTCTCAAGGAAGTACGGAGACGAAGTGGTGAGAACAACGTATTGGGGGCAACTAAGCTACGTGGAAATCAGATCTGTGGGGGAGGCTCTGACGGAAGATTACTCTGAGCTGGTCTACGCGGACCTCGAGGCTGCCTTTGACGGAGTCGCGGAAGACTACGACCGACACATCTTCGGGAATTCCATGAATGTATGGCTCCGCAACATGTCCCTGAAGGTGATGAATGACATCTTTCATCCGGGAGAAATCGTCCTGGAAATAGGATGTGGAACGGGCGCAGAGACGCTTAGCCTGGCCGAGCGGGGCGTAAACGTGGTCGCGTGTGACATCTCAAGCAAGATGCTCGAGGTGCTAAGAAGCAAAAGCAAGAAGCTTGGATTGGCTCACAGGATAACCCTCCTCCACTGCAGGCCCTACGAGCTGAAGGAGAAGGTGAATGAGCTCGGCATAGAATCGGTGGACGGAGCCTACTCGACTTACGGAGCGATAAACACTGATCCCCGCCTTGACGATTTCCTATCTAACCTTCATGCACTCCTCAAGTCTAACGCTCACCTCTTGCTCGGCGTGTGGAATAAGTACTGCCTTTACGAAATACTGGGGTATGCCTTTCGTGGCAAGCTTTCGATGAGTGTTGCGAGGCTCACCAACCCTGTCCCTTTGGGCAAATCTCGCTTCTGCGTGACCACGACGTCCTACTCCGTGGGCTCACTAAACAAAGCGGTGGCAAGGTACTTCAAGTTGAAGAGAGTCCATGGCGTGTGTGTCCTCCTCCCTCCGTCCAACCTGACGAAGTATCTCCCTGGCGAGCCAGGGCTCGGCTGGCTCAAGAAGATTGACGTGGTTTTTGGAGGAGTATTCCCGCTGAACAGGTTAGGAGATCATTTTCTGGCCGTCTATTCGAAGATCGATGGTCATGATGGATGACAGTGATCTGACAATCTGCGTCTGCACCTACAACTCCGCAGGGACTCTGGAAGGATGTCTGTCAAGTGTGCGGCGCTCTGCGCCAGAAGGCAGGCTCCTCGTAGTCGACCATGGCAGCAGTGACAGCACACGAGAAATAGCGAAGAGGTATGACGCATTACTGATCATAGAACATAAGGGATTGGGATATGCGAGACAGCTCTGTTTCGATAGCACAAACACGGAGTACCTTGCCTTCGTCGACAGCGACGTTGAGATTAGGGACAATCGTTTCTTCAAGACCGGTGCGAAGATCTTAACGGATCAGAAGCGTGGCGCAATCGTAGGCATGGCGGAGGGGCACAGGTTCGCTTACGGCCTTCCCGCTGGATTACTGCTATTGAGAAAGAGAGATTTCAAGGGAAGAGTGATACCCGAGTACATCGACGCCAGGGAGACGTACTTTATCGAAAAGAGACTTTCGCAGCTGGGACTGAGGGTAGTCTATCTCGCTGATGCGATGATCCATCGCTCTCAATTCAGGAAGTTCAAGCCTGAATGGGAGGGAGCGAATACAAGGCTCGCATGCGGCCTCAGCCTTCGACAGCTTCTCTTTGCATTTAGGGTGGTTGTGTTGATAGCGCTGAACAGCAGAAGCATCAAGAACTTAGCGTATACTCCAATCTTCTATCTGAAGTTTCTTCGAGGTTTCGTGGAGCCGTCGAGGTGGAGAAGGCTTCAGCGAAAGGGGGGAGACGCCTGAAGATCATCAATGAGGCTACGATGTTCAAGATACTCGTTGAAGGGAACGGAATGCTGCTGTCCGTGACAACGAAGAAGAGAGCATTTTTCTTTTTCGTTTCGCGTAGATTCATCGGCTTGAAGGTAGCCCCGACGACCGATCCATACCCTGGAATAGTCGAGATCTGTGATTACGATATCTTGAGAATCCTTTCACAATGGGACAGGCTACACTCGGTGAAATTCGAAGGCTAGCTAAGTGGCGACGAAGAATCGCTCTGCGTATTCCAAACCGCATTCCTCGCCAACCTTCCTGGCGTGAGACAAGATCAGGTCTGATTGGTCAGTCTGTGTCAGGTAGAGTCTTGAATAGAATCTCTTCCTCCGCAACGCGTTCTTGGTGAGTGGAAGGCACCTCGCCTCTACCCTTCCACAGATTTCCCCGACTTCAATGGCAAGCTCCTTTTCCGTCGCTCCAAGGTCCTTCATCCTAGCTGCGTACGGGAGGTCTTCGTAGAAGAACATGACGGTCTTCCCCTTCATTCCTTTCCAGATTGACAGAGCGAAATCGCGGACAAACAGATGGTCAGGATGTCCTCCAACTCCTAGGGGAGAGTAGAGTTCGGAGAAGGTCGGAGTCCCTTCGCCAGCATATCCCGTTCTCTTCTGCGTTATCGAGGAGTCTGGCAGGTTCTTGTAGGATACTCTCACTCCCATAAAGTTCAACAAGAGCCTGTCTTCGAGTTTCCTCAGAACCGTAACGGCGGGTCGAGAAAGGAACCGCCATCTCGTGAAGTTAGAAACGTTGAAGAAAACGATTGCAGATCTCGACTTGGAAGTGTCGGACAGTGCAGAGAACGTTGAATAGACCAAGTCGTCCGGATGGGGAGAGAGGAAGAGGGAGAGTCCTTTTTTCAAGCCCTCTTGAGGGAGGTGCGGTCGGCTCGTTAAAAGGATGAGCGGATTGAAGATCCTCGTGCCTTGGTACGCTTACCCGCCCCACAGCAGAGAACGGGTCGGCGGCCTCTCCGTATCGCTGTGGGAAATAACTCACGGTCTGAAGAGGAGGGGGCTGGAGGTCGAGATCCTCGTCCCCGGCAAAGGAGAGGACAAATTCGAAAGCATGGATGGAATCCGTGTCATCAGGTCGGCTCTTGGCAGGGATGTGTTGGATGGAAGAGCTATTTCTCCGCCCCAGGTCAGGAAACTGGTCGATACCTACGACTGGGTCATTTCATTTAACAATTATGGCTCGGGAGCTCTATTCGCATCGCGTACGGCTGTGGAAAAGGTTGTCCGTTACATTCATACCCTTGCCATAGACAGGCCGATATCATCTTACGTATCTCTTGAGTCCGGGCTGTTCGAATACGGAAGAATGTTCGTCCTCAGAAGGCGAGAGATTCGTGCCGAGAAGAGGCTGAAGGATGCAAGGACTCTCTGTGTGAGCGGTTTTCTTGAAGAACGAATGCTTCACTTCAGACTGACTGAGAGAAATCTGACAAGAGTGATTCCCAATGGCGTCGACACGGAGAATTTTAGACCCAGCCCCACGGAGAAGGTTCAGGACATCCTCTTTGTTGGTAGGTTCCAGAAAGTAAAGGGGCTCGATATCTTATTGAGTTCACTGAAGTACCTCTTTCTTTCGGAGCGAAGAAGGTACAAAGTTGGAGTGGTAGGACCATTTAGCCCAGACCAGAGGGCTGTCTTGATGAGGAATCTTCCTGAAGAGTTAAGGGAAAAGATCGAGTTTTATGGTACGGTTCCACACGAAGATATGCCGCACTTCTTCAATTCGTCAAGACTAGTCGTCGTGCCTTCCCGATACGAGACTTTCGGCCTCCCGGCGCTAGAAGGCATTGCTTGTGGCACCCCCGTGGTTGCGTCCAATGTGGGCGGCCTTCCCGAAATAGTTAACGCGGAGGTCGGACTCCTATTTGAAGCTGGAGACAGTGCAGCACTTGCGAAAGCCATCAGCAAGGGAATGGGCGAGGAGGTGGCAGACGCTGCGATGAAAAATGGGCCTACGATGGCAAAGAGGTTTGACTGGCGTGTCATCTGCGCCAAGCTGGCTGGGGCCCTTTCGACCTGAACCGTTCGCGACTTTCCGCTGGTTTGATCTGAGAACATCTTTCGAAGCATCAGGTATCATGGAGTGTTAAATGAGAGGTCGACGCGACACCTTGCGCCGTCGAGAGGCTCGAGCTCGGCCTTCGATTGTTGTATCCCTGGAACAGGCCCGAAGACCTTCTTACCAGCGCATTCTAGAAAGGAGGGAGAGGGGTGAAGAAGATTTTAGACAGACCGTCAGAACGGATGCTTCCACGCCAAACAAACCATCGTTGCGGAAGCCTCCTTCTAAAGGAGCAAAAGGGAAGCTTAACATTCACGCCCCATTAGTGGCGAACGAGACCGAGAGCGTTTGGACCTGCGACAGCTAGCACAAGACTGGGAGAAATTTGCCAAGACCGACCCTTTGTGGGCGATTCTGATCAACCGCGAAAAGCGGGGGAACAGGTGGCGGATCGAAGATTTCTTCAAGACTGGGCTTGATGAGGTGAATGGAATCATGCGGGAGGTCGAGTCGATGAACCTGAAGATTGGCCACGGCAGAGCTCTGGATTTTGGTTGCGGCGTTGGGCGTCTCACTCGGGCTTTGGCTAACTACTTTGACGAAGTGTCGGGCGTCGACATCTCGGAATCGATGATTCGGCTAGCCGAAAAATACAACCGAGAGATCAGTAAATGCAGGTTCTACCTTAACCAGCGTGACGACTTGCGCTTCTTCGGGGACGACACCTTCGATTTTGTTTACTCGAGTATCACCCTACAGCACATGAAGCCCCACTATACAACAAAGTACCTGAATGAGTTGCTGAGAATTATATCTCCCCGCGGCCTGCTGGTCTTCCAGTTGGCGGAGGAGCAAATAGGGTTGAAGACTCTTCCAAATCGTTCCAGAATGCTAGCATACAATATTCGAAGCAGACTGATGAACCGCCCAATCATGGAGATGCATGGGATACGAAAGAAGAGTGTAATTTCAATAATTTCGAATGATGGTGGAAAGACTCTGAAAGTGGAACGTCTCCCAGATCAGGGTCCCGGGTGGAGGAGCTACAGGTATTTCGCAACAAAGAAGGGCTCCGAAAGTAAAACTGTGTAGACGAACTAGACTGACCAATCAGCTACTCGATACTGGCACCGCCAGCCAATAAACGAGAAGGGGCGTCAGGAGACGACCGTTCCTATCTTCGCTCCTTGAACGGCCATCATCACGTTTCTCGGGTCACTGCCATCAAGGACGATGAGCTTCACCCTGCTGTCTGCAAGCTGCTCGACCGCAACCGGGTCGACGATGCTGTGGATCCCGGGAGTGTGGTGCCCCCCGAGTATCTCCTTCATCCTCGCGTACGAGATCGAGTCGAGCTTCTTCGCCTTCCTGTCCGTCTTCGGATCGGAGGTATAGATTCCTTGCTGGTTCGAACCCTTGACCAGGAGGTCCGCGTTCCATTTCTGGGCAAGAATCGCAGCGACCGTATCGGTGGTTATTCCTGGCCTCAGGCCGCCCATCACACCCACCCTGTTCCTGCCCAGCCTGAGAAGCATGCTGTTTATCGAGGTGGGCACGGAGCTGACTCCCCCGAGTTTCATCGCGACCAAGCGTGCGTTGAGCCTCGATGTGTGGATCGCTATCAGGTCTTGATGGAAGCTTGAGAGACCGACTTTCCTCGCTGATTCGATGTACTTCCTGGAGAGGGGACCGCCTCCGACTATGACAGCGAGTGTGTGTCCCTCGCCCGTGAGTTCAGAGACGACCTTGGAGTAACCTTCGACCACCTCGGGGTCGGGAGGCGAACCGAGGACGGAGCCCCCGATTCTCAGGACAATCTTCAAAGCTTCGCGTGGCCTCGGGACCCGTGATTAGAAGGTTTTGCCTGCGCAGCTCTTATAAGCGGGTGGAGAGAATTTCAGGATAGCCCGATGCATTATCACTCTGGCAACTGTCACAGATTGACGGAATAACGCAGGTGTTATCGTAGATTGTCGACGAAGCGTGACTCTGTAAGATTATACAAGATCAGGAAGCTCATCTCGGAGCTCTCCAGCAAGGAGGGGAGGGGGACCGAGCTAATCTCACTCTATGTGCCGCCGAAGAAACCGGTCCATGAAGTGATATCCAATCTGAGAGACGAGTGGGGAACGGCCGGCAACATCAAGTCGGACACGACGAGGAACCACGTCCAGGATGCCCTCGTGAAGACGATGCAGAGATTGAAGCTGTACAAGACGACCCCTGACAACGGTCTGGTGATTTTTTGCGGTGCTCTACCCACCAACGGGCCTGGCAGCGAAATCGTGACCATCCACGAGATCGTACCACCGAAACCCGTCACGACCTATCTATACATGTGCGACGACCATTACCACCTGGAATGGCTCAAAGACATGCTCAAGGAGGAGAAGGTCTACGGGATAATCTCGATTGACTCGACAGAGGCTGGGTTGGGAATCCTTAGCGGCGACCGTCTGGAGGTCGTCGATGTCATCACCTCAGGGGTCTCGGGAAAGACTAGGAAAGGTGGGCAATGCGTAAGCTCCGACACAATCGTCCAGCTTGAGGACGGGAGACTCGTCCCCGTATCCCGTCTGTCGCCCGGGAGCAGGATTGCGAGCTACAACTTCAGCAATCACGCTCAGGGAATCTATGAATGTGCCGACACGTTCACTCTCATCCCGAAAGAATACTGCCAGGTTGAGACTGTCAACCCGAAGTTGACCATCAACGTCACGGGTGAGCATAGGTTCTTTACTCTCACAGACGGAGGTGTCTCCACAATCGAAGCGTCGGGACTCGGGAGGGATGATAGAATTCTCGTGTCGCGGAGCGTCCCTGAGCCTGCGAACCCGGTCCTGTGGACGAGGTTCCCGGCCAATTACACGTACACCGTCTCTCTGGAAGGCAGGCAGTCCCTCAAGGCAATGCGGCTTGAGAGAGGGATATCGCAGCCGAGGCTGGCCGCGATGCTCGGTCTGCATCAAAGCGAGATTTCGCAGCTCGAGAGGGGAGAGAGAAGCCTCGCGTGGACAAAACTCCGCAAGATCGTCAGTTTCTTGTACGGGAACGTCGATGAGTTCCTCGCCAAACATGTGGAAACCAAACGAGCTCTACCCGAGCTATTCACCAACGACCTCCTTCAACTCCTCGGCTACATAACCGGAGATGGCAACCACTCCAAGAACCGCATAACGATGTATGAGCAGCGGATTGAGGTGGCACGCACATACTCCCGCCTAGCGAGGAAGACTCTGGGACTGCGAAATGTTCCCATCCTGACGATTGATAAGACGAGACAGAGGAACTCGTTCGCGAAGCACCCGTATCTTGAGATTAGGATTTACAGTAAGGAATTCGCCGAAGCGCTTGAGCGGTGCTATCCCGCGGTAATCTCTACAGAATCGAGGGAAATCCCCGAACAGATGCACCGCCTCGATAACAAGCACCTTGCCTTCTTCTTGAGAGGGCTGTTCGATGCGGAAGGCCACGCGCGCAGCAAGAGGATAGGAATAGCAATGAAATCTGAGACTTTGATCAAGCAACTCCAGCTGCTCCTAATGAGATTCGGAATCGTTTCATCATACAGCCACAGCGTCAACAGATTTGGTTCGACCATGCATGCGCTTGACATTAGCGATTTCGGCTCGCTTGAAGTGTTTTACAAGTCGATTGGCTTTTCGGCCAAAGACAAAGAGCGCAAGCTCGAACGAAGGGTAGCGACAGGTCGGGCGAGGAGTAGCTTCCTTAACGTTCCTGTGATTGGGTCTTGGGTGGACGGTAGGGCAAAGGAGTTGGGGATAAAGCGAAGACAGTTCCCCGGAATAACGAATTTCTTTCACGATGAGAGAGGGATAAGCAGGTCTGTTTTCAGCGGAGTTGTCCGAACCTTTGAGGACGAATTAGCGAGGGCGAGGAGCTCGAATGACTCATCACAGAGACTCGCACTCCTCCAAGATACGGTATCTCAGCTTCGAATGATAG